>Ga0114932_10001921_pt1 | contig 22827 bp, 20 predicted proteins | sample 2SBtaG_2_FD_87286 | JGI IMG/M metagenome (GOLD analysis project Ga0114932, IMG submission 87286) | Deep subsurface microbial communities from Kolumbo volcano to uncover new lineages of life (NeLLi) - 2SBTROV12_ACTIVE470 metaG | ecosystem: Environmental > Aquatic > Marine > Volcanic ...
AATGACAACTGACAGGAGCACTTTTAAGGATTGAATAAAATGTAAGAGCTCGGAAGGGCTATGATAATCCCAGATATAATTCGATTCTGCGGCCCTGCAGGCAGAAAACAGGAGTCCTAAGGCTTCGGATGGGGAATACTGGTCAAAGAATTCTTGAATTTGATTATGCGCCTTTATGACTCTTCTTGAGACAATATTAACCCCACTGTGGAGGAGTGCATTGTTTTTAATTTTCATAAAACCAGATTGATCAAATGAGGACAAGAGGAATTGAAACAGATCAAGCGGGCTTTATTCGAAAGGAGAAAAAAGAGACGTGGGTTAGTTCCTACCGCCGCTGAGGGACTGCGACATCCCTGATGACAAATAAGAACGCCCACGTCAAAACGTGAGCGATTTACCTTATTTCTCGTCATCTTAGAAAGGTCGCAGTTTTCAGCAGCGAGAATAAAGCAAACACGCTTAAAATATCTTAAGTGGTTGCAAATCTATAGGTTCTTTAAGAGGAGTTCATTGAAAAAATCTTATCCTGTTATTTCCAAATAAAGTTAATAAATAGAATCATATAAATGATTTAATAAATCATAAAAATGATTCAATATATCAACAAAATGATTATTAAAGCACTTTTATGATTAATTATCAAGGGATTACATTTGAATACATTCCCCTGAAATGAAAAATCCAGAGTACAATCGTATTAAAATAGCTCTTGTTGAAAGCAAGAAGACTAATAAGCAACTGGCGGATTATTTAAAGGTAAAACCTGAAACCGTATCCAGATGGTGCACCAATGATAGTCAACCCTCCATTTCAACTTTGTACAAAATTGCTGCATATCTAAAGGTGAAACCATCTCAACTTCTTACTGATTTATAGTGCAAAATCCGATCGCATTGACCACATGAACTCGATTATAAGATAGCGAAAAGCGAACCTTTTAACTTTTACAAAAAAACTATATAGATATCTGGTATGGTAAGGATTTTTCAGTAAAGGAAAAGGGACTAATCATACTTTTTGAGCGGGTAAAACGACTTCAGGTAATATTAGAGGAATACGGAAATAGAATACTGTCAATAGGTGAGGGTAGCTGCTCTAATTCATGTCATATAGCACCTATTGATCCATAATCCGCTGCATCTTTTTTTGGCTTCTCTTGTCTACGCTGTTATAAAGCGTTTCCCAGGCATTTTGGTATTTGCGGTTCTTATAATGTTCGGTAATCCATTTATCCCCTAAAACAAAGGCAAATTTGGCAATACAAAGCATCACCAGCCAGAAAATAATCCGGCCAAAAACAATCTTATAATATTCTCTTGTGCTGTGCTCCGGGAATAGTAGAATACGAAAAGAATGTTTCCTGGGCAGACCGTCCAGTTTGCTAGAAAATTGCTCCAGTTTATTATCGATTATTCTTTCGAGTTTGCCAGTGTCAATCGAGGGTGTTTTTATGGGTTGAGCCATAGGTTGATTGGCAACACGCGATAACTCTAAAGCGTTTGATTGAAGAGCCTGATTGTATTCCCACAGGAGCTTGTTAGACAGACGTATTTCCTCCAGTATTTCTGTAAGAACGGTTTCTATAATTTCATGATCCATAGGGTAGGTTTATAATGTTTATGATGGGGTTTTTCGATTTCTTTTTTTGTATAGAAGCTCACGTGGTACAAAATCATCGTCATGTTCAGGTTTTAAAAGCTGCTCCAATGCCCGTGCTGTTACTAGTGCTGGATTGTTGTTAATCCCCTCGTTTGCTAATGCCTCAATGAGTTTAGATTTTTCTACTAATAAAGGAGCCTTTCTTACCTGCATCCGGTTATGAATCATTGCCTCTTTTTGCTCTAATGACAGGGCAAGTATTTTTTCAATTGTAGCCAGCGAATAGCCTAATTCACTTCCCTTGGCATATACCTTTTTGGGATCGGTAAAAGCAATGCCCCTGGCTTTGGTAATCTTGAACCCTTTTTGTGTCATTTTTCTCTCAAAATCCGCATAGGTTTTACTCTCCATTAGCGAGTGTTCAATGGCTGTTTTCATTGCCTCTTTTCGGCTGTCAAACCGTACATTATTCGACCTCTCTTTTGGCAGAAATTTGGCCGGACTCGCCACCTGTTTCAAGCTGTATTTTAGCTCCATCTTGCGGCAAAAAGCGGCTATTTTTTTATAGTTATTACTATCATTCCATGTCTTGCCGTCAAACCCTACGCGGTTAACCACGATATGAATATGCTGGTGGCTGGTATCGTTATGGGTTACTGCGAGGAATTGATTCTTTTCAAATCCCAAGTCCCTTGCGCAGTCTTCTGAAAGGGTTATCAAGCTGGATTTCTCAAGGTTTTCTCCCAGGGACAAACTAAGGCTGATATGCATCACCGGCTTGGCTAGTTTGGGGTTCAAAAAACGCACATCATTGAACTGGCGGATTAGCTCATTTTTATTGCCAAAACACTGGTTATAACTGAGTACTTCAGCCCGGTTTTCAGTAGCCCTTTTACCGTCCAGACTGAGCTTATCCTCCAGCAGGTAACTGATACATCCGCGAAAAGATTTTCCAATGATTATTTTACCGATCATTTGAGACAGTTTTTAATGTCCTGAGCCAGTTGTTTCACCTGGCTGGCGAGCTGTTGTAAGGAGGCCCTTTCGATTGCATTTAATTCATCATTTTGGTTTCTTTTTTTAGCCGTCTGGTTCATATTTGCTGCCACGTGATTCAGTGTCCCGGTGAACTGTAAAATCTCTTTGGTTAGGGGGATTTTCCGCCTGTCAATTTTTCCGTTCAGGCCAAGTCCACGCAGGTATTCGGATACGGTAAGACCGCATTGTTTTGCCTTATGTGTTATCGTAAATCTTTCCACGGCGGTACATTTTACCCCCAGCATTTTATTGCGCTTAATAGCTTTTTGGGGTCGACCGCCTTTGTTTTTTAAAGTGGATTTGTTTTCGGTAGCTGTAGTCATAATGCACGTTTCTTTCGTCTTCAAATCATCTCCTTTATGAATCCCGCCCAGGGGCGGGATGAATAAAGCTAGCGGTTTCGGTAAAACCGAAACATAGCTGGCTCCTAAAAATTTAAAGCCGTCTTCCTGTCCTCTGAGATTGCTCTTTGTTCAAATGCTCATTTACCAGGTAATCGTTTAAGTCTTTATGATTTTCATACAATAGGCTTTTATCCTGGTACCTGGTTCCAAGTGATAGGAGTTCTTTTGTAACGGTTAATCCTTTACTGTCCCGGTCGAGATAAAGATGAACAGAGGCAAATTTTTCAAGCGTGAGTTTCATCTTTTCTATAAAGCCAATGGAATTCAGGATCAGGAAATTTGGCTGCTGGTTTGACAGTAGCATTGTTTTCAGGTGTTGGATAGTCTGGTAGGAGAGGAAGTCGAAAAAACCTTCGAAGACTAAAATGGTTGCCGAATAATCTTCTCCCAATAAAGTCACTCCTTTGGGGCTGCTGCTGCCTTTAAAATGGGCACTTCTCAGTTCGTATCCACCTGCGTTATTTTGGAAGCCAATTACGGTGTATTTTTTATCGTATAATTCGAAGTCTGATTCCTTGCAGAAACGGTTGGCAATAGACAGGGGTATTTTTCTAACGGATAGGTATTTCTGGAGGGATACTGAACTAATCTGATCCCTTACCTCAATTAGGTTGATCTTTTCCTTTTTGAAAACCGGTGTTGAAGATTGAGGTAAAAGGGTAGGGCCAGGCTGGTGAAAAGGAAGACGGTTTGTAAGGGATAACTTCTGGAGGAATTCAGTTGCAGAACAAGTGTGAAAAAACATACCAAAGTTTACCAGGTTGCCACCTTTTTGGATACCATGATCAAACCATACATTTAATTTCCGGTTGACCTTAAAGGAAGGTGTTTTTTCCTGCCGTAGGGGAGATAAATACCAGTAGTCGTTGCTACGGATCTTCGCTGGTTCAAACCCCAGGTCAGAAAGGTATTGCACCAGGTCAATCTTCCTGGCTTCCGCAAAACTTAAACGCTTCATAGCCTTATGGTTTTAGGAATTGTGGTTGTAATAATTGCTGAATATCCTGCCAGAGAAAATATACACGGGAACGGATCTTAAAGGGCTTGAGTTTTCCGTGCTTAATCCAGTCGTAAATGGTGGGTTTGGTTACATGAAAGATGGTACATACTTCTGCCATCTTATAAAGGGGTTTGTAGGTAAGTCCAGGAGTATCGTAGGATGGGGTAGCTACAGCTTGATTTGCTGCCTGGGATACTTCTTCCCGGATAATTGACCGGATGGATTGCCAGAACTGTTCCGGGTCATAGGGGAACAGCATGGGGGTTGGCTGACCGTTGCTCACTTGTTCTTTCATTGCTTTTCAGTTTAGGCATGTAACCTACCCGGAAAGGCAAAAGAAAAAAAGCTAAGTATACTTAATTGTTAGATAAATTACAGGATTGATGCTCTTTACAAGCTATGGCTAAACGTCGATCAACTTCATCTTTAGTGCATTTTACCACTTCTCTTAAATGACTATTTTAATTTTAATTGAATACCAATAGAAGGAATTAAAGTGCCACTTAAGTTAAGCAGAGAGGTTATGCCTTTACGACCAGGCGTTCCAGGAGAGGTTATTGAACGTGTTTGAAATGAAAGTTGTCCCGACCATGGTGATAATGTAATTCCAAGATTTTTTTTAACGTAGAAAATCGCGGATAGTGGCTTTATAAAAGTACCAACTAGCCATGTATTTATATTTATATCAGCTTGCAAATTCATCCGTGTTTGATAATATTCGTATCCAATACGAAAGCCATATTCAGAAGTTAAAAAAATAGTTTCACTGATAGGCATGAGTTTGACAAACGAAACATATGGATATAGTCCAATAAGAAACTCAGTTCCTGAATTTTCTAAATGGTTTACACGTATTGGCATTTCGAAGCCGTAAAAAATGCTCTTGTTCTTTGCCCTATATTTGCCAGTGTTGAAGTTTAGTCGTAATTGAAGATCTTGTTGTTTTTTCTGGGGTACAATTGTTCCAAAATCGTAACCATGGCCACCCCATATATCTCCAAAGATGTCTGCTACAGAAATGTTCATGATTTTTTTATCAAAAATGTCCTGCGACATTGACATGAATGCAATTGAAGTAAAAAGAACGCACAAGAGTAATTTTTTCATATACAGCAATTTAATTCTGGTATTCAATTAGGTTAATAAAGAATAATACCATTTAGTCATCCTTAGAAACCAATATTATAGTGAAACATTTTGCTTAAAACTTCAAGTATAAAAGGGGTAATGTATAATAGGGGGAATTCAAATATATGATAGTCGGGTATTGTAGACAAAAAGGTGTTAATTTTTTTCTCAGTTATTGTTCAGCAGAAAGACAACAAAATATGAGCAATATGGATAATAGCTAACCTCAGCATTCTATATTCAATCCAATCGCATTTTTTAGTCCCAGGATGTTTATTACAATGGCTTTCAGCGGTTATATTTAAGTTGTTATAAAAGAGCTTAGATTCGATTGTGCGAGATATGTGGCACTTGCGTTCATGATAAAAGAAATATACTTTTCATGGATAAATCGGGTGGTAACGCAGGGGGGGCGGTCGTTCCAACATAAAGCTATGTCTGAGCGGTAATGGCGGTAATTTCAACTTAAATTGTGCGATGGTTCTGGAATATATCCAGAACCCAAGATTTGGTATGGAAGATTTTCCCCGTTGAATGTTGCTAATTAGGCATTATTGTGACAAAAACGGCTTTAAACTCTTATTACTGTGTGTTTAAAAGTATTTCTGCGCATTAGATGTATTTCTTTTTCCATTCATTAACAAGGTTTGCTCCTTGAGAGAAATTGATCGATTCAAAAAACGTTATAGCCTCTTCCAGCCGGTTTGTTATTTCCGTAAGCTTCCTGGGAGGCAGGTCTTTCTTTTTACCGTAAATGAGCTCTAAATTCTTTTTAAGGCTACCCTGGTCAACCCCGAATAAACTGGTCAGAATTGCAGCGGTTTGATCGTTGCACTGAAGGGAATTCATTCCACTGGTTTTGTCGAAGGCATAGATCACAAATGTGAGGGCAAGGTTAGACAACTGAGCTTGTTTGCATTTTTCAAGTTGCTCGAGATGCTTTCGTTCAAAGGATTCTTTAACGGTTTCCAGCCTTGGCAGGTAATTGGAAACGTACTGGGGTCGGTAAAGAAAAAGGTACATGAGGGCATAACTCAAAATGCCAGCAATGAATACGCCCACTAAAAAATACTTAACCGGCTCGTTTTGATAAATGGAAATTGCTGTTGTATAAATCAATGGCAGGGCTAAAAAAGAGGCATAATGTCTGATTACATGGTTGTACCAATATTTGGCAATTAATCGCTGACGGGTAGCAGTAGTACTTAGGTGTTGGGATTCGGATTGAACTCTTTGAAGAGTTTCTGTAAACTCGGCATTGATCTGGGCGATCTGCAGCTGTGGTTCAAATGTCATAAAGGACACGGCTCTCACAATCATCTCTCTCATCGGACATGTATTTACTTAAAGGTAAATCTGTTTACAATTAAGCTAGATAAGATGAGGTATAAAAAAATGTGAAAGAGGCTTCTTTCATTTGTAGAAGTCACGATTTAATCTGACAGTTGGGATTAATTTTAAGTAACCACACTTATTATTTAACCCCAAACAGTCAGATTATGAATCAGGAAACTAAGTTAATCAAAACCAAGTTAGGACTGCTTAATCTCGCAGAGCAGTTAAACAATGTAAGTCAGGCTTGTAGGCTAATGGGCTACAGCCGGGAAAGCTTCTACCGGATCAAAGAGCTGTACGATACCGGTGGGCAAGCAGCATTGATAGAGATCAGTCGTAGTAAGCCCATCCTTAAAAACCGTGTTGAGCCATCCATTGAAGAAGCGGTAATCAAAATGGCTTTTGACTATCCCGCCTGGGGACAGTTCCGTGTTAGCAATGAGTTACGAAAGAAAGGTATTTTCATCTCCTCTGGGGGCGTTCGTTCGGTATGGCAGCGTAATGATCTGGAGATATTTAACAAGCGCTTAAAAGCCCTGGAGGCTCGTGTAGCCCAGGATGGTATTATCCTTACCGAAGCTCAGATGATCGCCATGGAACGAAAGAAAGAAAAGCGTGAAGCATTGGGTGAAATTGAAACGGAACACCCAGGTTATCTCGGTTCTCAGGATACTTACTACGTGGGTATGATCAAGGGTGTGGGAAGAATATACCAGCAAACCTTCATTGACACCTATAGTCGTGTGGCTTTTGCCAAACTCTACAATGGAAAGCATGCCATTACATCGGCCGAGATGCTCAATGACAGGGTATTGCCTTTCTTTGAAGAACAGCAAATACCACTGATGCGTGTTCTCACAGACCGGGGTACTGAATACAAGGGCAGGCCTGATCAACATGAATATGTCATGTATCTGCAGATCGAAGGGATCGAACACAGTAAAACCCAGGTCCGTCATCCCCAAAGCAATGGTATCTGCGAACGTTTACACAGAACCATACAGGAGGAGTTCTATGCAGTTGCTTTTCGTAAAAAACTCTATACCAGCATTGAAGAGATGCAAAAAGATCTGGATGAATGGATTGATTATTATAACCATGAAAGACCCCATAGCGGAAGGTATTGTTACGGAAAAACGCCCATGCAGACCTGGCAGGAATCCTTACATTTAGCAAAACAAAAGCTGCTGAATGATCATCATCCAGCAGCTTAAAAAATCCTCAACTGTCAGATCAAGTCTTGATTATTACATTTCATTTAACTATCTAAAACATATGATGAGGATTACTCCTGTGTCACTTTAAGATGGGGTGATTTATGAGTTGTTATTGTTTATTAGATTTACCACGACTCGCACCATCATTTCTTTTTCCTCAGGTTTGCTTTCTGCAATCATTAGAGTGAGTGCTACCAGCGCATTATCAGCGATCTTTCTGGTGCCGTCTTGTTTGTATAATATTCGGTTCTTTTCCAGGAACCAAACAAATAAAAATGCACCAATGCGTTTGTTGCCGTCTGAAAATGAATGATTTTTGATGACAAAGTAAAGAAGGTTCGCTGCTTTTTCTTCGACGCTTGGATAAAGTTCTTTCCGAGCAAAGGTCTGATATATTGCGCCCAATGATCCCTGAAACGATTCGTCTTTTTCGTTGCCAAATAAGTCACTTCCTCCTAATTTGTTGTGCAAGCTTTTGACAGCCTTGATCGCTTCAGGATAGGTTATTTTAAAGAGCTCTTCTTCAGTAGTTTTTTCGATCTCTAATATCTGATGGTCATACTTGTCCAGTACGTCCAAGGCGTAAGTGTAATCAGTTATTACCTTCAGTAAACCTGTGGCTTCATCTGAGTTGAGGTTTTTGCTTTCTATTACATTGCCTAGTAGCTTGACAGCTTGTTTTAGATCATCAAGTTGGGCTGACTGCTCTTTCAATAGTTTTTCATTTACTGCATATCCTTTTATTAGGTAATTTTTCAGCACATCATTTGCCCACAGTCGGAATTGGGTTCCTCTTTTAGAGTTTACTCTATAGCCAACTGATATGATCAGATCCAAGTTGTAATGTTCTATAGACCTCAAAATCTTTCTATTCCCTTCTTGTCGAACTTGTGCAATTTTTGCACAAGTTGCTTTTTCAGATAATTCTCCTGTTTTAAAAATATTTTTAATATGTTTAGCTATTGATGATCTATCAGTTGCAAAAAGTTCAGCCATTTGATTTTGATTAAGCCAAACAGTCTCCTGCTGAAGCTTTACTTCGATTGAAGTCTGACCGTCACTGGCCTGATAAATAACAATGCCTCCCGTTTCCATTAAGTAAATTTCATTTTGTTTTTCAATATTCTACTAAATAACTCTATAACTATTATTGGAATTTAGTACGAAGCAATTTCATGTCTTCCCCAATTTTCACATCCAGAATCCGAGCATAATGCTGTGTCGTTTTCAGGTTCCGGTGGCCAAGCATTTTGGAAACAGTTTCAATGGGTACGCCATTATTGAGTGTGATTGTAGTGGCAAAAGTATGTCGGGCTATATGATATGTTAGCTTTTTAGTTATTCCGCATAAATCTGCAATTTCTTTCAAGTAGGCGTTCATTTTTTGATTGCTTAAAATTGGTAATAACCTATCCTCGATTATTGATGCCTTATGGTCTTTATATTGGTCAATAATCTCCAGCGCTGGAGGTAATAAGGGAATCCTGGAAGTGGTATCTGTTTTTTGCCGTTTGCAAATAATCCATTTCTCACCATCGACTCCTATAATAATATCTGATCTCCTTAGCTTTTTAACATCTGCATATGCCAATCCAGAATAGCAACTAAATAGAAAAATGTCTCTAACAAGGATAAGTCGTGGCATTGAAAAGGATTTTGCTGCGATTTCTTGTAGTTCAGATTCGGTTAAAGCATGCCTGTCAACTTCTCTTTTTGCCATTTTAAATCCAATAAATGGATCCCTTTGTAACCACCCATTTAATATACACCGTTTTACTATTTTCCGAAAGTTGCTCAAATATTTCATTGTTGTGTTGTGCTCACATTTACGAACACTTTTTAACCAAAATTCATACTCTGAGATAAATTCATAATTGAGTTTGGCAATGTCCATATCGGAAACCTGATACTTCCATTCTAGAAAGGAGCGAGTATGATTAAAAGATGTGGTATAACGTTCGAGCGTTCCTGGTGCGTATTCAATCCCCACAAGAGCAGCCATTTGATTATTATGGTGCTTAAATATTTCCATCAACATGTATTTGTGTGCACTGATCTCTTTTCCCAGTAATAGGGTTTTTATATTTTCAGCAGTTACCGAGTAATCATTTTCCGCTAAGTTCTTCCGGGCTTCATATACTTTTCTTTGTAAGACATCGAGATAGGAATTAAGAGATTTGGCAAACTCTGTTTTTCCATCCATTCTACCGGCTGTATTATTCCAATCCGAATAGTCACATTTCCTTTTTGTACTGATCTCAGATGAAATCCCATTTACGGTAATCCGCAGATACACTGGTCTTTGACCTTCCTTGAAATTTTTGGGTTTTTTAAGATAAAATAACAACCCGAAACTTTTTTCCATTTTACTCACTTTGTAAGGTTATAAAATTACGCTCAGTGCGCAGTGAACTAGATAGTTCAGTTCTTATAAAGTGTTAATAAAGAGAGACTTGTGTAAATCCCAGTGAGTCTTTGTAAAATAGAGACTACTCCACGAATTACTCACTGAACTATAGCAATAAAGTGGGGTAAATACGGGTAAGGCTATTAAGCAAAAAACCCGCAAACCATTGATTTTGCGGGCTTTCTACTTTTATGTATATCTTATTTAATTGATTCTGGCAGAGAGGAAGGGATTCGAACCCTCGATACGGTTTCCCGTATACACACTTTCCAGGCGTGCTCCTTCAACCACTCGGACACCTCTCTGTACTTTTTCGGGACGGCAAAAATAAAGCTTCGATGCTCAGTTTCCGAATATTTTTTGAGCATTGGCCGTGGTAATGGCCGCCATTTCCTCTACCGTTACCCCTTTTTCTACTGCCAGCTTCTCCACCACATATTGCAAATAACTGCTTTCATTGCGTTTACCCCGGAACGGCACAGGCGTAAGATAAGGCGCATCTGTTTCGAGTACCAGGTATTCCATACCAACCTTTTCCAGCGCCGCCGGCAGGCCTGCATTCTTATAGGTAAGCACCCCGCCGATACCCAGCATAAAACCCATATCCGTGATCTGTTTCGCCGATTCGGCGCTGCCGCTGAAACAATGAAAAATACCCCTGAGTCCCTTTGCAGCAAAGGGTTTTACCATTTCAATGGTCTCCTGCATAGCATTGCGGGTGTGGATCACAATGGGCAGGTTACGCTTCAAAGCCCATTGCATTTGCAGCGTAAATGCTTCCTGCTGTTCTTTGACATAAGTCTTATCCCAATAATAATCAAGGCCAATCTCCCCAACAGCAACAAAGGGCCTTTTCTCCAGCCATTCTTCCACTACCGCCAGTTCGTTGCGGTAACCTGCATTCACCGAACAGGGATGCAGTCCCATCATCGCTACACAAACGCCCGGATACCTTGCTTCCAGGTCCAGCATGGCTTTGTGGGTGCTATCATCGATCGCAGGCAAATAAAACCGCGAAACACCGCATTGCACGGCGCGTTCTATCACAGCATCTATATCTGCTGCGAACTCTTCTGAATACAAATGACAATGGGTATCTATCAGGTTCATGATGCAAAAATCAAAACTCACAACTAAAAAGTCAAAAATGGTTTTGTGTGCAGGTTTTAGATTCTTTCAAACCGGTATCCTTCCTGTTTAAAATGGGCCAAAACGCGCGGTAATGCATATTGCAGGCGATCCCATGCTTTAGCACTGTCGTGGAATACAATGATGGAGCCTGGTTTGGCGTATCGCAATACATACGACAAACTGGTTTCGGGTGAAAGGCCGGTATCAAAATCACCACTCAACACAGACCACATGATCACACGCATGTCCGGATGGGTAGCTTTCAATTGCCGGTATTGCGAACGGCGGATCCTTCCATACGGTGGCCTGAAAAGTGTTGAATGAATATACCCGGCAGCCAGGCTAATGTCCCGGATATATTCCTTGTCAGGAGTTTTCCATCCATTCAGGTGATGCTGGGTATGGTTGCCAACGGCATGTCCTTCGCGGATGATCCGTTCATAAATAGCAGGGTGGGCCATCACGTTCTTGCCAATGCAAAAAAAACTCGCTTTGGCGCCATATTGTTGTAGCTGGTCGAGTACAAAAGGGGTGGCCGTTTCATGCGGACCATCATCGAAACTGAGATAGAGCACTTTCTCTTTTGCAGGTATCTGCCAAACCAGTTTTGGATACAAAGCACGTAACCACCATGGGGTATGAACGAGGTACATAGTATAAAGATAACGCGTCTCCCTTTAACCGTCATCCTGAGCGAGCGGAGCGAGTCGAAGGACCTGCTGAACATTCGGGCAGATCCCTCGGCTGCGCTCGGGATGACGATCTTTTTTACTCGGGATGACGATCTTTTTTTACTCGGGATGACGATCAAAGAAAATCGCCATTAGTCTTTTATCTTTGCGGCATGAACAGCAGAAAAGTGCGCGTACGTTTCGCACCCTCGCCTACGGGCGGTCTCCACCTGGGTGGCGTGAGAACCGTTTTATTCAATTATCTCTTTGCCAAACAACACGGCGGTGATTTTATTTTGCGGATAGAAGATACCGACCAGACCCGCTTTGTTCCCGGCGCTGAAGCTTATATTTTCAATACCCTCAACTGGTGCGGACTCACACCGGATGAAAGCCCTGTTCATGGTGGCCCTTTTGCACCTTATCGACAGAGCGAAAGAAAAGCCAGTTACCGTCAGTATGCCGAAGAACTGGTAAAGAACGGATACGCATACTATGCTTTCGACACACCCGAAGAGCTGGAACAGATGCGCGCCCAGTTTAAAACAGCAGAGAACCCATCGCCGCAATACAACCAGCAGATCCGCATAAAAATGCGTAACTCGCTTACACTCGATGCAGCCACTGTTGCTCAATTGCTGAAAGATGGCGTTCCGCATGTGATTCGTATCAAAATGCCCGAACAGGAAACCGTTCACTTCACCGATATGATACGTGGTGAAGTTTCGTTCCATACTTCACAGGTAGATGATAAAGTATTGCTGAAAGCAGATGGTATGCCTACTTACCACCTTGCGGTAGTAGTGGATGATTACCTGATGCAGATCAGTCACGCTTTCCGCGGGGAAGAATGGCTTCCCTCTGCTCCGGTGCATTTGCTGTTATGGAAATACCTGGGATGGGAAGCGCAGATGCCGCAATGGGCGCACCTGCCCCTGATCCTCAAACCCGAAGGCAATGGTAAACTGAGCAAACGCGATGGCGACCGTCTCGGGTTCCCGGTATTTGCGATGGACTGGACAGATCCCAAATCGAATGAGCTCACCATCGGCTTCAAAGAGCGGGGATTCCTGCCCGAAGCTTTTGTGAACCTGCTGGCCATGCTGGGCTGGAACGATGGTACCGACCAGGAAATTTTTTCGCTTGATGAACTGGTGCAGAAATTTTCAATTGAACGCGTGCATAAAGCCGGCGCAAAATTCGATTATGAGAAAGCGAAATGGTTCAACCACGAGTGGATCAAACGCACCGAAGCGCGTCGCCTCCTCCCTGCTGTAAAAGAAATATTGGCCGCCGACCGTATGATGGTTACCGATGACGCCCTGTTAGAAAAAATCATCGACCTCGTTAAAGAACGTTGTACCCTGTTAACCGATTTTATACAACAGGCTTCTTTCTTTTTTGCACTGCCCGCAGAGATGGATACTGCTGCCGTAAAACCCAAATGGGACGATAAGAAAAATCTTTTCTTCACAGAACTGATACGCAGTTTCCAGCTCAGCACACTATGGGAAGCGGCCGGTCTCGAAGCCACTTTCAAAGAACTGGCTGCCGCCAACCAACTCAAGCCCGGGGAACTGATGCTGCCCCTGCGCATTATGCTGGTAGGGGGTAAATACGGTCCGGGTGTATTCGACATTGCGGCTATACTGGGCAAAGAAGAGACCATCAGACGCATCACACACACGCTCTCTTTATTGGAACATGCCTGAGCAACGATACATTTTCGTACTTTGGGGCGCTTATGAAATCTAAAACACTTGCATGTCTGCTGGCGCTTTGTTGCGCAACCGTATCACTCTCTGCCCAACACAACAAACTCACGGTGTTCGGTTATTTTGCAGGAAGAGCTACCATGATCGACAGCTTCCCGGTAGAAAAACTCACCCATCTCTGTTTCAGCTTCACCCATCTCAAAGGGAATAATATGGCGCTGATGAACGCGCGCGACAGCGCTTCACTGATCCGTTGTGTTGCACAGAAAAAAAGAAACCCGAACCTGAAAGTGATTGTATCGTTAGGTGGATGGACGGGGTGCTTCACTTGTTCTGAAGTGTTTTCAACCGACAGCACGCGGAAACAATTCGCTTCATCGGCCAAACAACTGCTGCAGGATTTCGGCGCAGATGGCATTGACCTCGACTGGGAATATCCTACCATCAAAGGCGCACCCGGCCATCCTTATTCACCCGATGATAAAGAACATTTTACACAACTCATCAAAACCTTGCGCGACAGCCTGGGCAAACAAAAAGAGATCAGTTTTGCCGCCGGAGGTTTTAGCAAATACATCAATGAATCGGTTGACTGGAAGGCGGTGGCGCCGCTGGTTAACAGGATCAACCTCATGACCTACGACCGCATCACCGGTTATGATACGGTTACCGGTCATCATACTGCACTGTATTCCACTCCGCAACAACCCGAGTCATGCGATAACGCCGTGAAAATGTTGCTTGCGAAAAAAGTACCTGCCCGCAAACTATTGATCGGCGCGGCATTCTATGCGCGCATCTGGGAAAATGTAGCGCCCGATAACGATGGATTGCGTGGCCATGGAAAATTTTTCCGTGGTATTTCTTACAGCGGCTTCAATCGCTTCTTATCAACCGATAGTGGCTTTGTGTACCATTGGGATACCGCAACAGCTGCGCCGTATCTGTACAATGCCAGCAAAAAATGGTTCGTTACTTTCGACGACAGTACTTCTATTACCAGGAAGATGAACTACGTCATCCAACACAAACTCAATGGCATCATGTTCTGGCAACTGGCCGATGACCGTTTTACCAATGGCCTGCTCGATGTGATAGATGAAGTAAAGCGGAAGCGATGAGCCCGATATTGCTTATTTTTGTTGCACCATGCAAAAAAACGATCGCCCCATACGAGTACTCGTTGCCAAGGTAGGTCTCGATGGCCACGACCGCGGCGCCAAAGTAATTGCTACCGCCTTACGCGATGCCGGTATGGAAGTTATTTATACCGGTTTGAGACAAACACCTGAAATGGTGGTGAACGCAGCCCTACAGGAAGACGTGGACGCCATCGGCATCAGCATTCTCAGCGGCGCGCACATGACGGTTTTCTCCAAGATCATTCAACTGCTCAAAGAAAAAAACATGCATGATGTGCTGCTCACCGGTGGCGGCATCATACCCGAAGATGACATCAAACAATTGAATGAAATGGGTGTGGGTATGCTTTTTGCTCCGGGCACTCCTACAACAGCTATTGCCAATTATATACGGCAATGGGTGGCTGCACACAGGCCGTTCTAGCGGTCAAACCACCTTTTGAAATAAGGCGCTTTTTCCCGACTCACATCCACTTCCATTTTAAGCGGATCTATCAATACCAGCAGTATCTTCTGGTTTCCCAAAGGCTTCATACTGCCAATCGCATCGATGTTCACAATTGTTTGACGGTTGGCACGGTAAAAAGATTGAGGGTTGAGCAACTTCTCTATGTCTTCCAGTGTACCGTAGTCCAGTATATATTTTTCACCCGAAAAAGTATAGAGGTAATTGAGGTGCTTGCGCGTAAAACAGGCAATATCCCGGGTGTTAACGGGAATCCAGTTATTGCGCACATGGACGATGAACTTCTCTTTGTATGAAGGTTGCGAAGGAGTCTTTAAGCCTGTAATGACTTGCAGGAGATTATTCGCTGCATGCTGCCGCTGATAACTGCCACTCTCATCCAGTGCTACCGGGTACTCATCCGTTTCCTCTCCTGCCAGGCTCAACATATATTGACTGGTCCGCATCTTGTACAGGCAGGATACATAATCATTTTCAGTAGTGAAAATAATAGGACATTCGACTTTCAAATACCTGAAAAGATCAAAACTGACCCCGCTTCGTAGATGAACATCCATAAGTATGATATCCGGTTCAGGATGAAGTTTGAGCCAGTCCCGGGCTATTTCAATTCCAGGCAATATCTCTACTTCGATGTCTTCTGCGATCGTTCCAGCAATCAATTTCCTCATCTTCACAGCAGTACCATACTTATCGTTAACGATAAGGATTTTTATCATAAATATTGGTTTGGATCGCTTGATGCTACGCCGGGTAACATGCAATCAACAGAGCAAAATAAATAAATAAGCTCTTTCGATAAAACCTGGCGTATGAAACGTAGCAAATGCAATCCAAAATGTAGTTGAAAAGCATTGGAACGTTGTGTAAAAAATTATATGAAAAAAAAGGTTATACAAAAAAGAAAACGGTTGGTTTATTGTAACCCCCACTTCAATGCTGATTTCTTCCCATTGGATAAAACTATTTCGTTTATATAAAAAGAAGAATGAATCTTTGGAATCAAAGTTCAATATCCATATCAAGACCATTACTACTTTTGTTGATTCAACATTAGTCAGAGTGCCTCCCCCAGGCACTCTTTTTAATTGGGTTCAGCACAATCCGGTTACATTTGCTTAAAACCAGCAACATGTACCATACATTGCTCACTTCCCTCGACAATGGCATCCTTACCATTACCATCAACCGTCCCGATAAACTCAACGCATTGAACAGCCAGGTGATGCAGGAGCTGGACCAGGCGCTGACTGAATTACTCAATCAAAGCGAGGTGAGGTCTGTGATCATTACCGGATCGGGCAGCAAATCTTTTGTTGCCGGAGCGGATATCGCGGAATTCGTAGGACTGGACACTGCCCAGGGCATGCAACTGGCGCAAAAAGGACAGACCATTTTTGCACGGATCGAACAATCTCCTAAACCCATTATTGCCTGCGTGAATGGGTTTGCTTTAGGCGGGGGCTGCGAGCTGGCCATGAGTTGTCATTTCCGGATCGCATCAGACAACGCCAAATTCGGCCAGCCTGAAGTGAACCTCGGACTCATTCCAGGTTATGGCGGTACACAACGCCTGGTGCAGTTGATTGGAAAAGGAAGAGCACTGGAACTGCTCATGAGCGGTGAAATGATCGATGCGCAAAAGGCATGGCAATACGGACTGGTGAATGCAGTAGTGCCGCAGGAAGAACTGCTGGCCAAAGCCACGGCCATTCTTCAAACCATCAACAGCAAAGCGCCATTGGCAGTAGCCAAATGCATTGAAGCGGCCAATGCCGTGTTCGATGAAACAAAGAATGGTTATTCAGTGGAGGTAGCTGCTTTCGGAGAATGTTTCGATACAGTCGATATGAAAGAAGGCACCAGCGCTTTCCTTGAAAAAAGAAAACCCCGCTTTACTGGAAATTAAAAAATCTTAGCCCAGTGCTTAAGCCCTGGGCTAAGAAATAATCAATATCCAAACAGTTCGGCAAGTGACAGTTTTTTCACATCTCCTATCTTTTTCATATCCTCTTCTTTCAATTTCTTCTCAGACGCCACGATGCAATAAGTATAAGGTTTCTGCGAGAGATCGGTATCATGCAGACCCTTGATATCACTGAACTGGATCGAAGCAGCCTGTTCATACACATCTTTTCTCAGGTCGTGATCCACCCCTTTCTTCAGGTTGGCAAGATAACTGGATACAATGTTCTCTTTGGTAATGCGTTCTGTTTCATAATCTTTCAACAGGCTCTTCTTTGCATTATCGAAATTCTGCGCTGCTTCGGGAAGATTATTCAGCAGGTCGTTCATGCCGGCAACAGCTTCATTGAACTTATCTGCCTGGCAACCTACATAAGACATGAATGCGAACTGGTCTTCTTTTTTAGCAGGTGTTTGCAATACCGCAAAAGTTGAATAGGCCAGCGCTTTCGATTCCCGTATGGTTTGGAATACAATGGCGCCCATTCCGAATCCGAAATAGTTATTGAAAATACCGGTTACCGCTTCTTTCTTAGGATCATACGCATCCAGGTTCCTTACCCAGAAAATCTCCGACTGCACCATATCATAATCGGCAAACAGGACTTCATTTTTACCCTGTGTTCTGCGGATAAATTTAGCCGGCTCTTTGGCAGCCATCCATGCAGCCGGGAGCTGGTGTATTTTGGCAATATCGGTTGCAAACGCAGCCAATGGTTTAGGGCCGTAATAAATAACCCTGTGCTGGTAATTGAACAGGTTATGCAGGATGTTCACCAGGTCTGCCGCTTTGATATCTTTGATCTCAGCGTCGGTTAAAGTATAATTGAAAGGATTTTTTTCTCCATACACACCGTAGTTGCGGAGCGCAGTCATGATCATACTTTTGTTGAGCTTGTTATTGGCCCTTGCGCGCATGAGACGGTTCTTCATTCCTTCCAGCGCTGCCTCATCGGCTTTGCAATTGCGAACCAGGTCTTCAAGCAAAGTGGAGGCTTTATCAAAATTCTCCTGCAATCCATTCAGGGAAACCGTTGTTTCCTCATTGCCCGCATTCGCATTGAAACTGCAAGCCAGGTTGTAAAACGCTTTGCTGATATCTTCGGAAGATTTTTTCTCCGTACCAATGAATTGCAGGTACTGCAATGCCAAAGGCAAGAGCTTATCATTCCATCCGCCCATTTCAAACCTGTACTGCAGGTTGAAAAGGCCGTTGTCTTTGTTGGGCACATACAACACTTCCGCCTTTCCCGCTTTAGCACGTTGCATATCCGTTGCAAAATTCAGCCATACAGGTTTTACAGGCGCCATAGACATGCCGTTGATGGCTTTTACAAAAGGCGATTGCTTATCTGCATTGGTCTCTACTGGTGTAATGGGCGGCTTTTCTACTTTTGCTACACCTTTCGCCTCCCCTTTGCGTTTGTACAACAACACATAGTTATTGGGATGAAAGAATTGATTGGCAAACGCCACCAGTTCTTCCTTGGTTACTTTACCCATCTTATCCAGCACAGCTACATCATCATTCCACAACAGCCCTTTGTTTTTGATGAATCCATCGGTAATCTCTTCCACACGGTTGGCATTGTTTTCCAGTCCTTGCAACTGTTGCAGTTTATAATTGGCTACAATGGCTTTGATCAGTGAAGCATCGAAATTTCCTTTCTTCAGGATATCCAATTGCTCCATCACCAGGTCTTTGGCTTCTTCGAGTGTCTGCCCCTGTTTGGGCGAAGCGTTGATGAGGAACACGCCATAATCTTTGTACTGTCTCACCCCTGCATTGGAACGAAGTACTTTCTGTTGTTTGTTCAGGTTGAGGTCCAACAGGCCGGCTTTGCCATTCGACAATACAGAAGATGTAAGATCGGCCAGCAATGCCTCTTTTGAATTGGCAGGTCCCACCCTGAAATCGAGTTGCAGGCTTTCAGCGCTGGGTCCGAAAATATCTTTTACCGTTGACTCGGTGATGGGTTTTTCCGGTGAAGGCTTATATTCCTGGATCGGCTTGGCGTTCATGTAAGAGAATTTAGCATCGATGAGCCGAATGGTTTTATCGGGATCCAGGTCGCCCGACATTACGATGGCCATATTGTTGGGCACATAGTATTTATGGTAATAATCACGGATAGCATTGATAGAAGGGTTTTTCAAATGCTCGATGGTACCGATGGTAGTTTGCTGTCCGTAATTGTGTGTGGGGAACAGGTAGAAATGAGAAGCCTCCTGTATTTTCCAGGCATCTTCATCGAGCGAGCGGTTCTTCTCTTCATATACTGCTTCCAGCTCTGTATGGAAGATGCGGAGTATGGGGTTACGGAATCGCTCGGCCTGCAGGTCTACGAATTTTTCCAGCGCATTGGAAGGAATATCTTCTTCATATACGGTCTCTTCCACCCAGGTATGTGCATTGGAACCCTGGCCGCCCATGGCAGCCATCATTTTATCATACTCGTTGGCAATAGCATGTTTGGCAGCTTCACCAGAGGTTTTGTCGATCTCCTTATAGATCTCTTTTCTTACAGCTTCATCTTTGGTGGAATTATACTGTTCGTATAACGCATCTATCTTATCTAGATAAGGCTTTTCTTTGGCCCAGTCGAGCGTACCGTATTTATCAGTTCCTTTAAACAGCAGGTGCTCGAGGTAGTGGGCCAGGCCGGTATGGTCCCTGGGATCGGTATTACTGCCCGCTCTTACCGGGATGCGCACGGCAATGCGTGGCTCTTTTTTATTCACTGACAATACAACGGTGAGCCCGTTCCTGAGGGTATAGAACCGGGCATGCATAGGGTCGTTGGTCACGTATTTGTAAGTGTAACCCCCGGATGTGGCCTGTTTCCACTCATATTGTGTTTGTGCAAAATTCACCTGGACAATCATGACCAGTGCAACAAACCCAACCGATTTGATCCATTTCATAAGTATAGTTTTAGGCGGGTAAGATAAAAAAATATGATATGTTTTTCAGGATAATTTGTTGAATGGTTTTTTCCAAACCGTCTGCCCTTCTTGCGTTAACTTTGCAGCGTCAAAAATGATAAAATCATGAGTTACCGTATCGAAAAAGACACCATGGGTGAGGTTCAGGTGCCGTCCCATGTATACTGGGGCGCCCAAACGCAGCGCAGCATTGAGAATTTCAAGATCGCACAGGATATCAATAAAATGCCCAAAGAGATCATCAAGGCTTTTGCTTACCTCAAAAAAGCAGCGGCCCTTACCAATCTCGATGCAGGGGTATTACCGGAAGAGAAAGCCCGGTTGATTGGCCAGGTGGCCGATGAGATACTGGAAGGTAAACTCGATGATCAGTTTCCCCTGGTGATATGGCAAACAGGCTCCGGCACGCAGAGCAATATGAATGTAAATGAAGTGATCGCCTATCGTGCACATGTGATCAAAGGTGGTGCACTGACCGATAAGGACAAATTCCTGCACCCGAACGACGACGTAAATAAATCACAATCATCCAACGATACTTTCCCTACTGCTATGCACATAGCAGCGTATAAAATATTGTTGGAAGTAACCATCCCCGGCATCAAAAAATTGCGCGATACACTGGCTGCCAAGAGCAAGGCTTTCATGCAGGTAGTAAAGATCGGCCGTACACATTTCATGGATGCTACGCCGCTTACCGTGGGCCAGGAGATCAGTGGTTATGTAAGCCAGCTGGATCATGGCTTGCGTACCATCAACAACAGCCTCGCGCATCTCAGCGAGTTGGCATTGGGTGGTACAGCTGTAGGCACCGGCATCAACACACCTAAAAATTATGCGGTGAATGTGGCCAAACATATTGCAACGCTTACCGGTTTGCCTTTTGTTACGGCTGAAAATAAATTTGAAGCGCTGGCTGCACACGATGCCATCGTGGAAGCGCATGGCGCTTTGAAAACAGTAGCGGTAAGCCTGATGAAGATCGCTAATGATATACGCATGCTCAGCTCTGGCCCACGCAGCGGCATTGGCGAATTATTCATTCCCGATAATGAGCCCGGTTCTTCCATCATGCCCGGCAAAGTAAACCCCACACAATGTGAGGCCCTGACGATGATTGCTGCCCAGGTAATGGGTAATGATGTGGCCATCAACATAGGCGGCGCTACCGGTCATTTTGAACTGAATGTGTTCAAACCGGTGATGATCGCCAACTTCCTGCACAGCGCCCGCCTGATTGGCGAAGGTTGTGTAAGCTTCAACGATAAGTGTGCCACGGGTATTGAACCTATCGAGGCCAATATTAAAAAACATGTAGACAACAGCCTGATGCTCGTAACGGCGCTCAACACAAAGATCGGTTACTATAAAGCTGCCGAGATTGCGCAAAAAGCACACAAAGAAGGTACTACGTTGAAAGAGATGGCAGTAAAACTGGGTTATCTTACTCCCGAAGAGTTCGACCAGTGGGTAATACCAGCAGACATGGTGGGAGAGATCAAATAACTTTCTTCCCTCCCAGGTAAGTGGCTTTCACTTTCACCTTTAAAATATCGGTCTCCGGAACCTTCATCAGGTCCTGGTCCAGCATAATGAAATCGGCTTTCTTGCCTTGTTCAAGACTGCCGATTTCTTTTTCCATGAAATTGGCTTTCGCAGCCCAGATGGTCATTCCCCGGATGGTTTCCTCGCGCGTTAACGCATTCTCTGTTTGAAAACCATTAGCAGGGTATCCTTTCGCATCTTTCCGCACCACTGCGGCCAGGAATGTTTTGAAAGGAGAAATATCTTCTACCGGGAAATCAGTGCCCAAAGGAATCCATCCGTTCTGTTGCAGCAGTTGTTTATACGCGTACGCACCTTTCAGTCTTTCTGCGCCCAGCCTGTCTCCCGCCCAGTACATATCGCTGGTGCCATGTGTAGGTTGAACAGACGGAACAATGCTGGCATCGCCGAACAAATGAAAATCCTGCTGGTTGATCACCTGCGCATGTTCTATGCGCCAGCGTTTGTCGTTTTTGCCATGCAGGTATTTATTGTAGATGTGCAATATTTCGCGGTTGGCGCTGTCGCCAATAGCGTGTGTACACATTTGAAAATCGGTGCTTGCCAATACCCGCGCGAGGGAATCATAGTGACTGGGATTGCGCAACAGGAAGCCCGTCCATCCCGGCTTATCATTGTAAGGTTGTAAAAGACAGGCGCCCCTGCTTCCCAAAGCGCCATCGGCATAAACTTTCACGCCTTTTACCAATAATTTATCTGTGCGGTAGGGGCCTTTTTTCAGGAATCTTTCAAGATTAGCCGGCTCATCACTCAACATAACATACAACCGCATATTCAGCTTGCCTTCTTTCTGTAATGCATCAATGGCTTCTACATCTCTGTAACTCAACCCGCAATCGGTAATGGTGGTTAGTCCCTGTGCGAAACAGTTTTTCTCTGCCTGCTGCAACCATTGCGTGTACATTTCTTTCGAAGGTTCGGGTATCTGTGCATATACTTTATCATCTGCATTATCGATCAATACACCGGTCAGCTTTCCGTTCTTCACTTCTATAAAACCGCCTGTGATGGTTTGTCCCGCTTTGATCCCGGCCAGGTCCAATGCTTTCTGGTTGGCAATAGAAGCATGTCCGTCTACCCTGGTGAGCACCACA
>Ga0114932_10001922_pt1 | contig 22814 bp, 22 predicted proteins | sample 2SBtaG_2_FD_87286 | JGI IMG/M metagenome (GOLD analysis project Ga0114932, IMG submission 87286) | Deep subsurface microbial communities from Kolumbo volcano to uncover new lineages of life (NeLLi) - 2SBTROV12_ACTIVE470 metaG | ecosystem: Environmental > Aquatic > Marine > Volcanic ...
AATTCGATAACTGAGGCTCCCGGTCATCGTTCTGCCATCAATGTACTAGCACGCGACCGTTTATGCTCATTGTTCGAAGTTACACCAGGAGAACTCATCGACATACTCGCCTGGGCTATGGAAAACCCGTCTAAACCGGAAATTGTTGATGCATCCTTCGCTCAAGTTTTGGAGAATACACAGGATGAGGTTGACCTGAATGCACTGCCTATCCCTTGGCATTATCGTGAAGATCGCGGGAGATACCAATCAGCCTCCGTCATAATCGCAGAATATGATGGAGTCCGAAATATGTCCTACCATCGACAATTCCTCCGAGACGCGAACCACTGCGTCGCACGCTTCGTTCCACGTCACCTGCGAACTATTACCGACAAGGCGCGAGCGAATGGTGATGAGGTCAATATCGCGGTAGTCAATGGCGCCGATGCGACTGTTCTACTGGCGGCGGCTATGTCATTCACTTACGACCTCGATGAACTAAGTGTAGCTGCCGCCCTCCACGAGCGCCTTCACGGAACGCCACTCAAGCTCGTTACTCTTTCAAATGGAATCCAAGTACCCGCAGATGCAGAATATGCAATGTGTGCCCGCATCACTTTGGACGATGATGACGAAGGCCCATACGTCGACATTACAGGAACAGTCGACGACGTACGACAAGAAGCAGTAATCGAATACGATTCAGTACACCACAGAAATTCACCCATCTTCCACGCATTGATTCCCGCTGAGGTCGAACATAGAACTCTCATGGGCCTTCCTCGCGCACCGACCATCAAGGCAGCAGTCAACGCCGTAGTCCCATGTACAGATGTCTATATGACCGACGGAGGTAGTGGTTGGCTTTCGGCTGTCGTAGCTATCGAACCAGTGATTGAAGGAGATGGTGTGAAAGCGATTCACGCGGCACTCGACGGTCATCGCTCAATGAAACAAGTGACCGTCGTCAACAGCGACATCGATTGTTCTAATCCTGTTCGGGTCGAATGGGCATTGATGACTCGATGGCAACCAGACAAGGATACAGTAATTCTCTCGGGTCAGAAAGGCTCGAGTCTCGATCCGAGTAGAGGAGCGGACGGCCTGACTAGCAAGATTGGCATCGATGCGACTCTACCGCCTGGAATTGACCGCTCACCGTATGAGAGCGTCCTATGAGGTTCTGATATGGCTGCATCCGACATCGGAGCGAGCCTGCAACATCCCCGACGAAGTCTTGGAAATCGCCATAGAAGTCAGGCCAGTAAATTCCTCAAACTTGCTGAATCCGAGGCGAGCAATCTGAGTTGGGCTGAACAAAGTGCCCGGCAAGCTGTTCTACACGATTTTACACATCCAGATAATTGGCGCATCCTGCTTGAAATCAAGGTCAAAGCGCAGGATGCAAATGGAATCAGAGCAGTCCTTGACGAATTATTCCTTATTCTCGGCCGCGACCCAGAATTACTTGCTCAACTCGATGGAGTCGACTTAACAGGCTCTGCCAAAACACTGCTAGAAGGTGCTCTCGCGGTAGACCCCCTAGACCCAGATTCATGGTGGGAAATGGTAAGTGCGGCCGGTGGAGTTGTATCATTCATTGAACGTGTCCGTAAATTGGATTTTACTGATCAGCGTGCAAACATTCTGTTTTCCCGTCGAATGGAACGTCTGCTTGAGGATGGATACGAAGATGAGTATCTCGAATTGACAGGTAAACTGCTCGCCCAACGTCCATCGAATCACGAAACATGGGCGCGCATGGGAAGATTGCACGAAAGACGAGCAGAATACGACCATGCCTGGTTCTGCTACGACCAAGCACAGACACATTCACCTACGCTCAGATCACGTGATGAATTCCGTGATCGTATGGAGGCTAGGATAGATGGAGGAGACGTAACTCCTTGGAAGGCCCCGGATATCAAAGACAGAGTTGAGTTCCTCGCACGTATGCAGAACCTAGCTACTCCAGCCTCTGCGAGCGTTACATCAAATCAACAATCGAGAGAAGAAACCGATACAATCGAATCTGAGTTGAGTCGAGCAATGAGACTGGCAGATGAAGGTAGACATTCTGAGGCCTTCTTCATTGCTCGCCGCCTCGCTGCCGAAGGCGACACTGAAGCACAAACATTCGCCGAATCCATCCGCGAGGCGATGTCAAATGACTGATGAAGAGCCCTGGGTAGTCGTTTGGGGAGTGCCAAAACAATCTTTGGAAATTCCTTGTTGGTTGATGGTCAAGCACAACACACGAGGGTGGGAATTACCCGGCGGAACAATTGGAGAGCACGAACCGAATGAAATCGCTGCACTGCGAGAATTATTCGAAGAAACTGGACTCCTTGGTGTAGCAACATCATACGATGAAAATCTATTCCAAGGCGGTACGGTGGTCCGTGTCGAAATTGACGAAGAGCCACAACCCTACGGATGGGAATCAGACGACGAAAGTATCAGCGAAGTCGGTTGGTGTGTCGAAATACCAGGAGAACTCTACTGGGGAGACAATGAAATCCAGAAATTGCTCGATCACGATTGGAGTGCTTCGAGAAGTCTGGCGTCCTGAATCGAATCTGACTTCTCGGAAATCGCCTCGCTCCACGATGATTCTTCCAAGATTTGCGAGGCGTCGATGATTAATCCTAGATCATTGCGCTCCATCCCACCTACATCAGTGAGCAGAATAGGCAGAATATGCTCAACCACATCGACCACATCGGAACGATTAGCCGGAATCCAAGATGAGCCGGGAACTGCACGTGGGGCAGCATTCTGGATTCTGTTGAGCATGCTAGGGGCATCTTCAACAACTTCTTCGAGAGCCAAATCTAGCCATTCCAAAGAAGCGACTACTGATTCGGCTACCATTCCCGCATCTGCGAAAACGGCTTTTGCAGTCCAAAGATGACGCATCGCAGGATCGAGGTCGTCGAGAGCAGTGAGAATCCTTCCGACCTCGAGTCGTGAAAGACCTCTGATTTCAGGTGGGTGACCACTATTTCGAGTGATGTCGGCATGGACTGCCAACGCCATCATTACTTCGCCATTATTGGCGTGCCAGGCGCTTTGATTCAAGAGTGAAATTCCGTGAAGTGCACTTCCCGGTGCAATGGCCTTGAGTCTATCAGTACACCACTTCAATTCCAAACCGGATGTTTCTGGGCCATCGACTGCAAGTAATGCACGCTCCATACGAACTCTGACCTCGCATTCATGGTCACGCTCTTCTTTGGAACGAGAACGCGCGAGTAATTCTTCACTCAACACCACAGCACTAGCAAGATCTCCTTCCATCAACATAGCTTGGAGACCGAGAACATCACGTTGTAGTGGACTAAGTCGAGTGAGAATCTCATCTTGTCCCTCGGCCTCAACAAAAAGAACCTCGGCAGCAACTTGTAGGATCATTTCATCGGGCACATCTGCAGCAGTAATTTCGCCCGAATTCAAACGATTGAGAATTTCTCGAATGTCGCTCATCCAATCAACTCCGAAGTTAATGCAGCCAGAAGAGTCGATTGGAGTTCTACTGGATGACACTGTCCTGACCAGCCTGCTGCACCTGGATGACCACCGCCTTCGCCACCTAAACGACCAGCGACGGTTTTCATCACAGAACCGATATCGGCCCCTTTCTGAGTCCCTGTCCTACTGGCTCGGCCGGTGACTCTGAGGCCATCTGGTGTTTTCTTGTGGACTAAGGCGACATGAGCACCGGATGCGAGTAATGCGTGAGCAACTACACCTTCGTGTGTGCTAGCTCGCGTTGTTGCCACTACCAAATCTCCGATTTGATGTGATTCACAGCGACCTACTGCCTTGAGAATTGCAATGCGCTGTGAATGGCTGAGGTCTTCAGATTCCATCTTCTCGATTACATCGACAGGGTCGATGCCTGATACTTCGCTGATTTCATCGACCCGGCGATGGCATCCTGCACGTGAATGCTTGAAGCGACCAGTGTCGGAAATGATTGCTGCGAGAAGAAGAGTAGCATCCTCAGAAGAACAGACAAGGTCAGTGTCTCTAATCCAAGCCCAAACCATCTCAGCGGTGGAAGATACATCGCCTCGCAGTATCAACGCATCTTCTGGCCATGGGTCAGAAGCAGATGAATGATGATCGACCACACATAGTGGCACATCGGGAAGAGTGAACCCGACTTGACTTGGCGATGCACAATCAACCACGATGATTCCCCCCAAACTACGTGGGAAAGCAGGGCGGTCAGCATCTATTTGCATGAAATCGAATGAATACCCGTCTAGCATCCTGCGCGCTAGTGTACCAATATACAATCCACAGGCTCGAGCATTTTCAATTCCCCTCGCTAGGACGATTCCTGAACCGATTGTATCCATATCGCCGTTTCGATGAGTAACGACGGCAATAGCGCCGCGTTTTGCTGCTGAATCGACCCACTCAGTGAGCGGTGTCATATCGAGTTGCATCTAATCCCTCAATCATCCAGAGATTCAACAGCTTCGGAGTACTGAGATCTAATTTCAGATTCACGCGCGCTGAGCGTCTTGAGATGAGATTCTATGGTTTCACGCGATGATTCAAGGTCCGAAGTTAGTGTCGCGCGATCATCGACTTCGAGTAAAATGCCACCGAGAGCCCGGTAAACTGAGCGTTCGGGGTCTTGAGAAGCCAGAGCTTCAATTGTTAGTGAAATCTCATTCAGTTGACTGGTCAGTGATTGTATCTGACCACGAACCATCTGTAGTTCTTGCACGAGGCTCTGAATTTGCTGTTGGTCGACCATGTTCCCACCCCGCTGTCTCAATCGAGCGTTTTCAATGCCTCGTCGGCTGCTGCAAGCCCTCGCATCACTGTATTCCAGCGTGCACGCATGTCCACAAAGACTGCTTCGGACTCCTGCACAACGATTGTATCAGTATCACGACTGACCTCAGCCTCTGTGATTAGAGAAGCCTCCAAGGCTTCGGCAAATCGGCTTTTGACCTTCAAGGTGAGCTGGATAGCTTCACTCTTCTTCGCCGCTGACATCCATCTCACCAGCCGCAAGCTTGCGCTCATAATCGAGAGCGGCCTGCTGAGCAATGACGGTCATGTCAGTCGCCGTAGCGCCTTCCATACCGCGACGGATGACGCGTGAATTCGCGTCTGTGGCGCGGGTGAATGGCTCCCAAACTCCGCCAGAGAATGTGTGTGAGCACTTCTTGCACTCCCAAATCCCAGCCACCTTACGTGTGACTTTCTGGTATTGGCAGACAGGACAAGTGTACTTACGCGACTTCTTCTTGAGGGCTGAGCCAGCACGGCGACGAACACTAACACCGTATCGTGGACCGAACTTGGCGGTTGCACCCGCCTTCTGTGTTCTCTTTGCCATATCACTCACCTTCCAGTTTTTCATCGATTAGATTGCGGAGTTCGGCGCACCTCGAGCGTGCCTGATCCATAATCTCAGCGAATTCGGCGGCCGTGAAGATTCCCTTTAGACCCTTCTGCAATGAATGAACGTGGTCATCATCACCAAGGGTGATGTGAATTCGCTCATCGCCTCCAAGCTCTTCTCTCTTGTCAGCATCGTAAACGAAGCGACCTCCGACCTTGTGATATGAACACATGACTGGAGTCTTTGCGACACCGAGTGGTCGATCCTCACCAACACCGAATCGCTCAGCAGGGACTACTGCACTCTTCAGAGCGGCGATACCAGCCAGAGCGAAAGCATCGAACAAATTTCCATCGTCAGATATTGCGAATAAGTCGAGAATAACCTGCCAGGCTTTCTCGCCTGGAATCAAACACAAATCCTCTGTGTTAATGCAACCTGACTCGCGGATTCCGCGGTCGACAACACGCCCTAATTCGATTGATTCGGGGCTTGGTGGACCTGGTTCCCAGTTTCGTCCTGCAACTGGACGAACTTCGGCGCTGCACATCAAACCACCTTGGTTAGGTCGGTCTGGGTATGGAGTCATGATCTGGAACTTGACACCAGCGTAAACGATGGTGTCACCCATACTTACCATGGCAGAACCCTCTGCGCGTTGCAGACAGTTGATCTCGAGTTCAGTGTCACGGCCAGCAAAGCGACCGCGACCGTCGTGACGCTGATCTTCAGCGGCAAGTTCGGCGAGATGAGCGCGTAGGAGTTTTGGGACAAGTGGGATAGCCATCACTCATCACCTCCTCTGAGAGCGCGAACCATCTCGGCGTGAATCACCTTAGCGGCTTCCATATTGTAATCCCAAGCTTCCTGGAATTGATCCGGCGAAAGATCGCCGTCCATCTGCAAGAAGACAAGTTCTCCGGAGTTAGGTAGGATTCCCATTGGAAGGTCTGCCTCACCGTAATTATCCTCTTCTTTGTTAAGATCACAGACCACGATATCGTGGACCTTCCCGCTGGCAACTGAGACTACCATATCGCTCATTGGGATTCCAGCGTGTGCAAGAGCGACAGATGCCGCTGTGATTCCTGCGCAGCGAGTACCTGCCTCAGCGCAGATGATCTCGATTTCGACGCGGATCTTGCTGCGAGGGTAGAGTTCAGTCAGCACCACGCTCTCGAGCGCTTCAGCCGTAACCTTGGAAATTTCACGGCTTCGGCGATTAAATCCTGGACGAATCCTGTCTGTTGTTGAGAAAGGCGCCATATTGTAGCGCACATCAAGCACAGCACGGTCTTGGCGCTGAATCTTACGAGGGTGAGCTTCCATAGGTCCGTAAACTGCTGCAATGACATCGTTCAGACCCCATGTCATTCGAGCCGAACCATCGGCGACTGGAACTACTCCAGTCTCAATGTGTACTGGCCGAACCTCATCCTTGGTCCTACCATCTAAGCGAATTCCATTCTCATCTATGCACTGCACATCTCCGTATCCGCCCATCAAGCATCACCTCTGTATTCCTCTACTTTCGCTTCTGTGAGAAGCGCGTTGAGTCTGTCACGAGCATCGATGATACCACTTAGGTCACCATCGAGCCATACCCGGCCATTATCGCCGGCTACGACACGGCATTCCGTGTCTTCCTTGAGTTGGCGGAGGTTATTGCCTCCGCGACCGATAAGTCGGCCAAGCAGGTGAGGATCAATGTCCTCCACGCTGCCGGAGCGAATTGCACGCAGACCCATTCCTTTCATCGTCACGACGCTCGAATGATTCTCTTCGACCTCTTGTACTCGACAAAGGATTGCGTCACCGATGTCGAGGACCTTTCTGATACCACCAAACTCAGCCTTGGATGGTCCGAGGCTCATTGGTAGAATCGCGTTGAACGGGGCACCAATGTCGATGAACCAGATATTGCTGGTGCACCCCTCGATGTATCCGATCACGAGATCGCTTGGCCGCGGCACGTATGCGGTGCGTCGCGGCTCGACCGAGACAGTACCGTCTCGATTACTCATTCTTCCTTGCTTCAATGCACGAAGCCGACCATCGATGGCGAGAACGCCATGCCCGGCTTCGAGCTCCCCAGAATCACCCAGGTCATCCCCGGGAGCGACAAGCAGGGGTGCCTGTCGAGATCCGCGCGGTCCGCCCGCGCCCTTGTCTCCACTCATGTTATCGAGCCGCGCGACCGACCTCCCCTTCATAACCGTATATGCTCACACCTACGGTGTGTGAAGAGTCACTATGCAGAAGTGTGCTTACGACTCGTCGATTTAGTCCAACTCTCTAACATCAAGGCCTGAACTGCGCTTGGAAACGCGGCTGATTAAGTCTGATTTCATGCCACCCGGACACTCTACTACACATACCCAAGAACCGTCGGAAAGCCACTCTTCTTTCTGTATGGAATCACGCAATAACTGATTGACTCCGCCATAATCCTTACCTTGAATGCGGAATGCCAAGCGTACTGTGATGAATTGCAGCGGAATCAACGCTCTAATGGCATCAACAGCATCCTGAACCTGGCGCTCAACGGAGAGGAATGGATCAACGCTGAATCGAGCTTCTGAGAGGGCATTTTCGATACGTGTAGGAGGGTGGGGGCCACGTGTTTTCGGGTCAGTCGCCGTAGTCGCGATGGCATGGATAATCTGCTTGCGCTTATCATCAACCATTTTCTTCCGCTGAGCGGTGGTCAACTGAATGCTTCCATCGATAAGAATACGCTCGACGCAGGAATGGAGATCTGTGGTCCCGAATATATTCTCGAGCGCGTCTGAGGTCGGCCGATCGCCGGCTTTGACATCAGACCAAACCTCATCTGTGGCTAACATATCCTCAAACGAGACCTGTTCTGGATTTATTTTCCACTCTGCAACAAGGTCGGGGTCGACAAGAATCTCGTAGCGATTACCACCTTTTTCGAGGCGAGCGATGACCGCATCATCGAGACTTACCATGAATCGTCAGATTCGGCCCAGCCCTTAGAGCAATCGGGGGCGCAATCGGACTCAATTGAGCTTGTCAAGATGCTTCAGAGTATCTTCGCGGCTCATCTTTTTGTAGCCACTACCATTGACAATTGCAATTTCCACGGCTTCTCGATTGAGATCTTCATCAATTGATTCTCGAAGAGCTTCAAGACCAAGCTTGATTGCTGCATTTTGAGTCATATTCGACTTCCAGTTTGCTTCAAAGTGGTCGATTACAGACGCTCGTCCTCGACCAATAGCACCAGCATGATATGACTGGTAAGCTCCACTAGGGTCTGTCTCAAAGAGATGCACACCCTCAGCATCCACTCCAGCGATTAACAAGGCAGTGCCAAAGGGCCTAGCCCCTCCATATTGTGTGAAAGATTGCATGTAGTCACACATTTTCTTTACCAGAGTGGTGACTGGAATAGCATCGCCATAGGTCATCCTGTTGACTTGGCATTGAACGCGAGCACGATCGACGAGTTGCCTCGCGTCGGCCACGAGTCCAGAAGTAGTGAATCCGACGTGGCCGTCTATCTGATACATCTTCTCGATTGAATCGATAATAACCAACTTGCTCGAAATCCTCTTGTCGACGATAAGAACGACTCCATCGCGGAACTTGAGCCCGACCGTAGTCGTCCCACGTTTCACCGATTCTCGAGCATACTCGACTTGGTACAATCGTCCGTCTGGCGAGAAGGTCGAAACCCCATGGTCATATCCACGTCCGCTTGGCTGCATGGCTAACGCAGATAGTCCCGCGCCGGCCTCTTATCAACCTTGGTCGCGGTCCCTTCTCGCTTGGTCCGGAAAGGTTGGGATGCGAGATTGCGGGATGTTAGGCTATACTCAGTATAGAGAACACCATTGCCGCGGGTGAAATTGATGGGTGCGAGTCCTTCCGCTGAGTCATGCGCGTTGCAGTCCTATCTTCAGCAGGGAAGGACTCAACCTACGCCTGTTGGTGGGCGTTGATGCAAGGCTGGTCAGTCGAATCACTTGTCACCGTGCATGTCACTTCAGATGATTCGATGATGTTTCAACTGCCGAATACTTCCCTAGCTGGATTACAGGCAGCCTCGATGGGAGTCCCTTGGCTACCAGTTCTTTCGGAGGGTGTTGAAGAATCTGAAATCGATGACTTAGAGGCTGCCATCCGAGGTAGATGCGATGTTTCTAATGCATACGCGCAGGTACGCGAGGACTCGCCAGCAGTCAATTTCCCAGAAGAGTTGGTTTTGCAAGATGGATCTTTGGAAGTCGATGCATTAGTCGTCGGAGCACTACGGTCTGATTACCAGAAAACACGCATCGAGCGAATGTGTGAGCGGTTAGGTTTGATTTCTTACTGTCCACTCTGGCATCATTCACCAGAAGAACACATGCAATCGCTAGTCGATCATGGATTCGATGTCAGAATTGTATCGGTTTCAACAGATGGACTTGGAGAAGAATGGTTGGGTGTCAAATTGGACGAACAGAGCCTTTCGAAACTATCTCTCGCTGCAAAGCGTAATCGATTCAACTTAGATGGCGAAGGAGGCGAATTCGAAACTATTGTTGTCGGTGCACCTCACCTCCGACATACCTTGGATATCACGGGCCGCCCGCAATGGTCTGGCAGAAGGGGTGTGTGGATACTCGATAGCGCTGCATTAGCCGCTCAGTGATGCTTTTCGCCTCTTATCTATCATCCGCTAGCCTCAAGGGGGGGCGTCAAGTCGACGGCACACGGGGAACGTAGTGTCTGTATCACCACTGGATTACCGTTACGGCCGACCTGAAGCTAAAGACATCTGGTCTAGAGAGGGGCGGCATACTCGACAATTGGATGTTGAGCGCGCCCTAGTTTGGGCTCATTGTCAGCTCGGGCGCGTGAGTGCGGAGCATTACGATAAGATTGCAGATATCTCAGACCCTGGCATAGTTACAGCCGATAGGGTCGACGAAATCGAAGCTGAAACTCGCCACGATATCATGGCGCTCACCAAGGCGATGGCTGAGCAAGCTGGCGATGCTGCCTGGTGCATCCACTTGGGTGCAACGAGCAACGATATCGTTGATTCTGCCGTCGCACTACAGATTCGCGATTCAATTACTATGCAACGTGAGATGCTGAAGCAAGTATTAGCTACTCTTTGTGACTTGGCTGAACGCGAGCGCGATACAGTCATGCTCGGGCGAACACATGGTCAGGCAGCGGTCCCAATCACCTTCGGATTGAAGATGGCAGTATTCGTTGATGAATTCCGTCGCCATCTCGTTCGCCTCGATGAACTTGAGGCCCGCGCTATCACAGGAAAATTCCTCGGCGCTGTTGGAACAGGAGCGGCTCAAGGTGAGAATGCCAAGGAACTTCAAAGACTCATTCTTGAACATCTTGGATTGAGTGTCCCGGTCGCCACCACACAAGTCGTTGGCCGCGACCGCTACATCGAGTGGGTTGGATGGATGGCAAATGTCGCCGCCTCGGTCGAGAAGTTGCTGCAAGAAGTTCGTAATCTCCAACGCTCGGAAATCGCCGAGGTCGGAGAATGGTTCGATGTCGAGAAGCAAGTCGGATCATCGACCATGGCTCACAAGCGTAATCCGATTACCGCTGAAAATGCATCTGGCCTCGCCCGTATCGTTCGCGCGATGATAATTCCATCTTACCAAAACGCACTACTTTGGCACGAGCGTGACCTCGCGAACTCATCGAGTGAGCGTTTCACTCTATCTCATGCAATGATTCTACTCGACGATATCCTTGTCAAAACTGACCGAGTGATGAGTAAGTGCGTCGTCGATGCCGAGCGGATGCTCGCCAATATCGAATCGCAAAACGGACTAGTCATGGCTGAGAAACTCATGCTTGCCCTAGTCGATGCTGGAATGCACCGAGACCAAGCGCATGAAGTTCTCAGAAGCGCCTCAATGATCGCCGTTGCTGACCGCCGTCATCTGAGAGAGGTATGCGGTGAGGATGCGGAGATTACCGCTGCTTTCACTTCTGATGAACTAGACCAACTATTCAATCCGATGAGTCATTTGGGCGTTAGCGGAGAAATCGTCGATGAATCAGTCGCACTTGCACGTGCAGCGATTGAATAATCGAAGAAGAACTTGAATCAATAGATGTACATCAGAGCAAGTAAGGCTGCTCCGGTAATTGTCGCAACAATTCCAAGCAGGATAATCATCGTATGCGGACCATATTGATTGGAATCATTCAGAGCTGTATTGAAGAAGCCATCTTCTTGTAACGCGACGAAAAGATTAGTTTCCTTCTCTTCAAACGCTGGCGCTTCTCGCCTGCGTATCCTCTCAGTCATCGATGAATCGACCGTCGACGAGTCCTTGAGCATATCCGCTAATACTCACCCAAGGATAGCAATCCTCATCCACCCTGAGTTCGCGAGCAATCGTCATGCTCGACCTTGACTCAGGGGCTGTCCACCTATCTGTGGAAGCTGGGATTGGCGGCACCAGCCTATGTCTCAGCCTCGCAGCAGCGGTTCTAGAAGCGAATTCCCGAGTTGTTTGGCTCGGAAGAACGGCTCCAGATCCAGTCAGAACTAGACAAATATTGGCAAACCTGAACGAGCAACAACTCGAGCGTCTATTCATCATAGAATTCGGAGAAGATCTACTGACAAGAGCAAAGGCAGTTGGACCACTCATCTCCCGTCTCAATGAATCTGATATTGTCATCATCGATGATTGGTGCCCATCGAGCGGCCGTGCGCCAGCAAGCGATCTGGAAGCGGCGCGTTCAATCATTAGCGCAGCAACAAATACCCGATTAGTTCTCACTGCGAAGGCCTACGAGTCACCCTCAGGAACCGGGGAACCATGGAGGAGTCGAGGTGAACAATTGGATGGAGTTAGACAGACTTGGCTCTTCCGCATTGATGGAATCAGAAACCGGAGAAAACTTGTCGACGGAGAGCAATACAACGAATTAGAGTTGAAAACTAGCGGATTTTTCCCCGCATAATCATTCTTCAGATTCGATGCTTGATTCCAATAAACGGTCCAATTCAGCGAGCGCATCTTCATCGGGAATCATCAGACTGTGAGGGTTTTTCGCTTGCCCAGAGTATTCTTCCTCTACCTCAACAATATCCGATCTACGCCGCTGCCTCAAACGCAGAATATACCAGATTAGACCTGCGGCAGAGAGACTCAGCAAGACTGCCGCTATCGTCTGACTGTCAACGGCCATGGAATACGCAACCGTGACTCAGTCTTGATTCTTCGCGGGACTCGGAAGTGAACGTTCCAAGGGCATAGCGAGATGTCTTCGATTGGCTGCGGTTGGCTCAACCCAACCATCGTTCTGTCCGTCGAATGATATTGATTCGACTTTCCAAGTTTTTTCTTGGGTGGAACCACAAATTGTGCAGCGGAGACCTTGGCCTTTGCCAGCACTTCGCATGGCCTTACCGCAACATGCGGGTCGTTCGCCAGTTCTTGGCACTGTAGATTTCACTCGTAATCTCTCTAGGTGAATTTCGCCTGAAGGAGCTTTGAGACCTAGCCAATCAACTTCGTCGCCCGGCCTCGTACAACGCAATAATACGTTGACTGGTCCGCTCTCAGCAAAGGCTACTAGAGTTGACGCGACTTCACCATCCCACACCAAAACCGAGGAATGCCCACCCTGCACTTCGTTAGGTAAACCACTCACAACTGCACTATGATAACCCAGTAAATGATCATCCGAAACCTGATTTGTTCTATGAATTGCCGAAGACTCACAGGTTTCGACATCATCACGAGACTGCATGAATTTGTGAGCATCTGAGACCTCTTCGGCCGAATTACCACGCACGCCGTATAGTACAGGGCAATTCGTGCGAGGCATAATCATGCCACGACCTGTCGTAGGATCTCTATTCGCAAATGTTCCTGGAAACTTCTCTGACATATCGATAATCGACTGTTGAGAGACTTCTCGATTCGTCCTTATTCGGTTAGATTGGCGCCAAGCGATTAATTCCCAAGTACTATCTTGCGAGGGATTCCAAGCGATTGCTGCACTCGCCCCGATAAGTCCAGCCGGCTGAGGTGAAACCGAGTGAATAGTAGCGCTATCTTGTAGCATTTCTAAACGAGTTTTCAACTTGACTTCTCGCCTAACTGCTTGCCAATACCATTCCTCTGGAAATTCTACGTCTGATACTAACAAACAAGGATCTGGTCGTTGACCTTCACTAGGATATTCAGACTCGATTTCGAGATTCAAGTCTTTGATGAATTTCTTACAAATCATATTCACATCGGCCAAAGAACCCTGACCCAATTCACAGACTGCAGACAATGCAGCATTACCCCGTGTCCTCTTCGGTGCGAAAGGCCAGAGTCTTACTAGGCGTCTCTCAAGAACTGAGAAGTTATCGATACCTACTTCGAGCATTGATAGCAAACGCTGGAAATGCTCGGTTGTACACGCGTGATCGACATGGTCTGTGTCATCCAAAGCGATTCGGACGACACCTTTCACATGGGTACCGCTCACGCGGCACCCCCCAGTATAGTATCAACAACCCCTGAAAGGCCGATATCAGGATCACAACGGATGCCAGTTACCCCAAAGGCGAGTGCAGCAGCCATATCGACACCTCTGTCACCGACCATGAATGAGGTTGACTCATCAGGCCTGTCCCGCCAATCATCGTCAAACATTAGCCGCAGTGTGGCGAAATCAATGCCTTCAGCGGCAGCATCAAGCAGTTGACGACCGGACTCTAACATACCAGGATGTGGTTTGCGCGCCCAAGCTCCTTCCCATGGTGCGTATGGTGAGTAAAGCACGAGGTCGAGATGGGCATCTACATCCTCAGCGAGTAACATTTCACGCAAGCGAGTATGAATTGAATCCAAATTCCTTGAATTCCAAAGACCTCGCCCCACAGGAGATTGATTCGTTACAATGACGATTCGATATCCTGCCCGACGAAGCCGCCCTACAGAAGTTCCAGCATCTGGAAGCAAAACTACCTCTTCTGGTGTATTGACATAATCTTCACTACCGATATTCAATACGCCATCTCTATCGAGATAGGCGATACGCCCATCCCACTCGATTCCGCCAGGAAGAGCCTCAAGTTCGAGAGAATCTGTCAAGCCCGCAGAATCGCGGTGCGGTGCCAACATGGTATCACTGGCCGCGCTGGGCCTTCATCGCTTCTTTGACGATGTGGTTGATGACTAGTTGCATATCCTCAATTCGTTCCATTGAGGTCGTTGGGACAACGATTGCCACATCGACAATCCCAGCCAACTCACCACCAGCACCGCCATTGTAATCTCCAGTAACTGCAGCGGTGCGGCAACCAGCCTCTTTAGCCATTGAAATGCCATTCAGAACATTGGCTGAATTTCCAGAGCCTGAATAAGCGATTACCAAATCTCCCGCTTTAGCAAATGTTGCCAATTGACCAGCGAATACATTCGAGTAATCAGTATCATTAGCCCAAGCCGTAAAAGAAGAGATATTGTCAGTGTGGGCAATGGTTGGAATTCCCAATTCCTTCGACCAATCTCCAGCACTGTGAGAAGGGGTGGCTGCACTCCCTCCATTACCAATCATGTGAACGCTGCCGCCGCGTTCACCGACTGCAGCCAATTCACTCAATAAAGCCTGAATTTGTTCTAAGGAGACGTCTGCAAGGGTTCGACGCAAGTCGCCAATGTAATCCTTGGCGAACGAATCGAAATCGAAGGCCATGATGCTCCCTGAGCCGAACCGGCGAGGGCATCCTATTGACGATTTGATGATTGGAGTCGGTTCAATGCAGGAACCCATCGGGGCAGTATTGGCCACTGTCGCCGAGTCCATCGGTTTTACCGGAGAGGGTATGCGTTTGCTCATTGGAAGCCTCGGGATGGTGCTCCTAGCCGTCTCCTTTTCCAAGTCAAAAGAGGTATACTCCGGAAAACTCGCAGCAGCCGGATGGATTATGCTTGGCTTGTTCATTTACCTACTTTCGGAGTATTACGTCAAGATTGGAGATCCTGTTCTCGTCTTGATGACTGCTGGAGCACTTCCAGGCGGTTTTATCCTCGCTTATTTGGAAGCCGCCCGCCTTCAGACATTATCATCTGAAACCAGAGAATCAATCATCTGGTTCAGAGGTATGGTAGCTTGGTCGATGATACCTTACCATATTGTGTACAGTATCCCATACCTCAATGTGGCATTTGTAATGCTGACCGCTCACAGTGCAGAATGGATGCTTGAGTTCGCAGGATTAGGAGCTTATACGATGGGGGAAGTGATGGTAGATCTGAATGGTGGTGGAGAGATTCCACTCTCCGAATGGGATGGGAATATGTTTCTTTTGACGGCGCCTCTGGGTGATGGTGGATTCTTCATTCCGATGTACCACGCTACTGGAGAAGAAGTCAACATCGGCTTCATTCTCAGTTGCTCAGGCCTTCAATCAATGATTATTTTTGTAGGCGCAATCGTTGCACTTCGAACCGTACCATGGAACCGCCGTGCGCGAGGATTACTGATTGCTTTGCCGACAATCCACATTCTCAACACATTTCGAAATGCAGGTATAGTTTGGTTGACTGATGAGTATCGCAATTGGGATTTCTTAGGTTTGAGTATGTTCGATTTCACTCATAGTTACGCTGCGAAAGCAGCCAGTCTTTTTGCGATGTTTTTGATGGCTATCGCTCTATTCGACTTACTTCCTGAACTTCACAGGAATATCATGCGACTTCTTCCTAGACAATTGCGTGGGGCTTCGAAATCTGAAGCATCAACGAGTTCGTAGGCGCTCATACAATTTCCCACGCAATGGCATATCGTGCTCCCAGGCGAATTCCTTCATCACTCGCAAAGCCTCTTTCTCAAGGTCTGAATCACCGACGAAATCGGTGATGTGGATTACTCCCTCCCTAGTATTTGCCTTGAATGCGGCCACTGGCTCTTCGCGGTGGAAAACAAGGTAAGCCGAACCATATCCGAATCTTTCACGAAGCAAACTGCCGAAGTAGTGGATTAGTGGATCTGAAGGTGGGATGACAAGATCACGTGTGCGAGAGATTGCATCCGACCCATCCAATAATGCATGTCTACCCCAACAGACATCGTGCATATCATCGACGAGGAATCCTTTGATGAGAGTTCCATCCTCTTCGAATTCACGCATTACATCTGAAATTTCTTCGGCCGAGAAAGGTGAGCCTGCAAGCCTCTCGACTTGTTTCAGAGTGATTACGGGGTAATGCTGAACAAGGTCTCGTAGGTAATCGCGTTTGACTTCCCAAAGGTCAGATTCGTGAAGCGGCTCGACCGTCTTGAAACCACCACGATAATCCTGAACGAGGTGCCCGCTTCTTACCAACGGCGAGATGAGTTTGCGGAATTCGCCGCGCCTCATCGCGTGCCTTTCCATGAAGATGGTTGGATCATGGTGCTCACGGAAGAATTGCAGAATATCCTCGTCTTCCTCAGGAGCAGGTACGTTCCGTATTGTCAGTAGCCTCTGGAAATGGGTCATACGAGCCCATACAAGGTGGCCACGGAGGTTAGTCCCTTGGTGGAGTTGATGGGCTGCCGCCATCGATTTGAGGTCGACGCGGAACATTTCACAGCGACCACGTAGAGCGAAATCATCGCGCAGCTCGTCTAGGTGTTCAAGAGCCATAGTTTCATTCTCGTAGCGAGTTTTCTGATGTAGTGAATGATGATGGAATAGAATTCGATTAATCTTCTTCCGAGGCTGCGGATCAACTACACCTCCGCGAATATACCGTTCCCCATCTCCCATCGATTCGAAGCCAAGATCGGTCAAGATCTGCTGAACATTCTCATCACAATCGTGGACAGGGACGCCGTTGAAGGCATGAATTACAGATACATCGACGAGCCTATCTCGATAATTTTCCAATAGGTCATCGAAAGTATCCTTGAATTCGTCGAGGTATGAGTGAGGGATGTTGATATCCTTGATTTCAAGGTAATCATTTACGACAAACATGAGGATTCTACCTACTGGATCGACCCCCTTGAAAACAGGATGATACCATCCCTGTTTGAGCATAAGTCGAACCTCTTGGATGAAGCGAGAACAAAACGGATCTGACTGAGAGAGTATACGCATGGTACGGTCCTCGGCCATTGGCGACAGGAGCTTCTCAGCATCCTCGTGACTTGAGTAATAATCAGTCGGATCGGGTTGCAGAGCGACGATGCGAACAATTCGCTCCGACTTTTCGAGTTCGCGTAGAGTCTCGGCCAATTCCTCAACTGGTCGCGATACAAAGAAACGCAAGGTGTGGAGACGGACTGGGCCAATCCTCTCAATTAGATTCTTGACAGCTTCATCGAATTTCATTGGTTTAACGCGTTCATGAATCCTATGGAAAACAGCAAGGGAGCGCTTTCGATTCGGCAATTCGATGTATTTCTTTCCAATGATTAGTTGACGCTCGAGGTTGCCTAAAGCACTCTTCAATGAGCGCTGAATATGCACGTGATCCTTTCCTTTCGGATAATCGGCAAAGAGTTCTATCCGGCTCATTCCATCCTTCGGAATCTTCTCGAGTAATTCCTCTTCTAGTGGACCAATCCAAGGCTCTCCTCGTAAACCTAGAACAAGAGGCAATTGATCTTCCATCGTATAGCCGACTCGATTGTGCAGTAAGCGACCATTGATGACATCCGGGTCATGTTTGATATCCTTCCAATCACGGAATCTGTAATCTTTCACGCGATGTAACATCTCATCGCGACGCTGAACCAGAATCAGATTGCGAATCGCCTCAGCCGGCTCGTCATATTGCTGGAACGATTTATGCAAAATCAAGGTTTGAAGAGTTCGATAGTCGACTACTTCGACCTGCCCTCCAGTAATGCGATATTCGTCGACACGCAGGATGTATTCTCCATCTTCAGTCTGCGTAAAGAATCCGATAGAGACAAGGTTCCTCATCTCTAGTTCTTGCAGAACTGATTCGACCTGAGCTCGTGGGAATGGAAGCCTATCTGCCAATTTGTCCAAGGTTCTCGGCCCTTCTGAACCCAGCATATCGAGTAGTTTGAGGCGAAGACAATCGATAGGGTCCGAAAGTGAAGTTTGTTTCCAAGTTCCAGCCTGACCTGCTGTGAAATCCATTCCAATGTCAAAGGTTAGACCGCCGGTATAGAGGGAGCGTAAATCATCCATCTCATCGGCGCCGGAGGCGGCAAGACATCCGAGAGTTCCGTGCACTCCGGCCATGCGTTCAGAGAACCATTTGTCATCAATCTGTGAATGGCCTGTATTGCGCACCTTGGTAATCAGTCCGCGCTCAGCGAGTTCGTAAACCCAATCACGCAGTTGATTGAATTCGAGACTCTTGAGTTTATCAGAATATAGTGGATGAGTCAACGTCTTCTCTAATCCACCACCCATGTCCATTAGTCTCAACAGACCCATTGCAGAGGTGGGCACTGCGACCTTGTCTTGGTAATACTGACCAAGCCTCTCGCGGTCGAGATCTGTTGCTAGCGAACGCGCACCCAGTAATCGGCGAAGAATCTCTGGATCGATATCCTTGATGAGATAAGCTCGGGTCCTCAAACTCAGTAAATCCTCGAAAGAGGACATGAAGAGAGTCATCCCCAATGGCGATGGCATCTTCACCTTTCGATGGACGATTCTGACATCCTCACTATCCATTCGTGAAATGAAATCAGAGAGTTCATTCATCTCAAGGTCACTAGTTAGAATTTCACTCATCGCCTCACGGATGAGTACTGAATCCTCCATTTGCCGATGAGCACGGAGGATTTGTTCAGCACGGTTCTGGAATTGCTTTGGACTGACCTCTTCGGCACCTATACGTCGAGGATTCAGCATACTTCGGCTCGAAACCTCGCGGAATCTCTTGGCAAAAAGTTGCGAGTCAAGCATGTATCGCTGAAGAACTTCTCCACTCGAACCATCCTTGAATAATTCAGGGATTTTCGAAATCTCAACCTCATGACTCAGTTTGATCATGAAGCCATTTTCATCGAATGAGATTTCGTTGACGATTATGTTGTCTCGCACGGCAATTCCTGCGAATAGATAGCCGAGTGCGAGATTGAACGCGCGACCACGACAAGTAGTCACGATGTAAGTTGGAAGCGGACCGGCGACCTGTTCAACGATAATCCGGTCGCGGCTAGGAACTTGGAAAGTGGTCGCACAATGCTCATCAAGATAATTCGCCAGAGCATTTGCCACAGGCCTATTCAATCCATAGACATCAGTCAACAACGGACGGACGTCTCGTCCCATTCGCACCATAGTCGATGTTCGCTCAAGCACGTCAAGAACCTCGTAACTCAGTTCGTTAGTGCGGCTATTTGCCTCACCTGCCCACGACGGTATCGTCGGGCGGTAACCAGTAGCTGAAGTGACATTCACTCGAGTTCCTCGAATGCTGGAAACTCGGTATGTCGAACCTCCAAGCAAGAAGACGTCTCCATTCCGAAGGCTCGCAACGAATCCACCGGATAATTGACCGACGAGAGTCCCGTCTGAGGTGAAAACGAGGTAGTTATTGCTGGGGGCGATGGTGCCTATGTTGGTGTAGTAAATCATCTGCGCATAGCCACGCTTCCCGAAGCGATTTTCTTCCCAATCAACCCAGACTCGACGTTCCTCCTCTAATAGATCAAGAACCTCGATAAAATCATCATATGGTAATTCTCGATAAGGCCAAGCCGCGGTCACAAGTTCGTATGACTCATCTATGTCCCACTCCCTGATGATAGTCAGACCAATCAAGAATTGCGCAAGCACATCGAGAGAGTTTTGTGGAAATTTCAGTAGATCCATTGACCCCCGTAAGATGCCGTTTTGTAACGAGACCATTTCGAGTAAATCTTGCGGAGATGTTGGTAGCAATCGCGCTCGCGGCAGTCCGTCGACTTGGTGACCTGCACGTCCAATCCTCTGCAATCCTGTGGCAATAGAACCCGGACTGCCGACCTGAATCACACAGTCTACCGAACCAATATCGATACCCATTTCGAGGGAAGATGATGATACGACACTGCGCAATAATCCATTTTTCAAGCGCTGCTCGACATCGAGACGAATGGCTTTGTCCATTGAACCGTGATGACCCTCAACTCCTTCTGTACCGAGAATCTTCAGTTTCCGAACCACCGTCTCGGTCATCTGCCGAGTATTGACGAAGACCAAGGTAGTCGTGTGAGCCTCGACGATTTCCTTGATACGGTCTACATTGTGGTCAAGTATCTCCTTTACCGGCAAAGACGAGAACCGAGGAGTTGGGAGAATGATATCTAGGTCGAGACGCCTTGAACCAGATACTTTCGCAATAGCCACATGCTGAGGTTCTGTATCACTTTCACGCGAATCGCTGGCAACCAAGAATTCGGCGACGGCATCCAACGGTTCCATAGTCGCCGAAATACCGATTCGCTGGACCTGGGAATCAATCACGCTATCCATCAATGCAAGACTCAGAGCGAGGTGAGTACCTCGCTTAGTCGGTACCAGCGAATGCATCTCATCGATAATCATCCACTGGAGTTCGTTAAGCAAGGGTCTGAAGCGTTTCGAAGCTAAGGCCAATCCTAGTGATTCAGGTGTGGTAATCAGTATGTGAGGAGGCTTGCGAAGCATCCTTTCACGGTCCCTACGACTGGTATCTCCAGTTCTCAAGCCGACCTTGATCTCCTTCGCCCTACTCGGGAGGTAACGCTCTCGAATCTCAGTCAAAGGGCCGATGAGATTTTTCTGAATATCATTTGCCAGTGCTTTGATTGGTGAGATGTAAACACACTGAATCGAATTACCAAGTGAACCATCTAACGATTTACGCACAAGATCGTCGATAATTGTCAAGAAAGCTGTGAGTGTTTTACCAGACCCTGTAGGCGAGCAAAGCAAGAGATGTTCGCCATTGATAATACGGGGTATTGCAAGTTTCTGAGGTTCGGTGAAGTCAGGGAACTTGTCCTTGAACCAATTGCGCACAGGTGGTGAAAGACTTTCGAGCAATTGCTCGGTCTCCCAACTATCCTCTACATACTCGATTTTTGGCATTACTTCGCCTCACACTACGGACGATACAGCGAATTGATACCGTACATGAACGCTTCGCTTCCATAAATCGAACAGTACTACGTACTGAATGGGTATTATGCACCTCCTAAAGGTGAATTTAGGTCCTTCCGGCTCTACTCATCAAGTGCTCAGTCTGGTGTTCTTAGGCAATACTTTGAGGATGGCTTGAAAGACAGGCGGACGGTCGCCTCGCCGTTAGAGATGGCTGAGGAGAGGCGGCTCGAGAGATTGTCGGCTATGCTGAAGCGGCGCGGCATAGTGCTGCCAGCCTTCGACATCTATGGCGGGGTTTCTGGACTAATCGATTACGGACCGGTTGGCGCTGCAATTCGTCGCCGTCTGACTCAGAAATGGGTTGACCACTGGTTGAGTCATGGTGACATAGTCGAAATTGATTCACCGACGATTACTCCTGAGGCAGTTTTGGTTGCCAGCGGTCACGTCGGTGAATTCAACGATTTGATGACGGAATGCCGAGCCTGCAGTTCGGTATTCCGTGCTGATCACTTGGTGGAGCACTTGCATCCAAACGCAGATTCACTCGCTGCAGATGCAGTCGACGATCTTCTCGCATCTGGAATAGAATGCCCATCCTGCTCAGATGCTGCTTGGACTGCGGCTAAACCGATGAATCTGATGTTCTCGACCCAAATAGGCGCTATGAGTTCTGGTCGTACCGCATTCATGCGGCCCGAGACAGCACAGGGTATGTTCATGCTCTATCCTGCGCTGTATCGACACTTTCGACAAAAGCTCCCCTTCGGTGCAATTCAGACCGGAAAGGGATATCGCAACGAGATTAGCCCAAGGCAGGGAATGATTCGCCTTCGCGAATTCAATATGGCTGAGCTCGAGTACTTCATCGACCCAGATAACCCCCCAAGTGTTGACCTCGCTCGTCGCACTGAGATTGTCAGCCTAGTCCCTGACCCAGACGGACCACATGCTGGTGAGACTCGAATGGGGTTCGGCGCTGCCCTCGATGCTGGCATCGTCAGGCACTCTACCGTTGCTTGGTTCCTAGCACGGACTTGGGATTTCCTTGTTGAGGTTGGAATCGATCCAGCACAGATTCGCTTCCGTCAGCATGCTAGTACAGAGATGGCACATTACGCAGCGGATTGCTGGGATTGTGAGATTCATGGCGAGCATGGATGGATCGAGTGCGTTGGGATTGCTAATCGGACTTGTCATGATTTGGAAAGTCACGAAGCACATTCGAAGGCAAAGGGGTTGCGTGCTTGGCGACAATTCGCTGAACCTCGCACGCAGACAATTGAGCGATTAGCACCGAATGGCGCGGTAGTCGGTCCAACATTCAGAGCCGATGCAGGTGCGGTAGTTGCCGCTCTTGAGGCTCTGAGTGAATTACCCGAGGAGTTGCCCTTCGAGTTG
>Ga0114932_10001923_pt1 | contig 22809 bp, 43 predicted proteins | sample 2SBtaG_2_FD_87286 | JGI IMG/M metagenome (GOLD analysis project Ga0114932, IMG submission 87286) | Deep subsurface microbial communities from Kolumbo volcano to uncover new lineages of life (NeLLi) - 2SBTROV12_ACTIVE470 metaG | ecosystem: Environmental > Aquatic > Marine > Volcanic ...
ACATGCGATGATGACAATGCATCACGCAGTAGACAAGGAAATAGGGAAAATAGATCCAGAACTGCTAGATCTGTACAATCGAATCTCATCCTTATCAGTGCAAATGTACTGGCTGATGGACATTCCAGCAATGTTTGCAATGTTAGGAATGTCAGCTGTGGGTTCGGCCAATGTGAACCATGACGAAGAAAACGACAGTTATAAAATAGACGCCCGTGGGGTGGTTTTCCCAGTATTAGCTCAAGAAATGAGCAAGGGTGTTGCTGAGCTTATAAGTTATCATGGGTTAGAAAATTTAGATGATAAAGAAACAGAACAAGTTCTTTCACATGCCGATGATATACGACATGAACCTTATCTGATACAAGTTGGGCCAGAATTGTGGCGTAGGTTTTTGAAAGTAAAACCCCAAGGCGTTTCCTTGGCCGATATTATGATGGCTTTGACATTGCAAGAGCCTGATCACCTGCACAAAATCGTTGCTGCTGTTGTTGAAAACCCAGAAGAGGCAGGATCTCTGCTTAGCGCCTTAATTGATGATCCTGAAGAATTTGAAGTCGAAGAATACGACGACGGATATGGCCAAGGATACGAAGAAGAAGACCATGAATGGCGTTGAGGATAACACATGAGATATTTCGAACGCCACTTAGAAGAAGCCCTAAAAAGTCTGCCTACCACCAAGGCCGCTTTTAAATGGATAACCCCAGACGATTTATATGATTGGGATAAATCAGCTATAGCATTTATCTATGATCCAAGTGGTGAGCTTAAACTTGGAGACAACACACACATTGACATAATAGACGAACATATTGATTATTATAGAGAATTAGATGGTGTATATGGCAGCATGGCGCAGCTCCTGATGGCAAATCGTGCCGGGGTCTCGTTAGATCGAGACATGGACCCTGACGCTGACTATACGAATGGCCCTGGCCCCTATGATATACGCATGCAATTGGAGCATGTTGCTCTTCTTGGACGGGTTGGAAAAATTAAGGATATTGACGACCTCGATCCTGAAAACGCGGCTGTTGCCACACATGAAGAAGTAGTTGCAGGACCGGCTGTTGTATCGTTTTGGAATGAAAAAGCCATGCTTTACAATAATATGTTAGAAGGTTGTTTACAGAAGTTAGAACAAGAAAATTTGGTCAGCGAAAACACTATGGTGTCTATGCCAATTTGGGGCACTGTTACTAAAGACACTGTCGGTATGCAAGATAACACGAAGCCTGACAAAGAAACTTTACGAAGACTTAAACTGGCGCGCGAATTACACATGATGCCGCCAGATCAGAAAAAGGCAGCGCAGAAAGAACTTTTAAAATTGGGTATGAGTTTCGGTGGGGCTGGCAGCGGGGGGCATAAACACCCATGGCAAAAAGCTATGGAAAAAGGTGGCTATCTCAATCCTGGCCAAAAATGGTGGGCAATGCATTCTGAAGAGAGAAACAAAGAACACTAGCATAAACTGTTGCTATGGCCATTTTTATAATAACATTCTCTGGAGCAAAACCGCCTGCCGCTATCTTTTTTGCCTTGAGATACCCTCCCGCACTTAGCAATACCTTCTAATCTATTGGCGCGTTTGAATTTAATACCACATCCAGCGCATGTCAGATCAATTGTTGCATACTTACTAAATTTAGTGTTTCTTTGTCGACATAATTCGATCCGACCCTTCTTGCGACATTCATCGCCACAATATTTAGAATTTCGTTCCGCACGAATAAATTCTGCTCCGCAAACACAGCAATCTACGCGTGTTCGCAAATCGGGAGATTTTATGCCTGCACACAATTGCCTTACTCGTTCACGTGTGATGCCATATATTTCGCCAATTTGTTCGAGAGTTAGTCCATGCTCCCGCAATTCGCGTATTGTTTTATTTCTATCCGCAAAAGGGTTGTCGGTTTTCTTTCTACCTAAATGACCATATCCAGATCTTGCTCCAGCCCTTTTACAATAATTAGACACATTGTGTACTGCAACACCAGTTATTTCAGAAATAGCAGCATAAGTGTAACCCTCATTGCGAAGATTGATTATTTTTTGTTTTTCTTCTTTTGAATGCTTGCTTTTGCGCCCTAAACGACCATGGTTTCTTTTACCTGTTAAACCAGCTTCTTTACAAATATTATGTGGGTTTGAGACACCAGTTATTTCAGAAATAGCAGCATAAGTGTAACCCTCATTGCGAAGATTAATAACCTGAAGCTTCACATCTGGCGCAATGGTCATAACATTCCTTTGCTTATCATTTCTTATCCTTATTTACTTTGTGACATTGGAAAAGGGGGGTGCCGATACCTTTTTATCAAAAATAAATTGGATTAAATACAGCCGGGACTTCCCTCACCATTATCATGACAGGAGAACCAATGTAAATGGAGATGTAGCGATGAATCAATTAGCTTCTATACAATTGAATCATCTAGATATCGCAACAGTAGAAAACTTGCAGGGATCATTCGACAACCTGCTTACGACTCCCCACGCTGATGGGCAATACAGACTACGAAGATATTCAGTTTTAAAAATTCACAGTGACGATACAATATACGAGAAGATGCCCCAGCATGGATTTACACAATCATCTGAATATAACAACTTTCAAGGTGATGTGGCTCGTAGCTACGAAGATCTGGAAGACCATATAATTGAAGGGCCAGCATTAAAAGAAATATTCCGGATGTTTAGAGACATCAACCATCTTCCAGATGGACATGAAGTAGAAATTCATCAAATGCGAGTGATAACACTAGACGATAAAACTCCAGTAAGCCCCGAAGGAGTGCATCAAGATGGCTATAGGCGGATTGGTTTTGTTGCCATAAATAGACACAATATCGCTGGCGGAAATCTGTTGATTTATAGAGAAAGAGATGGAGAACCTTTTATCAACATGGAAATCCAAAATGGCGAATGTGTGATAGTTGATGACCAAGAATTTTGGCACAGTGCTACAGGAATCAAACCAATTGATCCAAAAGAACAGGGGTACATGGACATACTGATATTAACAACAAAATAAGGCATAAAAAATGGGGTTTTGGGCTTTAATCATTTCCACCGTTCTTTATGGCGTAGTTTGTGCCGATTTGGTCATTAAAAAGAACTACCCTTTAGCATTGGTATTTTTATGCTATGCAGTGGCTAATATGGGGTATATCTGGATGGCGTATTATAAACAATGATTAATCGTCCAGCTTTCGCGCTGACATTAATCCGCTCCATTACGGCCCTTGTTGGATTTGTTGTTGAGAGGTGCGAGCTTCTTCTTTGAATTTTCCTTCTAAAATTTCTTCAGCCTTGTGAATATCATCAATAGTATAAGATTTTTGATTTTCTAGTTTTTGGAGTTTTGTTTTCATAGGGGCAATTTCTTTAGTAAGAAGTTCCTGCGTTGCTATGACATCTTTTTGCAGATTCTCCAGTATATGCTGTTGTGCATTTAAGGATTGGGTAGCAGAGTTTACTTGTTGATATATGATCAAAGCAATACCAGCTATCATTGATGCAACAACAGTAGAAACTGTCGTGATGATAATTGCATCAACAAGAGATCTTACCCTGTTTTTCTTTTTGTCTTCCATAGTAATATCTTTGCTCATTCGTCAAGACGCTCTTTTAAATGCCCCCGGTAGGGTTCGAACCTACGACCTACGGATTAAAAGTCCGTTGCTCTACCAACTGAGCTACGGGAGCTATTTCCAGCACCAGTTAAACTGCTTCCGATTATCCATAACAGTGGCTAGAACATCCGTCAGCTTATTTGCATAATTTTCATCGTGGTAGTTATAACCAAGACCATGAACAAATTCGTGGGCTGCGATGGACAAATGCCGCCCACGCTCTGTAAGCTTAAATCTTTTCTTCCATGACTTAGAATAGGTAGACGCTTGCTCGACTAATTTAGCAGGAGAAATGTAGTATACTTTTCCAAATTGGCCCTCTTCATATTCAGCTTCAATTGGGTCTTCAGAAAATATGAATCCTACAGCAAATTCTGATTCATAATCGAATAGTCGATGCATTTGCAACATCAACCTACCCCAAATTCTGGTTAATTTTCGAGAATAATCTGAAAAATCAGATTCATCTGGTCTATAATATGTCGGCACTACCAAATCTGTTTCATTTTTAATAACAAATTCATCGCCAACAGACACCCGAATCTGTTCTATCGGAGCATGATATGCCGCCTGGCCTGTGGTCTCCAAAATATCGCCAGTATATTCTCTAACTTCTTGCGTTTCTGGTTCATGTTCTACTTCTAGCTCTGACTCTGGTTCCGGTTCCGGCAAATTGTCAATTTGTAGGATATCCGATACTGCTACTTGTTGATCTTCTTGCTGAACCGATCGGTGGCACAATCGTGAGCCATCGTAATGGCGGTAACGCTGTTTTCGTGATCTTAAAGCCGAACGTTTATCCACTGCTAATTCTGTAATGAAATCTGACAATTCAGATCGATGATCCCAAATAAGTCCATCCCGATTAGACGTTAGAATCTCATCAGAATCCCCAGCAAGTTCAACCACAACACACCGATCAAAGTCTGTAGATTGAACAAACATTGGAATACCATTGATCCGCGTCACCAACCTATTACTTGTGCTTTTGTTGGAATAAACCGTGCCAAAATCTAAGCTTCGACGAGGCGAACCTTTATGCATTTCAGCTTTATGTTTCACGCCATTCCAATGAAATGTGCCGCGCCATTGACCATAAAAACAAAATTTCCGAAATTGATCGTGTAATTTATCAGCAACATCGTCACCATACACATCTGGCCCAATTGCAATAGTCGATTCTGTTCCGTTGATATAATCGCCTTTAGTCAGTTCGTATGTTGCCCCATTGCCTTCAACGATTAGATTGCCTGAATGGATTCGATACGAATCATGGCAGAAATAAAGAATTTCTTTAGCTTTCCCGAACCCACCAGTATTGTCGCCATCAAAATTCTTGGCAGAACCTCCCAAGCAGAGCAAAGAATCCACAAGAACTTCTTCGCTCATTACTTCACCGTCATTGCGAACGGTAAGTGTGGTTTTGCCTTCGGTGGCGTCGCAAGTCACCCAAATATTTTGGGAACCGCAATCAATTCCATTTTGAAAGAATTCGCGAATTAACGCCCAGTGCCAATCAGAATAATCTTTTTTGGCCTTTTGGAAAAATTCTGAGCCGATTGTAATATGCTGTGTCATGATATTCCCCTCGATATTATTTCACCACTAATTCATTGTGGCAGAGGGGTGGGGGGGCGTTAGCTAAATGAAGTCATCCCCATGTGTTCCACTTATGCTTTCCTATAGGTTTTCTAAATTTTCTTATGAGCTTTTGTACTTCTTTTTTAGTTACATTGGTTAAATCAACGCCTTCATTTTTCTTTAATTCTGACGCCAATTTTTTACCTTCAAAAGTTTTATATTTTTTAACTTTCTTTAATATGTTTAAACAATATTCGATCTGCTTCTCAGTTGCTTTACCATCGAGAGCCATTACTTAAACTTACCCCTATACCCTGTCATGTCAGGCTTTTCGTCCAGTTCAAATATTTCGACGTCCAGTTCAAACTTTTTATGATTAACAAATTTATTAGGCCAAGAAAGCCACATTATTTCCCATCCGTTACCCTCCATTGTCTGAATATCTTTATCAACCAATATTAAAATGCCAGTTACTACTTTGCGCCTATTAAAATTCCTGCACATAAACTTATGCGCCGTTTCAGGATTCTTGAACATTGGCACATGTATTTGCCCAGTTTCTTTTTCTCTTAGTACAGTTAGAGGAACCCAAGAGTCATTTTGGCATTCATTCTTAAAGTCTTCAAACTTTAAGTTGCCATCATTAAATATTATTGCTAAATTTGCATCATCCATGTTTTAAGCACGCCAAAATTTAGTGAAAATTTGTGGTGGCCACAAATTTTCTTAGTTCATGGGCTAGCTCGTTGGCTTCTTCTAAAGTTAATTCTATATCTTGAGGCAATGCCATGCCATTCACAATATCAGCATCTTTATAGCTGATAAGAATCTTGGCTTCAGGTCGATGTTCGGCCTTTTCAATCTTCTTTATTATTATCATTCTTCACCGTTTATTGCGGATTTCAATTTTTCAAGGCCATTTGTGAATATTGTTATTGTGGATTCTATGACATCTCTGGTGACTTTTGTAGAACCACAAATAGAACATCTATATAAATCAATATGGAATATTGCTACATCTTCGTCTTGTTTTATAGAGTGCCTATACCCACATTCCTTACATTCTGCTTGAACTCTCATTCTTCTGTTTCTACATCACGGTGTTCTTGTATTTCTGAGTATATTTCCTCTCTATAAATTGAAACTTCTTCGGGTGCTTCTACTCCAATGCGAATTGCATTATTTGAGCGAATTCCCATAATAGTTACAGTAACCGGACCTTCTGGGGTTTGTATGGTTATTGATTCGCCTTTTTTTCTACTTATAACTAACATGATTTACCTCGGTTTATTCGGTTTCCATTCCAAGTCATCCGAAGCGACAATATAGCACATCTTCTTCGGAACCAATGTGTCTTCATCCTCTATGAAGTCTATAGCCAACATATATACTTCATTGCCTGTGTTTGGGGCATGAAAAGACACCCCCGCTTTTTCCTTTTCTTCCATTTCTTCAGTGACTATTGGGTGTTTTGCCAGTTCTATCACATCTGGCATAAGAATAGCTGGGCCTGTAATGACTAGCCCATCAAACGCACCACCAATAACACTTGCATTTTGCAATTGCATAGCATCTTCCTTGACAAATTCTTCCATTAATTATGTGTCATCTTCTTCATAAAACTTATCGCAATGAGGGCATGGATACAATTGATGCACCATGTCTACTGCAGATGCCAAACATGTGGGGCAATATGCGATAGGAAGTATGCCAAAAAGGCCACTTAGACCACCTTCTTGTTCTACATCAAATTCGCTATCACATACACTACAGGTTACGATTTCGTTCATAATATTTCTCTGTTATCTGTGGCAGAGCCGTTGGCTTTTGTTAATTGTATATATGAAAAAGACATAAGGATCGATATGACTAGGATTAAAAAAACTTGGACCAAAGAAGAATTGAATTTTCTAAAATCGGAAATTGATAGGGGGGTGCCTGTCTCAAGAATTAAAATTGGCGACAGATCTCAAGGTGCTATCATTTTCAAAGCTAGACAAGTTAATTTTACCCCCAGCTGTAGGTGGACTAAAAAACAAGAAGCTATATTAAAAGAATACATCGAAAATTATGGTACCGAAATAGGAGTTATCATACCGGGGAAAAGTATACCAGCTATTTCTGGTAAAGCTAGACATATGGGTTGGATTGAGCAAATCAGGTCACACAGGAAAGATTGGCCCGAAGAAGATGTTAAATTACTTGTAAAACTTGCTGAAGAAGGAATGACAAGCAAACAGATACATGATATTGATCAGTTTTCTAAATATTCTAGATCTGCGATAAGCGGCAAAATGCTCAGAATGAAAATTTTGAAAAAACACAAAGTCGGCATCAAGCATTTTACATGGAATGAAAAGAATAAATTATATAATATAATATTAAAATATAGCGATAGTTCAGTACCAGCTATTGTAAGATATTGGAATAAAAACAATTTGTCTCAAACCAACATTGATCAAGTAAGGCGAGTTAAGAAAAACATGCAATCTGATATCAAAACATATCAAGATTATATTGAGCCAAAACCTAAAGCAAAACCAAAATTTGATCCACGAGCGAATGAATACTAAAGAAGCCAAAACCCCTGTGGGCAGGGGTTTTGGCTTTACAGCGCTTAACCTCGATTGATAAAATCAATCAGAAGATTAGGCCACCAACCTTGCCACACCCCAATAAAATAAATGGCGGGAGCGATCGATCCTAAAAATAGGATAGGCTTTTCTCTTGCCATTCTTAAGGGGTGAGTTAAATAAAAAACAAGGTTTCTTAGGGGTCTTCCTGGTTCAGGTTCATAACCCATATCAAGACTCCTTAAACGAAAGTTATTTGGCGATCGTGGACAGTCCACTACACCATATCAGTGTAATTTTCACGCTAACCTCCGTCAGTTACCTAGTATTCCTATCTAACCACTAACAAACTACCAGTGCGGGGGGTCTATCAAAAATATAGCATGAAGTTATGGTATATTAATGAATCGCATTGGCGTTTACCTCTTGGGCATCATTTTGATGTTAAAGACATGAAACGCTGGACTAGAAGGAAGTGGAAGTCGTATCTCAAAAAGAATAAATTAATGCGCCGAATGGTTATAACATTAATAAAAGAAAGTTCAAAAACAGCTGGCATGATACCTGTTTTGGCCAAAATGGCTTTTAGCATGACAGCCCCTTCTTATGATATACAAATCAGCGAAAAAGAAAAACAATTTTTGCAAAAGCAACTTGTTGAGACCGCCAAAACTGTTGGTTGGGGGGCAATAGCCGCACCCCCAGGGACCATTCCTTTTATGATTCCAGTAATAGCTGCGTTAGAAGTATTTGGTTTCAAACCTTTACCAGAAACTTGGTATGACGTTAATAGAAGAAGAAAAGCTTGGGGTAAAGAATTTAAGCGAGATAGAAAAGGTTTAAAACCATATCAGCAGAGAGAAGCCGAAATTCAATTAACTGACTTTTTAGAAAAATTAGAATTATGAAACTTAGCCAAATAAACACAACGTTAAAAGAAGATACACGTCAAGGAAGGCGGCAGCACCGTGTAAAACCAAATCCGGATAACCCAAAAGCGCCGCCTTTAAATTTGGGCGGTATTGATGGAAACCCTACTCACTCGTTATTGCTACAGGCGCAGAAGGGGTCGTTTGCAGCTCAAAGTATGTTGAAATACTATGGATATGAATGGGAAGGTGTTGATCTTCGCATGTATGAAAAAACCGCTAAGGAATCTGTGAAGGATTTTGATCAAGCGTTAAAAGAAGATATAAATCATTTGTCGCAAATAGTATTTTTAATTGGTTCTTTATATTATATGGCTGGTTTATTTGGTGACGTAATAAAAGGCGGTGCCTCCGAATATGACGACAAAAAACACCAAAAAATAAAACAACAACAACGACAAATTAAAGATCGAGTAGAAATAGAGACACAAAAAGTTCAGCAGCATTTTCCAAATATGGGTCCTGAAGAAATAGCAAAAAAAGCATTCCAAATAATCGATGATAATCGCAAAAACGAAATAAAACAAAAGGTAATGGCTTGGGTTGATGAATAATGAGACTTCAAACGATTACTGAAAACCGCAGCATTCAATTTAAAAACATCATACACCTGTTTAGAGGTGTGGGTGGGCCTTCTACGCCAGCGGATAGAATTGGCCATTGGTGGTCCACTAATCCCTATTATTCAATAAATTATGGCGGAAATCAAGTTGGTCAGATTTTTCATGCCGCCATTTCCAAAGCAGATTTGAAAAATGGGCTGGCGGATAATTCGATTGTTGATGCTTCCCAGGACGAATATCCGAATTATATTTTTAGGAATGCCGACCCTGATGGGGCAAAGCCTATGACAGAAGAAGAATTGCAACAGTTCCACATTCTATCCGGGAACTTAGATCAGCATGGAAATAAGCCGACGCCTGAAGTCAGAAGTGGCAGAAGACCCGGTGGTGGTGGGCAATCTTTGTTCAGACAGTTGTGGGGACAAGAAGCCATCAATGCGGCCTATCAAATTTACGGCGCTTAAAATGAAACTTCAATCAATTACTGAAAACCGCAGCATTCAATTCACGAGCTTTTCAAGCTATGGCGATGTGGTCGTGTATATCAACGGCAAAAAATATGAATACATCACAGATGCAGTATACCATGATAGATGGAGAAAACTAGCTAGATATAGACCATGGAACGTACTTAACGACATAAAACTTCAAGTTAAAAATGGGCACGCTACACAAGTGCAGCCGCCGCCACTCTCCTGTGGCAGGGGGGATACGGCGGAATCCAAAATTAGTTAAATAGCCCTTTTAGTTTGTCTATAATACCACCCATACCACCAAAGCCGCCACTGGATATAATAGAATAAGCGGCAATCCCTGCTCCTATAAGAAGAACAAGCCATTTTCTCTTTTTAGCAACAGCCAAAGCTTTGGCAGTTATAAGCCTTATTCTTTCAAGTTTATATTGCCATTTTTCTTTTCTTCTTCTTTCCCTGTCTTCTCTGTCTTCTATTGATTCCAGGGGTTCTTCGGCTGGCAATTGCCGAACGACTGTACTTTTAACTTGTTGTTGTTGTTCTTTTTGCCAATCTGGGGCGTCATTCATGTTAGTTTCCTTATAATACTAGGGATATACCCCATTTCGAATTTGTTCACCTCTATAATATGTTTTAGTTCCGAAATAGTTGCAAAACGGATACTGTGGCATTTAGATAATACCCCATACCCCCCTAGAAATGCGATATTTAATAATTTATTCTTTACGCCATCCATTTAGCAACACTCTTAAAGCATTACCGCCCAGAATCTTTTCCATATCAGATTCTGAATATTTCGGAACTCCGACGCCTTTATATTCAGCCATCATAAACTTAGTGAACCTCGGCAATTGAGACATGTTTATGATTTCTTCTGGCGGATCTGTAAAACCATCAAAATCGGTGCCAATAGCTGGAACATCAATACCACCCACATTAACCAAATGCTCCAATGTTTGCGACAGATATTTCAAACCCATTTTAGTATCTGTTGGTGATAGCCAATAGTTCATAAATATCATGCCTATAGCACCACCATTGTCGGCAATCCATTTGATTTCCCAATCCTCCAAATTATAAGGGTCAGGATTTACAGCATAAACACCGGTATGCGTTGACATTACGCAATTTTCTCTGCCGCTTGATTCCACTATTTCATAGATCTGTGATCTGGCTCTTGGCGTACAATGGCAAACATCAATAATCATGCCAAGATCCAACATTTTCTCGACTACTTTAATACCTATATCTGTTAGACCTTTGGTTGCGTCCCATCTGCCCAGAGCTTCTTGCCAATCAAGATGCTTTAAACCATAATCTGGATAAGGGAACACAGGATACGCGCAATGATTTGGATAAAAATGCGCAATGCCCAAATACGCTACGCCTCTATTATAGAAATGCTCCAAGTTTGCAAGCATCTCTTTTTCTACTTCTTTGGGATCCGACTTGCAATCTTCTACTTTTTTGCCAGATATTGGGCCATGTAAAGAATGTGCACCTTCCACTGCATGTACTATACATGGGATTTGATTATTAAGACAATCCTCCAGTTCTGTTACATTACAAGCTATTTTAATGTGGTTTTCCGGAAGATTTTGGCTATTATGCTTATCTGCTTGCGTTTCTATTTCATCAAGCATTGACATCGTAATGTCAAAATACGATGGTTTAAACGCTTTACGACGCACAGAAGGCGTAAGATATAACAGCCACTTTATCAGCGAAATATCATCTATCCACCCTTGTTCGGTGGCATAAGCGGTGGATAGCATAACATCCAAACCGCCCTTTTTCATCATATCAAAATTGTTTCTAGCGCTAAAAGGCCAAAACTTGCCTTTGAATAGCGTAGACAAAAACTTAAATTTCTTTTTGGTTAAGTCTCTACCAAATAAAAACGCTTTTAATGATGAATGATTATGTAAATCGATTACGGTTTTTTCGTGGTGTATTCGTTCCCAATCAGCTTTATAAATGTCCACATAGTAGTTCCTTATAGGTTAGACACTGAGCTACGATTCTGATCAGGATTAGGTTGCGTATATTCTTGTGGTTTAACAGGAGCAGCGGACTGCGATTCGCAAGCACCATCGCCAATCTTATTATTTTTTCCAAACCACAATAGGAACAAGCCCACAGTAACATTGATTGGCACACAAACAACAAGAAACATGGTCTTAAAATCTAAGTGCTCTAGCATTTTGTCTTCAGGAAGAAAACCGTCCGATATAGCAACAAAGATCCCCATAGACACAGTTGATACAATTATTAACACCCCATAAAATAAGCTGATTGCTTTTGCAAATTTCATAAACATACTTCACCCCTTCCTTGTTATAAAGATGTATATGTATGTGGCACTATTTTATATGAACGTTAATATTAAGCAGCCTTGGATTCTGGCGGATCTTCAGCTTCGGGTATTTCTTCTCCTGTAAACAAATCAAGCCGTTGAGCCGCTCGTTTTGCATATAATTCTAATCTTTTATCACGAAATTTATCATCTTTAGCCCGCGCATAGTCAGTCCATTTTTTAACGTCTCTAACTTCATGAGTGCGCTTAGCTCCGGTTGGGTCGATACTATCTTGTTTAGCATCCATGCTATCATCCTTTATTATCGCCTTCTAAATACTCGGAATCTGCGTGTAGGAACATATACGGTAGTGGGTTTCAACGCTGGTTTAGTTGAATTGCGAAAAGCCCCTACCCAATACCATCTACCAGTGCTTGATTGAGCTGCTCCCCAGCCACATTTATCTGTGCCACTTAACACCCAATAACGATGACCAGATGACCCCATCCAACCCCCAAACGCACTTTCAGGTGTATCGTAACCCACCGCAATAATTTGTTCACCACCCCCATGGTAAAATGAATGCGTTGCCGCCATATGCTCTGCCCATTTTTGTGCAATTTGGCAACATTCTTTATCCAGCATTTGAGGTTTAAGATTGTATTCCTTACGATGCTTCATTGCTTCTTGATGCATCGCGATAACCACTGGGTCTTCAACCAGATGAATTTGCGGTATCATCGTCATCAATACGATTTCAAACATATTAATTCTCCATGAAAAAGAGTTTAACAAGACGTCTTGTTAAATATGGTTAACCTAAAACTACTTTTCTAACGACATCCCATCCTGGGAAACCGTTAATATTGCGATCATCAATATAATAATCTGCGAAGGGTTTTCTTTTTAACCCTTCTTTACGAAAGTCGTCTATAGCTTCATTCACTCCATCGAATTCTATATCATACTTCTTACAAAAATCTACAGCTTGCTGTAGTGTATTTCCTTCTCTACATGTCCACAATATGATCTTATGTCCAGCTTGTTGTATTTCTTTTATAACTTCAATAGCTTGTGGCAGAGGATCGCCTATTTCCGGATATGCATGCTCTACAATAGTGCCATCAAAATCAATGCAAATAATCATAAGCTAAATGGAAATCTCAATTGGTTTTTATTGTTGTCTGTTAATTTATTCGTAACATCTCTTGCTATTTTTGCCAATTTTGGAATAATCAATTCTAATTCTTCCATAGGCAGTGTTTTTTTATTGCAAAGTTCATTTAAAAGCCGCAGGGCAGTTGAAACATCAAGGCCATTGTCTGCGCACAGTGACTCAAATTTCTTATCCGCCACAAGTTCCATAATAAGACCTTCCGTGTTACTTATTAATAAAGCAATTTGACACCACAACAACCACTGGAACTACTACTACAGTTTTTTCTTCTCCTGCCAAAGTTTCTTTAAGCACCGTAGACGCCTCAGCAACCGCCTTCTCAATGCTATTCTTCAATTTGCTCTCTGACGCTTGCTCCGATTCCATCGTCATCCTCCACATCATAGCCAAAGGGAATGGCGGCAGCGATTTTTCTTTTTACTATTGAACCTTTGCGCACTACGATTTTGGGAATCTTTCTGCCCTCACCTGTCCACATAAGACACAAATGAGGATTTCTATAGTGAGGCGAAATTTCTGTGATATTACCAATTGCAAACCCGTATTTGCCTCTTCTTATAGCTTTTTCAATCAGTGAAGCATCACCGGTTTCCATAAATTTGCTTTTATCACGATTTAAAACTTCTGGCTTTATTAATTCACTGTCGTCACCCAATAAGCATATGCCAGATACCAACCTGACAATATTAAGCCTATTATCAGTTGATAAAACTAAACCAATGTTGGCAGTCGGGTGAATGCGGGATGGGATGGAATCCTCTACAGTTGTATCTTCGGTAACATGAAGTTGTTGCACATACAGCACAGGAGCGCCAAGTTGATCGCGTTCTCCCCAATCAGATAGGACAATTATTATTTTATTGTCTGGGTTATAAGCGGCTATGATAATTTGGCAGGTAAAGCCATCTTGTTTTAAAAAATCTTGGTCTTGCGGAAGCTTGACGAGCAGTGCTTTTTGGGGCAGTTTAACCATAGATACCGGAATATCTAATTTTAAGTTTAACAAAGCTTTTGCAATGCCGGGCCATAATTTATAATATGGTTTATTGCATTTAATCCACATATGCTCGGCACATGCATGGTTATGACACATTACGTCTGGGGCATCGTCCATTGATTTAGCATAAAATTCGTCCACTGACATATCAACAAATTTACGACCATATTTTTTGCGTGCTTGTTTTTTTAAAGTCGCATAGGTAGTTTGATGTTGATTGAATTGCATGTTTATTGTTTAGCCCATATTACTCTGTTTCCAGATTTTCCTGCTCTCTTAATATATCCCAATTTTTCAAGCATTCTTAAACGCCTCGCCACCATTTTTTTATCATAGCCAGTTAGCGATGCTATTTGCATTGATGTCAACAACACCATGTCATTTTTAAAATATTTTAGAAATTCTTTGTCCTCAATCGGCACTCCCATAGTCATATTACTCTCCTTATATAAATATGACAATGATTTCAATTGTTGATAGCTAAATGGCGCAAACACAATAACCTCCTTGTCATGCTTTACAATTAGCCCATTAACTCCTTAAATTTATCATCGTCAATAAACCATGTATGCTCTGCAGCAAATAAATACAAATCTTCGGGGTCTTTGCTCCAAGCCACACATTGGCCACCCATTGGGTGATTTGTTAAAACGTAATTTTCAGTGCCTTTTAAATATCCTTTGGCGGTCATTGTACCGCCGCAAATGTGCACATAAACCTCTGAACCTTTCAGAACTCTTTCTACTCCCCTAACTATATAATGGAAATTATTTTCTTTATTAACTGAAATTTTTTCTTGAGATATTGTCCGTTTCATTCGGTGGCCTCTGGCCCAGCTTCTTGCTCAGCCCCAGCTTCTTGCAATAACTCATCTAAGGATTTACCCAAATCGTCGCAGTATTCCGTCAATTTTCTCTCTCTAAATTCTGACAGAGCCGCCCTGCGTTGATCCACTAACCCCGTATCCATTTTATTCTTAGTTGTCAAATAATATCCGCCATTATCCTTAAGTACCACGTCATCCACGTCATCCCCAAAATCAATAACCACCATCGATGCGTGGCTACCATACCTGCTTGGGTATTTTGGTTCTTCAATCTTTTTACCCGGAATTGTTCTTCTAGCCATCGATCCGTCCTCACCTCAATGCTTACTTTTAATGTGAAGTGTCATACCAGACTTACTTTTTGCTTCATATCCGCAAAATTCACAAATCAACAAATCATCCATGTCGTTTTTGTGTTTTTCTATTGCTTCAGTTTCATCAGGATGTTTGGCTTTAATGTGCAAACTAATACCAGCCTTACTAACAGCCTGAAAATCACAGCATGGGCATTTTAGTGGCTTACTTTTCCTAATAGCAAATTTTATTGCTTTGAGAGAACGCGCAACTTCTAATTTGTCCCAACCACCGGTTTCCATTATTTCATCAACTGTTCGCAATCGATAGTTGTCATTTTCATCCCATTCGATTGAACAGCAACAACAATGACAAATTAGATCGTGGCACAGACCGTCTACAAATGGGTTGTCGGCAAACACCCGAATCATAACTTCAACATCAGATTCACATATTGAGCATTGAAACATTTTATTATGGCAGTATCATGTAGTTGTGTTAATTCAAATTTATTCTCATACAATGCTGAGATACTTGAAATCCACACTTTATATAAAAAGGAATATTTTCAGATGAACAATCCAACACAACTTTATAGCATTCTTCATTTTTAGCAATACTAACAAGATGATCTATCAACAATGCACCAATACCCTTTTTCCTTGCAGTAGACATAACAGCGACATCTTCGATGTGGCCGACTTTACTGCCACCATGCAAGAATTTAAATTCCACAAGCATTGAAGCAGTGCCAACAATGTTGTTTTCAATTTCAGCGACAATTGTGTGTTGGTCAGGGTTAGAATCATATGTTGACCAAAATTTTAAACAAGAATCGGAGGCAAGCTGATTAGTATCACTCAATTCGTTTAAAGCATCAATAAATTTAGAAGGTGGATATATGTCTTGTTTTTTAAGGTATCTTATGTTTATGTGTTCTGATGAATCCATGAGCAGCTAATCCCTTATAAATTTTTTCTAATGAATTTTGGCCGAAATTCGGGATTGCCAATAGCTCTTGTGGAGTAGTGTTTAACAGCTGTTTTACATATAAAATTCCATGGTCTTCTAACGCATTTAACACACGTTGCCCAAAATATTGTTCTAAAATATGTATGGGTTCATCTAATAGTTGCGCCATCGCGGATGTAAGATTAGCCATGTTTATCTTTATCTTTTGTTTCCATACCTAAAACTCCTAAAATGATTACAATACCAGATCCTAAAAACCAACCCCAGGCTGGGTTTTGTTTAAACGCCAAAACAGCCCCGCATATAATACTACATGCGCCGACCGCAATGGTTCCTACTAAAATTGGTAGTCTACTCATGGGAGATCTTCAGAATATTCAGAGGTAAGCATTTCTAATCTATCATTTGCATCAACCAGTGTGTTCAATGCTTCGTCGAAACTTTGATATAAATCTTCTGTTGAATGATCCCCAATACCCGCAGGGTGGTTCAGCAAAAGATCCAAAGAACCCTTGGCCTTATTGTAGTCTGATTTGGCTTTATGATACATATAGCCAATCATTTTTTTACGATAAGCTTCCGTCAACCCGTTTCGATCTTCAGCCATGTTGATTTTCCTTAAAATAAATTAAATTAGCCTCGGCGGGATTCGAACCCGCACACCCTTGTGGATACGGGATTTTAAGTCCCGTGCGTCTGCCAGTTCCGCCACGAGGCCATGCGGATGTTAAAGTCCGCACGCCTCTAAGATCGTCGCACGCAATGCTTTATTTTTCTTTTGGCATTTTGCGCTTGTGGCATTTCCAATCTTCTTGGCTGTGTCTGAGCGAATCCCAAGAGTTTGTGCGGCAGTGCACGTATCCTCTTTGTCTCCGTCAAAGCTCTTATCTTTTGCTTTCGCAACCGCCACAACAGGCTCTCTGCCCCAACGATCTCTAATTTTTCCACTCGTTAAGCGAAAACTAGACTTTTTAGCAATTTTCTTAACTTCACTAAAAAACACTTCTTTCGACATCGGCATCGTCTTCTCCTTTAAAACAACACTAAAATTGATGCATGACGCATGTCACGCATATCATTGTTGACGCATAAACACATGTTTATGCGTTTGCACACTTATGGGGACTTAACTTTCACTGGCCCCTTGTTTTCTAAAATGTAATCAACAAATTCAATCGCCATGATCTTTTTTGCTGTGTCTTGATCGATTATCCCATTCCAGGTAACTGCTATGATTCTATCTAACAGTTTGTCAAAAAATTCTTCTATTGCCCCAACATGTTGAATATCTCTTGACACTATTTCTAAACCAGCATGCTTAAACCAATTTTCGTAAGAACCCATAGGACGGGTTATTTTATGAGTGTATTCAACTTCCTTCCATGGAATATCTGGGGTCTCATCTGGCGTCACGACCAAATGCAGATAAGCTTTATTGATTTTTTCATATAAATGAGACCCATGCCTTGCAGTCCAAGGATGGGTTCTTATGAAAAATCTGCCATTGTCGCTTAACAGCTGCGCCAAGCGTTTTAATGTTAAAGCATGGTCCCCTTGCATATGATCAATAACATCATACAGAATAATAAGATCATATGGGGCATGTTGTTTTATTATTTTATCATCTGTTATGAAGAACAGGTTATCTGCGACTTTATCATCCCAAGAATCACATCGCTTTTTATCAAACCCAACCACTTTATTAGCTGTTTGAGAAATTTCATGTGCGACATGTCCTTCTCCGCAGCCGAAATCCAACACGGACATACCATCTGTTGGAATTCCAATCAACTCGATAACTTGCGTGGCCCGAAATTGTTTTTCGGTCTCTTTTTCACCAACAATTAAATCAAGATCAACTGCTTTTGGCCAATCATCATTGGTATAATCAGGAACAGGCCCCAATTCCACCTTAGGTGCTGGGGCCTGCTCTTTAATCTCAACTTGTCTGCGGATTATTTTTTCAGTGACACAAGAATCATTTGCCATCAAAACCTTGAGTTGTTCAAGGTTTTTTTCTATGTTGGCAAGCAAATCCGTTGCCGCTAATTTTTGAGCATCGTCCATGAATTATTATACCATTTCGACAGTAACAATCTACCTTCCAATTGTATTTCCCCGATATATACGATATCGATACTGTCGATCAAAATTTGGCCTGTAAATGATGTTTCCCCTTGGGGTGATCACGGGATAGCGAAATCGATAATTGGGAGGCGTAACCCTGTAAAATCCTCGCCCCAAGTGTTGATAATTAAACACTGCACGCGACTGATAAATGGCACCATTTGGAGCAAGCGTTTGGTACCTAGGATCAAAACCCGCTGGTCCGATTTGGGCCTTCGCAATAATCGGAAAAACACACACCATCGCCAAAGACAACAATAACTTCTTCATAACACAACTCCAAATGAGGGACAAAACGCTTAATTAGCATCTTGTGACAATAAAATACGTTGTTGTTAATTATACATTCATGAAAAAATAATTTTAGAAAATTTTCATATCCAACTGTTCAACAATGAAGGAAAAATATTATGCCCAAGACTATCATCATCATGGTGTTGGCAATATTATTAGATATCACAACGGCATATGCTCAAGATAAACCAAAAGATATACCTCAGCTTTTGCAAGACATAAGTGTTACTATTAGGGCTGGCAATTCAGAGGGCAGTGGTGTTGCTTTTACACGCGATGGTGTCACATTTGTGTGGACCGCCGCGCATGTTATAGATGGTTTAAGACAAACCAGAGAAGTGGTTGATCCAAAAACCGGTGCTAAAAAAACAATAATAGAATTTGGTGATCCTAAAATTGTTAAAACTTTAATTGAAAATGGGAGAACGGTAGGCAGAATTGAAATAGACACTGAAGTTATAAGATATTCCAATTTTGTGCATGGTCATGATTTAGCCTTACTAAAAGTGAGAAAGAAAGGATTTATCACAGCATCTACCACATTTTATAAAGAAAAAGAAATACCCAAACTTGGGACGCGATTGTACCATGTGGGTTCCTTATTGGGCCAACAGGGTTCGAATTCCATGACCGCTGGCATTATGTCGCAACATGGTAGATTAATAAGTAAAAATGAATATGATCAAACAACAGTTACAGCATTTCCGGGATCATCTGGAGGAGGGGTATACTTAACCAACGGACAATATATCGGAATGTTGGTGCGTGGTGCTGGCGAAGGATTTAACCTTATTGTGCCAGTTAGAAGAATGCGAATTTGGGCTAAACAGGCTAAAATAGAATGGGCAATGGACTCGACCGTTGAACTACCAACCACCACCGAATTAGAAAAATTGCCTGTAGAAGACTCTGGAAAATCATTTACTGCGACAACCAACAAAGAATCTGCCCGTTTTATGATAAGAATTGTCGATGAAAAAAATAGTAAACCAGTACCTATCAGGACTCCGCCTACTTCCAATGAGCCAATTGTGCCTATTAGGACTCCGCCTATCCCTAATAAACCACCAAGTCCTTTTGCGCCTAAAGTTCAAAGCAACTGACAAAACTCATTGATTAGTTGCTCTCTTTCTGATTCATTGAGCATTCTGGGTGGAAGTATGTGCTTTTTAGGCATTTCTCTATTCCACTTTTTCCCAATTAACATAATCGAATATATTGGGCCATCAATTGGGCTTACAGAGTGCCATATATCTTTATGAAGCATTTCATATGACGAACCCGCTGGCATTACAAATTTCATAGAAATAGGCGGGGAAGATAGGGTGGCGCTATGCCCCACTTCCATTTCATATGCGCCTTTTAAAATTTTGATAGCACAAGGCCACGGATGTGGGTGCAAAAAAGGTTTTTCTGCGCCATCTGCTAAAATTGGATAAATTTTATGCAAACACGCTTTCATACCATTGTATGAAGTCCAAAGACGCATCATTTTAGGGGGTGTGAAATCAACATCAATGCCATTCCATCGGCAATCATTAAACATTGATTTTAAATTGCGGTGCACTCCGTCCAATTTTTTAAGCATAGTATCCTCCATGAAAACTATTGGTCAAACTCTAAACATCAATTCCCCTATACGTGCATACATGGCTGAATGAGGAATATTTTGAAATTTCGTTTTGGTTTGGGCGGCAGATAAGTTGGGAAATCGCCAATTTTCTTTTTCTGTCGTCTTGACACATATATCTAATATTTCATCATGTCTTTCCACTATACCATTATTGTCATATAGTTCAATGACTGGACAAATACGTTTTAAAGCTGAAAACCTATCCTTCATTTCGTCTTCTGTGCCCTCTTCCACAACAAATCTTGGCATCCCAGAATCTTTGTTTTTAGCATAAGAATCCATATGAGTTGTGGTAGCGTATGCAATACCCACGACCCGCCATGTAGTTGTTGTTGCATCTGCCATATTTTACCAGCGCATTCCTTAGAAAAATTTAAGAATAGATCCGATAGGAGTGTGGCAATGGTTCAATAAGGCGTAAATTTAAAATGTTAGTGATAGAAGCGCCGTACATCGACACTCGCGGCTTTAGTTCAATAGCATTCATGGCTAGAAGAAACAATCAGTATACTAGACCGATAGTGGGTAATACTATCGATTTAAGAACTGAAGATTGGATGCCGCCACCGACTCCCCAAGAAATTAAAAATATGAGTCGCATGAATATGGTGGGGAAATTGCCGAATGTCCCAGAAATAGGTCAAGTAGATCGATATCTTTTGGCTACTGCTTCGACAGTTGAAAGAACAAATCTTACCCGCCCACAAGCAGTTGAATACATTGCCAAAGGTTACACTGAACTCCCAGATTCCCCAAATTCTAAATTGTGGGAATATAGTAAATCACCTTGGTGGGAATATGTCACTATTTTTGATAATGATGGAAAATATATTAAAGCGCCAAAAATTCCGCGAGTGGGAGAAATGAAACCTGAAGATATTGATGAAAAATTAGATGACTATGAACAAAATAGAAATAAACTTCAAGTCACATCCCCTACAACATTGGAAAAATTATCAAGCCACAATGAATCGTACATCGATAAACTTAAAAAAATCTGAATGCTATGTCAATCAACAAATCATTGAAAAATATGTTTGCTGCCAATGCTGAACATGTTTTTGTTGTGGATCTTGGAATACCTGACCCAAAACTGATTGATTACATTGTCGATCTGCTTGTTAGATTTGTAAGAGTGGAAGCGATGTATAAAGTTGGTAATTACAAATTTAAAAAAATAACAGAAATATTCACAGCGTTTGAGGCTAAAAATAATGTTGTTGCGCCGCAAAGAGACATCCATAAACATATAGGGGATTTTGCTTTATTTTGGAACGGATTTTATTCAGCGCAAAATAAAAAATATGAAAACATTGATTACAAAAAACAAGGAAAATTGTCTTATTATATCGCCAGCACTTATGATGAAGACAAATACGAGAATGAAGCCCCGGTGTTAAAAAGATTAAGTGAAGACTTTGAACTTTGCTCAACTGGGCTAAATAAAATAAAACAAGAATGGGGCAACTTATAGGAGTGAAGAAATGAGTGATAGTTCAAAAACAATAATTTTCGATTGCGATGGTGTCATAGCAGACAAGGGTTGCAATGGCGTATATGCCAAAGCTAAACCATTGTCATATGGCATTGCCCAAGTTAACGCTGCCTATGATATGGGGTTCCATGTTATATTGTTTACAGCGCGCTATGGTGACAGAGAAGATCAATGCATGCAAAGACAATATGGTCGCGGATATGTTGAATGGGTTACGTGGCTAGAAGAAAATGGGGTGAAATATCACGAAGCATGGATGGGAAAACCAGCAGGTATCCTGTATGTGGATGATAAAGCTGCCAGAGTTAGGGGTGATGATTCTGACGGGTGGTCTGAATTCTGGAAAGAACTTAAAGCGACTGGCAACAAAGATAAGTATGGCAATGATGCCAAGGAAAACAGTTGGACATCAGAGCAATTAAACTACTGGGATAGTTTTTTAGGATAAATCATGCCCAATGCTAGACACAACTTGAACATAATTTTAAAATCATTATTTTGGATTTCTTGTTTTATATTGGCCCTTGCCAATCTTTTTTTGTTAGTCGATTATCGCGCTAAAACTGAAGAATTGCAAGAACTTAAAGACCGAACAGGAGTTGACCAACAACTGTTAGACGAAAAATTTAACACTATTTATAAAGCGATAGAAAAAAGTAATATAACGCAGCGAATTACAGCAGATAACCAAATTCGCAATTTACATTATACAATCCCCCATACTTCTTCCCACAAACTCTGCCCAGAAAGCGCAGAATTGTGGGGTAAGAAAAAAGAAGATATAGCTTGGGTGCCAGAAAAAAGGTTAGCTGAACTTAGAGAGATCGAACGCGTTGCGTTAAACAAACCAAAACCTAAATCTGAACCAGAAGAACCGGAAATTTACAACATTGGTCAAGAACTGGATTCTATCATCCACCTGTTGAAATCGCAGTCT
>Ga0114932_10001925_pt1 | contig 22799 bp, 17 predicted proteins | sample 2SBtaG_2_FD_87286 | JGI IMG/M metagenome (GOLD analysis project Ga0114932, IMG submission 87286) | Deep subsurface microbial communities from Kolumbo volcano to uncover new lineages of life (NeLLi) - 2SBTROV12_ACTIVE470 metaG | ecosystem: Environmental > Aquatic > Marine > Volcanic ...
GGTGTGGTGAAATTGGTATACACGCTAGTTTTAGGAACTAGTGCTTTCGGGCGTGGGGGTTCGAGTCCCTCCACCGGCACCACCTTACCAGGTGGGGGAATTGGGAAGTGACTTGCTGGCCGGCAAGCATCGGTTCGGCTTAAGTAGTTCCGTTAGCTGCCCCTGCGGCTAGCAGCCACCCTACCGGGTGGGGGAGTTGGTTGAATTTAGGCCTCGCGCCTAGTGTTTTGTAAAAATTATAGATAATTTGGAAAGTTATAAATGGATATAGAAATAGAAGATGTTGATTCCTGTAATAAGAAAATTAAATTTGTAATTCCTCATCAGAACTACAAAAAGGAAGTGGATAAATATTATCAGAAGCTGGGGAGAGAGGTTAAGGTCCCTGGGTTTCGTAAGGGGAAGGTGCCTGCCTCACTTCTGGAAAAACAATTCGGGCCTGATGTTAAAAAAGAGGTGTTGAGTAATCTCATCAGCAATGAGCTTAACAAGGCCATAATGGAAAAAGATTTGCGCGCCATTGGCCAGCCACATCTATTGGAAGTTAATGCAGAAGAGGGCACGGATATATCCGTTTCTGCCTCTGTAGAGGTGTTGCCGAGTGTCGATATCCAGGAGTATTCAGGAATCGAGATGGAAATGAAAATACCCCGCATCACGGATGAAGAAGTCGACCAAACTATCGAAGCTTTTCGCCAAAGAAAGGCGAAAACGGTGGAAGTCACCGATCGTTCTGTGCAAGAAAAAGATCTTATAAAAATTGATTTCACCAGCATGTTAGGGGATAAGCCCTTTGAAGGCGGAGCCGCTCAGGACCAGATCATTCAGGTCGGAGGTGGTCAACTTATTGAGGGGTTGGACAAAGGAATGATCGGCATGGAAATTGGTGATAACCGCGATATTAAAGTGCAAGTGCCTGAGGATTATCAAAATAAAGAAATCGCAGGGAAAGATGTCGATTTCAATATTGTTTTGAAAGGCATTCAGGTGCAGGAATTACCCGAACTGAATGATGAGTTTGCGCGCGAATTGGATGCTGAAAAAAAATATGAAAGCTTGGAAGACATGAAGGTAAAAGTCCGGGTAGAACTGGAGGACTATGAGCGGAATGAAGCTCTTAAAGCAACTAAAAAGAAATTTGCAGAACAGCTTACAGAACAAAACCCGGTGGATTTACCAGAAGGTCTGATCAAAGAACAGGTAAAGTTTATGTCTGACCAGGCAAATAAGAAACAGGGAAAAGAAACCCAGCATGATCGGGGTCACGATCATGGACATGACCACGACCATGATCACGCTCATGAAGAGGTCACGCCAGAATTAATTGCGCAATATAAGGAACCTGCCGTCAAAGCTTTAACTGAAGAGCTGATTCTGGATCAATTGTCCCGCGATCTCGAGTTGGAGGTCACCCCGGAAGAGTTGGACCAAGAATTGCAAAATATGGCTAAATTGTTAGGGGGTGGAAACAGCTTGACGCAGATGAAAAAGGAGTGGGAAAAAAACGGTGTGCTTGCGCGTTTGCATAGTCGAATGAAACGCGATAAAACCCTGAATTCCGCCCTGGAGAGGGTGACGTTAAAAGAAGTAATGGTTGACAGAAAAGATTTAATTGCAGATAATAAATAGTCAACCTGTCTTTAGTTATCTAATTATTTCTAAATGACTTACAAGCCGAAAATCCTTTCTGATCCATTTGCGGTTCCAGAGGGCGGTTCATCTTACCTGAGTCCTAATCAACAAGAGAGAAAAATGAATTCCATTCACAACCAATTGGTACCCATTGTCGTAGAACAAACCAGTCGTGGCGAACGATCTTACGATATCTATTCACGACTGTTAAAAGACCGCATTATTTTTATCGGTTCTGCCATTGAAGATCATATGGCAAACCTTATTATTGCGCAGTTGTTGTTCCTTGAGTCGGATGAGCCGGATCAGGATATTTATCTTTATATCAATAGTCCAGGCGGTCAGGTCAGTTCTGGAATGGCCATTTACGATACAATGCAATACATCAAACCCGATGTTCAAACAATATGCATAGGTCAGGCGGCCAGCATGGGCGCGTTGCTTTTGACGGCGGGCGCTCCCAAAAAACGTTTTGCTCTGCCGCATGCGCGAATAATGATCCATCAGCCCAGCGGCGGATTTCAGGGACAACATACTGACATTGAAATCCAGGCAAAAGAGATTTCTCGCATCCGCTCCATTCTGGACGGCATTATGGCGCAGCATTCTGGGAAAGACGTAGCCCAGGTTAATAAAGACACCGAGCGCGATCATTATATGACCGGCGAAGAAGCAAAAACATATGGTCTGATAGACAGTGTTATCAGTAATCGAGAAGAAGTTAAAAAAGACGATAAAGATAAAAAATAAAACTGATTCTAACTGAGCCGAGTTGAAATCAGAGTCACCTTAAAGTGAGGGCTTTATGGCGAAGAAAAGCACAACCACTGGGAACTACCGCTGCTCTTTTTGTGGTAAGAGTCAAGAAGAGGTCAAGAAACTCATTGCCGGACCCAGCGTTTACATCTGTGACGAGTGCATCGAGCTATGCAACGAGATCATGGTGGAGGAATGGGCTCAGGAGAAGGGTGAAGACTTCCAGCATTTATTGAAGCCAAAGGAAATTTACAGCCATCTGGATCAATATATTATTAATCAAGAGCGTTGCAAAAAAATCCTTTCCGTTGCGGTTCACAATCATTTCAAACGGGTTGACTCCAATCTTGAGATGGATGATGTCGAATTGCAAAAAAGTAATGTTCTCTTGGTTGGACCAACAGGTTCCGGGAAAACCCTCATGGCGCAAACGTTGGCGCGGATTCTCGATGTCCCGTTCACCATTGTGGATGCTACCACCCTGACCGAAGCGGGTTATGTCGGAGAGGATGTCGAGAATATTATCCTCAAGCTTTTGCAGAGCGCAGAATATGATGTTGAAAAAGCGGAAAGAGGGATTATTTATATCGATGAGGTCGACAAGATTTCTCGAAAATCTGAAAATCCTTCCATCACTCGTGATGTTTCCGGAGAAGGTGTTCAGCAGGCGTTGTTGAAAATTATTGAAGGAACCACTGCCAGTGTTCCGCCGCAAGGTGGACGCAAACATCCTCATCAGGAATTTTTGCAAGTGGATACGACCAATATTTTGTTTGTGTGTGGTGGCGCATTTGTGGGGCTGAGCGAAATTGTTCGCAATCGTATCGGCAAAAAAAGTCTTGGGTTTGGACAAAAAATCGTTTCCAAAAGTGAGTTGGAAGAAGAAGATTTTCTTGAAAAAATTCAACCCGAAGACCTGCTCAAGTATGGCTTGATCCCTGAGTTTGTAGGGCGGTTTTCAGCGGTTGCCACGCTAAAAGAGTTAGACATCGAAGCGCTTATAAAAGTTATGACCGAGCCAAAAAATGCTCTGGTCAAACAATACAAAAAGCTGTTTGAGTTTGAAGACATCAAGTTAAAGTTCACGGATTCTGCCGTTAAAGCGATCGCTGAAAAAGCGATTGAGCGTAAAACCGGAGCAAGGGGTTTGCGTGCCGTGATGGAAGAAACCATGCTCGATATAATGTACGAGCTTCCTTCGCAAAAGGATGTCGAAGAAGTTGTTATTAACGAAGAAGTCGTTGCCAAAGGTGAAAAGCCCATGATGGTTTACGCAAAAAAGAAACAGGCCAGTTAGCATTATGGGTTCAGATAAAATTGTTTTACCGCTTCTCCCCCTGCGGGATATTATAGTTTTCCCTTTCATGGTTTTGCCCCTGTTCGTGGGCAGAGATAAGTCTGTGCTTGCTTTGGAAAAATCCATGGCAGAACAGAAAAGTATCTTCCTTTCAGCTCAGCGCAACCCCAACAATAACGACCCGCAGCCGGCAGATATTTTCGAAATCGGAACGATTGCCAATATCCTGCAAATCCTGAAGTTGACAGATGGGACCATGAAAGTGTTGGTCGAAGGTCTGCACAGGGGACGCATTGAAAATTTCAAAAAAAATCCCGACTATTTTGAAGTTGAAGTCAATCGTATCCATGAAAACGACCAGCTCACTCCCGATGTAAAAGCCATGATGCGAAGTGTTGGGAATGTGTTCGAGCAATATGTCAAGCTCAACCAGAAGATTCCTCTGGAAGCCGTTGCCGCGAGCGCTAATATTCTTGAGCCGCACCGTTACGCAGATACCATCGCCTCCTATATGGTTTTCCAAACTCAGGAAAAGCAAGAACTCCTGGAAACATTGAATCCTGCTGACCGGTTGAACAAGTTGCTGGGAATCCTTAAGTCGGAAATGGAAGTTCTCAAAATCGAGAAGAGGGTTCATGGGCGGGTACGGAAACAAATGGAGCGTAGCCAGAAAGAGTTCTACCTTAATGAGCAGATGAAGGCTATCCAGAAAGAACTTGGCAAGCGTGATGAATTCAAAAGCGATTTCGATGAGTTAAAGCAAAAAATTAAAAAAGCAAAAATGCCGAAAGAGGTAAACGAGAAAGCCAAGAAAGAATTGAAGCGGTTGGAACTCATGCAACCCATGTCGGCAGAAGCCACGGTCGCGCGAACCTATATCGAATGGCTCACAGATTTGCCGTGGGAAAAAGCAGCCGGCACTGAAAAAATAAAAATTCCTGAAGCCCAAAAAGTTTTAGATACAGATCATTACGGTCTGGAAAAAGTCAAAGAGCGTATTACCGAGCACCTTGCAGTTTTAAAACTGGTGAAAAAAATAAAGGGGCCCATCATTTGTCTGGTTGGTCCTCCGGGTGTTGGTAAAACTTCTCTTGGTAAATCCATTGGCAGGGCAATGGGCCGGGAATTTGTCCGCATATCGCTTGGTGGAGTTCGTGATGAAGCCGAGATTCGAGGTCATCGCCGAACTTATATTGGTGCCTTGCCGGGAAAAATTGTTCAAGGAATGAAGAAAGCCGGGGTGCACAATCCCGTATTCATGCTCGATGAAGTCGATAAGATGAATGCTGATTTCCGTGGTGATCCTTCCTCTGCATTGCTGGAGGTGCTCGACCCGGAACAAAATGCAAACTTCAACGATCATTATCTGGAGATTGATTACGACCTGTCAAATGTTCTGTTTATCTGTACCGCGAATGTGCTTCATTCCATTCCGCGACCCTTGCTGGACAGAATGGAAGTGCTGCATCTTCCCGGTTACACCGATCAGGAAAAGCTTGGAATAGCTCAAAGGTTTCTGGTGCCCAAGAAAATAGCCGAACATGGTTTGACGAAAAAGAATATTGAAATTTCAGAAAAAGCAATCCAGCGAATTATTCAGGATTTTACCCGCGAAGCGGGAGTGAGAAGCCTGGAAAGAGAAATTGCGACCCTCTGCCGAAAAGTTGTAAAGACCGTAGTGGAAAAAGGCAAGAAGACAAATGTGAAAATTACTCCAGCCAGCCTGGAAAAATATCTTGGCATTCCCAAATACAAACGTTCTGATAATGAAGGTCCCCTTGATATAGGTTCGGCGATCGGCTTGGCGTGGACGGAACTTGGCGGCGAAATTCTGTCGATTGAAGTCACCGTTTTGCCTGGAACCGGGAAACTCGTTCCCACAGGACAATTGGGCGATGTTATGAAAGAGTCTGCACAGGCTGCTATGACTTACGTTCGGTCAAGAGCTTCCAAGCTTGGGTTGCCGAAAAACTTTTACCAGAAAAATGATTTTCATATCCATATTCCTGAAGGTGCTGTCCCTAAAGATGGTCCTTCAGCAGGCATTACCATGGCAGTTGCTTTGGTTTCGGCTCTCACTAAAACTTCGTTGCGACACGATATCGCAATGACGGGAGAGTTGACGTTGACGGGAAAAGTTTTACCTATCGGTGGATTGAAAGAAAAGGTTCTCGCCGCGCATCGACATGGCATACACAATCTGATCATACCCATTGAGAACGAAAAAGACATTCCCGATATTCCAGAAAACATTAGGAAGAATATCGAATTTTTTCCTGTCAAGACAATGGATGATGTGATCAAGCACTCCTTTGGAAAAAAGAAGAGAACCAAAAAGAAATCTGCCTCGCAAAAAACCAAGAGGGCATCCAAAACTTCAACCAAGCAACCTACCCTCCGCCTCAATTAGCCCTCTAGCGAGGGATGTAATTGCCACTTCCTGGAAAGTTGAATTTTCTAATCCAAGGAGGCTCTACAGTTTTTTATTTCGACAAAACCGCCGCCAATCATATATTTGGGCTACGAGAAATGGTAATCCTGTTTTACTGTGCGCACGACGATTTTAAAACCGCCATTATGACCCTCAATTTACTATGAAAAACAGGGTGAAATCGCCTCTCCGAAACCATAAAAACACTCAGATTTTATTAGACTTATGGGTTTTCCCGTTGTATTATGATTCGATGTAAATTTGTTTAAATTTATGATAATAATGCGAATTTCAAAAACATTGATTTTTCGAGCCTTAGGAATTCTACTTTTGGGCTTTATTTTGGCTTCCTGTAGTTCCTTTGGGAGTTCCAAAAAGGAAGCTCCAAAGGAGTTGCAGGCTAAGATGCCGGAGAGACGGGAAATCTCCATTCCTCTTGAAAAAGCAAGATCCGAAAAAAATAACCTGCCCGATTCGATCACCGAAATTCAACCCAATCTCGACCTGAAGGAGCAAGAGACCAAGGGGTTTCGTTTTACTATGTCGGCACGTGGGGTTGATATACGAAACGTGTTGTTTGCTCTCTCTCAGGAAATTGAGCAAAATATTATTATCGATCCAAATGTTGTAGACAAAGCAGCTACGGTCGATTTGAAAAACGTTACCCTGGAGCAAGCATTGGAAAACTTGTTAATCCCTCTTCACTTGGAATATGAAATAGAAAAGGACTTTATTCGCGTTCGCAAAGAAAAAATGCAGACACGAAATTTTACCTTGAACTATATTATTTCGAAGCGAAGGGGTGGTAGCAATCTGTCTTCCAAAAGTGGTGGAGGTACTACTTCAGGAGGCAGTTCCGGTAGTAGTACAAGCTCCTCAACGACTACAGCTTCTACAAGCGCTAGCCTGGGGTCTACACAGACTGGGTCCACCAGCACCATACAATCCTCTGAGGAAACTGATTTATGGACGGAGATAGTATCTGGGCTAAATAATATTGTCACACCTTCTGCATCGTCAACCTCCGGAAGTTCAACAGAAGATAGTTCCAGTACCGATTTGACCGGCGGGGGTTCAGCTGTGGCTTCCACAGATGGCGGTTCTTCCGATTTAGTATCAAGCTTGTTGGGTGGCGGGGCGGGGGCTTCAACCGGGTCGGGGACTGATGATTCTGGTGCTTCCACAGGTTCCTCGACTGCCGTCGCTGTGGAACAGGAGAGAGCTTTTATAAGTGTTAATAAGCAGGCTGGGCTCATTGTTGTAAAGGATTATCCTGATGTTTTATTACAAGTTGCCGAATTCATTGAGGCTGTAGAGGGATCTGTTCAGCGGCAGGTTTATATTCAAGCAAAAATCATTGAAGTTACCCTTAATGACGATTACAAACTGGGAATAGATTGGTCGCAAGTCAGCCCATTTACAGTGGCTAAAACGGCAGGCTCGATCCTTAGGAATACCACTACCATTACAGGTGCTGCGAACTTTGTTTATGGTCCCTCATCTTCTGCATTTAATGTTGTAGTGGATGCATTGGCCCAGCAAGGTCAGGTGAGTGTTCTTTCCAGCCCAAAAATTGCAACCCTGAATAATCAAAGGGCCGTCATCAAAGTAGGTACCGCAGACATATTTTTTATTCCAGAAATCACTCCCGCGACTACGACATCGGCAGCTGTCACGCAGTATATTCCTTCAACTATTACGATTGGTATTGTTCTCGATGTGGTCCCGCAAATCAATCCAAATGGTGAAATAATGATGAGCATCAATACCAGCATCACCGAGAAGTCAGGGGAAAGAACATCCCCAGACGGGGTCAATGTTGTTCCCATTCTTGATGTGCGAGAGGCTAACAATGTGGTTTTAGCGCAGCATGGACAGACAATTGTCATTGGAGGATTGATGAAAACGAAAAAGGAAGTGGATGATAATTCCGTGCCACTTCTTGGTTCTCTTCCCGGTATCGGTCGGCTTTTTCACTGGGACCAGGAAAACACATTAAAGTCAGAGTTGGTCATTATGCTGTCTCCCGAAATAATGGCTGGCAGGGCAGTGGATGATCGCTTCATCAAAGAAAGAGACCGGTTGAGAAATACCGGCTATGATGTATATTCAGATACTATTGTTAACCCTTCCTTTAAAAGGTAGGCGCCTTACATGTACGAAAATTATTTCCAGTTCAAGGAAAAACCTTTCAGTCTGACACCTGATCCTAAGTTTCTTTATCTGAGCAAACAGTATCAGGGAGCTTTGGACCATATGTTATATGGGATCAAGCAAAGGGAAGGCTTTATGGTTATTGCTGGAGATGTGGGTACGGGCAAGACTACTCTTTGCCGTTGTCTTCTTGATCGGCTGGATGAAGACGTTGAAGTAGCGCTGATACTAAATCCCATGCTTTCAGACATGGATTTACTTAGAAATGTTGTGCATGATCTGCAAATCGATCCTGTTCAAGCCCAGCAACCAGCCGGAATTATAGAAGACGATTCAACCGGAGACAGTATTGAGATCGACCTGTCACCTGAAATAATTCCTTCTGAAGATCTGCGTCGGCAGGATCATACATGGATAAATAACGCATCGAAAAAAGAACTCATCGATGCTTTAAACGTTTTTCTTCTTAACCGGCATGAACAAGGGCGAACTACCGTTCTTATCGTAGATGAAGCGCAAAACCTGTCTCTCGATGTTATGGAACAAGTTAGGATTCTCTCCAACATTGAAACTGAAAAAGACAAGCTGCTTCAAATTATTTTCGTCGGCCAATTAGAATTAAACGAAAAACTTAAGTTGCCAACTCTAAAGCAACTGAATCAACGAATATCGATCCGCTACGAAATTTCACCCCTGGACCTTGATGGAACAAAAAATTATATTGATCACCGAATCATGATTGCAGGCGCTGCATCTCGCGTAACATTTACGCGCTCCGCATTGAAAGAAGTTTATAACTATTCCAAAGGTTATCCTCGTCTCATCAATCTGGCTTGCGATCGAGCGTTACTTGCCGGATACAATCAACAAGTAGAAACCATTGACAAGAGTCATGTTTGTGAAGCCATTAGAAGTCTATTGGGCGAAGAAAATAAAGATTATTTTTTAAACCGAATTATCAAAAATCAATTACCTTTAGTGGCATCCGTTTTATTTTTCATTGCAGGATTGGCGTTTTTTGTTCTTTCGAAAATGGATTCTGGAAAAGCTGAAATAGTGTCCTTGTCGGCAAATAATATGGCTTCTATAAAAGCTCCACCTGCGCCAACGCCAGTTGCTACAGTGAATCAAATGGGATCTGTTTCTGCAGCTCCTGTTTCAAATACCGCTACTACACCCGTTCAAGAATTTATCGCGGATCTCGAAAAAACCTCCCCCGTTGCAAATTATGAAGAGCCCGAGGTTCCTTCTGCACAAGTTCCTTTAGAAGTACCTGCAGAAGAGGTGACAGCTTCGGCAGCTATAGAAGATGCCGCGCCTGAGCCAGCAAATCCACCGGCTGCCGTAAGCGCATTGAACCCGGGGAATTACCGTATTCAGGTTTATTCATTAAAAGATAGAGCAGCGGCAGAACGACATAAGGAAGAATTACTTCAAGGCGGGTTTGATGCTTTCTTGAAAAAGGCAGTTTCTGCCGGACAAGACTGGTACATTGTTTATGTAGGACCCTTTGCCAATATTAATTCTGCCAAAGTTAACTTGAAGGCATTAAAGTTTTCCGGCCGGGAGCCCATTCTGCTTTCCGTCACTACGACCAGTTGAGAGAGGGCGGAGCGTGAGCCTGATCGCAGACAGCCTGAAAAAGGCACTCAAAGAAAAAACCTTTAAAGTAAGCCCGGGAATTAATCTTCTTAAAAACCTGGGGCAGAAATCGAAACCGCAGCGCTTCGATCAGAAAGAAGTAAAACGATTCGTTTTACTGATTGTGATTCCAGCTGGGATCCTGATTTTCTTACTTGTAGCCAATCCCTTTGCCTCGAAAGTTAAGGTGATACCACCGGCGCCGGTGGTAGCGAAAATCCCTCCTCAACCGGCTCCAGCACCACCCCCTAAACAGGAAGTTATAAAACCGCCGCCGGTTGCACCGGCTCAACCAGTTGCATCGAAACCCGCTCCTCCTGTGGTGAAAAAGCCTGTGCAACGAAAGCCGGCAGCTAGAAAATCAGTACCCAGAAAACCGGCGCCAGTAAAATCAGATAATATTCCCATCATAGAGCCCGGGATGAAAGAGGTGTCTATTGAAGAGCTTACTTCTCCGATAAAAAAGCCTGTTGCTCAAAACCCCAAACCCGTGGCCCGGGTGGAATTAAGGGAGCCGCCGGATTCACCTCCTGTTCCAATAAAGCTGGAACCGAAACCTCATGAAGTGGAGATGGAAAAAAAACCGGTTCCTCCAAAGCTGACGGAGGAAACTCTTCCACTAGTTGAAGAAGTAATAGAAAAATCAGTTATAACTCCAAAACCAAAAAAAAATGAAAGTCGGGTTGCGGCCCTGGTTCCACAGCAACAGGATGTAACATTCCCAAACTTACCAGAACCGGACATTTTTAAAAATGGAGACTATTATTTTAACCGTGCGATTTTTTATCAGCAGTCAAGAGACTGGGAAAAAGCTTTATCAAACTATGCTCAAGCCGCAAAACTTAGTCCGGGTAATCCTGATATTTACAATAACATGGGTGTCATTCACAAGGAGTTGCGGCAATATAATCGAGCAATTGAAGAGTTCCTAAGAGCCGTATATTTAAAGCCAGATTATGCAAAACCCTACAATAATATTGGTGTGGTATACTTTGCGAAAGAAGACTATTTGACCGCTATCCAGAATTATAAGAAAGCCATCTCGATTGACCCAAAAAACCTTGAGGCTTTAAATAATTTGTCTGTGGCTTTTAAAAAAATGGGGCAGCTTGAAAAAGCCAAATCTGTTTTAAATCAGGCTCTGAAGTTGGGATCAAACCATGCGGGGACTCACTATAATCTAGCGGTTTTGCATGAAGAAACGGGAAACATGGAAGCAGCCATTCATTTTTACCAAAAATTTTCCAAGTTAGGTTTGAGCAGCCATCCCGCTCTCGTACGAAAAGTAGAAAAGCATATTAAAACATTAAAATAATTTTAGAAACTTCCGGTAGTCAAAAATAATATAAGCAGCTATGTTTAAAAAAGCGCTAAAGAAAAACCTGATTGCGGGATTATTGGTCACCATCCCCGCAGCGTTGACCTATATGATTCTGTCGTTTGTCATTACACGTGTTGACAAGGCGATGAAGCCAGTTATTACAGGGGTTTTAGGGCCTGAATATATAAAATTAATGGAAGACTGGCATATTCCCGGGACGGGTTTCTTATTTCTAGCCATTTTCGTAATTGCAGTTGGCTTGGTTGGAACTAATTTTATTGGAAAAAAAGTGGTGGCGATGGGTGAAAAGATACTCCATAACATCCCGGTCGTCCGCGTTATTTATACCAGTATCAAAAAAGTAGTCGACACGGTATCATTGACAGAAACACCCAGTTTTCAAAAGATGGTTCTTATCACTTATCCAAGGGAACCCTTAAAAACTTTGGGAATAGTTTGTTGTGATACTCCGGAGGGGATCTCTGAGGGTGAAAAAATGTTAAATATTTTTGTGCCTACATCGCCTAACCCTACAACGGGATTTCTTTTTATGCTACCAGAAAAAGACACCCAACCTTTAAAAATGTCTGTCGAGGAAGGTTTGAAAATGATAATTTCTTTTGGGATGACACATCCTGATGCTCCGGAAGAAAATTTACCCATAAAAAATTAGTATTCTTTATTTTTTATTCTCGGTGGTCATTTTATCTTTCATTTTTTTTCCAGCTAGAGTTTCGCTAATTCGCTTAGCGACCTTAACATCCAATTGACTGAGTACCTTGCCGGCGATCTTGCTTTTCATTCCTGAAACGATCTTGAGGGCCAGGTCATCGTCAATTGCTTCAATTAAGGTAGCAGCCTCTTCAGGTTTCATGCTGGAATAAACTTTGATCAGGGCCTCTACATTTTCCTTTGTTTTTTCATTCTGAATCCCAAGTTGTTGTTTGGATTCAGAAAGCCCTTTCTCAATTTTTTCCAGGTCTTTGCTGACCTTTGCTTCAATGGCTTTAATTCTAAGTTCTTTTATACGTAGTTCTTCTTCCCGACGTTTTAGCTCCCGGTTTTTCTTCTCGATGGTTTCAATCATTCGAAATGTTTCAGGGTTTACAGCAGGCATTTTTGTTGGAAGGGCTACCTTTTTATCCTTAGCGGCTTCACCTTCTTCATTACCTTCCAGGATAGGCTTGTCTGTATTAGTACGTTTTTCCTCGGTTTTTCCATCAAGCATTTTGACCTGAGCGTAGGCTACACCCATTTGCGAATGAGGGCTTTCAACCCACAGGTATTTGCCGAAAAGAAAAGAAGCTGCTGTCGCAATAAAAATAAATAATATTTTATTCTTCATATCGGTTTCCTAAAATTTCCTTCCCCACAGGTTCGAGGAGTTTTCATCCTGAATGGCAAGTTCCTTTTTCTCTCTGAGTTTTCTTTCTTTCAACATATCGCGATCTTTCAATATTTCCAAAGTTCTCCGTTTTCTCATTGCGTCAACGACTTCCTTGCGTTTCTCTTCAAGTTTAACCGTGATTTCAGAGATGATTGTGTCTTGCCGTTGTTTATGAACCTTGGTGCCACGAAAAAAATTGTCATACAGGATCATTGTTTGGACATCAATGGTTTGTCTCTTTTTTTTATTTAATTCCTCTTTTTTGTTCTCCGTGAGTTCTTTCATGAAGTCTTGGCTGTCCTGCTGTTTTTGGATCAGGGCATTGATCTGCCCCATATCCTTTTGTAGCAGGTCTTCCTTATTCTTGTTTAGTTTGAGAATTGTTTCAAATCGAAAGCTCACCTTTTAAATCTCCATAATCCGTTTCAAATCGTCCAAACTGGATCGCCAGTCAAAATTCTCATGCATCCCTTGCCTGAGGTATGGAATCATTAAATCATATTTTTGGATGGCCATATCAATTTTTGGGTTGCTCCCTTTAATGTAAGCGCCAATATTGATCAAATCCTCTGCGGATTTATAAGTGGCAAGAAAATCTTTAAATTTCATGGAAAGCTCTTGATGCTCTTTTGTCACCACATCAATCATTAATCGGCTCACACTGTTGAGTATATCAATTGCGGGATAATGATTATGTGCAGCTAATTCACGGCTTAGCACAATATGTCCATCCAGAATTGCGCGAACCGCATCAGAGATTGGTTCGTTGAGATCATCCCCTTCAACAAGAACTGTGTAAAGCCCCGTGATGGAACCTTTACTGGATGATGTCCCTGCACGTTCCAGTAGCTTTGGTAGCATAGAAAAAACCGAGGGTGTGAAACCGCGAGTGGTTGGTGGTTCTCCAACCGACAAACCAATTTCTCTTTGAGCAAGGGCAAAGCGGGTGACAGAATCCATCATCAACATCACGTCCTGACCTTTATCTCTGAAATATTCCGCTATTGTGGTAGCAATGAATGCTCCGCGCAACCTTACCAGAGGGGGTTCATCAGAAGCTGCTGCTATTATGATCGAGCGTTTTAATCCTTCTTCTCCTAGATTTTCGTCGATGAACTCTCGGACTTCTCTTCCCCTTTCACCGATCAGCGCGATGACATTAATATCGGCGTTGGTGTTTCTTGCAATCATTCCCATTAAAACCGATTTTCCCACACCGGTACCTGCCAGAATTCCTACTCGTTGCCCCTTGGCAAATGAAAGGAGGCCATTGAGAGAGCGAATTCCAACATCCAAAGGTTCTTTTAAACGTTTACGTTCCAATGGATTGATTGGACTTCCCATTAATGGATATTCTGTGGTTGCCGGAATAGGGCCTTTACCATCAATGGGTAGCCCGTTTCCATCAATTATTCGACCGATCAGCGCATTGCCTACTTTATAAGTGGGGTATTCTTCCGTCGATTCGATAACGCTGCCAGGTTCGATGCCAATAATATCGCCTAGAGGCATTAACAAAGTATTTTTTTCACGAAACCCAACAACCTGAGCCTGAATTGAGGGTCTATTGTTGGGATATATCGTACAAATACTTCCGACGGATACAGCGGGGCCATCTCCTTCGAGAATCAAACCGATGATGCGGTTGACACGACCGGTCTTTTTTACAAAGTCTGTTTTTTCAATGAAGTTGCTGTATTTTTTTAAATCGATAGTTGCTTCCATTTTCCTCACACCTGCTTATCTTCTGGATTGGGGTCGCTCGACTCGGAATTGTCATCCTCTGTTTCATTTTCGGAGGGTTGCTGTACTTCTGGTGTTTCTTCATCCACCGAAATCTCGGAAGCGGCAATCATTTTTTCAGGCGGTGCTGGGGAAAGATTAAGGATGCGGTCTATCTGTTCTTCCAGTTTTTCAATCCTTGCATCGATCACACCAAAATTGGTTTCGACAACACAACCCCCGCGAGCGATGCCAGAGTGTGCTTCAAAAGTAATATTTTTTATTTCACTGAACATATGGTGCAATTCCGGGCGAAAACTTTCAGCGTATTCTTTATCGGTGGGATGGATTTTTATAACCATAGACTCCCTATCTAATACAGACTGAACAGCCAGCCGAATCATATCTTGAACGGCATCTTCACGGGTAGAAAACTCAAAGTGAATGACTTTTTTCGTAAGGCTGATAACCATTTCAACCATTTCTCTTTCAACCTTGTCATACATTTCTTTTCTGAATCCTGATAGTTCTTCAATCAATTGCTGAGTGGTTTCCAGGAAAGGACTGAACTCTTCTTTTGCGGATTCCTCCCCCTTTTTGAATCCACCTTGGAAGCCCGTATCGTATCCCTCTTTTCTAGCATTTGATTTTAGTTCGTTGACCTGTTTTTTTGCCTTGTCCATGGCATCTTTTAGAAGTTCCATTACACCCTGTTTAGCCTTATCCACATTGGACTGGTCGAAGTTGCGGGCTTTATCCGAGTCGTAGGAAAAGCCGCGGCGAATGGATGGATTCTGAACGGTTAATTCATCAAACTGAAAGGAACGCTCTTCAGAAGTTGTTTCAGGGGTATCGACCTCATTCATTTGCAGGTTGCTGGATTCAAAATTTTGGCGTAAATCAGACAAGGGCTTCACCTCGACCCATCACGATAGCTCCTGACTCTTCAAGATGCTTGCAGATGGAAACAATTTTTTGTTGTCCTTTTTCGACCTCGCTTATTTTGGTAGGACCCAGCAATTCAAGATCTTCTCGCAGCATATCTGCAGCGCGATCAGACATATTAGAAAATATTTTGATTTTCACTTCATCCGATGCAGTCTTAAGAGCGACCAACAAATCTTCACTTGTGACATCTCTTAAAAGTAATCGGATACCTTCATCATCAATCTTCTGAATATCTTCAAACGTAAATCTCAGCTCGCGAATTTCATTTGCCATATCCGGGTCGATTTCTTCCATTGAAGAGAGAATCATCGATTCAGTTGCTCTGTCCATAGATCCCATCAATCTGGCGGCGACGGCTTTTCCGCCTAATTTATTTCCAGTAAAAGTTCCAGAATATTGAAATTCAGTTTTCAGGGCAGCGTCCAAATCTTTAAGGACTTGCGGAGATACCCTCTCCAGAGTAGCAAGTCGGTGGACAATTTCCATACGTTTATTTTCAGAAATTTCTTTTACAGTTTGGCTTGCTACATCCGGTTCTAAATGCGCCAGAATGATGGCTGCAGTTTGTGGATGTTCATTTTCAATAAAGCCAGCAATTATACTAGGTTCAAGAAGGCGAATGGTTTCCAATCCTCCGCCAAGCTCTTGATCAGGTGAGGTGATGTTATTCAAAATTTCATTTGCTTTGGCAGGGTTCATGGCTTGGTGGAGAGCCGATTTAAGAAATTCAGTTCCCGATCTTCCCAGTCCAGAGGCTCCCGTTTCCAGATGACTGTAAAAATCTTTATTAACCTTGTCCATGACCTTCATGTCAACATTCCCAAGGGATGACATATAATTGCCGAGGGTTTGAATTTCCCGCTCATCCATATTTGCAAGAACCTGGGCAGCTTTTTCTTCACCAAGGTCCATCAATAGTATAGCGGCTTTTTCCGGTCCTAAAATTTTTCTACTCATAATTCTCCAAGCCTTTATTATTATTTAGCAGTAGGATCTTTTTCTCGCATCCATTTTCTGATTACGCCAGCAGTATATTTTGGATCGTTACCAACAAACTCTGATACAGACTCTCTAATATGAGCTGCCTCTGAAGCCATTTCATTGAGTCGTCTTTTCTCTTCATCCACCGCATCAATGTCAGCTGTTCCCAATTGTTCCATTTCGGGAACGACTTCAACAGAAGTGGTCATCCAGGTAATGATGGGTCGAATTATTCGGGTAAAGAACATGATGAGGAATATCAAGCCAACAACCAATTTACCAACTTCCATGGCCATATCAATTTGTTCTGCTCGCTCAAGCGCAGCTTTTTCTTGATCCATTTGAGAGCGATCAAATTGAATGTTCTCAACTTGAATGACATCGCCTCGTTCCTGGTCAAATCCAACAGCCGATTGAACAATTTGCAGATATTTCGCCATTTCTTCTTGAGTGCGAGGTTTATATTCCGCTGGATCACCTTCCAGGGTTCCATCAATCATGACCGCAACACTGAGCTTGGCAATTTCGCCAACTGGTTTGGAAACCCTTCGGACGACCTTATTAATTTCGTAGTTAAATACCGCGTTAGATTTATTTCTCTGTGCCGCCTGACCGACTGAACCACCAGCACCTTCGCCATCAGGAACCAGTGCTTGAACACCCGGAATGCCTCCAGGTGGAATGGCACCTTTAGAGTTTTCAGTAATCTGGTTTTCGCTTCGGACCACCTGAGAATCAGGATCAAAAATTTCTTCCGTTCTTTCTACTTGTTCAAAATCCAAGTCCGTGGAAACTTTGGCGATCACGTTGCCAGATCCTAATGCGTCTTCGAGCATTTTAATAATTTTTGCCTGTAATTCTTTTTCAACGCGTAATTTATGTTTAAAATTTGAGGCAGACATCATGGCTTCCTTTGAAGGTTCTTTGCCGCCTGACAAAAGATTTCCCTTCAAGTCGACTACGACAACATCAGAAGCCTGAATGCTGCCAACACTGGACGACACCAAATGCACGATTCCCTGAATCTGGCCTTCTGTAAGAGACTTGCCAGATTTTACTTTCAAAGTTACAGAAGCCTTTCCTTTTGGTTTTTCCTTGCGGAATAGATTGTCTTTGGGGATAACCAGATGAACCCGTACCTGGGAAACTGCATCAAGTGTTTTAATTGTGCGAGTCAACTCGCCTTGCAGGGCGCGCTGAAAATTTAGTTTTTGAATAAAGTCAGTCATTCCCAGAGGAGTGTCTTCAAAAATTTCAAGACCGACATCAGAACCTTCGGGAAGACCTTCGCTGGCAAGTTGCAATCGGATTTCATGAATCATATCTGAAGCTACACGAATAGTACGTCCACCATTCGTTACTTCATAAGGAACTTTCTGAGTTTTCAATTTTTCAACAATCGCGCCAGCATCTTCCTGTGAAAGGTTAGCATATAAGAGCTGAAAATCGGGTGCCTTTAGCCATAAAGACATGACAAGCAAAGAGGCTAAAGCTAGAGCGACTAGAGAAAGTGCTGCAACTTTTTTACCTTGCGACAGTTCGTTAAACCGTTCACCGAGTTGTCCTAGAAAATCCTGAAAGTTATCCATGAGAGTTTAGTTTTTATTGTTAATAAAAATTTCGTTTATTTTCTTATCTGCCCAGGTCAATAGCTCTGGTAGCCATTGCCTTCGACGCATTGAGTGCTGTTACATTTGCTTCAAACGATCTTTGCGTGGTCACCATATTTACAACCTCTATCATAGGATCGATATTTGGCATGGCCACATATCCTTCATCATTTGCATCCGGGTGTTTTGGGTTAAAAACCAAACGAGGTTCCGACTGGTCTTCCACAACCTCTGTAACTTGTGGTTTAGTTAGTCGATCTCCCAGTTGATTTTTAAAAATACTTCCGAATTCACTTTCCATAGGAACCGCAGTCACCAAAATATCTTTTTTGCGATAAGGTCCTCCTTCTGGAGTTCGGGTTGTTTCAAGATTAGCAAGGTTGCTGGAAATAGCTTCCATGCGTTTTCTTTGAACGTTTAACCCTGATGAACTGATTTTCATGTTAGTAAGAAAATCCATATTCCAACCCTTCCTTTGAAAGCTTTGCTTCGATTAATAATAAAACCCATAATTTGAGGAGGTTTTGATATTAAGTTAGCAAGTTCCATACCATTACCCGGTCACCTGGGTGGAAGAAAAGGGGGATTGAGAAACCCTTTTATTTAATTAGGTTTATGGTGTTAGGAGGGAGGAGAGATTTTGCCAGGCAAGGGGTTACAAAACAAAATTCCGTCATAATTTTGGCTTCAAGGATGACTTTACCCGCAATATTTTTGTGAATGCTCAGCTCACATGACAAAAATTTCCAGTGAAACTGTCAAAACGAGTTTTTCGGAAAAGCGTCAAATTCGTGGTTTAGTAAGAAGGGGTTTTGATTGTTCAAATGAGGAGGCGTGATATTTTAACTCATGCCCGGTCACGGGTAATAGGGGTATAACGACACGATCGTTTAATTGTAAGGGGTTAAGGCGGAACAGGAATCGGCCATGAGCTGCTATATAATCCCGCTCTGCACATTTAAGGTTTTAACTGTAATCCATCACTATTGGAGAGGCCCCCTTGGATTTGCTAGTTCCATATCTCGAAAAAAGGAATAAGAAGTTTCATATTCATTTCGGTGTAGCAACAAAATTGCCTTCCAGAACGATTATGCTGCGTAGTCGATATCGCTTTTATTCATATGAATAATTCCCCAGGAAAGATGCTCATTCTTTCCAGCTTCTACCCAGTGTTTTAAGCCCTGAATCATTTTATCGATATATTCTTTTCCGCAGGTCTCAACCATTTCATTATAGCGATCCTGGGTTTCCTCCATCACACGCTGGTAATGAGTGGTTAAATGTTCGGACAAGTCTTCCACTTCGGTCTTTTTCACACCGAGTTTTCTGGCTTGTTCTATATAAAAGCCGAAAGAACCCAATGAATCCAGGTGAATTCTGTCCAGGACAGGTTTTAAAATACTTTTGGGGCAATCGAAAGTCTGCATCAGATCTGTGAAAATAAATTCACCGCTGTCGTTGAGCACCCGAACGACTTCTTGAACCACAAGCTCTCGATTAGCACTGTGAACGATGGCATCCTGAGACCAAACTATATCGAATGAGTTTTCAGGAAAGGGGATATCTTCAAAGTTGCCTTCTACTACTGTTATAAGGTTGTCCAGGCCATGTTTTTTATTCAGGCTACGGTTTCTTTCGTTTTGAGTTTCGCTGAGGTTGAGGCATGTTACCTGAACTCCAAATTTTTTGGCCAGGTATCGGGCGGCACCGCCATAACCAGAACCCAAGTCCAGCAGTTTGGTATTGGCGTCTAAATTTAACTTGGATGCCATCACTTGCACAATCCTTGGACTGGCATCTTTGATGGGTTCTTTGGAGTGATTGTAAATTCCTACATGAATGTGGTCACCGCCCCAAATTTTAAAATAAAATTCATCAGCGGGAGTGCTATTGTAATATTCCTCGGCTTTATCAACGGCTGTTTTTTCAGTTGCATAACTCATGAATGCCTCCTCATTAAAGCAAATTTTAGGAATAGCATTCAGACGCAATCATTCCTCCTGTAATTAGAAACAATAACAAACGCCCAAATAAACTATTTGGATTTATATAATAAGGTCTGACCCTTTAGATTTATATAATAAGGTCTGACCCTTTAGGAATTTCAACGTAGGACTGTAGTATACAGTAAAATAGCGGGGTTGGCAAGACGTTCCTTTTTAATAAAATAAAATTAACATGCTTTGCGAAAAAAAAATCAGCATACCGGTTTTATTTTTAGATGCTTAAGTGATACGGTAAAAAGATTGTGAGAAATTTATTTTTCCCAAAAATTTACTAATAGTATTAAAAAACTTCGTTATCAACTCAGTTTTCAATCAGAACTTCCTCTATGGAATCTAAAATAAAAATCCAACCGGTTCTATTTTTTAAAAGAACCAATCCTCCAGTATTTATTATGTCGGCGATCATCATGCTGGGTTTTATTTTGGTGGCAACCTGGTTTTCCGAATCATCCAAAAAGATTATTGATAGGGTTCAGTCAATCATTGTGAACGACTTCAGTTGGGTGTTCACAATTTCCACGTTCCTGTTCCTTATTTTTATATTCTTTCTTCTCTTCAGCCGATTTGGCCGCATCCGTTTAGGGCAGCCCGATGACAAACCTGAATTCGGCTATACAACCTGGTTTGCCATGATGTTCAGCGCGGGAATGGGGATAGGACTGGTATTTTGGAGCATCGCTGAGCCTATCAAGCATTTCACACATCCGCCCAGCATCGATTCCCAGCTATCTTCTGCCAACCTGGCTATTGGAATCACTTATTTTCACTGGGGACTGCACGCCTGGGCCGTTTTCATTGTCGTCGGACTCTCCCTTGCCTACTTTTCTTATAGAAAGGGTCTGCCTTTAACCATTCGATCCTGTTTCTATCCTTTACTCGGAAATAAAATTTATGGGCCATGGGGACACGCTATCGATATATTCGCTGTAGTGGGGACGATGTTTGGCGTAGCCACCTCTTTAGGGTTGGGAGCCATGCAAGTCAATTCCGGCCTGAATTTTCTGGGTGACTGCCCTGAAACTAAAATGACACAGGTTGTATTGATTGCCCTCATCACCGCATGCGCCACAGCGTCAGTGGTGCTGGGACTTGAGAAAGGTATCAGTCGGCTCAGTCATTTCAATATTTGTTTGAGCATAATTCTGATAGCCTTTATATTTTTCCTGGGTCCATCAATGTATATCTTGAAAACTTTTGGAAATGGGGTGAAAGATTATGTCAGCAATATCATTTATTTTAGCTATTGGAGCGAATGGGTTGCAAAACCGAAGTGGCAGGCGAGCTGGACTATTTTCTACTGGGGCTGGTGGATAGCCTGGGCACCGTTTGTGGGAATGTTCATCGCACGTATTTCCAAAGGAAGGACCCTCCGCGAATTTATTATAGGAGGATTCTTCGCTCCAGTGTTTGCGACATTTGTCTGGTTGAGCGTTTTTGGCGGCACCGCTCTCCATTTGGAAATATTTGAAGGCGCCCCCATTTCCCAAGCCGTTTCTGCAAACGTCAGTACCGCCCTGTTTGAAACTTTGGCCTACCTCCCAATGGAGAAAATTACTGCGGCCTTGTCCACATTAGTCATCGTAACTTTTTTTGTGACATCGTCAGATTCAGGTAGTTTGGTGATCGACATATTGACTGCAGGAGGCGATCAGGACCCCCCTAGGAATCAGAGAGTTTTCTGGGCAGTGACCGAAGGTGTGATTGCATCCGTATTGCTATTGGCCGGTGGCTTGCAAGCCTTGCAAACTGCTGCCATCGCTTCTGGACTCCCCTTCGCCCTAATAATGATAGGGATGTGCGTTGCCTTGTATAAGGAATTGCGAAAGGAGCTTTAATAGCATATTGGCCTTTATCCCAACTGTAGTTCAGGAAGAAAGCTAGTCCGAGAAATAGCACCCGATCTTAAAGCGATGGGTGTTAAAAAAAGCCTGGGCGATTTAGCTGACAAACCAGTATGATAAGGAAGGCATTCAAAAAATTTTAGAGAAAATCCAGCATGGAAAATTTTGGTTTTGATATGACAGGTATGACGGTTCTTATTGTAGATGATACGCCTGCGAACCTTGATTTATTGCAAAAAATTCTTGCCAACAAAGGTCTTTCCATTTCAGTCGCACCTAATGGAGAGGTGGCTCTAAAAATAGTATCCAGTATAATGCCGGATTTAATATTGCTGGATATCATGATGCCGGGAATCGATGGCTTTGAAACTTGCAAAAAATTAAAAAGCGATCCGATCACTAAAGATATTCCGGTTATTTTCCTTTCCGCAAAAAGCGAAACAGCTGATATTGTCCAGGGGTTCTTAGTTGGAGGATTGGACTACATCACAAAGCCTATAAAAGTTGAGGAAGTTTTAGCCCGAGTAAAAACACAGCTGGAGCTTCGAATAAAAACCAAAAAATTAATAGAGACTCAAAGAAATTTAGAAAGAAGCAATCAAGATTTACTTGAATTCGCGTCCTTTGTGTCCCATGACCTTAAAGCGCCTCTTAGGAATATTTCACAGCTTGGAGAATTTCTAAAACAGGACTACGGTGACCAACTGGAGGAAACAGGACAAGGTTACATTGACAAAATATCAGTCGTAACGGATCGAATGGCCCATTTGATTGACGGTCTCCTTGAATTTTCCCAAATAACCGAAGATACAAAAGCTTTCGAATCCCTCGACCTTAAAGAAATAATCCAGGGAGTCCTGGATAATTTGCAAGTGTCTATTAAGGAAATAAAAGGAATTATTCAAATAGGAGATTTGCCAACGATAAAGGGTGAACCGTCACTATTGCTGCAATTGTTTCAAAACCTGATAGCCAATTCACTAAAATTCCAAAGAAGTGAAAAACCTCCCGTTATTAATGTTTATAGTCAATCCACCAACCCTGAATTTTGTGAAATTATTGTTGAAGATAA
>Ga0114932_10001929_pt1 | contig 22767 bp, 24 predicted proteins | sample 2SBtaG_2_FD_87286 | JGI IMG/M metagenome (GOLD analysis project Ga0114932, IMG submission 87286) | Deep subsurface microbial communities from Kolumbo volcano to uncover new lineages of life (NeLLi) - 2SBTROV12_ACTIVE470 metaG | ecosystem: Environmental > Aquatic > Marine > Volcanic ...
CATGGCGCGAAGAACGAGAACAGCCACGATAGCGACTCCTACCGAAGCTGAAATAGACCCAACAATGCTGACCAAAATTATCCACGTTTGATCGGTCTTATCCCACTGAAGTCGGCCTAATGCGAGTCCCATTAACCCACCGCAAATACCGGCAACGATTACTGCTGCGAAAGCTAGGGCTCGCGCTAAGACCGAGGGCAGGGCGCTTGGAACCTCAAAACTCTGGGGCCGTTGACCCTGGTCCGCAGGTAAGTCTGGTAGATCGGGCACCTCAGCAATGGTATTGGATGACGCTGACAAAGAGCTACGGGTGGCAAACTCTTGCAATGCGCAGTTGGACCGTAGGTGGGGGAGTGATCTTTGACTCTGATCGGATACTCATGGTCCATAATCACCGACGCGGAGGCCGCACCGATTGGAGTACCCCGGGTGGAGTTATTGACGAAGGTGAAACAGTTTTAGAGGGATTGACGAGAGAAGTACAAGAAGAGACGGGACTCGCGGTGCAAGATTGGAGCGGCCCGGTCTACACAGTCTCTGCCGAAGCTATCGACATGAATTGGACGTTAGGTGTCGAGGTCCACTTAGCAGAAAGTTATTCAGGAGAGCTACATATTGATGACCCTGACGGGATAGTTAGGGCGGCGGAGTGGGTTCAACGCGAAGACATTGCCGAGTTGCTCGACGGTCAACAACTGTGGTTGCGCGAACCTTTGATGGGCTACCTAAATGATGATGTCCCAAAGAGTGGCGAATACAACTACCGAATTTACGGAAGTAGCCACAGTGAACTTCGTGTTGAGCGGATCGGAGTTTGATGCTGTCGTGCTAACCGGTGACGCCACTGTGTCTGGAACACCCTGATTCGATGGCAGAACTGTCAATCCTTCATGTTGATATGGATGCTTTCTATGTTGAGGTGGAACGACAACATGACCCTTCTTTAATTGGGAAACCCGTGATAGTTGGAGGCGATTCGGAACGAGGAGTCGTGGCGTCAGCTAGCTACGAAGCTCGGTCACGGGGCGTCCGATCAGCGATGTCGAGCGTCGTGGCGAAGAGTCTTTGTCCCGAGGCAGTGTTTGTCGGCGCAAATTTTTCGCGCTATCGAGAGATCTCGCGACAGGTCCAACAACTGTTGTACGCAGTCACACCGCAATTGGAACCAATAGCGTTGGATGAGGCTTTCCTTGATGTCAGTGGAGCACACAGATTGTTCGGAAGTTCAGAGCAAATAGCGTGGCAGATTCGCAACGATGTGTATGAAGGTGTAGGTCTCGACTGTTCGGTAGGTGTTGCTAGTTCGAAGCTGCTCGCCAAGTTGGCGTCCGTCGCAGCTAAACCAAAGGCAGGACCTGCGGGGGTTACGCCAGGCCTTGGTGTATTTGTTGTTCACCCTGATGTTGCTACCAATTTCCTGGAGGCACATCCTGTGGAGGCGTTGTGGGGAGTTGGGAGAGCAACCCTTGGGAAGTTGAAAGCTTTAGGTATTTCGTCAGTGGGGGATTTGGCATCAGTCCCAAATGAGGTTCTGGTTGAAGAACTTGGTGCTTCTCATGGGAATCATCTATCGAAGTTGAGCCAAGGGATTGATGTTCGAGAGGTTGAGTCTGAAAGGGAGAGGAAGTCGATTAGTCATGAAGAAACCTTCGCGTCCGATATTTATGACCGAGCTGCTTTAGTCAGCGAAATTGTTCGACTTTCTGACGCAGTTTCAGCCAGGGCACGAGAACAGGGCTTGGCCGCCAGGACTATTCATCTAAAAGTGCGACGTCCAGATATGTCATACGTGACAAGGTCAGTGACGCTGGAAGAAGCTGTCGATACTTTGCCGAAAATAGCCGGGAAAGCAACCGAGCTGCTGGACGAACTTGATGTCGCACCAGGGGTGAGACTATTAGGAGTTGGGCTCAGCCGCTTAGGTTCACCAGGACCTCAACAACTAACGTTTGCTGGCGTTGAGGACAACAACTCCGGTTGGGGAAAGCTTTCGGCTGCGATGGATCGCATTCGGCAGAGGTATGGCCATTCTGCTATTCGGCCAGGATTTCCGAAGCAAGAACCTGAGAATAATGGCTGATTAATGAACCTGATGTCGATCTGAACCGTTCCTCGTCCTACAATGGTAGAACCTACGAACGGAAGACTTAGTGCCGCTCTCTGACGACGAACAGCGCATACTCCATGAAATAGAAAAGGAGTTCTACGACTCCGATCCCGAGTTTGCTCGAGAGGTCGGAGAAACGACTCTCTATAAACACGCCCTGCGGAATATTAAATGGGCGGTGATCATTGGTGTAGCTGGATTGGTCGGAGTGGTAGCGGCGCTTCAAGTGCATTTCGGACTGGCCTTCGTGGCCTTTCTGACGATGTTCGTATGTGCGGTTGTGATCGAACGAAATCTGCGCAAAATAGGTAAAGCCGGTTTCCAAAAAGTCACAGGACAGGTTCGAAGCGGCCAGATGCGTGCAAACATGGGCGGATTTTCTGAACGAATGCGTAACCGTCTCCGCAAGGATGACCTCTGAGCGGAGTTACGAGGCCAGAGGTAGCGCTGGCACTTGACATCGGTGGAACAAAGCTTGCTGCTGCGTTGATTACGAGCGACGGTCAAATATTAGAGAGGCATCAGGTTTCAACCGTCCACTCAACGTCAGCAGAACTACTTTTTGAATCGTTGTTGGACTTGGCCGGAACTGTCACTGGTCCTAAACCGAAGTTCGATGTTTGCGGTGTCGGATGTGGTGGACCCATGAGTTTTAATGGCGCGTTCGTCTCCCCGCTCAATATCCCGGCATGGCAAGATTTTCCATTATTGACGCGTCTTCGAGAGAACATGGAAGTGCCCGTAGCGATTGATAATGACGCGAAGGCACTTGCTCTAGGAGAAGCCTGGTTTGGGGCTGGTAGACGCTTCTCTAATTTTATGGCCATGGTCGTATCGACTGGAGTGGGCGGCGGCTTGTTTGTCGATGGGAAGCTTTTGGATGGAAGAAATGGTAACGCTGGCCATATTGGTCATGTCATCGTCGAACCTGACGGAGCCAAGTGCGAATGTGGAGCCCGCGGGTGTTTAGAGGCGGAAGCCTCAGGGCCAGCAATTGCTCGTCGCATAGGAGCCCCACCAGTCGAGGCAGACGCAACAGAAAGAGCTCGAGCCGGGGTGATGGTGGGCAGAGCGGTAGCTTCAGCCGTCAATTTGCTGGACCTAGAACAAGTGTTAGTTGGAGGTTCGGTGGCATTGGGATTTGGCGCGACATTTCTGGACGCAGCTAACCGGGAGTTGTCCGACCGCTGCAAGCTGGAGTTCTCTCGAGGCGTCAAGATCACAGAAGTTGAGCTTGGAGAAGCGGCCCCTCTCGTGGGAGCAGCCGCAGTCGGATTTCGGAGTGTGGGCATAGACCCTCGCGCCGAGTAGATCTGATTAGGATTGTTCGTGTGAGTGCTCGTGGCCTATATATCGCGGTCGTTACCGCTGTAGCTATAAGACCGAAATTGTGGCCGGTCGGTCTGGCGACGATGTGGCGCATGACACCAAAGCGCTGGTGGGTCCGCGCTCCTTATGTTCCCGTTCCAGACGGTGACTATCTCAGATTTCGACTCATGACAATGTATGGAGGCGACGGATCTGGAGATCCCAGACGAATAGGAACAGATGTCGTTGCTTGGCTTGATTGGTGCCGGTCGTGGAAGTCGACGGAATGACGAGCAACCCTGTGCTTTCTGAGCGGACCCTGCTGCTGGATGTTGGATATAGGCCCCTTTCGATAGTTTCGGTACGTAGAGCGCTCCTTTTGTTGATAAGTGAAAAAGCGGAAACGGTCCACGAAAGCGACCATGTGGTGCGATCTGAACGCCTAGAAGTAGTTGCACCTTCGATAGCCCGTCTTCGTTACCAAGTCGCTGCCCCATACCGCCGTCGTGCCCCGTTGCACCGGAAGGCAGTTTTCGCCCGGGACGCTTACCTATGTCAATACTGTGGCCGTCGAGCTGAGTGTCTGGACCATGTTTACCCACGCAGCAAAGGGGGGGAACATGAGTGGGAAAACGTTGTGGCTTGCTGTCGTTCTTGTAATGCCGCTAAAGGTGACACCCTCCCAGAGCATTCCAAATTTAGGCTGCGGACGGTTCCCTACGCCCCGGAACCGATAGCGGTTGCCGCCGCATTACGACGAGGCGTCCCCCCTGAGTGGGATACCTACATCGTGAACCGATTTCCCCTTTCTGCCTGAGGTGGAACCTAGGTACCGCTGGGTTACGTAGCCAAAAATAACGCTTTAAGTATTGTCCACTCACTATAAGTGAGCTTTTAGGTTACGTAGTGTGGTTAATTACACCAATGTCATTCGTGATCTCTGACGCAAAGTGGTGGAAGTCTGCCGAAATGGCTGGACTAAGGCAAAAAATAACCATAAAGTGTCACGAAGTGGCGCGATATGGAAGAAAGTGGGTTAACACCCTCTAGCTTTCCGGTCACACGGATTTCCCTCACTCGAAGTGGGGCTAGTTGTTAGGCAAGATGTGGACGAAGTATTCGTAGGACAGTTTGAGCACGCTCTCGACGCCAAAGGGCGAATAGTGCTCCCTGCATCTTTCCGCACCTCGTTCGATGAGAGCGGGTTTTTAATAAAAGGGCCCGAAGGCTGCTTAGCCTTGCTGACCCCAGACCGCTTCCGCGACATAGCGCAAACTATGGCGTCACGTTCAGTGGAAGGAGATGTGCGTCATCGGTCAGCAAAAAGATCTTTTGGTGCAGGAGCTGCTCGGGTGCTCCCCGATAAACAAGGACGCATCGCGGTACCCGAAGACTTACGCGCCTTTGCCCACCTAGAACGCGACTGCGTGATTGTTGGAGCGATAGACGAGGTAGAGATTTGGGACCGGTCACGGTGGCAAGAAATTACCGAAGTTGGAGACTCGCTGTTGGAGTCCCCAGACGAATTTATTGACGGGGAACAGCCATGACGTTGCCCCCCAAAGGGCCGCCTTCTTCGATTGAGCTGAGTAGCTCAGCAACACCCTTCAAGCATGAGCCTGTGATGCTCCAGGAGATTCTCGAAACCTTCAAACCTATAGAAAGCGGCTTATTTATTGATGCCACGGTAGGAGGAGCAGGACATGCCCAAGCGCTACTCGCTCAAGCACCAAAGCGGGAATTAATCGGAATCGACAGAGATATTTCGGCGGTTGAGGTGGCGGCTAGCCGCCTCAAAGGGTTTGGTGATCGGGCACAGGTTCAGCACGCTCGCTTTGACGAAATAGGCAGAATCATCGATGAAGACGGCAGACCGCTCAATGGAGCGATTTTTGATCTTGGCGTAAGCAGTCATCAACTTGATACTCCTGAGCGAGGCTTCTCGCATCGATTCACGAGTCCCCTCGACATGAGGATGGACGCGACTGATTCATTGGATGCCTCGACTGTCATCAACGGTTACGACGAAGCTGAGTTGACGTACTTGTTGCGGAATAACGCGGACGAGCGTTTCGCTCGCCGAATAGCGCAATCCATCATTTCGGCACGTCCTATTACGTCGACCACTGAATTAGCTGAGGTTGTTCGGGGAGCAGTTCCCGCAGCGGCCCGGAGAACTGGCCGACACCCCGCAATGCGAACATTTCAAGCGATTCGCATTGCGGTTAATAGCGAACTTGAGCTCATAGAGCCAGCACTGAGACAAGTCATTGAACGACTGAGGCCGAGAGGCCGAATTGTCGTTCTTTCCTATCACTCTGGAGAGGACAGAATAGTGAAACAAGTCTTTCGCGAGGCAGCTGATGGAGTATGTGTTTGTCCATCAACTCTGCCGTGTATTTGCGGTTCGGAATCAAACGTCAAACTTCTTCGAAGAAAGGTGCTTCGACCGACCACTGAGGAAGTCGAAGCTAATCCACGATCGGCAAGTGCTCGCTTCAGAGCCGCAGAACGCCTACCGGCAGCAGAGGCATAAAGTTCGTGGCTGCAGTGGTTGTCACCGAGATTTCGGCGACTTCAGATGTGATCGACATAGCAGACGGACCTAACTTCGCTTTGAAGAGAGGCGTCGGTTCTTTTGGGCCTCGTTTCGTCGGAGCTACGACGATTCTGGGTGCCGCAACGTTGTTGATCTTGTTCGGACTAGCGCTCGTTAACACGAGGATCAACGAACGGCTCGTTGAACTGACCAACCTGCAGGTCGAGATCGAGGAAGTACAACAATCCATAAGCGTTCTCGAACTCCAAAATCAGAACACAACAACCCCCATCGAAATAGAGCGTTTGGCGGATGGATATCTGGCGATGACCAAAGCTGACTCTTCAACACAAATACAAGTTCAATCAGAGCATCTGGCAATCGGAAACCCAATATGGGCCCCACCGAGTACAGGATCGACATTTACGAATCCTGTTGGCATTGATCCGCTCTTAGCCGGCGCAACAGCCTCTGCGTCACCGAGTAACGGACGATAGCGAGAAATCCGGGTATTCGATGAAAGTCTCTCTACAACCCCCGGAAACAAGACCTACTAAAGCGCAATCTTCAACTAAACAGACTTCCTTCTTTTCTCAACCGCGAGGACTGGTCGGATATAGAACTCGAAGGGTCGGGAGGCTTATCTTTTTGAGTTCTGGTCTGCTGCTTTTGATAGCAACAAGACTCTTCGAGATCCAAGTGATCGACCGAGAACAATATTTGACTGAGCTGTACAGGCATACGGCTAGAACAGCAATCCAAGGATCAACTGGCAGCATCCTCGATAGAGAAAACGGGCTGCTTGCTATTACTGATTCACTCCCGACCATTGGGGCAAACCCGAGGCTGGTTACTAGTCCTCGAGCAACGGCTTCACTTTTGGCTCCACTACTCGGAATGCCGATCGATGGTCTTTATGAAATTCTTAGCAACAAACGAGTGCAGTACATACATCTCAAGAGAGAGGTCGCACCTGAGGTTGCTGATCAAGTTCGGGCATTAGATCAACCAGGTATTGAAATAAGGGAAGAAGATGCGCGTTTCTACCCCAATGGAGGTGAATTTGCCCGCAACCTTTTGGGACAAGTCGATATTGATGAGGAGCCCCTGAACGGTATTGAAGATCAGTATTCTCACGTGCTTTCGGGAACCGACGGGGTTCGCCAAGATTACGTGGCTGTTAGCAGATCGATACGATTACCTGGCGGAGACCTCGACTACCAGCCAGCAGAGCCGGGTTCTGACCTAGTTACAACTATTCACCGGGGCACCCAGTTCTTTGCTGAGCGCATCCTGAAAGAAGCAGTAGATGCGAGTGGAGCAAATTGGGGTACGGCAGTCGTTTTAGATGCGGACACTGCTGAGGTCTTGGCGCTGGTCGACGTTGATCGCTCAAAAGAAGGTGGTGGCGTTGGAGTCGCTGCTAAAAGCTTGGCCTATATCAAAACCTTTGAGCCCGGATCAATCAGCAAGACCTTTACTATCGCGGCCGCAATAGAAGAGGGTCGTGTCACTCCTGGAGAAATTTTCCAAATTCCCGACACGTATCAATTCGCCGACAAAGAATACTCCGACCCATACGCGGGCCGGCAGTTTTCAGTTAGGGAGATCTTGGCAAAGTCATCCAACGTCGGAACTATTCAGATTGCAGAACGAGTGGGAAGCGATCAGCTGCACAGCTATCTACGAAAATTTGGATTTGGACAGTACAGCAGTGGCAGCAGCGAGGCCCCGACCCTGCCTGACGAAAGTCGGGGGAGGCTCAAAGTGCCGCAAGATTGGGAAGGCACAGATCTTGCCAGTGTTTCGTTTGGCCAATCGATCGCGGTCACCGCTATCCAGATAGCAGCTGCTTATAACGTCATCGCAAATGACGGGCAATACATTCCACCATCTTTAATTCGCGGAACTATCAGCCCCACGGGGACCTTTCGACCCGTCGCTACTCCCAGCGGCATAAAAGTGCTGGGCGCGGCAACTACCAGGCAAATGCGCGAGATGCTTGAGGGTGTTGTTGTCTCAGGGACGGGAACGAAAGCAGCGGTTGAGGGTTACGCCGTTGCCGGGAAAACGGGAACCGCGCAAAAACCAATGAAAGATCAAAGAGGGTATGGAGACGACTACACGTCGATCTTTGCTGGTTTCGTTCCAGCATCGGCTCCTCAAATCACCATTGTCGTTGTACTTGATGAACCCAAGGACCACAGCGCCAGTCGCGCTGTCGCTCCACTCTTCGCAGACATAGCCGCCGAAACCTTGGCAGCCATTGGCGTGCCCGAAACCGGGTAGGGGACGATGAAGCGAATTTCCCTTGCCGAGATTGCCGATCAGTGCCCTGGCGCGCGCATGGTTGATGGCACCGCTACGGATGAAATCGTAAAGATCTCAGGTGTAAACCATGACAGTCGGTCAGTGGGCCAAGGGGATCTTTTTGCCTGTATTAGTGGGGCTGAACACGACGGACACAGCTATGCAATAGAAGCGATAAATGGTGGTGCTGCTGCTTTACTCGTTGAACGGGAACTCAACTTAGCGATACCTCAGGTAGTTGTGCCCGATGTCAGAAAGTCAATTGGGTTCGCCTCAGCGGCGGTTTACGGCCATCCGTCAAAACAAATGAAGGTTATTGGCATTACAGGCACCGCAGGTAAGACAACTGTTGCCCAAGCACTGGCCCAGACACTCAAAGCATGTGGAGAATCAGCAGGCGTTATTGGAACGTTGGAAGGAAGTCACACAACTCCCGAAGCCCCTGAGTTCCAAAAAAAGCTTTCACAGATGCAGAGCCGAGGAGATGAATGGGTCTGCGTCGAAGTGTCGTCTCACGGCCTTGAGTTCGGGCGAGTACAAGGGACCGAATTCGCGGCGACCGTGTTCACGAACCTCAGTCCCGAGCACCTGGATTTTCATAAGGACATGGAGCAATACTTCCTTGCCAAACGTCGCCTATTTGACCACGAAAGCGGACTAGCGGTTGTTTCTGTGGCCGACGAGTGGGGCAACCGCCTTGCCAGAGAACTCGAAGAGATAGGACACCAAGGTCTAGTCGTTGTTGAGCCCAACATGGTTGAGAATCCGAAGCTTGATGTGCCGAGATCTAGCTTCATATGGCGAGGAAACCAGATACGAACACGTTTGCTCGGCAGGTTCAACTTGTTCAACCTACTTCTGGTAGGTGAAACCTTGAAAGGCCTCGGTCTCGAGGAGGAGATGATTGCCTCTGGGCTTGAGAAAGTAGAACCAGTCAAGGGAAGAATGGAGTTAGTAACAACTCCCGGCTCGGAGATAGCAGTCATAGTTGATTACTCCCATAAGCCCGAAGCCTTAGCGCAGGCCTTGCGAACCCTTCGAAGTGTCTCATCTGGTCATGTGTGGGTGGTCTTCGGGGCAGGTGGGGACAGAGACCCACAGAAGCGACCTTTAATGGGCCAGATAGCAGCAGAATTAGCAGACGAAATAGTCGTGACTTCAGATAACCCGCGGTCAGAGGATCCCTCTGATATTGCGGAGCAAATCGTTAGCGGTATGGATGAGCGAAGCACGGGCCCAAAGATTCTTCTTGAGCGTGCCGAAGCAATTCAGTTCGCTGTCAATCACGCCGTAACAGGTGATTCAGTTTTGATTGCAGGCAAAGGCCACGAGACTTATCAAATAACCGGGAGCGAACAACGACCTTTTGATGACACGAAAGTGGCGAAAGAGGCGCTCCTCAAAAGAGTTGGCACCCAGCACTCATGATCGCGCTCTTAATTGCCGCCGGTGTTTCTATGGGAGTAAGCCTCATAGGAACGCGGGTACTTGTCCCGTGGTTGCGAGCCCGAGGAGTTGGGCAGCCGATCCGTCTGGACGGACCGCAAGGCCACCTCACCAAAGCGGGAACCCCAACGATGGGTGGCGTCGCGATAGTGCTGGGAGCGGTAAGCGGGTATCTCATTAGTCATCTGCGGTCAGAAACAATCTTCACACGATCTGGGTTGGTTCTGGTTGCAGCGATAATTGCAGCTGGTGGAGTTGGACTAATTGATGACTGGATCAAGGTAAGCAGAGAACGAAATCTCGGCCTCAACAAATCGGCCAAAATTATCGGTTTACTGGTTGTGGCGGTCGGGTTTGCTCTTTTAGCGATGTATTGGGCTCAGACCAGCCCAGTAATAGCTATCACTCGAGCAGATTTCCCGGGACTCACTCTTGGCAAAGTCGTGTGGGTTCTATGGGCCGCGATATTGGTCATAGCAACCGCCAATGCCGTAAACCTCACTGATGGGTTAGACGGTCTAGCGGGCGGGTCTTCGGCGATCGGATTCTCAGCTTTCGTCATTATTGGGTACTGGATTTTCCGTCATCCCGAGAGTTATGCCGTAAGTCATGCGCTGGATCTAGCGATTGTCGCGGCGGCAATGACCGGAGCCTGCATTGGCTTCCTTTGGTGGAACGCTCCACCTGCGAAGATTTTCATGGGAGACACCGGCTCCCTCGCCATAGGTACAGCCTTTGCAGGTTTGGCATTGCTCCTAGAAACGCACCTTCTGCTACCTGTTATCGGGGCTTTGTATGTCTTGGAAACAGTTTCCGTCATCATCCAAGTTGCCAGTTACCGCCTGTTCGGCCGACGTGTTTTTCGGATGGCCCCAATACACCACCACTTCGAACTGGCAGGGTGGCCAGAAACCACGGTCCTCATTCGCATGTGGATAATCAATGGCATCTGCGTAGCGTTCGCCCTTGGAGCGTTTTACGCAGACTTCATTGGGTTAGACACGGCGGGGTTTTCGCTTTTGGGGGACCTGTCTTGATTCCGTTTGATCTCAAGAAGGTCGTGGTTGGTGGCCTTGGGGTGACAGGTAGCGCAATAACAGCTGCTCTGACTGCGCGAGGTCACGAAGTAGTGGTGCTAGACGACGACCCCGAGTCGGTAGCAAATATCGCTGAACGATTCGAAGTTGAGTTATTAGACTCGAAATCCGAAACACAAATTAGGGCTGTCGTTAGCGAAGCAACAAGCGTCGTCCCCAGCCCCGGGATACCTCGCCACCATCAGCTACATGTCTTAGCTGACCGGGCGGGTGTTCCTGTACTAAGCGAATTAGATCTAGCGGCGTATTTTGATGATCGTCCGCGCCTCGCCATTACCGGAACTAATGGTAAGACGACTGTGACTGAATTGGCTGCACGGATGTTACGAACATCCGACATGCGAGCAGCAGCAGTCGGGAACACCGAAATTCCTTTTATTTCAGCGATCGACGACTCAGCAAAGAATGAGATCTTTGTAATTGAGGCATCCTCGTTTGCGTTGGATCGGACACGGCTTTTCCGTGCTGAAGCAGCTGCGTGGCTCAACCTTGCGCCTGATCACCTTGATTGGCACGGAAGTTTCGATGCCTACGCCGCCGCTAAGTCCAAGATTTGGAAACATCAAGGGAAAAACGATTTCTCTATAGCCCCTTACGACGACCAAACAATTAGACCCTGGATGGAAGGTGTTGAAGGTCAGTTAGTTACCTTTGGGTTAGGTGCGGGGGACGTTCACTGCACTGAATCTGAGTTGCTGGCTCATGGTGAGTCAATAGTCGCCGTCTCGGACATGCCGTTGTCGCGTCCACACGATCGACTAAATGCTTGCGCCGCAGCTGCATTAGCTCTTTCTGTTGGAGCTTCCGCACACGCAATTGCTCAAGTGCTCTCCGATTTTGAAGGGCTAGCGCATCGAACGGAATATGTTGGCAAGGTAAGAGGCCTTCGGTTCTTCAATGACAGCAAAGCGACAACACCGCACGCAACCATCGCCGCTCTAACCGGATTTCATAACGCGGTACTCATTGTTGGAGGTCGGAACAAGGGTTTAGATCTATCTGATCTGCAAGAACTAGCTCCGGAACTTGCAGGAGTTGTGACGATCGGTGAATCAAGTCCGATGTTGGCAGAAGTGTTTGACGGTCTAGTACCTAGCGTCGCGGCCGATTCCATGGAAGATGCTGTGACTCAGGCTGTTCGATTCGCGAAGACATCTGGAGCAGATGTAGTCCTTTCTCCTGCGTGTGCTTCCTTTGACTGGTACTCGAATTACATAGAACGCGGAGATCATTTCAAGAACGTCATAGAGCGATTGAACAGCGAAGGAGATATCGCATGAATGCCGTCCTCGGCCCCCTTTCATCAGCGAAGAACGTTGAGGGAAGGCCTGAAGGGCCACCCATGCGTTACTTGGCCATGCTTGGGTCGGTTTTGCTCCTGATGCTGACCGGCGTAGTTATGGTTCTATCGGCATCGACATGGACGGCCGTAATGGAAAAGGGAGATGCCTTCTCCTTATTCAGCAGGCACGCCATCTACGTGACAGTCGCCGTCTTTGCTTTGTTGTTTTCCGTAGGGCGCGACTATCGCCGGTGGAGGCGATTAGCTCCCGCCCTGTTATTAGTCTCGGCTTTCTCTCTGCTGCTAGTCATTATGAGAGGCCGGGTCGTTAATGGCAGTTCACGCGCACTGGATCTGGGGGCTTTAAGTTTCCAACCTTCGGAGCTAACCAAGTTCGCTCTAGTGGTCGGGGTCGCCTCATTCTTAGATCAGCGGCGTTATTTCCTTGACCGCTTAGATCGTGTAACGGTGCCAGTTGGGGTCTGTGTCGGCGTCCTCTGCGGTTTACTTTTATTCCAACCCGATTATGGAACGGCAGCCATGATCGGGTTCATTGTCTTGGGCATGATGTGGGCAGCTGGTGTCCCGTTCAGACATCTCAGCGTATTAGTCGCGCCTGGACTGGTCGTTGGATTGTTTGCGCTTCTTGAAAAGGGCTACCGGATGGAGAGAGTGAAAGGGTTTCTCTTTGCTACCGAAGATGTAGAGGGCGCAGGCTGGCAAGCGACACAGGGATTGGTCAGTTTGGCAAATGGCGGCCTCACGGGAACAGGGCTTTCTGCTGGTCACGCTCAATGGGGTTGGGTTCCAGAAGCACATACCGATTTTGTTTTTGCTGTAGTGGGGGAACAGCTTGGATTCATTGGGGCGATGGCAGTGCTAATTCTTCTGGGCACCATCATCCTTACCGGATTTCGAACCGCCCAAATAGCACCTGATGTTTTCGGGTCACTTCTTGCGGCGGGCATATCAATCTGGTTTTTGGTTCAAGTTATGGTGAATCTGTTGGGTGTGTTGCGACTCGCGCCGATCACAGGCGTCACGCTGCCTTTCATCTCATACGGCGGAACCTCGTTAATTATCAACGCGTTGGCGGCGGGCTTACTTCTAAATATCGCCCGTCAATCACAATGAAGCGTTCCAAATCTTCTAGTGCCCTGTGCTCGCAGGGAGGTTTGATTATCGCAGGTGGAGGCACAGCAGGACATCTCTTGCCGGGTCTAGCGGTAGCAGGTGAGTTAGTGAAGCGAGGATGGGGCAAAGAAGCGATCGGCTTTGTCGGCAGCGCACGCGGAATCGAAGTAGATATGGTCCCCGCAGCCGGATATGAGCTCAGAGCTCTTTCTGGGCGTGGCCTCAACGGCAGGCGAGTGTCGATTCAGAACTTTTGGAATCTCCTAACAATTATCTGGGGAATCCTCAGGGGGATTTTCATCGTTGCCCGGCACCGCCCTGGCATTGTCTTGTCACTCGGCGGTTATGCAGCGTTACCAGCAGCGGCGGGCGCAATCATTCTGAGAATTCCTTTGGTGCTGGCCGAACAAAACTTAGTTGCCTCGGGGGTGAATCGGTTGTTGACCCGATACGCACGAGCAGCTGCAGTCCCACACTTTGGAACAGGACTTAAGAATGAAGTCAGAACAGGTAACCCGGTACGCGAATCGGTTATCGAGGCACACGAGTTAGGTAGGTCAAACAGGGTTGAACTGAAATGGCCGACCGAGGAGCCGATAGTCGTTGTTTTTGGTGGCTCTCTGGGATCAAGACGAATTAACGAAGCTTTATGGGACGCGGCCGAAATATCGGATTTACCAACGGTCCACCACGTCGTCGGTAAAAGAGACTGGCAGATGCTACCTAAGTCTCTCCCCCGAACTATAAGGGCAATTGAATATGACGAGGAACTACCCAAAGCGATGGCAGCCGCAGATTTGATCGTTTGTAGGCCAGGGGGATCAACGGTCGCAGAGATCGCTTTATTAGGGGTGCCAGCAATTCTCATACCCTTGCCACATGCTCCTAATGATCATCAACGCCGAAATGCAGAATGGCTTGTCGACTCCGGGTTGGCGATTGTCGTTGCTGACGAAGAGCTAGATGGAATACGGCTGTCCACTGAAATAAATATGATGCTGGACAAGATTCAGAGAGAAGACGATCCAGAACTCGCACGTCAAGAAAGAAGCATCGGACCCCGAGATGCGACACAAAGAGTCGCTGACCTTGTGGTAAATCATTGCTTAACTCCTGTACCCACCGATGACCGAAAAGACGGGACACTGTGAAGTTGCCCGATTCTCCTGAGAACGCTCTGCCTGATGGCGTTTCGGTTCATGTAGTTGGAGCTGGCGGTGCTGGAATGAACGCAATAGCTGCGGTTCTGTTGTCAATGGGTCATCAAATAAGCGGAAGCGACCTCCGTGAATCGGTAGGTGTCAATCGACTGCGCTCGCTTGGGGCAAGAATTGATATTGGGCACAGTGCAGCAAATATTGGAGATGCAGCGATTATTTGCCGGTCAACTGCGGTACCCGATAGCAACGCGGAAATCTTGGCAGCACGAGACTTGGGGCGTCCCGTGTGGAGTCGAGCTGACGTTCTGGCAGCGATTTGTGAGAAGAAGCAAACAATTGCGGTATCTGGTACCCACGGAAAGACGACGACTTCCTCGATGTTGGCGTTAGCCCTAACCTCATCGGGTCTCGACCCATCATTCATTGTCGGAGGGGACCTCAATGACATCGGGTCGGGGGCGGTGTGGAATGAAAATGGAAACCTTTTCGTGGTTGAGGCTGACGAATCTGACGGAACGTTCGTAAGGCTCGGCGCGGAGGCTGTAGTTGTGACCAATGTGGAGGCAGATCACCTTGACTTTTTTGGTTCCTACGAAACGTTGGTAGCAGCTTTCGAAAAGTTTGTCGGTTCTGCCAACGGGCCCCGTGTGGTCTGTATCGACGACCCGTGCGCCAAGAGCATCGCGTCGGCAGTCGGGCACTGCGTCACCTACGGAAGATCGGAACAGGCCGACTACCGAATTGCTGACGTAAAAAGCCGACGATACTCGTCCACTTTTGAAGTTTGGCGCGGGACTAAACATCTTGGTGGATGTGAACTTCCGATCCCAGGAGTTCACAACGTTCTCAATGCGACAGCGGCACTGGCTATGGCTGCAGAACTTGGAGCCCCAGTGGAGTTGGTATTGGCTGCGCTTGGCAGATTCGCCGGTGTCGCTAGAAGGTTTGAGTTTCGAGGAGAACAAGACGGAGTCGTCTATGTCGATGACTACGCACATCTTCCCAGCGAAGTTTCGTCGGTGCTCGCGGCTGCAAAGGCCGGCGATTGGGGAAGGGTGATAGCAGTATTTCAGCCTCATCGCTACAGTCGAACCGCCGAACTCTGGCGAGATTTTGAAAGTTCATTTTTGGACGCTGACCACGTAGTTCTGACTGGTGTCTACGGAGCAGGCGAGGACCCTCGCCCTGGCATAACTGGTGATTTGCTTGTTCGCGCAATTCTTGACGCTCATCCGAATTCTTCGATCACATATCTCCCAGGCCGAGATCAAGTGGCAAATTATTTGAGTTCGATCCTCAGGCCAGGTGACCTCTGTCTCACAATGGGTGCCGGGGATTTGACCTCTGTCCCCGATGAGGTCCAGGTACTTCGCGAAGTTGAAGAGCTATGAGCGTTGGTGGAGTCGACGCTGCAGCTATCCAGCAGGCGCTTGAGATTCTCGGACCACTTGCCCAGACAAATGTGAACCTTGGAGTTCTGACAACCTACAGAGTCGGTGGAGATACCGCCCTATACATAGAGGCACAAACTGAACAAGACTTAGAAGCGGTCTCTAGGGTCCGAAACGAGACTGATTTACCCACCCTGGTAATTGGCAAGGGCTCCAACTTGCTGGTTGCAGATAGTGGATTTCCTGGGGTAACCGTCGCTATAGGAAAGTTGTTCGAGACCATAACAATGGATCGAGAAACGGCAACCGTTTACGCAGGGAGCACCGTAGCTCTCCCTGCGTTAGCTCGACAGAGTGTCGCCTCGGGTCTAACTGGATTCGAATGGGCAGTCGGCGTTCCTGGCTCCATCGGAGGCGCGGTTCGAATGAACGCCGGAGGACATGGTGGTGACATGGCAGCCGTGGTCACTGAAGTCAATATGTTCGATTTGGGGACTTCCAGGAGCGAAACCAAAACTAAGGAAGACATGACGTTTAGTTACAGAAAGAGTGCTGTAACTCAGGACCTAATTGTTCTTGGCGCGACGCTGCAACTAGAGCGCGATGACACTGCTAGCGGAGCAAAAGTGTTGAGTGAGATCGTTCAATGGAGGCGAGCGAATCAACCGGGCGGCCAAAATGCTGGGTCTGTTTTCGTTAACCCTCAAGAAGAGACATCCGGCGAACTCCTCGACCGCCTTGGCTTCAAGGGTTTTCGTATCGGTTCAGCACAGGTTTCTGCTAAACACGCCAACTTCGTCCAAGCCGACCCTGGCGGTTCGGCGTCCGATGTTGATGCTGTAATCACCGCAATTGCCAGCCGGGTGCTCTCAGAAACCGGTATTTCGCTACGAACCGAAATCCAACGAATTGGATTTGAGGGCTAGCTGTGTCCCTTAATCGCAATAAACCTGGGCGCGTACATAAAGCTGGAACAATTTCTGCATGGGTGAGCAGCGCTATTGTTGCTGCCGTCGCGGGATACATCCTGCTAGGACACTCGCCGCTACTAGATGTTGAAGAGCTAGAGGTTTATGGACTGCATCAGGTCACCCTTGAAGAGGTAGAGGACCGACTGGGATTCCAAATTGGGGATCCGTTGCCCTGGGGCGTCGGTGAGAGTCAACGAAAGGTTGAAGAACTCTCGTGGGTCAAAACCGCACGCATTGACCGTTCCTGGAATGGCCGAATCACAGTCGATATTTCAGAGCACAAAGCGTTGGCCTTGGCCCTTACGGAACCTGAACGCTGGGCATTGGTAGCTGATGATGGCACTGTCCTAACTCGTGGATTGATAGCTCCGCCAGAACTGCCACGTTTAAGTGGAGTGCGCGCCGCTGGCTCCCCAGGTGTCTATTTAGCTGATGACAGTTCGGCTTTACTGTCACTCCTAGTGCTTATGCCCTCAGATCTGCACAGTAGATTCTCAAGCCTGCGGCGGGACTCCCGTGGAGAAATTCATGGCCGGCTCCGAAACACCCAAGAGGTGATCTTTGGTGACGATAAGCGACTCGGGGCGAAAATTATTTCCCTGTCCGCCATGCTCGATCATCTCAACAAAGAGAACCGAACTGATGACTATATAGACGTCTCATATCCAGAAAAACCAATTGTAAGAAACGGGTAAGAAATCGATGCGGAGCCGCAAATCGAATTAGCTCCGACGGGGCGGACCTTAAAGGGCTGAAACTTGCGCTACCTTCAGGGTTGCGTTCCTAGCGGGCAAATTTGGCGAGATACCGGGAGGCCCAGTGGCCAGTCCTCAGAATTATCAGGCCGTGATTAAAGTTGTTGGCGTAGGTGGTGGCGGCTGCAACGCCGTTAATCGCATGATCGAGTCAGGTTTGACTGGCGTCGAGTTCATCGCGGTCAACACAGATGCACAAGCTCTCCTTATGAGCGACGCGGATATCAAGCTTGATATCGGGCGAGAATTGACCCGTGGCCTCGGAGCTGGAAGCGACCCCGACGTGGGACGCCAGGCAGCCGAAGAGCACACTGACGAGATTCATGAAACGCTAACGGGGGCCGATATGGTCTTCATAACAGCCGGTGAAGGCGGTGGCACGGGAACCGGCGCAGCGCCAGTGATAGCCGATATCGCGAGAGAATGCGGTGCGCTAACCATCGGTGTCGTTACTCGACCATTTATGTTCGAAGGTCGACGACGCGCAGTTCAGGCGGACGCGGGAATTTCTGATCTCCGAGAAAGAGTTGACACTCAAATCGTGGTCCCCAATGACCGCCTTCTCAGCGTTACGAACGAAAACACAACCATGGTTGATGCATTTCAAATGGCTGACGATGTGCTCAGGGAAGGGGTTCAAGGCATAACGACTTTGATCACGACACCAGGGCTAATTAACACTGATTTCGCTGACGTTAAAATGATTATGTCGAATGCTGGTTCTGCTTTGATGGGGATAGGTCGAGCTCACGGAGATAACCGAGCCGAGAACGCCGCACGACAGGCGGTGTCTAGTCCTTTGTTGGAAGCTTCTATCGAAGGGGCGCGAGGTATCTTGCTGAACGTAACTGCATCGAATGCGCTTGGTTTACACGAGGTGCGGGATGCAGCGGACGTCATACATGACGTCGCTCACCCTGACGCAAACATCATTTTTGGCACAGTGATCGACGATTCGATGGGTGAAGAAATTCGTATCACGGTCATCGCAGCTGGCTTTGACCGTTGGGATGATGGCACTGCGGGCTCGACTCGTTCTAGTACTTCGACCCCAATCGGTGAGATGGCTGACATCTTTGACGCCGATGAGAGCGATGAGATCCACGGAGATGTCCTGATCAACGATGACGATGACGATGATGACGAATTCGATGTGCCCTCATTTCTCAAATGACGAAGACCACGCGTCCGACATTTTGTAGTTAAGGAATGTTGAGCTTTTACCGTCGAGTAGGGGAACAGCATTCGGTGCGAGTCGGGTTTTCGGACTGCGGCGACGGTGATGCCCGTGAAAATTCGTTTTCCTCTGCAGAACAACGCACACCTGTGTTTCCTCACCAAGTTCATGGCTCAGACGTGGCGATAGTCGAGAACCTAGAGGGTCATGATCCCCATAAATGTGACGCACTGATAACTCTGCTACCAGGTATCCCGATTGGGGTTCGCATCGCTGACTGCGTGCCAATAGCTCTATACGGAAACTCACTTTCAGGTCCAGCGCTAGCAGTTGTGCACGCCGGGTGGCGCGGAATTCGCGACGGCGTAATTGGAAATGCCGCCGAACTTATGACCCAATACGGCTGCTATGAACTGAGGGCGATCATCGGACCGCATATATCTGCAGATGAATACGAGTTCGGTACCGAGGACCTTGCTCAAATGGTCACTCTCATTGGAGAGAGAGCTGCGAGTTGGACAAAAGACGGACTACCAGCATTAGACCTGCGAGCTGCGGTTGAGGAAACACTTTCCAGAAGCTCAGTAATCATCGATCACCAAGTCGCACGATGCACCGCCCAGGATCCCCGATACTGGTCATACAGGGCTAGCGGTGATGATCAACGGTTCGCCCTCGTCGCCGAAATTAGACTTTTGTCATGAATCTCGACAACGAACTGAGTCGCGAACAACTGGTAGATCGAGCTGGCATGCTACGAGAACGAATCTCCGCTCTCAGTGGTGACCGAGTTGAAATAGTTGCTGTTACGAAGGGCTTTGGTTCCTGGGCATTGAGGCTTGCCGCAGAATGTGGATTTCAAAATGTCGGTGAAAATTACGCCCAAGAACTGAAAGCTAAATGGAGTGACCTTAACGAAGCCCAACGCGAGGCCGTGGACGTGCACTTCATCGGAGGCATGCAGACAAACAAGGTTCGTCAGGTCGCAGAAATTGTGAATGTTTGGCAAACGGTAGATCGGGCGTCGCTGGTGCACGAATTAAGTAAGCGATGTCCAGGTTCTTCGGTCATGGTTCAGGTGAATTTGACGCAAAATGAAGCCCAAGGTGGGTGCCATATGACGGAGGCTGATCAACTAATTTCGCTTGCTGCCTCGGCTGGACTGGAAGTAACGGGTTTGATGGCAATCGGACCCCAAGGTGATGACGCTTCTATTCGGTCGGCATATCGAGAACTCGTGTCATTGGCTGACGACCAAGGCCTCCATCATCGATCGATCGGGATGAGTAACGATCTGGAGATTGCTATCGAATCTGGAAGCACGATGGTAAGAATAGGAACTGCTTTGTTTGGTGATCGCCCCACTCGCTAAGAGCGCGGTACCCTCGGCGTCTAGGAGGAGGCGAATGGCTTCGATGTGGCGACAAGCGATGCTCTATCTCGGGTTAGGACCTGACGAGCAATATGACGAGTTGGATGGGCTCCAACATCCAGATGACACACCGGGTGCTACCGCGTCCAAGAGCGATCAAGTATCGGTTGTGACTAGTCCCACTTCGTCACCAACGATGCCAGATCAAGGTCAGGGCTCAGTGGCAGAAAGCGCTGCATTGACATCCAGCGGTTCAGTAAGGACGATCCCGATAACCAGCGCCAAACCGCATGTAGTAGCGCCACGAACATTTAACGATGCTCAACAGTTGGCAGACCGCTTCAAAGCAGACCAGCCGGTGATAGTGAATCTGCAGACAGCTAACAGGGATCTGGCTCGAAGAATCATCGATTTCGTGAGTGGGCTTTGTTACGCCCTTGGAGGAAAAATGGAGAAAGTGGCTGATCAGGTTTATCTCCTCGCCCCATCACACGTGAACCTTGCTGAGGAGGAGCGCCAGCGCCTCCAAGAGCGCGGTTTGCATTACTGATCAAGGGTTCGACAATGACTCAGGTCCTCTGCACTCTCTGCGACATCTATGTTCTGGCTATCTTCGGCCGCATTATCTTTAGCTGGATCCCGATCGCCCAAGACAGTCCCGTTGCTATTGTGCGAACTTTCCTTGTCCGTGTTACTGAGCCTTTAATGGGCCCGTTGCGTCGCGCTCTGCCACCGCTTCGCCTTGGAGGCTTCGGACTCGACCTCTCGCCGATTCTTGTTCTAATTCTCATCCAATGGGTGCTCGCTGGCGTAATTCTGAACTGCGGATAGCGAAGTTCGACCCTTCTCAGTTTCGGTCTCGGTCCCTTGTTGTTAGTGTCATCTCATGGAGTTGACCCCGAAGTTGCTTGAAACTCAGCATTTCCCGGAGCGTTTCAGAGGATACGACCCGGATGCGGTTGATGATTTTCTTGAACGAGTGGCCGCTGGATTAGGTGAAATGCAGGCGCGACTAGATGATGTAGCCGACCGCCTCATCGACGAAGAAACACGAACATCTTCGAGTGGTGAAGACGGTGAAGTTCACGTCCACGATGGTCGACGCAGCGCGGTTGAAAGTATCCAAGAAGCCTTAGAAACTGCTCCAAGACTTGAGTCAGTACCGACTGCATCCGCTGGAGAGGCTCCGAACCAAGGTTCTGTCGCCATTGGCGCCACCAAAATTGAGATAGACCGCATAGCGCAATTGATTTCCTTAGCGCAGGAGACTGCCGATGATGTTGTGGAAGATGCAATTGTGGCAGCTCGAGAACAGATTGCCGATCTGTTGGCAGATGTCCTTGTGGCTTCATCCTCAGAACTAGCTGCTACCGGTGCCATGGAGCGAAAGGCTGAACTTGAGTCAGAGTTATTGGAATTAGACGCCCGAATAAGTGCTAGACGAAACGATGCTGATCAACTGGCCGAGCTAATCGAGACTAGGCGGCGAGCCTTAGGGGAAATCGCTCGGGACCTTAGCGGACGGCCAGATGGTCCACCCGATCAGCATCCAGCGACAAGCACTATTGAAGGGGTGGCAGTCATCGACGGACCAACGACGATCGCTCCCGACCCAGTAGCAACACAACGCCCCGCTCGCGAAATTCGCTCAGGTGACGATATCGAAGACCCATTCTTCTCTGCTCTGCAACGCCGAGAGTCGCTAGAAGGCGAATAGCTGCGTGCTCAAGAACTGATGAGCCTTACATACGGCTGAGATTCGCCTGGTATCCAAGAAATACGGTGCGCAAGTACCGCAGCCATGATGACAGCCTCATGAGCCTGTACTGCTTCGACATTTGGTGGAGACCAATTGATCTCAACTTCGATTCGGTCAGTTACCTGAAGATCTGCGTCTTTTCGCGCTTGTTGAATAGTTCTTATGAGATCCCTAGCGGCACCTTCCGCCTCGAGCTCAGGAGTCACTTCCATATCGAGAACCACCACCGCTTCATTCGAACGTAATGAGGCGGTACTTATGGGGTCGTTCGGTTCGAGCGCAAGTTCGTACTCGTCTGGGTTGAGGGTATGTCCAGCTACCTCAATTCTCCCATCGGCGATAAGAGTCCACTCACCTTTCTTGGCTGCCCCGAAAACCTTTTGGACATCGCCTCCGAGGCGTGGGCCGAGGACGTTTCCGTTAGGGCGAAGACTCAAGTTAGCGAGCTCACCTATATCCTCAGTCAAAATGACGTCATGGACGTTGATCTCTTCCGCCAGCAGCTGCGCGACCTCGGTTAAATCAGAGGCGTGTTTGCCGGCGATTGTGGCTGACGACAGCGGCAGCCTTACGCGAAGCCCGGCGTCTTCTCTAAGTCGGAGCGCCATTGAGGCGGCTTCCCGTATCTGATCCATCCTGGAGACCAAGTCATGATCTTCGGGTAGTTCATCGGGGGCGGGCCATCCCTGGAGGTGAACGCTATCTCCGCCGGTTAAGCCCCCGTAAATTTCTTCCATAATCATCGGCAGGAAGGGCGCTGCGACGCGGGTGAAAGTTGTGAGCACCGTGTACAAGGTGTCGTATGCGTCAGCGTCTCCTTGACCCCCTCCTTCCGGACCCCAGAATCGATCGCGAGATCTGCGGATATACCAGTTATTCAACGCATCAATAAATGCTTGAATTTCTGATGCCGCGCCAGGAAGGTCGTATGCGTTGAGAGCGCTAGTTGTCTGTTCAAC
>Ga0114932_10001930_pt1 | contig 22750 bp, 27 predicted proteins | sample 2SBtaG_2_FD_87286 | JGI IMG/M metagenome (GOLD analysis project Ga0114932, IMG submission 87286) | Deep subsurface microbial communities from Kolumbo volcano to uncover new lineages of life (NeLLi) - 2SBTROV12_ACTIVE470 metaG | ecosystem: Environmental > Aquatic > Marine > Volcanic ...
CAGGATACCCCTGCTATGCCCACCGCCGCCAAACGTACAGTCGACATAAATCCCTTCGGGGTTGATACGCAACCCTTCCATGGTTTCATGATACAACACTGGAATGTGATAATCGCTTTTCATAATTAATTCTGATCGTCATCCCGAGCGTAGCCGAGGGACCTGCCCGAACCTTCAAGCAGCTCCTTCGACTCGCTTCGCTCGCTCAGGATGACGTGCATATGGAGCCATTATTTAATTTCCTTCATCACGTCGTGAGCCAGATCACTGAATCCTTCCGGAGAAAAATCCTCAAAGAGCTGTTTGTACTTACCTGCATCCCAGATCTCAAACCGGTCAAGGGCCGCGGCCAGGACAATATCCTTGCTCAGGCCGGCGAACTCCTTCAGCGAAGCGGGTAGCAACATACGGCCGGCGCTATCGAGCTCCACCTCTGTTGCTCCGCCCAGGAACTGACGACGGAATTGGCGTACCTTGGGATCGAAATCATTCAACTGGCTGATCTTGGCAATGATCAATTCCCAACTTTTGAGCGGGTACAGCGTGAGGCATTTTTCGAAACCACGGCTGATGATGAAACGCCCTTCCCCCTCCGGTAACTGTTTTTTCAGTCCGCCGGGAAGCAGGAAGCGACCTTTCGCATCTACCGTAGCCTCATATTCGCCGTGAAAACCGTTCATTTGTTGATAAATATTACCAAGATTACCACTTGTTGACACAAAATAACACTTTTTCCCACTTTTAGCGAAAAAATGGGACATTTGTATTTATCCACAAAAAGCATAAGCCCCAAAGGCTTACAGGCGTTGAATTTGCTCGATTTTCGGGCATTTCACCCCTGCGCAAACTGTGAATTAGTGTGAATAACCGGTGAATTACCGCCTCTTTTATGTGATTAACCTCATCAGGACCACGTTTTATGCATCCAAAAGCATTGTCCATACTGGATTTTACCTATACCCTGCCGGATGACCGCATCGCCCGATTCCCGCTGGAAGCGCGTGACCAGAGCCGGCTCCTGGTATACCGTGGCGGCCAGATCAGTGAAACGGTTTATGCTTCACTGGCCGGGGAATTGCCCGGGGGCAGTCTGCTGGTCTTCAACAACACCAAAGTGGTGGAGGCACGCCTGCTGTTTCAGAAAAATACCGGTAGTATCATAGAGATATTCTGCCTGGAGCCGCACGAGCAGTATCCCGATATTACTTCAGCCATGCTGGAGAAAGGAAAAGTGTGGTGGAAATGCCTGGTAGGCGGCGCAAAAAAATGGAAAGAACCGGTGCTGCACAAAGCACTCAGTGACTCTGGTATTGTTTTATCGGCAAAAAAAATTGAGCAGCGAGCCGATCATTATATCATTGAATTGAGCTGGAGCGATGAAACGCTTTCATTTGCAGAATTGTTGCACATGGCAGGCGCATTGCCTTTGCCTCCCTATCTGAACCGGGCTGCGGAAGAAAGCGATAAAGAACGTTACCAAACCATCTATGCCAGGTACGATGGTTCTGTAGCAGCGCCCACTGCCGGCCTGCATTTTACAGATGCGGTATTTGCGTCGCTCTCGCAAAAAAACATCCGTCACGAATTCGTTACGTTGCATGTAGGAGCTGGTACTTTCAAACCCGTGAAATCGGCCACCATGGAAGAACACGATATGCACGCTGAATTCATTGATGTGCCTCTATCTGTGATCGAAAAATTATTGCAACAATGGCCTGATACCATTGTTCCTGTAGGTACTACTTCTCTGCGAACCATTGAAAGTCTTTATTGGTTAGGAGTGAAAACGATATTGCATCCGGATATACAACCAGCTGCGTTGCATCTTACCCAATGGGAGCCTTACCAGTTGAAGCATGAAGCTATCAGTCCATCACTTGCTTTACAATCTTTGATCAATTGGATGCAACAACATCAATTGCAAAAGTTGTTGACCAAAACACAGATCATCATGGCGCCCGGCTACCAACTAAAAATAGCCAAGGGACTTATCACCAATTTTCATCAGCCGCAGTCTACATTGCTATTGCTTGTTGCAGCTATTGTAGGAGATGATTGGAAGCGCATATACAACTATGCATTGGAGCATGGGTTCAGGTTCTTAAGCTATGGCGATGGATGTTTGTTGATGTCAGACATTGTTTAACGGCATCTCAATAGTAAAACTACTTCCCTGTCCTACTACACTTTCTACTTTGATCTTTCCTTTGTGCCCATCAATCACGGTTTTCACATAGTTCATACCGAGGCCAAATCCTTTTACGTTGTGCAGGTTACCGGTATGCGCGCGATAGAATTTTTCGAAAATACGTTTGAGCGTTTCTTTACTCATACCAATGCCATTGTCTTCAATCCTGATCACCAGGTAATTGGTTGTACTATGGGTAGATATTTTGATTTGCAGTTTTTCTTTTGAATACTTGATGGCATTGTCTACCAGGTTGGAGATCATATTGGTGAAATGCACTTCATCGGCCAACACCAGGTCGTTCTTTGCGTTGAGCAACAAACTGGATGCGCCTTGTTTCTCTTCCAGTTGCAGCTGGTAGTTGTCCATCGTGCGCCGGATGATCTCGTGCACATGCAGTTGACTCAGGTGGAGGTTCAGTTCCTGCCTTTCTGAAATAGCGGCCTGCAGTATGGTTTCCACGTGTTTGTTCATCCGCCTGTTCTCTTCTTTGATGATGCCGCTGAAATACTGCATCTTATCGGGATCGCGTTGTACTTTTTCATTTCTCAATGCATCCACCGCCAGTGAAATGGTAGCCAGCGGCGTTTTGAATTCGTGCGTCATGTTGTTGATGAAATCACTCTTGATCTCACTCAGTTTTTTCTGATTGAGCAGGGTCTTCACTGTTACATAAAATGCAGCGATGATCACGATCATGAACAATGCAGCGCCAAACACTACCCATCGTTGCGATTTCCATACCTGGTATTTGAAACCGGGGAATACAATCACCAGATGTTCGAAAGAAGCCAGTCCTTCCATATCCGTTCCACTATCCGGGATGATGGGAACAATCAATTGCCGGTTATTAATTGTATCATCGCTTTCCTTTTCAAAATTAGTCGTTCCCATTTCGAAATCGGCATTGCTATTCAGCACAGCAAACTCGAACCTGGTATTCTTGATCTCTTCAATATCAAATGCCCTGTTTAGCCGGTTGGTTACATCCTGGAGAGAGAACTTTTCTTTGATAGTCAACGGTCTCGGCACATACAACGGGAATTCGGAACCTAAGCGCATTCCGCCCCTACGTTGGGGGCGTATGCTCTGGCCACCATATACTACTTTACTCATATCATTGGCCACTGTAGCTGCTACTTCATTTAGCTTGGTAAGCAATTGTGCTTCTCGCAGTTGCAAGAGGTTACGCAGCCAGGATACCTGCAGCCAGATCAATCCGAAGAGCGACAGGGTAATGAGTATGATGATGACCGGGAAAGTTTTTTTCATTGCAGCAAATATAACAGGATCAGGGTTTATGTAAAATGTTGTAACTTTTCCTTATGACTTCTCCCACGCCCGGTATATTGTTGATCTCAGACCCTTTTTTGAAGGACCCTAATTTTACCCGAACGGTGGTATTGCTTTGCGAGCACCAGGACGAAGGCAGTTTCGGATTCGTGCTCAATAAAACCCTCGATGCCAAACTGGAGGATGTGGTCAAAGAAGCGGAGGGACTTGATCTTCCGCTTTACGAAGGTGGCCCTGTTCAGAAAAACACCCTGCATTTCCTGCATCGCCAGCCGGGTCTTATACCGGGCGGAACAGAAGTGATCAAAGGCGTGTATTGGGGTGGGGATTTTGAAGAAGTGCTGGGACAGCTGCGGGAAGGCAGTTTAGATACGGATGATATCCGTTTTTTCATTGGCTACAGCGGCTGGAGCGCCGGGCAATTGAATGATGAACTGGAACAAAAAACATGGATCACGCGGCAGGCGAATTTGAATTTGGTTTTCCATCATGATAAAGACCTGGTATGGCAGGAGGCCCTCAAAGAGCTGGGCGGCGAATACCGGCAAATGATCAATTACCCCATCGATCCTCAATTAAATTAAAATGCCTGGGGCTTAAGCCCCAGGCAAAGATTTGAATAATGATTTTTATTTTGCCCTGGGCTTAAGCCCAGGGCAAAGAGGCAAAGAAGCAAATTGAATAATAATTTTATTTATTATTTGTTCCCTTTTTTCTCGCTCTTTTCATCTTTATCGTGCTTGTGATGCTTTTTCATATCCTCTTTCTTGTCTTCTTTTTTATCCTCTTTCATATCTTTCTTCCACTCTTTTTTGTCCTTCATCTTGTCTTTTTTCCATTCTTTCTTCTCTTGTTTAGGAGTTTCTTTTTTACCTTCCTGTGCCATTACCGGAACAACAAAAAAAGCGGCCAGAACTGTTAATGCAAAAAGTTTTTTCATGGTACAATCGTTTTAAGGGTTTAATTAAGACGCTTAAATTACCCTTTCAAAATCTCCTTTCAAACCAGATTTATTTGAATTAGGCTTTTTTTAACAGAAAGCCCAGGGCTTAAGCCCTGGGCAAAATTAAATGATCATTTTATTTTTGCTCCTGGCTTAAGCCAGGGGCAATGAATTAGATTATTAATGAAAGATTACATTATTCGCAACCTTCTACAAGCACAGTCACTTTGTTATTCAGGACCTCTACAAATCCGCTCTGGATCTTGTAGCTCTCGGTGCTGTTCTTGTCTTTCAGAATTTTGAGTTGTCCTTTTCCCAATGCGCTTACCAACGGAGCATGCTTATCCAATACTTCGAACAACCCTGTGATACCGGGCAGTTGAACACCCAGCACATCACCGCTGTATACTTTTTTATCGGGAGTCAGTATTTCTAAAATCATAATTATTATCCTTTCGCTGCCGCCAACAATTTCTTTCCTTTCTCTATAGCATCTTCCAAAGTACCTACCAGGTTGAAGGCCGCTTCGGGATACTCATCTACTTCACCATCCATGATGGCGTTGAAACCACGGATGGTATCTTCGATGCTTACAAATACACCTTTCAGACCGGTGAACTGCTCAGCCACGTGGAAGGGCTGTGACAGGAAACGTTGCACTTTACGTGCACGTTGAACGGTCATCTTATCTTCTTCACTCAATTCATCCATACCGAGGATGGCAATGATATCCTGCAATTCTTTATAACGCTGCAAGATCAGTTTTACACGGTTGGCAGTATCATAGTGCGCATCGCCTACTACTGCGGGGGTCAGGATACGTGATGTAGAATCCAGCGGATCCACCGCAGGATAGATACCCAGGTCGGCGATCTTACGGCTCAACACAGTAGTAGCATCGAGGTGGGCGAAGGTAGTAGCCGGAGCGGGGTCGGTCAGGTCATCCGCAGGCACATATACCGCCTGTACGGAAGTGATTGAACCGTTCTTGGTTGAAGTGATACGCTCCTGCATCAGCCCCATTTCAGTAGCCAGTGTAGGCTGGTAACCTACGGCCGAAGGCATACGTCCCAGCAGGGCCGATACCTCAGAACCTGCCTGGGTGAAACGGAAGATATTGTCTACGAAGAACAGGATGTCTTTACCCTTACCGGTGCCATCACCGTCGCGGAAATACTCCGCAATGGTCAAACCAGAGAGCGCCACACGTGCACGGGCTCCGGGGGGTTCGTTCATCTGTCCGAATACGAATGTTGCTTTTGACTCTTTCAACCCTTCCAGGTCTACCGAGCTCAGGTCCCAGCCGCCCTCTTCCATGCTGTGCTTGAACTTGTCGCCATATTTCATGATACCCGCTTCGATCATTTCACGCAGCAGGTCATTTCCTTCACGGGTACGCTCGCCCACACCTGCGAACACCGACAAACCACCGTGTCCTTTAGCGATGTTGTTGATCAGTTCCTGGATCAATACGGTTTTACCTACGCCGGCGCCACCGAACAGACCGATCTTACCACCTTTTGCATAAGGCTCGATCAGGTCGATCACTTTGATACCGGTGAAGAGTACTTCTGTAGAAGTGCTCAGGTTCTCGAATAATGGGGGTTTATTGTGGATAGGACGTCCGTTCGCTTTGCTCACCTGTGGCAGACCATCGATCGCATCGCCGGTAACGTTGAACAGACGGCCGTTGATGCCCTCTCCGGTTGGCATGGCAATGGGTTTTCCGGTATCTGTTACATCCATACCGCGCACCAGGCCTTCGGTACCGTCCATCGCAATGGTACGTACACTGTCTTCACCCAGGTGTTGCTGCACTTCCAGTATCAGTTTTTCACCGTTTTCTTTGGTCAGTTCCAACGCATTGTAGATCTCGGGTAATGCATTATCATTGGGAAAATGCACGTCTACCACGGCACCAATGATCTGTTTGATCTTACCTTTTGTAGCCATATTTGGAGAGATAAATGAGGTTTAAATTTCGAATTGGCCGCAAAAGTAGGGAAAATGTCTGATGGATGTGTAGGGAATAAGGGATTTTTTCGATCGTCATCCCGAGCAACGTCACCCTGAGCGAGCGAAGCGAGTCGAAGGGGCAGCCGAGGGATCTGCCCGAACCCGCCAGCAGGTCCTTCGACTCGCTTCGCTCGCTCAGGATGACGGCGTCGATGACGGGCCTAAAAACTTGTCCAGCAGCTTGTAAACCACCTTTTTCCCCATCCGCAGCGCCACCGATGCCAGGCGGTTTCCCAGGAACATCGGCACGGCTGCTTCTATCATGGTTTGGGCGGCGGCTTCGGGGAGCTGTTCCCAGCGTTCTTCCAGGTCTTCTTCCCGCTTCCTGATGCGCTGTTTCACCAGCGATACAGCCCTTTGCAGGTCTTCCTGGTTGCGGATGGGCATCTGTTGTATGGGATCAGTCACGGTCATCGTCTTTAGGGTTATCCAGCACTATCGCAATGATCAGGTTAATGATCTTTTTCTCGTATTTCCGGCGTACCATCACCAATAATACCAGTACCAGCACATAAAAGCCCGCCACCAGGCCAAAGCCTTTGTACAGGCTGCCGGTTAGGTCGGCAAAATAATAGCCTGCCATGATGCTCAGGAACAGGATGATCAAAGCAGCCAGTATGGCCATCACCAATACCGAAAACAGCACCGCCACCAGCCTGGCCAGCCGGCCGGTACCCTGCAGCTTCATGAGTAAGAGACGGTCGAGCAGGTATTGTTCCAGCTCTTTGCGCGACTCGGTAAAGAAACGGTTCTTTTCCATCGGTGCGGGGTTTGAATTATATTCGTGAGGGGCTTTACGAAAATACGATAAGCATGCTACAACGACAAGATTATAAGATCAACCGGTATTTTTTCCTGGCCATCATCATCCTCTTCGGCGTTTTCCTGCTGTACAGTCTGGTGCAGTTCCTCACCGCCTTTCTTGCAGCGATCATGTTTTATGTATTGAGTAAATCGCCGGTGGAATGGCTGATCAAAAAGAAGCGCTGGTCCAAGCCCATGGCGGCCCTGCTGGTCATTGTGGTTTCCTTCTTCATCATTCTTCTGCCCATTTCATTACTGGCAACGATGTTGTATTCGAAGATCATTTCCGTTACCAGCAACACGCAGATGATCATCGGCCCGCTGAAAGACCTCGATGCCTACTTGCAGGTGCATTTGCATTTCACCCTGTTATCGTCCAAGAACATAGACCAGCTCACTTCCTGGCTCACCAATTTTATTTCTTCAGCCCTCAACCAGGGTCTCAACCTGGTAAGCGATATCTCCATGATGTATTTCTTCCTGTACTTCCTCATCGTGAACATCAACCGGATGGAGGCGGCCGTTATTTTTTACCTGCCTTTCAAACGGTCCAAGATCAAAATGTTCGGACATGAGCTGAAAGCCCAGACCGTCAGCAATGCCGTAGGCATTCCATTGATTGCAGTGGTACAGGGACTGGTTATTTATATTTCCTTCCTGATTGCAGGGATGAACGAAGCGGGTTTCTGGGCTGTGATCACTGGTTTTTCTTCTATCGTGCCGGTGGTGGGAACGGCGCTGGTATGGGTGCCGGTGGCTATTTATTTAATAGCAACGGGTCATACCTGGCAGGGTGTTTTTGTGCTGGCCTGGGGATCTATCGTACTCAGTGTGGTGGATAATTTTGTTCGTTTTGCGCTGGCCAAGCGGATGGCGGATGTGCATCCCATTGTTACGGTGTTGGGAGTGATCATCGGGTTGCATTATTTCGGCATCACAGGGCTCATATTCGGTCCTTTGCTGATCTCTTATTTCATCATCTTGTTGAAGATCTATTATTTGGAGTTCCAGCAAAAAAATTGATCTCCTCCTTTTCTTCTTTGCCCCGGGCTTAAGCCCGGGGCAAAGAAGAAAAGTTTAATTAATCAATGATTTTTTTGCGAGCAGTTTATTCAACTCTTTTCGCTAATGGTTGATTGATTTCCCTTATCATACACTGATAAAACATAAACCTCTCTATCTGATATTTCAATATTTACTATTACCCGCGCAGCTCCAGATTCACCTTTTTTCTTATCGGAGATCTGCATCCTGACTTTATAACACTGCCTGCCAATATAATCGTTTCCAGTTATAGGGTCACACTTAAGCATATCAGCAGGGGCCAAAAAGTCATCCTTAATATTCGGATATTTTTTAAGCAGTTTTTTTGCTTCTGATAAAAAATTGTCTGTTGGGATAACTTTAAAGGTCTTTGATGGCTTGCTCAAAAGATTTTACTTTCTTCTGTCCGTTCTTAATTTTTTCTGCTTCTGCAAGCCCCCAGGCAATGCTCTTGGCCCTTGCCCTTGCTTTATAACTACCTACAATTCTACTAATGAAGCCAGGTTTATGAACTGGTATTGAATCAGTTCTATTAACCTGCTTAGTATCAATATTATAATCTAAAACTGTTGGCATGATCTTAATCCATTCTCGTCAATGACAAGTTCAAATTCATTGTAAGGATAACCCAAATAATCTACCATAAATCTTAAAAATAACATCAACAATTACCTGCGCCTCTTCAGCCACTGTTCGGGGTCGAGGGGGGTGTTCTTTTCATTGTTGATCATTAACAGCAATGCGCCTTCTCCGTCGATGTTGGTGCCCGAGCGGCCCAGCACAGAGCCGGCTTTTACCTGCTGGCCACGTGAAACAGAAATGGTGGAAAGATGGCTGTAAATGCTGAAGTACTTACCATGCCGCAGGAACACTGTAGCTTCTCCCTGTACTTCTCCGGCATACGACACTTCTCCATCGGCAATGCTTCTCACTGTTGATCCTTGTGGCAGGGATATCTCAATACCATCGGTCTTACGCGTGAGCTTGGTGCCCGGAATGGTTTCTACCCCAAAATGCGCTTCGATATTACCCACATCTACCGGCCAGGGCAGGTGGCCTTTGTTGTTCTCAAATTTGATAGAGGTTTCGCGGCCTTCCGGTGTAGACTCTAAAGGTGTGTATACCCGGTCGCGCGCTGGTGCATCGGCCACTTTGGACTCTGTTGCTTTGGGTTTTACCGTAGCGGTTGCAGTGTTGCTCTTAGGCTCCGCTTCTTTGGGTGTACCTGCAGCTGCCGCTTTTTTGGCATCTTCAGCCGCTTTCAGCCTGGCCAGTCTTTCTCTTCTGGCCGCCTCCTCTGTTTCGCGGCGGATCACCGCCAGGATGGCTTCCCGCATTTTCTGCCGCTGCCTTTCTTTGTCGTGTATCTGCTTGCCTATTTCTTTTTCTTTTCCTTTTAACTGCGCTACTACCTGATCCTGGTCGCGACGGTCTTCCTGCAAAGCTTTCAGTTGATCGCTTTGTTTTTGCAGGGTCACCACCTGTTCTTTTTTGTTGTTGTTCAACTGGCCAATCTTTTCGTGCAGCAGTTGGTCAGATTTAACGATGGCATTGGCCTGCGCTTCCCTGTTCTGCCGGTAACTTTTCAGGTAGGTAATGCGCTTGACGGCGTCGTTGAAACTGTTGGCCGAGAAAAGGAAGTTGAGGTATTCATAACCGCCCCGGCTCTTATAGGCAAACACAACGCTCTTGGCGTATTTCAGTTTGAGGGTATCGAGTTCTTTGCCCAGCCGGTAAATATCCCGTTCGTTGGTGAAGATGGTCTCATCCAGTGCACGGATCTGTTTGCTGATGCTGTTCACCAGTTCTTCACGGGCTTTTACTTTTCTCTTGATGATGGCGAGCTGACTCAGCGATAGTTTCTTGTTCTTCTGTATTTCCAATTGCTGGCGGTTTAGGTCGGCCAATTCTTTTTTCAGGTCCTGTTCTTTTTTCTGCAATTCTTCCCTGGTCGTTTGCGCGTAGGCGCAACCCGTTGCAAGGCCCAGTAAAAGAAATACAGTCAACAGTCTTTTCATCATGTCCGGCTCGGTTTAAGAAGGAAATTTACTTACGCTTTATTCTTTTAGGGATATCGAAAGAATATTTTAACGGTTCGTTTAGGGAAAATTCCTTGAAATCGAGGTAAATGTCCAGTTTCGATTTTTCCGCCACTGAAATCTTCCTGTAAGCAGCAAACTGATAATTACCCAGTGGCTGGTAGTTATTGAATGTGATATCGCAGGTCCTGTTGCGTTGCAGATCGGCATCGTCGAGCTTGCTGTGCAGGATCCTGCCGCTGTTATTGTCGATGCTCAGCAGGTGCTTAAAAAGATCGCCCACCATGAGTACCAGCAACTGCGAAGGGGTATTCTTATACGATACAATATTTCCGTCGATGAATATGGGGTTGCCGATGATGAGGTCCTGCAGGGTATTGAAATCGAACGGTATCTGTGTTACATCCTGCAGGTAGCTGATGGATCGATAGCTTACCGATGCACCCTGCACCAGTTTCACCAGCACCACGCTGTCTTTCGTGATCCTGGCCTGCAGTCCCACTTTGCTGATGCCTAAAAATTTACCCGCAATCTTAATCAGTATCATGCTGTCTTTTTGCATGCTGAGGTAAGCGGTATAGTTATCGCTGTTCTCAGAGCTCTCGTAAGTTACTTTGATCTTGGCGTTGAAAGTGCTGAAATCAATTTTGTTTTTCGCCACTTTATTTACCAGGTCTTTTACAATCGCTGCTGAATCTACTTTTGGCGTTTCGCTGATCACCACAGTTTGTGCCGTATCTTTTTTAGTGATGGCACTCTGTATGGTCTGTACCTTCTTAGCCGTCTTACAGCCAAAGGCTGCTGACAAAAGAAGTACCACAACAAGAAAATTATTTTTAGTTAAGCTCATGATCTGTTTTTTCGTACGTCATCCTCAATTTGCGACGTCATCCCGAGCGTAGCCGAGGGATCTGCCCAAACCTTCAAGCAGCTCCTTCGACTCGCTTCGCTCGCTCAGGATGACGCGTTAGTTATTGTTTTCCACTATGTCCAAAGCCTCCGCTGCCTCTTTCTGTCTCGTTCAGCTCCTTCACCTCTACCCACTCCGCTTTCTCCACTTTCTGGAACACCAATTGCGCAATACGGTCTCCCGGCTGCAATGTCTGGGGTTCGTTAGAGAGGTTAATGAGTATCACTTTCAGCTCACCTCTGTAATCTGCATCGATGGTACCGGGCGTGTTCAGGCAGGTAATACCCTGCTTGATGGCCAAACCGCTGCGGGGCCTCACCTGGGCTTCGTGGTTTTCGGGTATTTCCAGGAAAAGACCGGTAGGCACCAGCACCCTTTCCAGGGGTGCCAGGGTGAGGGGTTGATCGAGCCAGGCCCTGATGTCCATACCCGATGAACCATTGGTGGCATAAGCAGGCAATGCATTATTCGAGTGGTTGATGATCCTGATGGTTAAACGATTTTCCGGCATGGTGGCAAATGTAGGAAATGATGCCTTATTTTTGGCCCCATGAAGAACAGCAGGAGCACATTACTTCCCCTTTCGTTGATATCTTTTGTAATAACCTGCCTTTTTTCTGCCTGTTTCAAAGACCTGCCCACTAAAAGGCAAGTATACTTTAACGATTTCGAAACATTGTCGAAATCCAGTCTTAAAGTGTACAATTACAATGGGCTCGATACTTCGCTAAAGATCTTCTCCTTTAACAACAGCCATGTGTTCGGCAACTTCAACAACAACCGTTTTGAGCTGCACCTCGATACCCTGCCCGAGCACAATGCCATCAAAATAGAGTTCGACCTGTTTATTCACGATAAGTGGGACGGCGATTTTATCCCGGGCAGTAATAATATTCCCGATGTATGGCAAATGACGCTGGATGATCACCCCTTTTATCAAACCACTTTCTCCAATGGGATCCATGGCCAGTCTTTCCCTAATAATTACAAGGCAGGCAATGCTTCCAGCCCTGCGCACAGCGATGCCTGGAATATCAGCTTACCGGGCGTTTGCGCGCTGAAAGATTCAGCCAACGGAAGCAGTTTGTATAAAATAGAGATCACCACTTCACATAATGCCAATGCAATGACCTTGGCTTGCAGCGACGCATTGCAGCCTTTTAACAGTTTATGCCAGAAAAGCTGGTCAGTCGATAATATCCGCATCACGGCCGTCAAATATTAATCCGCACATGAAAATGAAGAGTATGTTTAAAAAGGCGGCCTTGCGTATCTATGACGTAATCACCAGTCCTGTTACTTTCCTGTACCTGCCTTTGTTGCGTGTGATCAAACTGCATGGTATTCATAAGTTTCCTGTCAACAGGGCCGTATTCCTTCGCCAGGGCATCTACCCGGTGAGGGACCATTATTACGAGCCGCAGATCAAATATTCCGCTCAATTCGATGCGAAAAAGATCCGCAATCTTCATATCGATCTCAGGGAGCAGGCACAATTATCTATGTTGCAGCAACTGCGTTATATGGAAGAATTGCGTTCATTGCCTCAACACAAAAGTCAAGAGCAGCAGCGGCCTTGCTATTACCTGCAAAACGGTTCTTTTGCTGCAGGCGATGCCGATCTGTATTACCTGATGATCCGTAACCTCAAGCCTAAAAAGATCATCGAAATCGGTTCCGGGTTCACCACCCTGCTGAGTCTCGAAGCGATCCGCAGGAACAAAGCGGAAGGTCACGATACCAAGCTCATCTGCATCGAGCCTTATGAATTCCAATGGCTGGAACAATTCGAAGAAGTTGAATTCAAGAAAGAAAAGGTTGAGAACATCGATCCTTCTTTTTTCTCTCAACTCGAAGCGGGTGATTTTCTCTTCATCGATTCATCGCACGTGATCCGCCCCGAAAACGATGTCTTGTTTGAATACCTGGAAATTCTTCCAATACTCGCTAAAGACGTGATCATTCACATCCATGATATCTTTACGCCGCGCCATTACCGCAAGGAATGGTTGGTAGATGAAATCAGGCTTTGGAACGAACAATACCTGCTGGAAGCATTCTTGTATTTCAATGAAAGTTTTGAAATCCTTTTTACATTGAACCACCTTAAAAACAGTTATTTCCCTCAAACGCAAGCAGTACTAACCAACCTTACAGCAGATGTCGAGCCGGGCTCTTTCTGGTTGAAGAAAATGAAATAACTTATCTATATCATTGCACCATGATCAAAAGCAAGCCTTTTCTGGCCAATTTTTTCAACCTCGGTTTTATCCAGGTATCCAATGCAGTGATCCAGATCCTCCTGTTCCCCATCATCATCCGTATCATCGGACTGCATGAATTCGGTTATGCCATGGTAGCCAATGCTTATGCAGCGCTTGCCGGTTTGTTCATTAATTATGGTACTAACCAATCGGGTATTAAAGACGTAGCGATCAACAAAAACAATGGCAAGGCGCTGAATGAAATCTTTTATACGGTTTACTATACGCGTTTCCTGCTTTTCATACTATCAATGATAGTGCTCGCAGGTCTCTATGGTTTTTCTGTTCCGCATGCCCGTTATTTCCTGTTTGCCAGTACCATCGTTTTTGCAGAAATGCTTAATCCGCTGTTCTTTTTCATCGGCATCGAAAAATTATTTTTATACAATGTAGCCAACCTGATGGCCAAATTGCTTTCTGCGCTGCTCATCATTGTACTGATACATGCCAATACGCCCGGCTGGTGGGTTAATTTCTATCTGGGTCTCAGCAGTACTGTTTTCTTTATTCCCCTGCTGGTATACCTTCTACGTCAATATCAATTGACCCGGTACCGTATTTCCATTGAAGCGATGCGGCAATTCCTGAAGCATAATTTTTTTCTCACAGGCAACAATTTGTTTGTGCAATTGCAACAGTCTTTTTTTCTGTTTACCCTTTCGGGTGTGGTTTCCCCGCTCGTTCTCGGCGCTTACTCTTTATGCGATAAGATCGTATGGTCGTTCCGCCTGCTCATCGTTTCTTTTTCCAGTGCTGTATACCCGCGCGCAGCGGTCCTGTTCCGCGAACAAAAAGAATTATGGCACTCATATAAAACCACCATCAATGGGTGGCTGGCTGTTTGCTTCCTGCTGGCTGCGGGCGGACTGCTCTGGCTTGGTCCCTGGATCGTTACCCTGCTTACGGGCAAACCGGATACACTCACCACCCTGTATATCCGTTCTGTTGCATTCGTGCCTTTTATAGCCGCACTCAATGCCATGAATGTGATCGACCTGCTGGTTAAAAACAGGTACAGCTACCTGTTTACCATCGGGGTGATCCTTTGTTCCATTGCCATCATCACTTCTTTCCTGTTTGTAAAGCTGGGCCATGAAAACTGGTATGGGTATTTCCCTATTATCATCGAAGTTTGCAGTTTGCCTTTGTATTTTCTGTTCATCCGCAAAACACATGCATGAATTCTTCTGTTGCGATCATAGTGCTCAACTGGAACAGTTTCGAAGTAACGAACGATTGCCTGCATTCGCTGGCCGGTCTTACTCATCCATCTTACAAAGTGATCCTGGTAGATAATGCTTCTGCAGATGGTTCAGCCGATCAGCTTGCAGCGGCGCATCCACAAGTTGTTTTCTTACGTTCTTCCGCTAACCTGGGTTTTACAGGAGGTAATAATATCGGTTTACGGTATGCATTGCAAAACGGATTCACGTATTCACTCATACTCAACAACGATACCCTCGCAGAACCTGATTTTCTTGCAAAGCTCACCGCCTATATGGACGCCCACCGGGAAGCCGGCGCTGTACAACCGCGCATTTTTTACCAGCACAACCGGCAACTGCTTTGGAACGGCGGCTCTTATTACAACCGGTTCCTGGGTTGGAGCTATACCCTGGGGGAAGCTAAGCATACCCATCCCAAATATGCCATCCGTAAAGAGGTAGACTGGATCACAGGATGTGCCTTCCTGGTTCGTAACAGTGTTTTACAACAGAGCGGGTTGTTTGCAGACAAGTTCTTTTTATACAATGAAGATGTAGACCTTTCTTTCCGCATTCGCAAGCTGGGTTACCCGCTGGTATACGAACCCGATGCGGTGATCTATCATATTGCCGGTATGTCTACAAAGAGTAAGACCAAATCCAAAGAAGGCTATGTTCACCCGCTTGCACATTATTATAACCAGCGCAACCGGCTGTGGATCATTAAGCAATATACGCCCTGGTATTGCGTACCTAGTGTAGCGCTGTTTAATTTTGGTTATCTTGTTATGGTATTGGGGTATTTCACCATGAGGGGCCGTTTTCAAAAACTAAAAGCCATGACACGCGCCATTAAAGACGGCATTTTTGATTCCATTCAATACCCATAAAGCAAAGATTGCCCATGTTCTTGTTTCCTGTCATATACCTGGTTTTCTTTTTCTTATCGGTTTATTATGTATTACAGGGCAAAACAGACCGTTTCCTGATCTTCGTTATTTTTTCGCTGCCTATCTATATTACATCGTTGTCTGTCAGTTTCATGTATGGTTTCGGAAGCCTGATACCCCTTCTCCAGGCTTGCAAAGAATTCCTCGTACTGCTTACATTAGGCTGTTTGATCTACCGGCTCAAAGAGCGCATACAATTCCATACGGTTGACTGGCTCATCATCGCTTATCTTTCTTATAACCTCTTATATGTGATCCTGCCCATTGGCAGTTACAGTGTGATGGAGAAACTACTCTCTTACAAGAGCAGCTGCTTTTTTGCATTGGTCTATTTTATCGGCCGCTTATCTTCCGGCACCGACGTTAACCTTAACAAGTATTTCAGCTATATCTGTATGGTGGCCATAGCGGCAGCTGTAGTGTTGCTGTTCGAACTGATCAACGGCCAGCACCTGCAAACCCATACTGGTTATGCCGATTATAATTTTTACTTTTTCAACGTAGATCCTTCGGGTAATTATGGTCTTACCTGGACATTCGAAACGTCTAACGGCATCAAACGTTTTGCCAGTTTTTTTTCCATGCCCTTGGAGCATGCGGCAGCCACCCTGGTTACTCTTTCCGTATTAATAGCTTTGATGACAAGGAGGGACAACAAACTGAAGTTGAACAACTTCATCATCATTGCCTTTTGTTGCACATTACTCTCCGTGCTCTTTGCTTTTTCAAGGGCCTCTTTTGTGAGCTATTTCATCATGTTGTATGCCTATGCTATACTCACCAAAAAGAAACTGCTGCTGAAGATATTTCATTGGGGGCTGGTGGCGCTTGCACTGATCACCCTGGTATGGACCAAAGGCGATGTATATGATTTCATTGCGTCTACCATCGACTTTACCGACAGCTCCAGTGTAAGTCACTTGTTAGAGTGGCTCGACGGCGTGCAGGCCATTGCCAGCCACCCGCTAGGACTTGGCCTTGGCGCATCGGGCCGTATAGCTGGCGAACTCAAAGCCAATATCGGCGGAGAAAACCAACTCATCATCATCGGTGTGCAAACCGGGCTGGTATCGGTACTGCTTTATTTATGGATATATGTACTGATCATTGGTAACGCGGCAAAACTATTCATGCGGCAATCACACCTTAAATACCGCAAGCTGGGCATTGCCCTGGTATTACTGAAAGTGGGCCTTATTATCCCGTTGCTCACTTCGGAAGTAGAATCGTATATATACATCAGTTATTTCACCTGGTTCTTGTCCGGACTGATGATTAGCATGGTTACACAAAATAAATTATCATTGCGGCACCAACTATGACAAGACCCCTCAATATCGGCATTGATATACGCAACTTAAAGGCTGCCGCTACCGGCCAAAAGACTTACCTCGAAGAGTTGTGCAGGGAGTTGAAACTATTAGAAGACAGCCATTGCCGTTTTTTCTTTTTCGATACCTGGATACCTGTCTATTCCGGCAAAAATAAATTACTGAAGTTATTCGAGCACTTCAACCTGCAATGCTGGAAACAGGTGTCGCTGCCTTTAAAAGCATGGTCGAAGAAAACGGATATTATTTTTTGTATCGATTATTTTGCCCCTTATCTGCATTTGGGTTATCAAACCGTAGAGGTTTTTCACGATGCATTTTTTTACGAATATCCCCAACACTATAACCGCATCTGGCTTAAACTATTTAAACTTATCGCCATTCCTGCGGCCAGGCGCTCTGCATGCATTGTAGCGCCCAGTCATTATGCCCGGCAAAGGATCCATCATTATACAAAAATCCCGCTCGAAAAGATCGTCACTATCTATGAAGGTCCGAAGACGCTGCATAACAGGCAGGCTACAGCAGCGCTTCCTTCCTGGCTTCCGGTTCACCAGCACTTCCGGTACATATTGCATGTAGGTGTGATGGAAAAAAGGAAAAATCTTCCCGCACTGATACGTGCATTCAAACAATTACGCGATCATGGATACGAGCAATACAAATTGGTGTTGGTAGGAAAGGGTGATGGAAAAATGCATTCAGATGATACGGCACAGATCATGGCCGCCATCAGGGAGCACCAGCTCGAAAATGTAGTGATCACACCCGGTTACCTGCCAGATGACCAGTTGGGTATGGTTTACCAGCATGCAGCCCTTTATATATTCCCTTCTGTAAACGAAGGCTTCGGCATTCCCATACTGGAAGCATTCAGTTACCAGGTACCGGTACTGGTGGCCAATAATACCTGCTTACCGGAAATAGGCGGACCCGCGGTGTTAACGTTCGACCCCTATGATACGGCTGATATGGTTTCGAAAATGCGTATGGTGATCGACAATGAAGCCTTGCGGACCGACCTCATACAAAAAGGAACAGAACGGTTGCGGCAGTTTTCCTGGAAGATCGCTGCGCAGGAACTGGTGGCGCTATTTAAAAAGCTCCGGAGTTCCTGATTTGACTATCTTTGTGCCTTTCCAAATTACACCAATGGTTCCTTTGAAACCTTCTGTATTGTTTGTCCACAATAAGTACCTGCACAAAGGCGGGGAAGACAGTGTGGTACACAACGAAATGGAAGTGCTAACGAGGAATGCCTATACCATCCACTACCTGGAATTTCAGAACCAACAACTGAGTAAAGCAGGCTTCGGCGCTTTTTCAATGCCTTTGAAGCTTTTTTATAACCTGAACGCTTTTTTGAAAGTATACCGGCTGGTCAAGAAACACAGGATACAGGTGGTACACGTGCACAACTTCTTTTATACGGCATCGCCTTCTGTGTTCTGGGCGGCAAAAGCTGCCGGCGCCAGCACGGTAATGACCCTGCACAATTACCGCTTGTTTTGTCTGAACGGTGTTTTCTTCCTCAATGGCAAAACCTGCTTCGATTGTCATACAAAGAAAAGCTTCAATAAGGGGATTGCCGGTAAATGCTTCAAATCTTCCGGTATGTTTTCGGCTGCACTGGCCCTGTCTACCCGTTTTCACCGTTTGCTGGGCACCTGGGTTAAAAAAGTAGACCGTTTTATCGCTGTCAATCCATTCATGCCCCATTTACTGGAAGAAATAGGCGTGCCTGCCGGACGTATTGTAGTGAGGCCGAATTTTTTGCCGATGGCCGGCAATGGCAACTACCAGCATTACGATCAACGGGACGACTATTATCTCTATGCAGGCAGGCTCAGTGAAGAAAAAGGCATCCAGCACCTGGTAGCAGCCTTCACAAAAGCGAAGAAAAAGCTGGTGATTTTTGGTGAAGGGGAGTTGTCTGACTTTGTGCAACAACATACTTCTGAGTACATCCGGTACGAAGGCGCCCAGCCTCCCGAAGTGCTGTTTAAATACTATGCGCAATGCCGCGCTCTTGTATTTCCTTCTCTCTGGATTGAAGGAATGCCCATGACCCTGATTGAAGCGCGGAGCACCGGAGCCATTCCTATTGTAGCAACCACCATCAACAGCCGTGGGTTCGTAAACAATGAAACGGATGGTTTCCTTTACGAAGCCGGCAACCCCGACGACCTGATCAGGGTGATCAATTTATTTGAAGGACTTTCCAGGGAAGCGCTCGACAAAGTTTCCGCCGATTCATACAATCGCTTTCAGCAGCACTACTCTGAAATGCGTTACCTGCAAACCCTCGAGCAGGTTTATCATTTTTGATGCCGGCGCTTTAGGCGCTATCCACTTGAAATGGAAGCGCATCTGTATTATTCTGCATCTAAACAAGAGTAGAAAAACTCTTTTTGGGATTTAGCTTCCCCTCTACATTTGATTCGATCATTACAAATATTCTGGATACATATGAATGCCATCAGAAAGGTGTTATTGTTGTTTCTCCTCATTCTGTTTGTATCAGTTTTACTTTCGTATCTCTGCTGGCACTGGTTTGGTTATGAATATCATCTATGGGAAAGCGGAGTTCTTGAAATAAATTTCTTTGCCACAGTCTGTAATTTCTTTACCATTATTGGGCTGGCTATGACTGTATTCCAGGTGTCTAAATTAGAAAGCGATCAGATAATCAGAGATAAAGCACTGGAGGATATCCGGCAACAGGATTACAAAACTAATTCGCTGGTAAAATGTGGATATATCAAGAGAGTACTTGAGTCTCTGAACGACCGGATGGAGACGGACGTCAATATTTCCAGAAACACAGTTACTGATTACGGATATGAAATAAATCGTGCCTATAGCTATCTTCAGTCTATGTTACAAAGGCAGGGAGGCTTAACAAAGGGGATATTGATAGATGGCAAAAAGGCACTAATTTTGTTGGAACAAATGGAGCAAGAATTAATAGCAATGGACGAAACAACGATTAAAAATTTTCCACGTAGCCACCATCAACTCCATATCCAAAAAGTACTCCTTGAATTCGAATCCTGTGAAAACATGTTAAAGTCTTAGCTATGTTCAATAAACAATTTATATTACTGACCAATACAGTGAAAGATGCTACCACTCATGGATTGCTTCAGTGGCAGAAAGGGAAAGGACTATTTTCTTATGAATCTGCCTTTAATAATCAAGTCCTGAGGGTGGACAAATATTTTTATGGTGATGAAAAATTTCCATGCGTCAACTTTTCCATTTTTAATGCGGACAAAAGTGAGCTAATCTCAGAAATTGTTCGATGCAAGGATACAATTGTAGTGCAGGAATTCGATTTTTTGGAAGGATTGTATCATACAGTTGAATTAAAGTACGCACAGCTACAAAGTGAACAATTCTCCCCTGCCTTAATAGCACTTACTGCCTCTTTGCAAAACAAGTTGCAGGAACAATAGAAGCAAAACCAATCCTGCACCAGTTTATGAACGAGCGAACTGCCACTAAAGTAAATATCGCCGGAACGGGTATCAGCAATGTTTCTCTTCGGGAAACGATGGATATCTTCAACCGGTGGGTGGATGCCGGCGAGAAAAAAAGAGTTTGTGTTACGCCTGTCAACTGCGTGGTGTGGGCACACCGCAATCGGCCCCTCAAAGAATTATACAACAGCGCCGATCTCACCTTGTGCGACGGTGTTCCCCTGATCTGGGCCTCCAAACTGTTGGGCACCCCCCTGAAAGGAAGGGTTACCGGCCTGGACCTGCTCCCGCAATATATGGAGGAGTGCTACCATAGAAAATATACCATGTTCTTGCTGGGCGCCCGGGAAGGGGTGGCCGAACAGCTCAAAACAGCCTATGAACAGCGCTTCCCCGGCATCCGCATCACCGGCCTCTACTCCCCGCCTTTCGCCGAACAGTTCAGCGAGGCCGAAAACCAAAAAATGATCCGGCTCATCAACGAGGTTAAACCCGATATCCTCTGGGTGAGTCTTACGGCCCCCAAGCAGGATTTCTGGATATATGATCACCTCGACCAACTGGAAGTGAAAGTGGCCATTGGCGTGGGCGGCGCTTTTGAAGTGGCAGCCGGACTGATACCCCGGGCACCCCGTTTCATGCAACAAAACGGCCTGGAATGGCTGTACCGCTTTTACAAAGAACCCCGGCGCCTGTTCAACCGCTATTTTGTAGAGGCGCCCCGCTTCATCCCCCTGGTAGTCAGGCAGAAGATCCGCAAGCAGCGTTTTATCCCCTAAACCGGGTCTTTCTTAGGTGGCTATTAAATATTCAACTATTTTAGCATGAAAATTGTTGATCCCCCCTATCAACGTGCTAATATCCTTTTGAACGCATTATGACCAAGTCGTATAACCGGTACACGCTCATTAAATACATCATCGACGGTCCTGTGATCGGGATCTCTTTCATAGTGGCAAGACGCCTGGTTCTCAAACAAAGTATTTTCGCCAACGATGCCAGCAATTATCTTTTTTTATTGATCGCCCTCACTACCTGGTACGTTGCTACCGCTTTTTCCAAGCTATACAAGGACCGGCGGTCTAACAAGTATTCTGAAGAGATCGTTTTTATTGCTTACACGCTGGTCATCTACAGCATACTGCTCAGTTCCATTTCTTTTTTCCTCCAGGATTATTTTCAATTCAGCAGTTTGTTCTTCGTCACTTTCATCGCCCTGCTCTTTGGTTTCTTTACCATTACCAAATACATTATCCGTAAATACCTGCACTCGGCCCTTTTCCAGGGCAAGCTGCTCGACAACCTGTTGCTGGTAGGCGCCACCAACAGCGCCCTCGATTTTTATGAGACCATCAATAAATATTATTATTACGGTTATAAATGCATTGGATTCATCGACGACCATACGCCTAAAATGAACGGCTGTACTTATCACGGAGGCCTTTCTCAACTGCCTGCCCTTTTACAAGGCAAGATGGTAGATGAAGTGGTCATCGCCCTGCCCAATGCCCAAAGCAAAATGATCCAGGAATGCATTGAGATCTGCGATTATTACGGTACCAAGGCAAGGATCATTCCCGATGTGCAACAGTTCGCCACCTCTTCCATACAGGTCAATAATATCGGGCAATTATCGGTGATCAATATCCGCGAGCTGCCGCTGGATAAAGAAGAGAACAAGCTTCTCAAACGCATTTTCGACGTGTTGTTCTCTCTTTTTTTCTTCGTGTTGATCGGTAGCTGGCTGCTCCCCCTGATTGCGATAGCAATTAAACTTACATCCCGAGGGTCTGTTATTTTCAAGCAGGAAAGATGGGGTCTCAACAATGAAAAGATCACTTGCTATAAGTTCCGTACCATGGTGAATGGCAGCCACGATACCGACAGCAACGGCCATTATAACCAGGCCCTGAAAAACGATCCGCGCGTGACGCCCCTCGGTGCCGTGCTGCGCCGCACTAACCTCGATGAACTGCCCCAGTTCTGGAATGTGTTGCTGGGTAATATGTCGGTGGTGGGTCCGCGCCCCCACCCCACACCACTAAACCTGGAATCCATGCAAACGGTAGACAATTACATGCTGCGCCATGTGGTGAAGCCGGGCATTTCAGGATGGGCGCAGGTGAATGGCTGTCGTGGTGAAACCCGCAGTCCGGGCTCTATGCAGCGCCGTGTGAACTTCGACCTCTATTATATCCATCGCTGGACATTCTGGCTGGATTGCCAGATCATTCTGCGAACGGTGATCAATATCTGCAGAGGGGATCAGAATGCGTATTAG
>Ga0114932_10001931_pt1 | contig 22749 bp, 25 predicted proteins | sample 2SBtaG_2_FD_87286 | JGI IMG/M metagenome (GOLD analysis project Ga0114932, IMG submission 87286) | Deep subsurface microbial communities from Kolumbo volcano to uncover new lineages of life (NeLLi) - 2SBTROV12_ACTIVE470 metaG | ecosystem: Environmental > Aquatic > Marine > Volcanic ...
GAGAAAGAGCTTGACCAGTCTTAGACAACAACGAGGTAGGCACAATCTAGTGCCTACTTCACGCAACATCTACCAAGAAGTTCTGTATCGTTGTAAGGCACAGCGTAGACTAACAGAACTTCACAAACTTCGATACAAGCGCAAGCTTGTGAAACTTCTTAGAAGTTATGAACGATCTAAGGATAACGAGTATCGGAGTTTACGGTAACAACAACGGGGCAGGCACAGTCGGTGCCTGCTTCACTCAACATTAATATAGGAGGCAACAATGCCAGAACTAAAAAGAAAAGTTACAGGTATAGATACCACAACAGGTATTGTACACTGTAGACCAAGAACACTTAGTGCAATAAGTATACCAGACTTAATAGACAGTCGTATGCACGAGGTGCAAGAGAAGGTAGACGCGACAATGACAACGGTAGACCCGTTTATTGTAGGAGATACTGAATGTGTGGCGTTACGAGAATACTACGAAGAAGTAGAAGCAGCGGCTTGGACACACGTTCCTGATCCTTTACCTGAAGAGGGACACGCGGACATGCCTGACAATACTGCTATGATAGTAACAGTAGATTGGTATAAAGAATATCTTATGCAAGTTGAAGTAATGAATTTGTTACATAATGTTGCACAGGGTATATTTGAAAGCCAACACAAAATCTTAAACATACAACTTAAGGTAGAGTTATAATGGATTATGAACCAAATTTTCTTATGGCTTGGTTGAAGAACATAGTAGCAGGGTTAATTACTTTTGCTATTGTGGTGCTAATAATATTCTTCTTCTGTTTACTATGAGTCATTGGCCCCTTCGGGGGCCTTTGATACCAGTTACATTTTTAGCGTTGCGCCTCACGAAGTCAAACAGATGTTCCCCAAATGTTCCCCCAATAAAACAAGGACGGGCGAACTACCTGCCGAGCAGGTAAAAACTATTTCATTATCTGACAACATGTGTAGCCACGCGCCTTTCGGTGTAGCAATGTGTCTCTCACCTGCCGAGCAGGTAAACACGTTGGTGTAATATACCAGTTTCTAGTGTAGCGTTGCGCCTCAATGTAGCAACGTGTTCACCTGCCGAGCAGGTAGAATTGCAATGTTACCTCTTTCGTTCATACAAATAAGGCAATGTAACTTTTACCCCCTCTAATGTAACCTAATGTTACCTTTTTTTAGGGCAAAAAGTTACAATTCTAAACCTGCCTAAACCTGCCTAAACCTGTCTTGTAGTAGTTAGCAATGAAGCAAAAAACTATATATATATATATATATTATATAATGTTACCTTTTAGAAAAATTGTACCCAAACCGTACGAGATGGGGTCTCGCAGATACCTTTGTAACCTCCCAACATTCGCACCTCTCAGGATCGCTCAATTCTCAGAAAAAGGTAACATTGTAACATTTCAATCTTTTCAAATACTTACAGGAAAACGCGAGGTTACAATAAGGAACAATATAGCACAATACACAAAAACACAGGTTTAAACACCAAAACCATGAAAAACTAATGTTCTAGCATTTATTGACATTTTAGTATACTTATGCTATACTATAAACATAATTGAACTCTATCAGAAAGGAACGTGTTGTGGTAAAAAATACAAAGCAGTTTATCGACCTGCCGAGCAGGTGGGCAACATGCACAGACTGTGGCGAAGAATATGACATCAGGCGTTTGACACAAGCAGGTTTTTCAACCTGTATGGATTGTGGCGAGATAAACGCAAAGAAAGTTATACGATGCACAGTACCAATGCACAAGTCAAACATTATTGTGATAAGCAGAAAAGAAGACCTACTATATTTAAACAAACCGTAAAGGAGAGAGACTATGAGTGAAGTAACAAAAGATCAGATGCTCATGAGAGCCGACGATATCGAAGATATACTCAACGACGTGTTCGCACGTAACATGCCAGAACTACAAGAAGAGGAAGAGTTAGGCATGGGGTTTGGTAAGGAAATATTTGAAATGTCGAAGTACAAGGAGTTGGGTACAATACTTGATATGGAGAACAAAGAATTGGAGGACGTGTATTTACCTCCATCAAACCCAAGACCATTCGTAGAGCCAAGAAAAGAAATTTGGATGGATGACGAACTAGGCAAAGCAGATCCAGAAGTACAAAAAAGACTAGTGGAGATAATGTTAACAAGGAAAGTCAAACCGAAGGGAGAAAAATCATGAACATGATGACAACAACAGCACTCAACACGTCTGTAGTACCAGACATATCCTCAAGCTTCTTGGGGATCAATTTGAATATCGGTGACTATCGTACCAAGAAGTTGGACAGCCGAATAACTAAACAGATCAATGACCAACATGGGGTGAACAGTCCTAAAGCCAGAGAAGTCACAGGTCTGTACAAAGACTTGATGGGACATTGCGAAGAACTGACAACAATACACACACATGTCTCTGCAACACGTAGGTACTATACTGGCGCAACCCTGCCTTTGGGGAATGAGAAGACACGTATATGTTCTAATGGCAGATACTTTGGTAGCAACCAAACAGACGGTATATGGAATACTTTGCAAGCCATGCAATCGGACTTCTACAAATTCAAAGGTATACTGATGCCCATGTATGAACATATGCGTGACGTTGAAGCACCGAAAGTATTTGGTGATCTGTATAACAGAGCCGACTACTTGTCTCTCGAAGATATGGATAAGCGTTTGTACTTCACGTTGGAGACAGTACGCATACCACCCATGAGCCACCCCATGCAAGGTGTCGAGAAGGAACGGCAAGAAGTGATAGACGAGTTGATCGCAAAGCAAAATGTAGAAGTGTTTAAAGATATGAAGCGCGATATGTTTATGCGTCTTATCACACCTCTTCAGAACATGTCCCTACGTCTCGACTACAGCGAGAATGACAAAGGTGAGCAAGTCAAGAACGGCTTCAAGGATACGTTGGTTACAAACGTGTACAGCATACTTGACTTAATTAAGCACGATAATTTTGATGATGATCCCATACTAAAAGATGCAGTGAAGAAGATGGAGTATGCATTGCAAGGGGTCACACCAGATGGGCTACGCCATGATGAAGTATTGCGTAGCAACACGAAGCGTCAAGTAGATGACGTTCTTTCAACCCTGCCGACACTCGGCTTCTAGAAATCGTTAGTGAGATCACTAACCAAATTAACCCACCTGCTCAGCAGGTACAACAAGGAGTAAATATAATGGCTAAGAATGTAGCAACGACTAACTTTCAGATGAACATCGACAACGCAGTCCAAGCAATCGCCTTGCTTGGGTCAGATATCACACACATGTTGAGAGGTGATATGGGTAATGGTAAATCTTCAACCCTGCCTATGGTTGGCGAGATACTACCTAAACATATTCAATGTTATGTGGACTGTAGCAACCTTGATCTTGGTGACGTGATGTTACCAGACATCAGCGAGATAAGACAGACTGTGAGTGAGGAGATACAATCAGCAGTTGATAAAGCAGTTGAGAAGCAAGTTGAACCTGTTGTTCGCAAGTATGTAACCTATGCACCGAACGAAGCATTTGGTATTCATCTCAACGTGCCTGTGATTATCATGCTCGACGAGTTGGGTAAAGCCAATCAGTCTGTACAGCTTGCACTCACACGACTAATGCAAGAGCGACAGTTGGGTAACATGAAGCTACCCGAAGGAAGCATTGTCTATGCCACAACCAACAAAGGTTCAGAAGGTGTTGGTGACATGATGCGTATGCACACATGCAATCGTCTAACATTCATTGACTTGCGTAAGAGCAACAACATGGAGTGGATCGATTGGGGTATCAACAAGAAGGGTAAGAAGATCAACCCCATCGTTCTTGGTTATGCCAAAGACAACCCACAGATATTCGCGGCGTTTGAGGACGTGGAGAGACCCGAAGATAACCTTGCTATCTTTCACCCGAAAGACCCAAGTAGAGTTTCATTCGTGACAGGTCGTTCCCTTGAGAAAGCATCGCACATCTTAGATCAGCGTGACAAGTTTGATACGCACACGTTGACATGTCTACTCATGGGTACTCTCGGTGCTTACACAGGTAAGGACATTATGACCTTTGTGACCTTGGCAGACAAGTTGGTGAAGCGTGAGGACATACTCAAAGATCCAAACAACGCACCGTTGCCACAAGATGCAAGCTCAACATGTATGGTAATATTCAAAGCACTTGCCTCTATGGACAGAGAGTTTGTCACACCGTTTATGACATATCTTGATCGGTTGAGTAATGAAGCCAAGGGCATGTTCGCCAATGGTGTACGAGATGAAAAGTATTTTGCTCGTACTATGGTGATGAACACCCCGAAGTTTCAAGAGTTCGCAGGTAAGTACAATTACATGTTCGCACATGAGAAGGTGTAGGTATGGGGTATCATAATAGAGGACTAGCATTTCGACGCACTATGGCACATAGAGCCAGAGTGAAGAACCGTAACAATTACAAAAACCTAAGTGGAGAAAGGAGAATGTTTAACCCACTGCGTATGTCTACGCCAAACGGTATGGACATAAATACGAAAGAGAAACTCAACCACGCAAAGTGTGATTGTGATTTTTGCAGACCACAAGCGAGGACTGTAGAATTTATTAGAATTGAAAACAAACATAGGAAGGACTTAAACAATGGAGGGACAAACAATGCTTAGTGTAGGAAGAGCTTTAACAGAAGAACAACGGTTGGACAAAGCCGTTACTGCAATCATGGGCAAGGAGAAGTACATTGCCTTGGGCGCGGTGTTAATGATCGGTGAGCGAAGTATCAAGGATGATGTACCAACGGCGAACACCGATGGAAGAAACGAATCATACGGACGCACGTTCGTGGCTAGTATCTCTGACAGTGGATTACGATACGTCGTAGTCCATGAGTGCAAGCACAAAGCGTATCGGCATCTTATCACATGGCAACATCTATGGAAGATCAACGCACATCTTGCGAACTGTGCTATGGATTTTGTTATCAACCTTGAGATCGAAGACGAGAACAGGGACGACAAGTTTTGTACCAGACCTGTGGTTGATGGTAGGGTTATCGGACTGTTGAACGAGAAGTATCGTGGTATGGATACGGCTGAAGTGTTCTGGTTACTCTATGAGGAAACAGATGGGGGGAAGAACCCTCCACCCGAAGAGTGGGGTGAACCTACTGACACTCATGGTTGGGAAACAGCCCAAGACATGTCCGCAGAAGATAAGGAAGCACACATTGCTGAGGTCGAGGGCGCGATACGTGAGGGGTTAACAGTGGCAGGTAAGCTAGGCAGTGGCGGAGATCGTAACCTTGAGGACTTACTTGAAACTCAAGTGCCTTGGCAAGAGAAGCTACGAGACTTTATGTATGAGACATGTGTGGGTAAGGACAGGGCTACGTTCAAGCGACGTAACCGCAGATTTCCAAGGGGTGTATTCATGCCAAGTGGTATAGCTGAAAAGGTTGATGCCTTGGTGTATTGTATAGACGCATCTGGCTCTATTGGTCAAAGAGAGATAAGTGTTAGCTTAACAGAAGTGGTAGAGATATGTCGAGTTGCTACACCGTCATGTGTGTGGATACTCTATTGGGATACACAGGTGTGTCGTGCAGAGAAGTACGAGATGCACGAAATCGACAACATTGCTAAGTCAACCAAGCCAAGTGGGGGTGGTGGTACTATGGTAGAGTGTGTTCCTAAGTACATGGCAGAGCATGGTATCAAGCCACAAGCTACTATCATATTGACTGATGGTTACTTGGGTGGATCATGGGGCAGTTGGGATTGTCCTACACTGTGGTGTATCTTGGACAACAAGAGTGCCAACCCAAGTGTCGGTCAAGTAATCCACATTAAATCAAGAGATCTATAAACAATATGCTACCTGCTCGGCAGGTAGTTCAATTAAATCAAGGAGAAACAGAATGAACTATAGAGATACAAACCAATCAATCGAAGACTTTGCAGAGATGACAGAACGGTACAACACAACCAAACCTGTTGTCAGCAAGAACCACACAAAGGAAGATAACATCAGACCTGTGGGTAAGCGGTCACGCAAGCATGAACATATGATAAAGGTGTCAGCGTACAAGTACATGATCTATGATGGTTATACCCTTGGCGATCCTAAGTTTCCTAACTGGGGTAACAAAGTGCCACCGACAGAGAAAGAAACTCTAGCCCTTGCACCGATTGTGTGGACGCTATCACCGAAGGGTGACATTGAGACTGTGCGGATACGTAATGGGTCAGGTACTCAAGCACATATTGCTAGGTATACTTTTCTTGAGAACACGTTACCACGCGGACTAGCGTTTCATGTTTACGGTGGTAAGCAGTACATTAGAAAAGATGGTACAAAGAATGGCACACGATACCTATTGCCCAAGAGCAAATACAACCCTACCATACACACGCACTTGCACAGGTACAGTGAGAAGAATTTTTCTTTGAAGGACGACAAGCAGTATCTAACCTTTGCTCGCAAAGTTGGTGGTGATAGATACAGTTGGGAAGTCATTGGCGAAACGTGGAAGATACAACATGAACGTAAACGTGTTGACACAAAATATAAAGCAAAGATCAAGCCCCATGCAGATGTGTTCTACAAGTGGTTAGATGTCATGCATAGTTTCATCATGCCTGACTTTAGCAATAGTCCTAACCAATGGAGAGAGCGTGCTAATTATATAAAGAAAGCAAAAAATGAAATGGACGAGTTTCTTTATGGTGAGGTTTATAAAAGTCAGTACACAGGGTATGGGTGGACACACCCTCACTACGAAGAGAGACCGAAGGAACAACATGATAAACTACTTGAGATCATGAGTACAGACCAACACCCCATGCGTATGCAGTTGGGTGTAGATTTTCTACGCAATGTAGACTTTGCAAATATTACTAGTGGATCAGAAGTAAGAGCAAAGTACAATTCTTATGTCAACAAGGTGTTCGGACTTGTCGGTACACTTAGTGACGAAAAAATAGTAAAGGATAGAAAATGAAAAAGAAAAAACACAATGCACATGTCAAAGCATGGAAGCATCATAGGGAAAAAAGTGAGGTCATGTTGTGGGTGTCTCAGATGATGGGGTTGCCAGAGAATTTAACTAACGCTCAGATGCACGCTGTTGGAAGGAAGGTGAAGAAGTCTAAACGTCTTCAAAGATTAGCTGATATACACATACGTGCTAATGAAACAATGTTTCAGTTGTACGGACATAAACAAAGAGAAACAATGCATTAGAGAAGGAGAGAAAAATGTCTAGTAATGTATACACAAGAGTGAGTAAATTAAAGCCTGTAACAGACGAGGACGTGTTGAGTTTACGTAGTACACCGTTACAAAAGTTTGCGTTAACCTTAACTCAACACATGCGTGGTATTAAGTTCGGTACATTGGGTACACACGATGTAACTCAAACTCATATGCTATGGGTCTACATGGATGAACAGCCGTTTGCTATGGGTTACATAGGTTACGGGGATTGGCAGACTGAAGTTACAGGTGACAGCAAGTTTGTAGTATATTCACATACCATTCTTAATGGTAAGTATAGTTATGGCGACCAACAAAAAATTGCAACCTCCGTTCATCTGGACAAAGCTATCAAGAACGCAAAGAAATACTTACGAAATTTTAATGCACTAGATATTGCACAGGCTGAACTTGATGGTATAAGAAATTCGTTTAACTCTATAAAGTATGACGTACAAAGAACAAAACGAACAAACTGGGACAACATGACTTCGGGTGCAGGTGAGGGCGTGTTGTTGTCAGAGTTTCGAAACATGGTTGCTTCGGGCTATGAGTTTGTTGATAATGATTTGCGTGATAAAGTACGAGAGTATATTGCGTCAGTTGATGAAGACAATGATAGATCGCAAAAGACTTTGGACGTTGCGTTTGTACGTGTGTTTAATAAGTTTGACGAGCAGACTTTTGAGGTCGTCAGAATGTATGGACTTCACAAGATGAGTAGACCACCAAAGGATGATGTTGAAACCTATACGAACGATACACTTCCCGCGGACCTCATGGGTAAGTTAACAACCCTCAACATGGTCGCACATAAAGATTATGTAGAAGGTGTTGGGTTCAATTCTGGTGATGGTATGTTCTATGTCCAACTCTGACAAACAAGTTCACAGTAAGTTACCTGCTGATACTTTATACAATGTATACCTAGATAAAGACACTAAAAGAATAAAGGTGATATGTTTAGGTATAAATTGTATTGACAACGCAGTAAAAGACAGCTATGACAGTTGGGAAGATCTACCAAAGTGGATGAAAGATAAAATAGCTGTACTTATGATGTTAGAAGTGAGAGGCTTTATGAGTACTTCTTTAGATGATGAGGTCAAAGGTATCGGTATGCGAGGTCAAGGTGAAGACAAGTTTTGGGTCTATGGTTAACTACCTGCCGAGCAGGTTGAACAATATGTTGGGGAGTCTACGGACTCCTCACAAGCTAAACCAGTTCCCGAAACCAGTGCTTGACTTGATAGACTTGGAAGTAAAAATAACAGTTAGAGATCAGCTAACACATAAAACAAAAGAGGTCATGTTTGACGGTGCGTTGTCAGATGAGACACTACTTATGATATATAGGGACGTAGACAGGGAGATAAAGAATGGTGTTAACACCAGAAGCAAAAGTAAAAAAGGTAGTGGTAAGACAGCTTAAGCTGTTAGGAGCATATTACTTTTATCCAGTTACAGGTGGTTACGGTATGTCAGGCGTTCCCGATATTGTCGGGTGCTACAAAGGCAAGTTCTTTGGCATTGAGTGCAAAGCAGGTAGCAACAAGCCCACCGCATTACAGCGTAAGAACTTAACAGATATTGAATTAGCAGGGGGCATAGCCGTCGTTGTTAATGAAAAGAACATGAATGATATAGAAGAGATATTAAACAGGAATTGGAAATATAAGTTTAATTATGAGTTTAACTAGTGGGGTTTTGTTTTGGTCTTTTGATTTACCCACTAGGGCGTAAGCAGTGAGAGCGTTGGTTTTAATTGTGTGCCGTTATCCTCTGCAACATGGGCAAGTCACTCCTTTCTATGATATATTTGACTTGTGACCTTGTGATGGTAAGACATCTAAAAATTTAGCCCCTGTGGACGTGTAGAAGCCACGTTGATTTCACGCAGGGGCGACTATAAAAATAAAAGGAGAGAGAATGAAAGAAGTTGTTACATATATTGCGTTGATTGTTATGGAGTTCAACGATGAAGCAACGTGCAATGCGTTCTATAAAAATTACAATTCAACAGAAGGACACACACCAACATGTTCTAGGATAGTGCGGTTTGAAGGGGATTATTTTCCTTCACCCCTACCAAGACCAGAGGCTATCGGAGAGATAGTACAGTGAGCAATAATGATTATGTTACACATTGTTTAGTTAAAGTAGGACTCAGAAGAGGTAACGTGTTTAATCATATTGATTCAAATACTATTAATTGGCTTGTTGATGAAACAATTAAAATTAAAGCCGATAATTTAGGTTTAACAATAGCGTCTATATTAAAAGATGCGTGTTACCAAGAACAGGGAGAAGAGAGATGAGAAAGTCTAAAAAAGCAGATAAAGTATGGCAATACCTACTAAAGAATAAATTAGCTACAACTAAAGAAGTAGCGGAAGCTTGTGGAGTTACATATAGCTACGCACACAAGTTGATGAGTAAAGTATCTACACCAAGAGAGGTGTTTGAGAAGGAAGCCAACAAGTTAGACCGTTGTGATTTATTGCGTGAAGCAGTGAGCCTTACAGGTGGTAATAGGTTAAAAGACTATGGTAGTCCTGTTGATAACCACCAACATATCGCCCGCATTTATACGGCTATCACAGGTAAACATGTTACAGGTAGAGACATAGCCATAATGCACCAAGCAACCAAGTTGGCACGTCGGCAAACAACCCCTTTAGAAAAAGATCATTACATAGACAACATGGCATACGTCGGTATTGAGTATGAGTGTGCAGTGGAGGAAGATAATGAATAATAAATGTGATCTATGTGAGAAAAAAGCAGTTATTCAACAAAATAACCAAAGCAAGTTTTATTGTGCAGTGTGCGCTTTAAAAAAACAAAAAGAAGAGAAGAGGAAGAGTAAGTGATGGATCTAATTACTCTAGACTTTGAAACGTACTACGATAAGGACATATCCTTGCGTAAGATGACAACAGAAGAATACATACGTGACCCATTGTTTGAGGTTATAGGAGTATGTGTTAAGGTAAACAACGGAGCAACGGAGTGGGCGAGTGGTACGCACGAACAGATCAAAGATTACTTGCACAGTTTTAAATGGTCGGAAGCAATGGTTCTTGCACACAACACGATGTTTGACGGTGCTATACTTAATTGGCATTTTGGTATTAGTCCTCGTGTATATACCGATACTCTTTGTATTGGTCGTGCTGTTCATGGAGTTGAACATAGTGTAAGTTTGAAAGCGTTGGCTGAACGGTATGACCTTGGAGTTAAGGGAGAAGAAGTCCTCAACACACTGGGTAAAAGACGTGAGCAGTTTACAGACGAAGAATTAGAACGGTTCGGTGACTACTGCGTCAACGATGTAGAGTTAACATACAAGCTATTTATAAAGATGGCTAAAGGTTTTCCCAAGAAGGAACTTAAACTTATTGATACGACATTGCGTATGTTTGTAGAGCCTGTTTTACGCTTGGACCAGGCATTACTAGAAGAGCATCTTACAGCAACACGTTCACGTAAAGAACACTTACTCTCCCAGGCAGGCGCTGAACGTGATGACTTGATGAGCAATCCTAAGTTCGCAGAGTTACTAAAAGGTCTTGGTGTTGAACCCCCCATGAAGATAAGCCCTACAACAGGAAAAGAAACTCTTGCTTTGGCAAAGTCAGATGAAGGGTTCAAAGCACTTGAGAGCCACCCAGATGAGAGGGTGCAACAGCTTGTAGCGGCGAGGCTCGGCAACAAAAGCACATTAGAAGAGACACGAACTCAGAGATTTATAGACATACATAATCGTGGGTTATTGCCTGTACCTGTTCGATATTACGCGGCACACACAGGACGTTGGGGTGGTGATGATAAGATTAATCTACAAAACTTACCTAGCCGTGGGGTCAATGGTAAGAAGTTAAAGCAGAGTATACTCGCACCAGAGGGATGCACGTTGATAGATGCTGACTCAGCCCAGATCGAGGCGAGAGTATTGGCGTGGCTTGCAGGGCAAGATGATTTAACCCAAGCGTTCAGAGATGGCGAAGATGTATATAAGAAGATGGCATCACGCATCTATGGGGTCAAAGAAGAAGATGTTACCAAGGATCAAAGGTTTGTTGGCAAGACAACTATCTTGGGTGCAGGGTATGGTATGGGAGCGCAGAAGTTTCAGAACCAACTGCAAACATTTGGGTTTGATATGGATTTGGATGAAGCACGGCGCGTCATAAAGATATACCGTGAAGCTAACTATAATATAAACAAGTTGTGGAGAGATGCACAACTCTACCTGCAGCACGCATCTGCGTTCGGTCTAAAGGATGTATTAAAGATAGAAGATGGCACTATAATACTACCGTCTGGTTTAAAGTTACGATACGAAGATCTACAGTTTGACCAAACCGATAGAGGTTTTGAGTTTCATTACAAAGTTCGGCGTGGTCGTAACAGGATATACGGCGGTAAGGTTATAGAGAACGTATGTCAAGCTATAGCACGTTGTATTATTGGCGAACAGATGTTGAAGATAGCACAGAAGCATAGGGTCGTTTTGACAGTTCACGATTCTGTGGTATGCTGTGTTAAAGATGAGGACGTAGTAGAAGCGCAAGAGTATATCGAAGAATGTATGCGTTGGACACCCGATTGGGCAAAAGGTTTACCGATTAATTGTGAGTCGGGAACAGGCAAATCATATGGAGATTGTGAATGACAGATGAAGAAGAAAAAGAAAAAGCTAAAAAACTTTTAAAGAGAAAAAAGTGGGCTGACTTACAACATGCAATTCACGACCCTAATTATGTTGATAATTCTATTTTAGATAAAGATGCAGACGAATGGTTGGTTCGTTTAAGTACCATGGATTATAAATTAGAAAGAAGCCCTCAAGAAATGAAACGAAGAAAAGAAAAAGAAAGAGAGAAAAAATATGAAAAATTTTGATGAAGAAGAATTTGAAAAACTTTGTCTTAAGGCATGGGAAGAAACAAAAGAACGAATAAAAGATTCTGCTCCAGAAGATTTTAAGCGATTAAACAAAATGTCCTACAAACTATTTAAGCAAGGTTTATGGCACGGTTGGAACTCTGGATCACGAAGTGTGGTAAATCAGTTAATAAAGGAAGGTGTGTTAAAACTCCCCAAAGAGGTTGAAATTTTTCAATGAGCATAGCGCCGTGGTCATTTAGTAGAATTAAATCCTTTGAGCAATGCCCGAAGCAGTTCTACCATATGAAGGTAGCTAAAGATTATAAGGAATCTTACACTGAAGCTATGCGTTATGGAACGGAAGCTCACCTTGTTGCCGAAGAGTTTATTCGTGATGGGAAGCCAGTGCCTGACAAGTTTTCTTACATGAGAGGTCCCTTAGAAGCCTTAAGTAGAAGACGTGGAAACAAGTTGACAGAGATACGTATGGGTTTGACAGCGGACCTAGAGCCTTGCGAGTTTAAGGCTAAGAATGTGTGGTGGCGTGGTATTGCTGATCTTGTTATTATGGATAAAGAAACTGCGTGGGTGGTGGACTACAAAACAAGTAAGTCTGCTCAATACGCTGACAAGGGACAACTTGAATTAATGGCTATGGCAACCTTTAAACACTTTTCCGAAATAAAAAAAGTTCATGCAGGGTTGTTATTTGTTATAGCAAAAAAACTTATTAAGCAAAAATATACAGATGACATGCAACCTGCTTTGTGGGATAAATGGTTAGCGAACTATGATCGTATGGAGGTTGCGTACAAAGAAGATGTATGGAACGCAAGACCAAGTGGTCTATGTAAACGCCACTGTGCCGTAATCGAATGTGTATATAATGGGAGTAATTGATGCCATATACAAAATCACCTAGACCTTACAAGAAAGAATACAAGAAACAAAAGGAGCGTGGGGAACACCCTGCTAGAATGGAACGTCAACGTGCCAGACGTAAGTATGATGAGAAAGGCATAAACCGTAAAGGTAAAGATGTTTCGCACAACAAAGCCCTAGCCAAGGGTGGGTCAAACAAAGATGGGACAAGATTAGAAAGTCCTTCAAAGAACCGTGCGAGAAACGGACAGAAGGATAAGAAGAAAAAGAAATAAATAACTTGGGAGAGTTAGATGCAAATTATAAACGATAAGGCGTTATTGCTACGTCTGCGTGATCCTAGTAAAGTAACGAGTGTCATACCTAAAAGCAAAGATGTTGGTGACAATAAAGTTGTTGTACACTGGGGATTGCAAGAAGCAGTGAGCCTCAACGCTTTGGATATAAAAGCACCGTCGCCTATAGAAAAACTGTATCAGTGGACAGGTAAACACAAACCGTTCAAACATCAAATAACAACAGCGTCTTTCTTTACGTTAAATAAAAAGGCATTCTGTTTTAACGAGCAAGGTACAGGCAAGACAGCGAGTGCTATATGGGCATCAGACTATCTATTTAACCAGAAACAAATTAATCGCGTACTTATTATATGTCCTCTCTCGATCATGGATAGTGCATGGCGTGACGACTTGTTTACCTTTGCTACCCATAGAACAGTATCTGTAGCACATGGTTCATCAGAAAAAAGAAAGAAGATTATTAACGAAGGCTCAGAATACGTCATTATAAACTACGATGGTGTAGCCATAGTAGCAGATGAAATAAAGAACGGTGGGTTTGACCTTATTATTGTAGACGAGGCAACACACTATAAGAATGCACAGACGACACGATGGAAGACACTGAGAAAATTAATTGGTGAGGACACATGGTTATGGATGATGACAGGAACTCCCGCCGCACAAAATCCTACGGACGCATATGGTATTGCAAAACTCGTAAACCCTACTGGAGTGCCTAGATTTTTTGGAGCATTTAAAGATCAACTTATGTACAAAGTATCTCAGTTTACTTGGAAAGTTAAACCTACGGCTACAAACACAGTGTTTAGAGCGTTGCAACCTGCGATACGATTTACGAAAGAACAATGTTTGGACTTGCCAGATATGGTGTTTACTAAACGAGAGGTAGAACTTACGGCTCAACAAAAGAAATACTACAAACAACTTAAAGACAAGATGGTTATGGATATAACAGGGGAACATGTTACTGCTATGAACGCGGCAGTAAGCCTTAATAAGTTACTGCAAATATCCGCAGGGGCTGTATATACAGACGAAGGTTCAACTCTAGCATTTGATATTAAGCACCGATATAAAGTTTTACGAGAGGTTATTGATGAGTCAAGCCAGAAGATATTAATATTTGTACCCTTCAAGCACGTCATTGATATACTGACAGACAAGTTGAGAGGCGAAGGTATAACAACCGAAGTTATCCGTGGGGATGTACCTGCTCACAGAAGGACAGATATATTTAAATCTTTTCAAGAGTCCGTAGACCCTAGAGTTCTTGTTATACAACCACAAGCGGCGGCACATGGGGTCACGTTGACAGCTGCTAATACAGTCGTGTGGTGGGGACCTACGAGTTCGTTAGAAACTTACGACCAAGCTAACGCTAGAGTACATAGATCAGGACAGAAACATAAATCTACTGTAGTACAACTACAAGGTTCTGCTGTTGAAAAACACGTTTACAAGTTATTAGACAAAAGAATTAACGTTCACGCAAAATTTGTCGATTTATATAAAGAAATACTTGACTAACGTAAGTTTAGTCACTATATGTACTATTCTAACATATAACAGGAGTGAGAGTAATGGGTGAAAAATTTATAACCCCCGATAAATTAACTAGAACTTATATAAAAATACGAGCAGAACGGTCTTTGCTATCCGCAAAGTTTAAAGAAGAGGACGATAAACTCTCAAGACAACTAGACCGTATAAAGCAGGCAATGCTTGACCATTGTGAAAGAAACAATGAAATAAGCGTAAGAACCGTTGAAGGTCTTTTCTTTAAGTCTGAAAGAACGAAATATTGGGTAAGTGATTGGGATGCCATGCACGACTTCATAAAAGAAAATGATGTTCCAGAACTTCTTGAAAATCGTGTAAGTCAAAAAAATATGAGAGAATACCTAACGGATAACCCAACTAAAGTTCCTGACGGTCTAAACACCGAAAAGGAAGTAGTAATTTCTGTGAGGAAAAAATGAACGAACCTTTCGTGGCTAGAGAAGTACTGGCTAAACACTTAGGTGTTTCCAGTTCTACCATACGTGTTTGGACAAAGAAAAAACTTATTCCTGAACACACTTATCTAAAAGTAGAAAATACTTATAGGTATAAATTAAACGCTGTTACCGACGCATTAGTGGAGCAACGTTTGCAAGAGAGTGAAGAAAAACCCACAAAACAAGATGACGTAGAGCAAGATGTTATGTGGGAAGAAGAACCTGTAGAACTATCACAGGCACAAATTGCTTTGGCGAAACGACTCGGCATAGCACCCGAAAACGATCTAGACCTTAATGATCTAGACGAAGATATATAAATAGGAAGTGGAGAAGCGATTATGAGTGAAATATATTTAATAAAAAACGTAGAGGCTCTTTGGCCTAAGATTAATACCACTTATCATTTTGATAACAAGGTAAATAAATCTATGCCCTGCGGTGCATTAGAAGATGGTGCAGAGTACTCTATACAATTTAAGATGAGTGAATCTGTTGCAAAAGATTTATTTCTGGCTATGTCTAAGTCTTACCAAGCAAACAGAAAAGAGAAATGGTCGGCTAAATTAGATAAGTCCGTACTTGTTAAAGATGATGATGGTATGTACACCTACAAGGCTAACTTAAAAGGTGCGTACAGTAATAATATAACAAAAAAACCTGTGCAGTACGATGCAAAGGGTACAAAATTACCAGATGATTTTTTACTTACGACAGGTAGCACTGTAAATGTTGCTGTATCATTTAATCCTTATGACTTTGGGGGTAAGCAGAGCGTTAATCTTAGATTAAGAGCTGTGCAAGTTGTTAAGTATGTACCTCTAGAAGATAGAAATCCTTTCGATACTGTTGATGGTTTTACCATAGAAGATGAGTCAAATCCTTTTGATACAAGTGTAGAAGAGGAAGAGACTATCGAAGAGCCAAAGAAGGTTGTTAAAAAATCAACTCCTCCACCCAAGAGTGATGACGATGACCTAGATGGTATTATTGATGATTGGGACGATGCCCCGAAGGATGACTAATCCTAATTATTAATATACTGTCTCACCACGGCTATTCGGTGTTTAAATGCCTAGCCGTGGTGTCTTTAAACATGGGTGGAGATTATGGAAACAAAGACATTTTTAGAAAGGGTGTTAGATAGCGGTGGTTATTATGCTGTATTGGGGTTCAAGGGAGAACATACCAAACAAAAGTTTTACGACTCTATAGATGCCGTTGTAGACGCTTCTCACAACTTAGATGCAGAAGGCTACGAGACTTACTTTGGATTAGCTACATTTAAAACTGCGGACTCTCGCAAGGTGGACAATGTAAAATCCTTAAGTTCATTTTATCTTGATTTAGATTGTGGTGAGGGTAAAGATTATCCTAGCCAAGAAGAAGCATACAAAGCTCTGCGGGCATTCTGCAAGAAGCTAACCTTACCCAAACCTGTTCTCATGAACTCAGGGTATGGTATACATGTATATTGGACTTTGACGCATAGTGTAACTTATGATGAATGGTTGCCTGTAGCGTCGAAGCTAAAGAAGTTATGTGTGGAACATGGGTTGAACGCTGACCCTGTTGTAACTGCCGATAGTGCAAGAATACTGCGTGTACCCAACACTCACAACTATAAGCACAACACGTCGAGGGCTGTTAGGCTATACGTGCCTGGACTACCTACTCCTTTAGACTTTAGTGAGTTCTCTGATTCACTCGGTGGGGGTATAACACAAGTACCTAAAACCCATGATATGGAAATAAGTGCATTTAAAAAAGGAATGATAAGGGACTCTGACTATAGCTTTAAAACTATAGTAATTAAAACCAAAGAAGGCACAGGGTGCGAACAAATAAAAAATATTATTATAAACCAACAGAGTATAGTTGAGCCTTTGTGGAGAGCAGGTATATCCATTGTAAAATACTGCAATGATGCAGAGCAAGCTATGCACATAATATCTAAAAACCATGAAGGGTACACAAAAGAAGCAACGCAAAGAAAAGCTGATTTAATAAAAGCTCCGTACACTTGCGAAAGGTTTAATGAACTTAACCCTGACGTGTGTCTATCCTGTAGACATTGGGAGAAAGTTAAAGAGAAAAAATTTAAAAGTCCTTTAGCTTTAGGTCGTTCGATTAAGAAAGCTCCTATCCATAAAGATATACCCAACTACCCTAGCCCTTATTTTAGAGGTGCAAGTGGTGGGGTGTATATAAGAGTAAAGAACGCAGATGGTGAAGACGAGGATCGTCAGATATATCAGAATGATTTGTATGTGGTTAAGCGTGTTCGGGATGCAGAGATTGGGGAAGCTATTGTAATGCGACTTCATTTACCAAAAGATGGTATAAGAGAGTTTACAGTTCCGTTAACTTCTGTAACATCAAAAGAAGAATTAAGGAAACAACTGTCTATGCAAGGTATAGCAGTAACAAGGATGGATGAAATAATGCAGTATACAACAACATGGGTAACAGAGTTACAATCTCAAACAGTGGCAGATGAAGCACACAAACAGTTTGGGTGGACTAACGAAAACTTAGAAGGGTTTGTTCTTGGCAACAAAGAGGTGCGTAAAGACAGTATAGAGTTTAACCCACCTTCTACACAAACAGCAGGGTTGTTCCCTTTGTTTGAACCAAGAGGTACGTTAGAGGATTGGAAAGAAACAATTAACTTTTATAATCGTGATGGGTTTGAGTTGCATCAATTTGTAGTAGGCACGTCGTTCGGGTCTCCTCTCATGACTATGTCGCCAATCAACTGTGCAGGGTTACATCTGCATGGGGGGTCAGGAGTAGGTAAGACAACAGCTATGGCGGCAGGGGCATCTGTGTGGGGTAATCCAGTAGACCTTATTATACACGAAAGAGACACTTACAATACTAAGATGAACAGGGGTGAGGTATACCATAATCTACCACTTTACATGGACGAACTTACAAACGCTAAAGGTAAAGAACTTTCAAACCTAGCGTATCAGTTAACAGGTGGTAGGCAACGAGGGCGTATGGCGGCAAGCAGTAACGCAGAACGATATAGGGGTGAAGCATGGAGTTTAATTTCTGTATCAACAGGCAATACAAGTTTGATAGAAAGTATTAATATTATTAAAGCCATGCCAAAGGCAGAAGCGCAGAGAATAATGGAGTGTCGTGTTAAGAAGATATATTTTGATACTAAGGAAGAGACTGATGTATTTAGCGCTCGCTTACAGAACAACTACGGTCATGCAGGTGAGGTCTATATCCAATACGTTATGAACAATCTGGATGAAGTTAAAAGAATTTTTGAGAACGTACAAGCCGCCGTCGATAAGAAGGCAGGGTTAACTGCTGAGAACAGGTTCTGGTCTGTTCTTGTTGCTTCTACTATAACAGGATTGATGTTAGCAAAACGTGCAGGACTTATTACTTATGATACAAAAAAGATATTTGCGTGGGCGATAGAGAGATTAAAAGAAAACAAACGTCAAGTTGAGGATATGAGTATATCAGTAGAAGAAACACTCAATGATTATATACACGAGCATTGGAGCAATGTGTTATGGATAAAAAGTACAGATGACTTACGTAAACAGGAAGGTGGAGTTACTGAGCTTGTTATACCCGAAGCCAATGCTAGGATTAAACTTGTTGCACGATATGAGACAGATTTAAAACGTGCTTACCTTATACCAAAACCGTTGAAGGCTTGGTGCGGTGAACAACAGATAAATTATAGTTCGTTTGTGCATGACCTTAAAACTAAATTGGGTGCTAAAAGTACGAAGATGCGGTTAAGTAAAGGTACAAAAATGGACTTGCCTGTGACACATGTAATACAAGTGGATTGTTCGGTAGAGAATGAGAATAAGACAGGGGATACTGAAGACGGATGATCTTTGCCCTGATGGGGTTCGTATCATAGTTAATTGGGATCGTATGACAACAGGTTCCTCTGTGTTCATCTTGTGTATCAACACCCAGGCGGCACTACATAGCTTGGGAAAAATAGCAAAAGATAAAGGGTGGCAGATAGAAACTCAAGTTCGTACAGAAAATAAAAAGTTAGGGGTTCGCATGTGGAGAATTGTGTGATATGGGTGACAAGACAGATGTATTTCTGTCACTCTCCCTCCCATACTAGACCGCCTTCGGGCGGTCTCTTTTTAAAAGAATGTAAAGCCTTGATCGTATTCAGAACGACTTTGTTCTAACGCTCTTCGCATGAGGGGGCTTACGGTAACACCATCAACCATGTCTTTAGAAGTTTGCATGTGAGTTTTCATCGACCTGTCAATAGTCTCTTTAGTTATCTTGGCATCAGGGTGTTTCTTATTAAACTCGTCCATTTTATCTGCAACTTCATACACACCGTCCATATCGCCTGTACGTCTAGCTAAGTAGTATTGTTTTAGTAATTTACTACGTGTGGCATTTACTGCTTTATCTATCTTCTTAGTATCTTGGCTCATCTCTTGTTTGAGTGTGTAATCCGCAGGTGCAAATCCTAATGCTTGTGCCGCATACAATCCAAAATTCATATCGTCAAAGATCAAGTCTCCTCTACGTGTTCGTATACCTTCTTCTTGAACGAACCTTACAACTTTTGCAGGATTTCTAAACGCCGCAGGTAAAATGTTTTCTATACCACGTTGATACTCACCTTCTGATATATCTTTAACACCTCTAGCAATTTGAGAAACATAACTGTATGCAACCCCACCAAACATTTGTACGATGTCTTTTTCTACAGATGGATCAAAGTTGTATCGGTTAGAGCCAAGTATTAAATTAGATAGTCCGATACGTGCAGCTACGTCTACTTCTGCACCCAACAATCCTGTCGTAGCGTTAACACCCCCCTTAAAGAAACCTTCTCCAATAGCTTTACGTGTCAGTGTCTCAAAGGTTTCTTCGTCATCATCTACAAACAAGTTGTACAGACCTGCTATAATTCCGTACATTGTAAGTCCCTGTACCCCTGCAAGTGCCATCACAAAACCTTGAGTAGCCCAGAATTGTTTTGTAGCTTGTTTTCTGAGATAGGGGTCTTTCTCCATACCTATCATTTTTAAGAATGTCTTTGCTTGAGTGTAGTACATCTGCACACCAAACGTCTTATACATCATAGCCACACGACCTATGTTTTGTTGTGCAATACGCGGAGCAGTTGTTAGTGTAGCGCCGCCGTTAGTTTGTTGTGTATCGTACATAGCCGTGTTGATGGCTTGTGTTGCTATCTGCCCGTCTGTTAGGTCTTTCTCGTTAGTGTTAGGATTTGGATTAGTAGCAAGTCTATCCATCTCAGTTAAGTAAGAAGCTACAAGTGTTACCTGACGGTTCATGCGTTCTGTTGTATGAAACGGAAGTGCAGAGTATGTTGTTAGTCTATCATAAAGTCGTGAAACTATATTACCTTGAGCCTTGCCAGATATTTCTGATCCAAGCGTGTCAAATATTAATGATCTGTTAAGTAGTCCACGATTAGATACTTCTTGTACAAAGGGTTGCATCATTTCTAAAAATTGTTTTTGTGTAAATTTTTTATTGACTGCGTTGACATAGTACACATCTTTGTCGTCAATATTCATGTCGTCACGTAGTGTTAAGTTTCCTTCTACATCTGCTATAAAATAATTGTCTATAGATGGGGCTGTTATTGCTTTTGTATACCCAGTTTTAATTCCAAACTTATTAATTCCAAACCGAGAACCTGTTCTCACACTCTCATCAGTGCCATATGCGGGTATGCGGTGGTCAAACCCTGCTCCTGTAAAGAGCTTACCTGCAATCTTTAAGTTTGTCCCTGCTCGTTTAAATCCAATCTTCGCTGCGAGTGCAGGGTAAACAACGGTAGGTATCTGCACCGTATTAACAACGGTAGACGATACGTTAAATCCAATAGTGCCTAAGAAAGCTATCCTGTTTGCATTCTGTGCAACTCTTTCATACACGTTGTTAGGAGGGTTTATTGCAAAATTAACTCGTGTTTCTATTTCATCTAATAATATTTTTGCGTCTCTTGAACCTAGTAGCTTGCCATATTTTTTCTCGTAATCTGCTATCTTTTTATTAATAGCATCAATTTTTGTTTTATCGCCACTTGCATTAGCATCGCGCCTCAAAGTTAAAAGATTATCAGCAGAAGGTTGGTTTTCATCTCCTTTGTTTTTTAACTCAACTTGTTCTGCTAAGTTACGAAGCTCGTCTCGTAATAAATCTGAGGAGCGCATTTGTTGTATCTGCCGTGATAGATTGTACGCTTTTGTTTGAAACGCAAGTTCACTATTTTCAATATACCCTGCTTTATCTCCCCGACTTTGCATAGATTTAGCAAACGACGATTCGGGTAAAGCTCTTACAAACATTTGCATTATTTCGTTTTGTACAGAAGTCTCTACATTATTATCTTGTAATACTTTTATTGTCTGACCTACCCACCCTTTTGAAGGAGTTTTGTCAAAAGTCATAGTCTCAAATTTTGTAAATTCTGCTATTGTTTCTTCTTTTACTTTACCTGTTGCCAACACGTCTCTACGTGTTCTTCTAGCCGCGCCAGGGGTTTCAAACGCTTGGACTACATACTCACCCGCATTTGTTTCGTAGGTTAACCAATAGTCACCTTCTCTTGTTAAAGGAAAGTACGGTTCAATTAATTCTTTTTTAAATAAATTTGATAACACATCGTTACGTAAAAAATCTTTATCTTTTTCTGATAGGTTTAAGTCAGGTGAAGCTATTTTAGTAAATATACTTTCTTGCAGTTGTTTATATAATTCTTTGTAGGTATCACGCATAGCTTTGTATTGTGCTTGACCACTTTCACCTAGTTTAGTCCAATCTCCATTTTCAGCATTAAATGCTACCCACGTATCTAATAGATCAGCATTACCATCTCTATCTGTTTTAGAAGAACCGTCTTTGTTCATGTAAGTTTCTTTATCCAACGAGGGGTCAACACGCCGTGTTGTGCTTTTATACACCACATCATCAAAAGTTTTTGCTAAAGTTGGGTTAGCAATTTTCCAATTTCGTAGGTTTGTCAACGTGCCATCAAGAGGTTTCTCTGCTTGGTTTACTGCACCCTGTTGTTTTTCAAACGCCTCGTGTATGCGTTGTACATTTTCAAGTCCAAAGTAAGAGGCAACGTCGGCTAGTCCTTGAGACGGTAGTACTTTAAACCCTACAAACTTAGCTCCTTCATTGCCAATACTATTAAATAAACCTCCGACTGCATCTAAAAAACCACTTAAAGGTTTACCTCTAGCAGTGTTACCAAAATCATAATATCCTTTGGTAATTCCGTTAGCTAATTCATTTACTTTTTTTTTACTAGTAGTCAGTAGCTCTAGGTCTCCTGCATTTCGATACTTAGGTGCAGGGGCAACAAGTTGTTCAAAGATGCTGTTTACTTCTGTAAGTGCGTCTGAGTTTAATGATACC
>Ga0114932_10001932_pt1 | contig 22748 bp, 26 predicted proteins | sample 2SBtaG_2_FD_87286 | JGI IMG/M metagenome (GOLD analysis project Ga0114932, IMG submission 87286) | Deep subsurface microbial communities from Kolumbo volcano to uncover new lineages of life (NeLLi) - 2SBTROV12_ACTIVE470 metaG | ecosystem: Environmental > Aquatic > Marine > Volcanic ...
CTAAATCTGTAACTACAGGACAAGGTGATAGTGGTGACACAGATATCATTTACTTGAAAGGTGTAAACCAAAGTCATACTGGTTGGGAAGTTGAAACGAAAGTTGCTCTTCACGAAATGGTTGACTTAGATGTAGCACTTAGTAAAGGTGATTGGTTCTTCGATGGAGATGCCAAAGGTGACTATCAAGAAATGGAGTATAATGAAGAAGGTCAAGTCGTAGGACAAATGACTACTGAATATACTTATGCTCTTAATAACTTGAAAGTTGGCGATATGCCACAAACTGCCTATGTTGGTGGTTTGACACTTAAACCAATTGCAGGTCTTAGTATACAAGGTCTTTACAGAATGTATGCTGATAACTATGCTGATTGGAGTCCAGATAGTCGTGAAGTTGATGGTGACGAAGATAGAGCTCAAGTTTGGAAAGCACCTGACTATTCAAAACTTGACTTACATTTGTCATACAAACTACCACAGATTGCTGGTTATGACTTGACTCTTACAGGTCATGTCTTTAACGCTCTTGACGATGTTTATGTTCAAGACGCCGTTGATAACAGTAAGTACAATGGGTACGGTGATAAACTTCACTTAGCTCATAACGCTGAAGTATTCTTGGGTACACCAAGATACTACAATGTAGGACTAACTGTTAATTTCTAAAATGGTAAAATTGGGGGCATTTATTTGCCCCCATTTTATTTAAAAAAACACTTGACTTATATATAGTTTTATTGTTATATTTACATATCAAAAATGGGGATTTTATAATATGAAACCAATTACAATTACATTTGATTCTTTTGAAGAGTTCGAGAATATAACTGGATTGCTACATGGTAGAAGAATTTCAAGAGGACTTCGTGTTCAGAAATCAATATATCAACACATTAAAAATTCAAATAAACATTTGGAAGTTCATCACGAGTACACAATTGACTTACCAAAAGGTGGTCAAAAAAAGACACATGATATCGATATAGTAATCGTGAACACTAATGAAGTTTACGCTTTCGATAGTAAAAGTAAGTCTTTTAACGCGACACAAGATGCTCAAGGTGTTCTTGATGAATACAAAAAGTATATCAGTATATTAGAGGATATCTTCCCTAACAAAAAAATTGAATATGGTGTATTAAAAGAGGAGTGGGATAATCCAAAAAAGAGAAAAGATAGTAGATATACATATATGAATACCAGAGGTGTTAAGGTGTTTGATACATATAATTTCATGAAAAAAAACTATGGTGTAACCAAAGAACAATTGATTGATGAAGTCAATTCAGAAATACTAAATGAGGTAAGAGGTATAAGTGAAACCACTAATTAAGTGGAGTGGTGGTAAATCCAAAGAGTTACCAATAGTACATCAGTATAAACCAAATTCATTCAATGTGTATCACGAACCATTCATTGGTGGTGGAGCATCATGGTTGAACTTAAACCATAACAAAAATGTTGTATCGGATAACTTTGTAGAATTAATAGAGTTCTACAACACCATCAAAGAATACAAACAAGAATGTATCGATTATATCAATAATGTTGCCTTGGAGTACAATTGTATAGATAAAACACCCTTGACCAAGGAAGAGTTTGGTGAGCTGGGTAAGAAATACTATTATCATTATAGAGATAATGAATTTACAGAGCCATTGGAGAGGGCATTAAAGTTTTATGTATTGAGACAACTATCCTTTTCAGGCATGTTGAGGTTTTCCAAAGCTGGTAAGTACAATATTCCTTTTGGTTGGTATAAAAATATGAAGGTATTGGATTACAATGATGATCTGTTTAATCTATTGGACAATACTGATATAATATGTGGTGATTGGAAGAGTGGATTATCCAATGTAACTGATAAAGATTTTGTGTTCTTCGATCCACCATACACAAGAAAGTTTCAAACATATTCACCATATGGTGTGTTTGGAGAAACAGAACACTTAGAATTATCTGAATGGTTTAAGTCATCGCCATCTAATAATATGATTATTTTAAATAAAGATGATTTTACATATCCATTGTATAAGGATTATATTGTGGATGAGTATGATTATAAATATTCTATTCAGTATAGGGATAGGATGAAACATGAGGATAGTAATACAATTCATTTTGTTGCTATAAACTATGAAAAAAGTATTGATATTTCAAATTTTATTTAGTAAATTATAATATGTATCAGAATATTTGGTGTGAAAAAAGAGGTGGTAATCAAGTAGAAGTTCATCTGTGGGATGATGTTGCTGGTTATCAAAATTTTATATTTAAGAATTATGCCTATATTCGTGATGGAAGTGGACAATATCGTTCCATTTATGGAGATAAGTTAAAGAAGGTAACTTATTGGACAGAAGAAGATTTTAAAACAGGTAGAGTATTCGAATCGGATATACCATTAGAAACAAGAATACTTTTAGATAGATATTCAGATTCAGACGAACCATCAAAAGACCACAGAGAATTATTTTTTGATATAGAGGTAGAGGTTACAGATGGTTTTCCTGAACCATCAAAAGCTAATAATAAGGTTACTTCGATTGCCATGTATACTAAACATGATGATAAATACTATGTGTGTGTTTTAGGTGACCGTGATCCGAGTTTGCCTCCATTGACAGATAAAAAAGGCACATTGATAAAATTCTTTCGTAATGAAAATGATTTGTTACAGGCTTTTCTTAGGTTTTGGATAGAACTTAAACCAACCATTGTTACTGGTTGGAATACAAATGGGTTTGATATTCCTTATTTATATAATCGTATTTCAAAAGTTTTGGGTGAAGAATTTGCTAATGCTCTTTCGCCAATACAAATTGTAAAGTATAATCCAAACAAAAAGATGTATCGGATTGCTGGTGTTAGTTCATTGGATTATTTAGACCTTTACAGAAAATTTACATATACACAACAATCAAGTTATCGTTTAGACCATATCGGAACATTAGAGGTAGGTTTGGGTAAGGTTGAATATGAGGGTACATTAGATGACTTGTATAAAAATGATATTGACAAGTTCATAGAGTATAACTTGAATGATGTTAAGATTGTTAAAGCACTTGATGAGAAATTGAAGTTGATTGATTTGGCAAAGGGTGTATCTCACTTAGGTAGAATACCTTATGAAGAAGTATACTTTAGTTCTCGTTATATCGAGGGTGCGATGTTAGTCTATCTTCGTAGTTTGAATTTGGTTGCGCCAAGTAAATTACCAAATGTAAGTTATGATGGCTCTGATGGTAGATTTAGTGGTGCTTATGTTAAGAGTCCTGAACCAGGTCGTTATGATTGGGTATTTGATTTGGATTTGACTTCTATGTATCCTAGTATTATTATGAGTTTGAACATGTCGCCAGAAACTAAAATAGGTAAGATTAATGGTTGGGATGCGGAAGAATTTATCAAAGGTGTAGATAAACATCATTCTGTAGAAAAGGATGGTAAAGTTATTCAGACCTTTTCGAGTGGACAGTTGAAAGATTTTTTCAACAAAAATAATGTATCTATTTCATCTAATGGTGTGATATATGATTTATCTAAAAAAGGTGTCATACCAGCTATCTTGGAAAAGTGGTTCAATGAAAGAGTTGAGTATAGAGGACTTGCCAAGAAATATGGTGAAGAAGGTAATGATGAATTATATGGATACTTTAATAGACGACAACATGTTCAAAAGATTTTACTTAATAGTTTGTATGGTGTTTTGGGTTTAACTGTATTTAGGTTTTATGACATTGATAATGCTGAGGGAACTACAACAACTGGTGTTCAGTTGATTAAGTTTACAGAGAAGATTGCAAATAGTTATTACAATAAAATATTAAAGGATGATAAAGATTATTGTATCTATACTGATACCGATTCGGTTTTCTATTCTGCTTTACCATTGGTTAAAAACAGATTACCAAATGCCGATACAACTGATGATAAGTTTATGACCGAACAAATCTTGGATATTGCTAGTGAGGTTCAAGATTATATTAATAAGTCTTATGATTATTTCTCAAGTAAGTTTTTGAATATTCATGATGGTCATCGATTTGAGATTAAACAAGAGTTGATTGCCAAGTCTGCTTTTTGGGTTACAAAGAAAAGATATGGTCAATGGATTATTAACGATGGTGGTTTGGAAGTAGAGAAACTAGATGTTAAAGGTTTGGACATTGTTCGTAGTTCATTCCCACCAGCATTTCGTGACTTTATGACTAAGGTGTTGAAAGCTATATTGGCTAAAGTGGACAAGGAAAAGATTGATGAGTTTATTTTGAATTTTAAAAAGAGTTTAAATGACCACGACCTTGTAGATATATCGTTACCAAGTGGTGTCAAGGGTATAAAAAAATACACGAAGAAAAAGACAAAACATGGTTTTGGTGGTAAGTCTATGTTCACAGAAATGGAAAAGGGTGCACCAGTTCATGTTAAAGCTTCGGTTATTTATAATGACTTGTTAAAACATTTTAAAGTCAATAATCACGAGCAGATTAGAAATAGTAGTAAAATCAAATGGGTTTATTTGAAAGACAATCCATTTAATATTGATGCTATTGCTTACAAGGGTTATGATGATCCCAAAGAAATAATGGATTTTATAAATCAATATGTTGATAGAGATAAGTTATTTGATAAGGCATTAAAGAAGAAAATAGAGTTGTTCTACGAAAGTATGAAGTGGGATATGCCCGTAGATAAAAAAGTTTCAATCGAAAGGTTTTTTTGATTGACTTTTACAATAAAAAGTATTAAATTAAATCATAATAGGAGAAACTATGAATAAAATAACGCTGGATACTTTTATCCAAAAATACAATCTTGGTGGGAATGTAAATTCCGTCAAGTGGGAGTCGGATGGAAGTACATTATCCACACGATTCATTTCACCAGACAAAAGTCTATTAGGACAATTGACTTTGGCAAAACAAACTTTACCTGAGTTTGAAGTTGGTGTTTATGACACACCATTATTGTCTAAGATGTTAGGTACTTTAGCCGATAAGGTTGATTTTACTTTGACAGAAGTTGACAATACTCCAGTTGCTTTTCATTTAACTGATTCAGTTATATCAGCTGATTATGTATTGGCTGCTACTGGTGTTATACCTGATGTACCTGAATTAAAAAATGAACCTGAATACAAGACTTTGGTTAATATCGATAGTCAGTTTATCAATTCATTCATTCGTGGTAAAGGTGCTTTAGCTGATGTTGAAACATTTGCCATTACACCAGTAGATGGTGGTTTGGAATTCACTATTGGTTATAGTGACATAAACTCAAATCGTATCAGTATCAAAGTTCAAAGTGGTGCTGTAAGTTTAACAGAACCAGTTGTATTTAATGCTAATCTTTTCAAAGAACTTTTAAATGCTAATAAAGAGTGTTCAAAGGCAACACTTCAAATTAGTGATAAAGGTTTAGCTCACATCGAATTTAATGTTGATGATTTCAATGTTAAATATTGGTTAGTATCACAACAGGTATAAGATGGAATCACATGGACTATGGGTTGAAAGATATCGACCACAAGACTTATCAACTTATGTTGGTAATGAGCACCTTAAAACTAAAGTTGAGAGGTTTTTAGAAGATGGAAATGTTCCACACTTACTTTTATATGGTAGAGCTGGTGGCGGCAAAACCACACTTGCTAAAATTATTGTTAATAATGTTGAGTGTGATTATCTATATATTAATGCGTCGGATGAACGAAATATAGACTTGGTTCGAGACAAGTTGAAGAACTTTGCTTCTTCAATTGGTTTCAAACCTACCAAAATAGTCATACTGGATGAAGCGGATTATTTAAATGTAAATTCTGCCCAACCAGCTCTTCGTAATTTAATGGAAACATTCTCACAACATTGTCGGTTTATATTGACTTGTAATTATGTTGAGAAAATCATTGAACCTATACAAAGTCGTTGTCAAACATACAAGATAACACCACCATCTAAGAAAGAAGTTGCGTTACATTCCAAGACTATCTTGGAGAAAGAGAACATATCTTTTGACTTAGATGATTTAGCACTTGTGGTAACTGCTGGTTATCCTGATTTACGAAAAGTTATCAATGATTTACAAAGACAATCTATCGATGGTCAGTTGAAAATTGATAAACAAGGAATGTTACATAATGAGTTCAAACTTCAGTTCTTAGAGATGATTCAAAATAACGCTGATATCAGAACTATTCGTAAGTTAGTTGCCGATAGTAGTTTTAGTGATTACACAGAGTTATTTAGATTACTTTATGACGAAGTGGAAACTTTAACTGGTGATAAGATACCAGAATTGATATCTGAAATATCAGTTGGTGCTTATCAAGATGTGTTAGTAGTAGATAAGGAGATTAACTTTATTGCTACAGTATCGAACATATTGAGGAGATTACAATGAGTACAAAACCAATGAAACCATTACCACAACAACAACCACAAATTGATTTGAGTGATGCAGAAACCATGACTTGTCAGAAATGTAATAATAAAATTTTCATACAAGGATATGTCATAAAAAGAATTTCTGCTATTGTATCACCAACTGGTAAAGAGATGATAGCACCAGTTCAAGTATTTAACTGTGGAAACTGTGGTGCAATATTACCATTGGCGGATGTAGATGAACTTATTTAGTTGGATAAACGAACTATTTGTCGGTAAACGAGATTGGGATTCATTTTCGGATGCCGACAAAAAGAAGTTTAGTCCATTTATGGTTAATCGGTATTTGAGTATGGGTGAAGATTATTTACCACTAGTAAATCATTTTCAGAAATTCACAATAGAAGTTATGCCACCCAAGGTAGTATATCAGTTCTATTGTAGTTTACTACCAAAGAAAAAGACTTACTTAAAGTATTTAAGTGGTAAGAAAGAAAAGACAAATGACAAAGTAGTTCCATTTATTATGGAATATTTTGAAGTGAGTAAACTTCAAGCGGCTGAGTATTATGACTTGATGCCAAAAGAAGATTTAAAATTACTGATAAAAAAGTTTGGTAAATCGGATAAAGAGATAAAGGGAATGAGGATTAGATGAATAAGTTATGGATGGCTATTGGCGTGTCTATGATAGGTCACATTGTGGCTTGGTTTCATATGCAAGGTCAATTCAAATATGAATGGGCAAAAAGTTTTTGGTGGATACTTTTGGGTGGTATACCTATAAGTTTCACTTTTTATTATGGAACTAGATGGTATTATGAATATTTTGGAAATTATTGGTATGTTAGACCAATTGGCTTTGGTATGGGTACTTTGGTTTTTGGTTTATTAACTTGGTTAATGTTAAATGAAGTACCAGATACAAGAACAATAATAAGCTTGATTTTATCAGTTATTATTATTATAATACAATTATCACATGTAATAGTAAAGTAGAGGAAAGTATGAACATAAAAGAGAGAGAGTTAGAAACTAAAATAGCCAATCCTATAGATGATCCAGAGCGTAAACTGAATGTAGTTAATCAAATGGAAAAAGAATGGCCTGAAATGACAACAGAGTTTAAAAAATTACAACGAGAACAATATATTTTGTTTTGTAATAAACAACATGATTATGGTCCTGGTAATATATCTGTGGGAACACAATTACAGACACCAGAGGAAATTAAATTGTCATTGACAGGTTTGTGGTTTAGAATGAATGATAAATTACAACGAGTAAAAACATTATTACTCGGTGACAAACAATCTGCAGTAAAGGATGAACCTTTGGAAGATGCATATTTAGATGTTAGTAATTATGGAATAATGGCGACAATAGTCGGTAGAGGAAAATGGGGTAAATAATGAATAAACAATATTGGGGTGAAACAAAACTCAAAGAAAAAAAGAATTCTCAACCTAATAATGAAAAACACATTTCAGTACAAGATAATAAGATATATTATTATTCAGGTGTAAATAGAGATAGTGCTGTCGAATTAAATAAAAAAATTGGTGAATTGGAAACTAAATCCTTGACTTTATCAAAAACTCTTGGTATATTACCACCACCAATTAAATTATTTATCAACTCAGGTGGTGGTTCGGTAACTGCTGGTATATCATCTATGGATACGATATTGAGATGTCAAGTGCCAGTTAAAACTTATGTTGATGGATTCTCAGCGAGTGCTGCTACTTTTTTAACTGTTGTTGGTAAAAAAAGATATATGAGTAGAAATTCTTATATGTTAGTTCATCAGTTATCAAGTAGTTTTTGGGGAACTTATGCTAACTTTGAGGATGAGAAACAAAATCTTGATTTAATGATGAAAACTGTAAAAGATGTTTATAAAAAATACACTAAACTACCTATGAAGAAACTTGATGAAATATTGAAACATGATTTAATGTGGGATGCTCAGACTTGTTTGGATTATGGTATGATTGACGAGATAGTATGAAGTCGATATCACATTCACAGTTTACATCTTATAACGAATGTAATCTAAAGTGGAAACTTAGATACATTGATAAATTAAGTTTATCTGGTGGTAATATTCACACTTTATTTGGTTCTGCTATGCATACGGTACTTCAAGAGTATTTAGTGACTATGTATAATAAATCAATCGTGGAAGCTGATAAGTTAGATTTAGAAAGTATGTTAAAAGACGAGATGATAAAAGAATTTAATATCATCAAGGCGAGATGGAAAACAATACCTTGTGAACAAAAAGACCTTGTGGAGTTTTATCAAGATGGTGTTGAGATAATTAAACATTTTCATAAACATCGTAATAAGTATTTTATGAAAAAGAATTATGAATTGATTGGCGTTGAAGTTCCTATTTTTATGAATATACAAGAAGGTGTTCAATTAAAGAGTTTTCTTGATGTAGTTATTAGAAATAAAATTTCTGGCACTATCACTATTATTGATTTGAAAACTGCCACTCGTGGGTGGTGGGATTATCAGAAGAAAGACTTTTATAAGAAATCTCAATTATTGATGTATAAACAATTTTATTCAGAGAAATTCAATGTACCACTTCATAAGATTGATGTTTATTTTTTGATATTGAAAAGAAAGATTGCTAAAAAATCCGATTTTCCAATTAGTAGATTACAAAGATTCGAACCGGCACATGGTAAACCAAGTGTTAATAAGACTATGAAGGCATTTCACGAATTTCGTGAATTGATTTTTGATTCAAAAGGAAATCATAGAACTGATAGAGAGTATTCAGCAAAACCTGGTAGCGCTTGTAAGTTCTGTGAATTTTATGATACGGAGCATTGTAAATGGGGCAAGATCCTTTAAAAGTAGGAATAGTAGGTAGTCGTAAATACGAGAACCGAAAGAAGATAAAAGAATTTATCTTTAAGTTAAAAAATGATAAAGGTAATGATACTATAATAGTGAGTGGTGGGTGTAAACAAGGAGCTGATTATTACGCTAAAAAATATGCTCTTGAATTAGGACTACAATATGAAGAGTATCCACCGGCACATCAAGCACACAATTTGTATTGTCCATTACATGAGAGAAACTATGGTAAACCATATAGTGTAAAAAACTTCTTTGCTCGTAATAAACAGATTGCTATACATTCAGAATATGTAGTTGCATTTATACCAAGAGGTGATGATGCCAGAGGTTCTATGTCAACGATAAACTATGCTAAAAAATTTGGAAAAAATACACTTGTTATTGATTAATAAAATATATTTATATATATAGAGTTATTAACAAGGAATTGGTTATGAAACATAAAGCAAAATTAACATCAGTTAAGATATTGAAAAGTCTATACGAACAATTTAAATTTAAAACAGTAAATTCAAATATGAATCTACAAAAACTTGTAAATCGTTCAATTCATCAATATCTAAATGATATGACAATTAAAGAACGAATGGAAAGTTATGACAAACTTTTCGTAAGTGGGAGTAGGTATTAATGATGCAATTAAGAGAAGATATTATTGAAGCTCTTACAAAAAAATTTGAGGGTGAGATTTCTGCACATAAAGTCAATGTCGAAATTATGTTAGAAAATACTGTCGGAGTGGGTGAACATCCTAATATTATAGAAACAGTTGAACAAGAGTTAGAGATAATTGCAAGTTATGAAGATAAGTTAAATGCTTTGAAAAAACATTTTACAGATTCAAACACTAAGAAGAAAGAGGTATTGAATGGCTAAGAAGAAAATTTTATTGATGTCTGATGATTTGAGAATGCATAGTGGAGTAGCTACTGTATCAAAAGATATGATAGTGGAAACACTTGACGAATTTGATTGGGTTCAGATAGGTGGAGCTATAAATCATCCCGAAAAAGGTCAAATTGCGGATATGTCTAAGGCGATGTTAGATTTTGGTATTAAAGATCCTTATTTAAAGATTTATCCAGTTGATGGATATGGTGATGAGGATATATTAAGAGATGTAATTGATGCTGAAAAACCTGATGCGATTTTACATTATACAGATCCAAGATTTTGGATTTGGTTTTACAATATGGAAGCTGAAATTCGTAGGGATATTCCTATTTTCTATTATAACATTTGGGACGATTTACCAGATCCTCAATATAACACAAATTATTATCGTAGTAGTGATTTATTGATGGCAATATCAAAACAAACTTATGGTATTAATAAAAGATTATTAAAACCACAAGGGTATGAGGATTGGCAAGTTACTTTTGTTCCACATGGTATTTCTGAAAGAAGATTTCATAAAGTCGAAGATGATGATGTCAAAATGATAGATTTTGAAGAAAAACATCAATTGGACGATAAGAAATTTAAAATATTATATAGTAATCGTAATATCAGAAGAAAACAACCTGGTGATGTGATTATGGCGTATAAATATTTTATGGATGAATTGACTCCCGAGCAAAGAAAAGAATGTGTGTTGATTTTTCATTGTGCACCAAAAGATGAAAACGGAACTGATTTGCCAAGAGTGAAAAGACATTTAATTCCAGATTATGATATTTGTTTTACATATGATACAGATGGTAGACCATTTGGTGATGAGGAAATGAATCTACTTTTCAATTCAGCTGATGTGTATGTTAATTTAGCATCTAATGAGGGGTTTGGATTAGGTAGTTGTGAGGCACTTACAGTTGGTACACCGATTATTGTCAATACTACTGGTGGATTACAAGACCAATGTGGATTTCAAGATGATGATGGTAATTTATTGACACCAGATGATTACATTGAGTTAGGTAGTAATCACAGAGGTCGATATAAAACACATGGTGAGTGGGCAAAACCCGTTTATCCAACTTCTATTTCATTACAAGGTTCAGTACCAACACCATACATTTGGGATGATAGATGTCAGCCAGAAGATGTTGCTAAAAATCTAAGAGAGTTCTATGATATGGGTAGAGAAGAAAGAAAACGAGTTGGTTTATTAGGAACTGAGTTTTGTAAAGAGAATCAAATGACTGCTAAAGAAATGGGTAAAAACTTTATCAAGTCTATGAATGGAGCATTTGAAAATTGGAAACCTAAAGGTCGTTACACTATGGAGACAGTATGAAGAAATTTGTTTTAATGATTGCACCATTTAACACTCGTAGTGGTTATGGTGATCACGCTCGTTCTATTTTTTATTCAATAATGGACAGAGAAGATTTGGATATCAAATGTATTGATGTCAAGTGGGGTAATACACCAAGAAATCATTTAAATCCAGAAGTTTCAAGACATAAGAAATTGTTGGATACATTTATTGATGGAAGTAATATAAAAACTCAACCTGATGTATTAATTGATATCAGAATACCGAATGAGTTTGCAGATGGTGCTAAGGTTAATATCGGTATAACTGCTGGAGTTGAAACAGATGTGGTTTCACCTGAGTTTTTAGCTGGTATGAATAAGATGGATTTGAATATCGTACCATCTAAATTTACTGCTGCTACATTCAAAAAATGTAATTATGATAAAATGGAAGATGTAGGTGGTCAAAAACAAAAAGTTGGAGAGGTCAGTTTAGAAAAACCAATTAAAGTATTATTTGAGGGTGTTGACACAGATGTTTACTATCCAAGAGTAAAACACGAAATAAAGTCTGATTTTAAAGATGAGTTAGATGAATTAATTAAAGAGGATTTTGCTTATTTACATGTCGGACAATGGGGTAGAGGTGGTTATAACGAGGATAGAAAAAATATTCCTCTAATGATAAAGAATTTCATAAAAGCATTTAGTAATCGACCTAATTCACCAGCATTGATTTTGAAAGTTAATGGTGCAAATTTTTCTATTTTAGATAAGCACGAGATTACTTCAAAGATTGACGAAATTAAAGATGAATTTTCACAAGTAGATTCAATACCAAACATTTATTTGATTCATGGTGATTTGACAAGTGTAGAAATGTCTATTTTGTATAATCACCCAAAGGTAAAAGCTTTTCTTACTTGTACTCATGGTGAGGGTTATGGTAGACCAATGGCTGAAGCCACTTGTTGTGATTTACCAGTTATTGCTTCCAAATGGAGTGGTCATTTAGATTTTTTAACCGATAGTGAGTCTTTGCTTATAACTGGTTTTATGAAAGAAGTACCAAAGTCTCAATTATGGCAACCAATCATAGTTGAACCATCCAAGTGGTTTGATGTTAATGAAGCTGATGTTGTCAGAAAGATAAGAATGTTCCATAAGAAACATAAATTGATAACTAAGAAGGCGGAACGATTAGGTAAGAAAAATAGACGACAAAAGTCTCTGAAAGCTATGGCAGTTGAATTTAACAAAATCATGGATGATGTATTGAAACAAATTCCAAGTGCAGTTAATTTAAAGTTACCTAAACTCAAAAAAGTTAATAGTAAAGATAGTAAACCAGCAACCGTTAAATTACCTAAGTTGAAAAAAATAAACTAATGGAAGATATGTTCATGAGAGTTCAATGTCCGTGTTGTTTGGAGGACGAAAATGGAATTGAGGATTCGTTGGTTTTACTTGGTGATGATGAACAAAATATGCAGTGTTTATATTGTGGTTATGCTTCTAATAAAAAAATGAAATCTCATATTGATGATAATCCATTTCCACAGGAATTTAAAGATGTGTGTAGAAATATCAACGATAGGTGGTGGGCGCCGTCTGTATTTACAACAGAAAACTATATGGTGGTGCCACTTGCTGAAGAAGATAAATTAAAGTGGAGATTATTTGCAAAGAATGATCCTGAAACAGAAGTTCTTGTACCACATTTTAGTGATGCATATAAAATGGTAGAAACATTGGAGAAAGCACTTGGCCAGAAGATACAACAATCGTAAAATAATTGATACACAACAAACTTTACCGTTGAACAAAATCCTACCAGGAATGATAGTGACATTTAATTATTCTGAACAAGGTGTTACTGATCCAAGACCTCTTCTATTGTTTATGCATTACAATAAAGATACTAAAGTGTTAGAGGGGTTGAATATGAATTATATCAATCCAGCTAAACTAAAAAAGTTATTTTCTGTTATTGAATTTAAAAAAGGTAAACTTGATGAACAAGAAAATTTATTAAGTTTAAAAGAAAATTATTTTAGGATACAAATATCAAATCCAAAAAAACGATCTCCAATTTCACCAAAAAGATTTTATGGTGATGTGGTTAGTTCTGATAATCGATTTGTAGAATCATATCGTAGTTATAAAACAACAAAATTAAGTGCTTTGAAGGTTGCAAATATCCATTTAGATATGGTCGGTGTTGTAAGTGAAAATTAGTTATTCAATATTAACTCATAACGAAACAAATACATTAGAAAAGTTATTAAAGTTTTTAGTCAAGTGGAAACAACCACAAGATGAGATTGTAATACTTGATGATTATTCTGATGATATAAAAACCAAACAGATATTGGATTTTTATGTATCTGCACATGATATAGTTTTTGAACAAAGAAATCTATTGAATGATTTTGCTTCGCAGAAGAATTATTTGAAATCAATGTGTAGTGGTGATTACAGTTTTAATTTGGATGCTGATGAAATGATAAGTCTTTGGTTGATGAAGAATATTCATGGTATATTAGAGGAAAATGAAATAGACTTAGTTTATTTACCGAGAATTAATACAGTTGATGGATTAACTGAACAACATGCTAGATATTGGCATTGGGAAGTTAATCAGGAGGGATGGGTTAATTTTCCTGATTGGCAAGGTCGTATATTTAAAAACAGACCAAATATAAAATGGCAGTATGCAGTACACGAAATGTTAATAGGATTTCAGACTTATTCACATTTACCAACAGACAAACCATTTTGTATATTACATCATAAAACTGTAGAAAAACAAGAACAACAAAATAAAAAATATAGTGGAATTAGAAGATAATGGAATATGTTTTAAAACAACAAGTAGATGTAAAATATTTTAGAGGTATGAAAAACTTTATGGTCTTTGTGAATAAGGATTATGAGGATTTGGATGTCAAGTTAAGAAAAGGAGATACTGATTATTCCGACAATGATAAGACCGTTAGATTTATTAAAGCTCAAATTGAGAATAGTATTGAATTAGGATGGGATCCAAAAGATATAGTTATTGCTACTAATTTTGATGTAGAACATATGGGTGTAAAAACTTATATACTAGATGAAGTATGTGATTATTCACAATTTTTTCATAAGGAATATGCCGTGTTGGAATTGATGAAGAAAGGTGTTTTAGATACTAATGTATTTTATCACGATTTAGATGCATTCCAATTAGAGAAATTTGAATTTCCAAAATTTGATGGTGATTGGGGAACTTGTGTTTATCCAGATTATGATGGTCATTCTTGTCAATGTGGAGTTATGTATTTTAAACCAACAGCAGTTGATATTTTTGAAGATATGGTCGCTAGGATGAAAAGAAAAGAATTTGGAACACATGATGATGAAGTAGTTATAAGAAATTTTGTTAAACTTAATCCGACATATTCACATAGGGTTTCAGTTTTAAATACTCGTTGGAATGTTGGAATGACTAGGTTTCCAACTAGATATTCAACTGCCGACAAACCTGTATATGTAGTTCATTTTCATCCTGATAAACAAAATGAATGGGATTGTATGATAGAGGGAAAAAATGATTTGGGAGTTAAAGTCGTGGATGAACGATTGATAAAAATACTTAAAAAATATAATTTACAAGCATAATGAGGAGTTTATTATGAAAGCATTAGTAACAGGTGGTGCCGGTTTCATCGGTACTAACTTAATAAAAAAATTATTACAAGAAGGTCATGAAGTAGTAAGTCTTGACAACTATTCTACTGGTAAAAAAGAAAACGAACAAGAGGGTTGTAAATATTATGATGTTGATTTATGTGAAGTAGAAGATTATTCAGTTTTTATGGATAATCCAGATACTATATATCACATAGGAGCACTTGCTAGGATTCAACCTTCATTGACTCATCCAGTACCACACATTCAGAATAACTTTGACAGTACACTAAATGTATTAGAGTGGTCAAGAAAAAAGGGTGGTATACCTGTTGTTTATGCTGGTTCAAGTTCTAAACATCACGGATTGTATGGTAGTCCTTATGCTTGGGTTAAATTTGCTGGTGAAGAGTTATGTAAATTATATTCAGAATGTTATGATGTACCTACTTCAATATGTAGATTTTATAATGTGTATGGTCCACACCAATTGGTCGATGGTCCTTACTGTACTGTTATTGGTATTTTTGAAGAACAGTATCAAAACAAAACACCATTAACAATCACAGGCACCGGCGAACAAAGACGAGATTTCACTCATGTGAATGATATTGTTGATGCTCTTTTTAGAATTTCAAATGCTATGCATGGTGAAGTAGATATGAGATATGCTGGAGAAGAATTTGAATTAGGACGAGGTGTAAATCATTCTATCAATGAAGTAGCAGATATGTTTGGAAAAGATTATCCAAAAGAATACATACCACCACGAAAAGGTGAATATGATAAAACATTATGTGAAGATAGAAAAGCACATGAAATGGTAGAATGGAATCCTGTTGTCAATTTGGACGATTACATTAAAGACGCGATAGAAAAATGAAATTAGCCTATGTACTAGATGTAGCTGGGGTAAAATCTTTTTATGTAAAGGATGGTGTCGCACATACTTTTGAAGATGATAAACCTTATGTATTTTTTCATGCCGTATCACCAAAACTTTTTATGGGTGGTTGGAACTATCCATTTTTATGGGATGGTGGGTGTTATTTGAATTTGAATGAATTCAAGAAAAATGATTGGGATTTACCTGACTACGACTTTGATTTGATTATGTATGGGAATGAAAGATGTGGTTTAGATCCCATTACTTATGATGAATACAGAACTGATGTATTACGAGAAAAATATCCAAATGCTAAAATATTAGGTTGGTTTAAAGAAATAGAAATACCTTATCGTGAAGGTAGACAAGAAATTAGAGAACAAAATAGAATCAGATTTTTTAAAGACTGTGATGCCGTAGCATCTCATGCTGTTCCTGGTGACACACCAATGAAACATCTACCACAGATACAAAAAATAGAAGAACAATTAGGTAAAAAGATTGATTATTATATTTCACATCCAATAAATATCAATGGTTATTATGATACTTTTTATACTGAAGAAAAAGAAATGTCTATATACGCTTATCTACCAAATCCAATGCACAGACGAGGTGAAACTTATGAGTTTGCAAGTTATCTAGGAAACAAATATAATTTACCAGTCAAACATAAACCATTAGAACCCGGTCAAGATTTTGCTTATTTATCACAAAAAGAATTTATGGAATTGTGGTCGCCATCACTTTTTCACATTAATATGGATCCTTCACCTATTCAACCCGGAATGCAAGGTATACAAGTTGCGTCAGTTGGTTCAATAAATTTTGGTGGATTCAATGAATCTCATTTGGTATTGTTTCCAGAGACAGCTAGTAATGACAAAAAAGTATTGGAAGAAAAGTTTGTCGAGTGTATTAATGATGAAGTTGCTAGATTTAGAATAATAGAGTATGCTTGGGATAAATTGAATGAAATTTATAATTACGATTTAGTAAAAAAACAACTTGTAGAAGTTTATAATGATTAACGGTGTCATAGTAAAAGAACCAGATGTCTTTACTGATTATAGAGGTGATTATTGGACTACTTGGGTGAAAGAAGATTATGATTTAGATTTTAATCACGATAAGGTTTCAACTTCAGGACACGGAGTGCTACGAGGTATACATGGGGATAACAAGTCTTGGAAATTGGTAACTTGTCTTTATGGTTCAATTTATTTTGTAATCGTAGATAATAGACCAACCTCGGACACATACATGTTATGGGAATCGATGATTTTAAATGATAAGAAAAGAAAACAAGTTTTGATACCACCGGGTGTTGGAAATGGTTTTTTTGTATTGAGTAACCATTGTGTATTTCAATATAAGTGGTCATACGAGGGAGAGTATCCTGATGTAGAAGATCAATTTTCAATTAAATGGAATAATCCTAAAGTTGGTATAGATTGGCCAACGGATAATCCAATATTGTCAAAAAGAGATAAATAGGAGTTATAAAATGCCAGCAGATAGTAGAACAAAAACAACAATAATAAAGTTAAGAAAACACAAACGAACAAAGGAAAAAACTTGTCTCGTTACTGCATATGATTATCCACAATCATTAATAGCTGATAAGGCAGGTGTTGATGCTATTCTTGTAGGAGATTCTTGTGGAATGACAACACATGGATACAAGACAACCATACCTGTAACTATGGATGAAATGATAAATCATTGTGAGGCTGTTTCGAGAGGAGCAAAAGATGCTTTCCTAATAGGTGATATGCCTTATATGTCTTATCAAGAATCAAATGAATTGGCGGTAAGAAACGCTGGAAGGTTCATTGTGGCGGGTATGGATATGGTTAAGGTTGAAGGAGCGATGGTTGACAGAATAAAGGCGATATGTGATTCGGGTATAATGGTCATGAGTCATTTAGGATTAACACCACATACTCGTGCTAAACTTGGTGGGTACAAAGTACAAGGTAAAACAGCAAAGAGTGCTGAAATAGTGTTAGACCAAGCAAAAAAATTACAAGACGCGGGATGTTCGGCATTACTGTTAGAGGCGATGCCAACTGAACCAGCAGGTATGATAGCAGAAGAACTTGACATACCAGTATATGGTATTGGAGCTGGAGACAGAGTTGATGGTCAACTTGTAATTCTTCATGATTTGGTGGGACTATTTTGGGAATTTAAATCAAAGTTTGTAAAAAGATATTGTGAAGCAGGTCAGTTGATACAGACGGCACTTGAGGATTATAAGAGTGAAGTTAAAGGTGGTCAGTTTCCAGCAGAAGAAAACTTTTATGAAATTAAAGAAGAAGAACTTGAAAAACTACTTGGTGATAGCTCTTGGAAATATGAAAAAGATAGGGTTGAGAATTTAGCAAAACCTAAACATAGTGCAACACCAATTACAACAAAAACTGTTAGAGGAATTAAATGAAAGTAGCAGATTATATTATAGATTATTTAGCGGATTACGGAATTGAAGATGTGTTTCTTGTTTATGGAGCAGCCAATGGTGATTTGGTAGATGCATTTACTAGGAATGATAAGATAAGATATGTTGCTGTGATGCATGAACAAGGTGGTGGTTTTTCTGCCGAAGGACACGCTAAGATATCAGGTAAGATTGGAGTTGCATTGGCGACAAGTGGTCCTGGTGGAATGAATTTTGTAACACCGATTGGAAATTGTTATTACGATAGTATTCCTTGTTTGTTCATTACAGGTCAGATAAATTCTCAGTTTATGAGACCAGACAAAAGTATCAGACAAATTGGATTTCAAGAAACTGATATCGTTAGTGTCGTTGAACCAATGACTAAATATGCTAAGACAATTACCGATCCATCAGATGTTAAATATGAATTAGAAAAGGCTATTCACTTGGCAACAGAAGGTAGACCTGGACCAGTATTGTTAGATATCCCTATAAATGTACAGAAACAAGATATTGATGAAAAAACTTTGTTAGGATATGATGTTGGTTTGAAAACCACTTACGATGTTGATGCTATTAACAAACAAATAGATACATACATTAGGGATTTGAAGAATAGTGAAAGACCTTGTTTAATGATTGGTGGTGGTGTAAGATTGAGTGGTGCAGTTGATGAATTATTGGAACTTGGTAGAGAGTTGAAAATACCTATGTTTCCTACTTGGAATGCACTTGATATCGTTTGTTCAGATTATGAGTATTATGGTGGTAGGATTGGAACTTATGGTGGAGCGGGTAGAAACTTTGGAATACAAAATTCAGATTTGTTATTGGCAATAGGAAGTAGGATATCAGGTAGAATTACTGGTGGTAACATTCATACTTTTGCTCGTGAGGCTAAAAAGTATATGGTGGATGTTGATAAAGCTGGATTACAAAAAAAATTACAACAAGTACCATTTGAAGAGTGTATTTATTCAGATGCAAAATTGTTTATTGAACTATTGATGGAAAGATTAAAGTCTGAAGATTTATCAGATTTTAGTTGGTGGGTTGAACAAGTTATGACTTGGAAAGAAAAATACGATCCTGTAACTGAATCAATGTTTGAACCAAAAAAATATCCACATCCTTATGCCTTTACTAGAATTCTATCAGAAGAAATGAAAAGTAATGATATATTTGTCGCAGATTGTGGTGGTAATATTGTAGTCAGTAATCACGCTTTTGAAACAAAAGTAGGTCAAAGATATTTTACAAATAATGGAAACTCACCTATGGGATTTTCATTTGCTGGTGCTATAGGAGCGGCAATTGCTGCTGATGAATCACAAAATGTGGTTTGTGTTATTGGTGATGGTGGTTTTAATATGAATATACAAGAACTACAAACCATAGTTAACTATCAAATTCCAGTTAAAACTATTATATTAAATAATCACATTTATGGTATTACTAAAGCATTTCAAGAAACAAACTTTGAAGGTAGAGCTGAGGCATGTGGTCCTGTAGGTTATAATCCACCAAATTTTGTTGATATAGTTGAAGCTTACAAAATTCCGACAATGATAGTGGACGATGGTTCGGATTATGAAAAAGTTAGAGAACAGATTAGAGAGTTTTTAAATCATGACGGTCCTATTGTTATGGATTTAAATTGTCATGAATATCATACTTACGATCCTAAAATTGTAGGATGGGAAACACCTATTGAAGATATGTATCCTTACTTATCAGATGAGGAGTTTAATGACAATATGTACATAAAACCAATTGGACAAAAAAGAGTTTATCCTAAACTGATAAAGAATGATTTATGGGATTAGATATATTATTTGTACACCCTAATGCGTCAAATAAGATTTATCAGGGTTTATCTAAAATTTCTGCAATTGAACCACCAATGTGGGCTGCTATGTTGGCTAATCATTGTAGACTTGTTCCTAAAAATAACTTTGGAGTTCAAATACTAGATTGTGAGGCAGAGTCATTATCATGGGAAAAATCTGCTGAAACAATAGATGATATTAATCCAAGAGTGGCTTGTTTTGTTGTATATGGTCAACAACCAAGTGCTTCAAGTCAAAATATGACTGGTGCGATTGGAACTGCAAAGGAATTAAAAAAACTAAATCCAAATATAAAAACATTATTTGTTGGTGGTCATATATCTGCTTTACCACTAGAAGTTCTTAAAGAAGATAGTGTAGATATGGTGTGTCAAAATGAGGGTGTTTATACTGTAAGTAATCTACTTAAAACTGATTTATCTCCTGAAAGACTTAAATCAGTAAGAGGATTGGGTTATAAAATTGATGGTAAAGGTGTTTTGAATTTACCAGAGGGGATTGTACCTAGAAGTAGATTAGAATTTGATTTACCAGGTATGGCTTGGGATTTATTACCTGATATCAAAAAGTATAGAACTGCAGGGTGGCACTCTTGGTCTAATAATACAGAAGCAGCACCATTTGCTTCGATATACACTAGTTTAGGTTGTCCATATAAGTGTTCTTTCTGTATGATTAACATTATCAATAGGGTAGATGTTTCACCATACATTTCAAGTCAAGACAGTAATGTATTTAGATATTGGAGACCTGAATTCATGATAGAGCAGTTTGACCAAATTGCTAGGATGGGTGTTAAAAATGTAAAGATAGCAGATGAATTATTTGTATTAAATCCAAATCATTTTCAACGAATATGTGATTTGATAATAGAAAGGGGTTATGATTTTAATATATGGGCATACTCAAGAATTGATACTTGTAAACCAAAGTATTTAGATGTGTTGAAAAAAGCTGGTGTTAATTGGTTAGGTTTGGGTATTGAAAATCCAAACCAAACACTAAGACAAGAGATACACAAAGATGGATACAAGGAAGTCAAGATAGGGGATTTGATGACTGATATGAGAAATGCTGGTATAAGTATTGGTGGTAATTATATATTTGGATTACCAATGGACACTCACGAGTCAATGAGAGAGACTTTAGATTTTGCCATAGAAAACAAGACCGAGATGGTTAATTTTTATTGTGCTATGGCTTATCCAGGTAGTCCACTTTATTTACAGGCTAGAGAAAATGGTTGGGAATTACCAAATGATTATGTAGGATACAGTCAACATGCATATGAAACATTAAATTTGTCAAACGATAATTTGACTGCGGTTGAAATTCTTGAATTTAGAGATAAAGCATTTGTTGAATATAACTCTGATATTGATTATTTAAATTTACTCGAAAGTAAATTTGGAAAACCAGCAAGAGATAACATGGAGAACACTTTAAAGATTAAACTTAAAAGAAAATTGTTGGGAGATTAATTGGAAAATATATTTATAGAAGAACAAATGATTTTGGAAATAAATGAAAAGAAAAATTAAAGTTGGAATGGTTCAAGTAAATAACAGTTTTTCTGGTCAGAACTATTTGCCGTTGTCTCTTGGGTTTTTAGTATCTTATGCTGAATTTCATTGTAAAAATTTCAATGATTTCGACTTCTTAAATCCAATATATAAAAGAGTTAAAATTAAAGAAGCTGTTGAACTGTATAAAGATTGTGACATAGTTGCTTTTAGTGTTTATGTGTGGAACAACAATATATCAATGATGATTGCAAAGGCTTTAAAAGAAGTTAACCCTAATATACTAACTATTGCTGGTGGATGTCATATACCAGAAAGACCTGAATATATTGAAAAGTATATGAATGACCATCCATATCTTGATATCGCTTCGGTTGGAGAGGGTGAAAGAGTATTCACCGACTTCTTGGAAAACTATCCTACTAGAAGTTGGGATAAAGTTGAGTCATTGATTTACAGAGATGGTGATAAATTAATCACCACGCCACAGGCAGAACGAATTAAAGATATGAACGAAATACCATCGCCATTTATTGAAGGTTATTTTGATGGTTTAGTAAGAGACAATCCTGAGGAAAGATGGATTGGATTATGGGAAACTAATCGTGGATGTCCTTTTGCTTGTACCTTTTGTGATTGGGGTGTTGGGTTCAAAAAGAAGGTATCTAAATATGATTTGGAAGGTAGGTTGTATGAGGAGATTGATTGGTTCAGTAAAAATAAGATAGAATTTGTTTTTACTTGTGATGCTAACTTTGGGATGTACAAAGATAGAGATTTACCGATAGTTAAAAAGTTTGCTGAAAATAAAGAGAGGTATGGATATCCAGAAGCCTTATCTGTACAAAATACTAAAAATTCTAATGATGTTTCATATCAAGTTCAAAAGTTAATGTCGGACACAGGA
>Ga0114932_10001933_pt1 | contig 22746 bp, 23 predicted proteins | sample 2SBtaG_2_FD_87286 | JGI IMG/M metagenome (GOLD analysis project Ga0114932, IMG submission 87286) | Deep subsurface microbial communities from Kolumbo volcano to uncover new lineages of life (NeLLi) - 2SBTROV12_ACTIVE470 metaG | ecosystem: Environmental > Aquatic > Marine > Volcanic ...
AGTATCTGCATCTTTGATAAGGTGCCTTTACATGAACTATTCGCTAAACCCATACTACAAAATTTCAAAGAGCAAAATGATAACCAGTTGAAAATGTTCTAATTAAGACGAAACGTTAATGAAAATAGATAAATATGAAAGTTAAAATGAAATGGCTGGACTGGTTTTTTATACTCGCTCTGATTGATGTGATATGGCAGTTGTATTCTCAGATTTTTGAGGATGCATATTATCATTCCATAATTGATCAAGGAAAGCTGTTACTGCGATTAATTCTAATGGTAATATTAGCTATCACGATTTACCGAAGGGTGGTGCATAAGTCAAATAATAATAAATAAGCTTCTTACGTAAAGAATAAACAATTGCTTTATCTGGCACTAGCATTTGCAATATCTGCCTCCTTTGTAATAATAAATATAGGTTAACATATTTTGATTACACTGATTACATATTTATATTCCGGTTTCCATGTTTTATCCGCTTTCCAATATTTCAGAAACGACTCTTGCTTATTTGCCTCCATTCCGTAAAAGCAACTATCTGGTTTATTGGATAATGATCTTGATGGTCGTTACTGCTATAATGATCTTGCCTTTTGTAAATACTAATATTGCCGTGAGGTCAATGGGCATTACACGGCCTTTAAATGAGCGAACAGAAATAAAGCCAGTTATAGGGGGGATTATTGATACATTGTATTATCACGAAGGTAGTCATATTGCTAAAGGTGCAGTCCTACTGCGGCTGAAAGATCAGGTGACTGGTAGCAAACGTCGGAGAAATGACTACGAAATATCCCAACGCCAACAGTTCGTCCACGATTTAGAGCTACTCACTTCTTCTACAGACTTAGATGAGTCACTGACTATTCAGTTGCAGTCTCCATTGTACCGTGAACAGCTTAGCCGCTTTATTCAACAGCTAGCTGATCAAGAAGCCGGATTAAAGAAATCTGTCCGTGAGTTAAGCATAAATCGACAGCTCTTGGCGGATAAAGTAATAGCACCTAAAGAATATTTTGACGTGGAAGTACAAAATAACAGAGTTTCTGCGGGATATAAAGCTTTTATGCGTGAACAGCAAGCTACTTGGCAGCAAGATTTGAGCCGCTACCGATTAGAATTATCCCAATATCAAGACGTACAAGTACAGGTCAAAACTGATGCTTCGTACTATGAAGTAAAAACCCCAGTAGCAGGTATTATCCAAGGTATCAATGATAAATATGCCGGAGGTCTGGTGCAAGCTGGGGAGACTTTATGTATTCTATCGCCAGATGACACGCTGTTAGCCGAGTGCTATGTATCACCCCGAGATATTGGATTAATACAAAAGGGGCAATTGGTGCACTTCCAAGTAGATGCTTTTGATTACAATTATTTTGGAGTACTCACCGGTAAGGTAAGAACTATTGATAATGACTTCACAACAGTGAACAATGAGCCTGTTTTTAAAGTACGCTGCACTTTTGACAAGAGTCAATTGAGCTTGAAAAACGGATTTACAGGCCGATTACAGAAGGGGCTCACCTTCCAGGCGCGTTTTATCATTGGACATCGTAGCCTTTGGCAACTACTTTGGGACAAACTTGATAACTGGTTAAATCCTTCAGCGCCTAAAACGACAATACAGCACTACGGCAATGAAAAAGAGAATTAAAATCAAACAACGCGACATAACCGATTGTGGTGCGGCTTGTATTGCTTCAGTAGCAGCATATTACAGACTTCAGCTGCCAGTAAGTCGAGTTCGACAATATGCTGGCACTGACCGTTACGGGACGAATGTATTAGGCCTAATCACTGCGGCAGAACGATTAGGCTTCCAAGCCAAAGGAGCCAAGGGTACAATAGATAGTCTACCCAAGATACCTCTACCGGCTATTGCTCACGTAACATTAAAAAATGGATTACAACATTACGTAGTTATATATCAAGTAAAGAAAGGACGAATCATCTGGATGGATCCAGCCGATGGTGAACTACACACTGGAACAATAGCAACTTTCAAAGAAGCCTGGAGTGGATTCATTGTGCTACTGATGCCGGGAGACAATTTTGTCAAAAAATCTCAAAAACAATCTAATGTTCTTCGTTTTTGGCACCTGATTTCTCCTCAGCGCGGGATGATGATGCAGGCGTTGGTCGGAGCGCTGGTTTATACTATGCTCGGTGTTAGCACCTCAATCTACATGCAGAAGATTGTAGATTTCGTATTGGTCGAAGGAAACACGCGACTACTCAATCTAATGAGCATTGCTATGATTCTGATACTATTGTTCCAGGTAATTATAGGATATCTCAAATCGATGATTGGTCTACGAACTGGTCAGGTGATTGATGCAAGATTAATTCTTGGTTATTACAAACACTTAATGCAATTGCCGCAACGTTTCTTTGATACTATGCGAGTAGGCGAAATTGTTAGCCGTATCAATGATGCTGTGAAAATTCGTACGTTTATCAATGATACGGCTTTATCAATGATTGTTAACATATTAATCGTAGGCTTCTCGCTGACTATAATGTTTTTTTATTACTGGAAATTAGCGTTGATTATGTTGACTATCATTCCCAGTTATCTAATTTTGTATTGGATTAGCAATCGAATCAACCGAAAGTGGCAGCGCAGACTGATGGAGGAAAGTGCCGAACTGGAGACCCAACTGGTGGAAAGCATTAATGCAGCGGGTACGGTAAAGCGCTTCGGACTAGAGGCCTATGTAGGCTTCAAAACTGAGACCCGTTTCATTGAATTACTACGTTCAATCTATAAAAGTGGGATTAATGGATTTTATTTGAGTAATGCTTCTGAATTCGTTACCCGCCTACTTACGATCGTCATTTTATGGCTTGGAGGATATTACGTAGTACAACGATCATTGACACCAGGTGAACTACTGTCGTTTTTTGCTTTGATTGGCTATTTTACAGGACCAGCAGCCTCATTGATTAGTGCCAACAAAAATATCCAAGATTCGATAATTGCAGCTGACCGCCTTTTTGAGATTATTGATCTAGAAGTAGAGGCTTCCGACGATAACAAGGCGGAATTAACTCCGAAACTGATCGGAGATATTCATTTTCAAGATGTTCACTTTCGTTATGGTACGCGCAATAATGTGTTTCAGGGGCTTGATCTTACTCTGAGCAAGGGAAGATGTACGGCAGTGGTGGGAGAGAGTGGTAGCGGCAAGTCGACCCTGTTATCTCTGCTACAAAACCTTTACTCGCTACAACAAGGTAGCATTACTATTGGAGGACTAGATATTCGTTACTTGACAAATCATAGCCTACGAAGAATGATTGCGGTAGTACCGCAGCAGATTGACTTGTTTGCTGGAACGGTGATCGAAAATATTGCTTTAGGTGACTACGAGCCGGATATCCAACGAGTGATAGCACTAAGTATGCTGTTAGGGATCAACGAGTTCATTGAGGAGTTACCCAACAGTTATTATGCTATCATCAATGAACAGGGCACAAATTTATCTGGAGGACAGAAGCAGCGGTTGGCTATTGCGAGGGCATTATACCGTAACCCTGAAGTTTTGATCTTAGATGAAGCTACCTCATCTCTTGATCCTGTTAGCGAACAAAAAGTGCAAGACGCATTAAAATGGTTTTTGCGACACGGTAAAACAGCAATTATTATCGCCCATCGTCTATCAACTATTAGGGATTGTGACCAGATATTGGTGTTAAAGAACGGTAAGTTGATAGAACAAGGTGCTCATAAGGAACTATTACTGGCTAAAGGGATATATGCCGAATTGTGGGCTTATCAAGTGGGTACGCTTGATAATAATTAATTTCTTTTCTTTTTCTGATTCGCCACGAACGCTTCAAATTGTTTTAGTGAAAAACTGCTCAGGTTCTGCTTTTTGGTAAGCCCGGCTTTTTGGGCTATCAGTACGCCATAGCGGCAATCAGCATAGCCTTCCACGGCATGCGCATCGGGGTTGATGGAAATGAGCACCCCTTTCTCCAGTGCATATTCGATCCAGCGCCAGTCGATATCGAGCCTTCGCGGATGCGCATTCAGCTCTATCACTACATGGTGCTGTGCACAGGCTTCTATGATGGTCTTGTGATCTACCGGGTAACCATTGCGGCTTAACAACAGACGGCCCGTCATGTGGCCGAGTATACTGGTATAAGGGTTGGCAATGGCATTCATCAAACGCATCATGGCTTTTTCTTCCGGCATCTTGAGGTTGGAGTGAATAGAACCTATTACAATGTCGAAACTATTGAGTACTTCGGGACTGTAATCGAGGCTACCATCATTCAGGATGTCACTTTCAATGCTCTTGAAAATTTTGAAAGGAGCGAGTTTTTCATTCAGTTCATCGATCTGCTGGTGTTGGGACAGAATCCTTTCTTCGTTGAGTCCGCTTGCATAAAAGGCCGATTTAGAGTGATCGCTGATCACCAGGTACTGATAGCCCTGGTCGATCGCGGCTTGCGCCATGTCTTCCAGCGGACTGGCGCCATCACTCCATTTACTGTGGCAGTGAATGATGGCTGTAATATCGGTTGGTTGTATGAGTTCGGGCAGCCCGTTGTTACGGGCCTGTTCAATAACGTTTGCCTCTTCACGCTGAAAAGCAGGAACGAATGCCATGCCGGCTTTTGAAAAAATAGCTTCTTCTGAAACATAGGCTTGTTGAGCATTCCATTGAGTAGCATTGGTCCATGCCTCCAAAAAGTTTTCGCTGCAACTGGTACGGAACAAGCAACTGTAGAGAGCGTCTTGCTGGCAACAATAAAAACCCAGGGTTACATTTTCTTTTCCTTTACAGCTCAGGTAATCGCCTTCTTCTTTCAATATATCGAACCCCACTTTCGTAAAAAAATCACGCAAGGCATTCATGGGAACAGTGGTTACCCATTCCAGCGTATCGATGATTTCCAGCTGGCGCCTGTATTCACCCGTGAATAAAAAGGTTTGTCCTTTGAAAACGTTTTTCAGTTTGGCATCTACGGCCTGGGCATAGGATTCTATTTGCTGGTAGAGGTAACTGCCCAGCGAGCCGAAATAAAATTCAATCGACTCCTTGATGTTCTGTTGTGTTTTTTCGCCAAATCCGCGGTAGAGGAGGAGCCTGTTTTCATTACAGGCATACAGCAACTCTCCCAGGTTTTCGATCTCCAGTTCTTTCCAGATAGTAGAGATTTTTTTTGGCCCGATGCCTTTGATGTTCAACATTTCCAGCACGCCGGGAGGCGTTTTAGCGAGGTATTCGTTGAGGGTGGATAATTGCCCGGTTTCGAGTTGTTCTACAATCCTTTTGCCAAGTGAATCGCCAATGCCTTTGAGGGCGAAGATCTTGTCGTGCGGCAGCCCTTCCAGCTCCATGGGCAGTTTCTCAATGTTGAAAGCAGCGATGGCATAGGATTTTGCCTTGAAGCTGTTGTCGCCATGGATGTCCATGAGTTTGGAAAGCAGCGAAAAATTATCGGCAATAGAAGCATTGTTCATGATTGTAAAGAAAACAAAAAGTCCCGCATCTCGCGGGACTTTCTTAAATCTATTTCTGCTTGAAAAAGCTGGTGCTTATTTCTTCTTAGCGGCTTTTTTTGCAGCCTTCTTCTTAGGAGCGGCTTTTTTTGCAGCTTTTTTAGGAGCAGCTTTCTTAGCGGCTTTTTTTGCAGCTTTCTTCTTAGGAGCGGCTTTTTTAGCAGCTTTCTTAGGCGCAGCTTTTTTAGCGGCCTTCTTTGCAGTTGCCATGTTTTTTAGATTTAATGGTTAGTAAATATGCATTAAAAATAAAAAACTATTTGTAACTACAAAAAATTTTTTTTATGCAGTTAGGCAACAGGCTGAACAGAAACCGTATTCTTGTCGTTTCTGCCCCTCTTGAATTCAACGATACCATCGGCCAGCGCGAACAAAGTAAAATCACTTCCTACGCCAACATTCTTACCAGGATGGTATTGTGTACCTCTCTGGCGAACGATGATATTGCCGGCAACAGCAGGCTGTCCGCCATATATTTTAACACCTAAACGTTTGCTTTGTGAATCGCGGCCGTTCTTTACGCTTCCTTCACCTTTTTTGTGTGCCATGGTTTACTACTTTTTTAATGATGCGTTTGCTTACGCGATGCTTTCGATTTTGATCCTGGTGTAGTGGGTCCTGTGACCATGCTTCTTGCGGAAGCCTTTCCTTCTTTTCATTTTGAAGGCGATCACTTTATCACCTTGCACCAGATCACTGATGATTTCGGCTTTTACAGTGGCTTTTACAGCGCTACCTGCGGTTACAGCGCCGCCATTGTCTACAAACAATACCTCGCTGAACTCTACTTTATCTCCGGTTTTACCTTGCAGGTGAGGTACGTACAGACTTTGTCCTTCCTGTACTTTAAACTGCTGACCTGCGATTTTTACAACTGCTAACATAGCTATCCAAAATTAGGACGGCAAAGGTATGCATTTATAAGGGAAATATGCAAAGATTTTTCAAATAATTCTGCCGCCAGAATATTTACCACAAAATTAAGTCTATTATGGACCTTCGTAGGGGCTACTCCCTATTTTTGCCCATCGTTTCAATACCTGCGTTACGCCATGAATTTGAAATCCTTGCTGGCACGTCCGTTTGCCACCTATATATACAATAAGATCCGGAAAAGCATGTCATCTGCTGTTGAGGATCAGGAACTTATACTGAAATCCCTGCTCAAATCGGGCAAGGGTACCGTTTTTGGCAAAGACCATCACCTCGACCAGGTAGACGGGTATGCCGCATACAGGCAGGCCGTTCCCATACGGGATTACGAGCAGTTCAAGCCCTATATCAACCAGATCAAGGAAGGCAAGCAGAATGTCCTCTGGAAAGGCAAGCCGCTTTACCTGGCCAAGACAAGCGGTACCACCAGCGGGGTCAAATACATCCCCATATCCAAAGAATCCATCCCCAACCATATCAATACGGCCCGCAACGCCCTGCTTTGCTATATGGCCGAAACGGGTAATACAGCTTTTGCACAGGGAAAGATGATCTTCCTCAGCGGGTCGCCGGAGCTGGAAAGGATAGCAGATATCCCCACGGGGCGCCTCAGCGGTATCGTGAACCACCACGTTCCCCGTTACCTGCGAACCAACCAACTGCCCAGCTATGAAACGAATTGCATTGAAGATTGGGAGACCAAGCTCGACAAGATAGTAGAAGAGACCATCAAGCAGGATATGACCCTCATCAGCGGCATACCACCGTGGATGCAGATGTATTTCGACCGGCTGATGGAAAAGAGTGGTAAAAGAGTGGGCGAGCTGTTCCCGCATTTCCATGTGATGGTACAGGGTGGCGTAAACTTCGAACCATATAAATCCAAGTTGTATAATAGCATCGGCCGCGAAGTAGATACGATAGAACTGTTCCCTGCTAGCGAAGGATTCTTCGCTTTCCAGGATTCGCAGGAGGCAGAAGGATTGTTGCTCAATACCAATAGTGGCATCTTTTTTGAGTTTATACCGGCCGGTGAAATATTTTCAGACAACCCCACACGGTTGAGCCTGAAAGACGTGAAAGTGGGCGAGAACTATGCCCTGATCATCAACAGCAACGCGGGATTATGGGGTTATAATATTGGCGATACCGTCAAGTTTGTGAGCGCCAACCCCTACCGGTTGGTGGTGAGCGGAAGGATCAAACATTTCATCTCCGCTTTCGGAGAACATGTGATAGGAGAAGAAGTGGAGAACGCTTTATTACAGGCATCACAGGAAATGGGTGTGGAAGTAACGGAATTTACCGTGGCGCCCATGATCCAGCAGGGAGCAGGTAAGAGCTACCACGAATGGTTCGTTGAATTTGAAAATGAACCATCGGATATGCGGGCCTTTATTGAAAAGATAGAGCATAACCTGCGCAACAAAAATGTGTATTACGACGACCTGATCTCCGGTAATATCCTGCAAACCCTGCAACTGCGAAGGGTAAGGAAGAATGGATTCATCGATTACATGCGTTCGGTGGGTAAGCTGGGCGGGCAAAACAAAGTGCCCCGTCTGAGCAACGACCGGCAACTGGCTGATGCGCTGCAGCGCTTTCTGGTGTGAGTTGTTAGATGTTAGACAATTCAACCCAAAAATATATTCTAACAACTAACATCTAACAACTATCTCCTCGATCATTAAAAAATAATTTTTAAATTGTATAATAATCAGTTGGAATGAGTCAAAAGCGCATTGCCATATTCGGGTCAACAGGTTCTATCGGTACACAGGCATTGGATGTCATTGCCGCTAATCCTGATCTTTTTTCTGCCGAGATATTAACGGCGCAAACCAATGCCGACCTGCTCATCAAACAGGCTCTTCAGTTCAATCCCAATGCCGTGGTCATTGGTGATGAGAAAAAATATGAAGCAGTAAAAGAGGCGTTGGCGGCTACTGATGTGAAAGTGTTTGCAGGCGAGGGATCACTTGAAGAAGTGGCTGCACTCGATTGTTATGATATGATGCTGGCTGGTATTGTAGGTTATGCAGGCCTCAGACCCACGCTGAAAGCCATCTCCATAGGCAAGCCCATTGCCCTGGCCAATAAAGAAACCCTGGTGGTGGCCGGCGATATCGTCATGCGCAAAGCCACCGAACAACGGGTGGCGGTGATTCCGGTAGACAGCGAGCATTCGGCCATTTTCCAATGCCTGGTAGGCGAAGGACGCAATAAGATTGAACGAATCGTGCTCACGGCCAGCGGCGGCCCCTTTTTGGGTAAAAAACCCAATTACCTGGTGAATGTCAAACGCGATCATGCTTTGCAGCATCCTAACTGGAGCATGGGGGCCAAGATCACCATCGATTCTGCCACGCTCATGAACAAAGGGCTGGAAATGATTGAAGCCAAATGGTTGTTCAACCTGCAGCCCGATCAGATACAGGTGCTGGTGCATCCGCAGAGCATCGTACACAGCCTGGTGCAGTTCGAAGACGGCAGCATCAAAGCGCAAATGGGACTGCCCGATATGAAGCTGCCTATCCAATACGCCCTAGCTTTCCCGCAGCGCATTCCCAACCAGTTTCCGCGGTACGATTTCCGCAAACCCAATACCCTTACTTTTGAAGAACCTGATATAAAGACCTTCCGCAATCTTACACTGGCTACCGAAGCTTTGAAGAAGGGGGGAAACATGCCCTGCATACTGAATGCGGCCAACGAAATAGCCGTTTACGCTTTCTTACGCAACCGGATCGGCTTCCTCGACATGACCGAACTGGTGGAGAGGACCATGCAGAAAATTGCTTTCATCGAAAAACCCACCCTGGAAGAGTATTTTGAAAGCGATGGTGAGGCCCGTAACTTCGCTGCGTCTTTGATACACATGTAGGAGAAAATCAACAGTAAAATTTAAAAGTTAAAATCTGAGGGGATTTCTATGAGTTTATTAGTTATCGACTGGAGTAGCGTGGGCGTTAAAACAGCGCAATTCATTTTGTCGTTTTCCATACTGGTCACATTACACGAGTTAGGACATTTTATTACGGCGCGCTGGTTTAAATGCCGCGTTGAAAAATTTTACCTCTTCTTCAATCCATGGTTCAGCCTCTGGAAAAAGAAAAAAGGAGAAACCGAATACGGTATTGGATGGGTACCTTTTGGGGGATATGTGAAGATATCGGGTATGGTGGATGAGAGTATGGACAAAGAGCAGATGAAGTTGCCGCCGCAACCCTGGGAGTTCCGGTCAAAACCGGCCTGGCAGCGCCTGATCATCATGATAGGCGGCGTAGTGGTAAATGTGTTGCTCGCCATCGTGATCTTCATTGGCATTACCTGGGTTTGGGGTGAAGAATACCTGCCGGCCAAGAATATGAAATACGGCGTGTACACCGATTCACTGGCCCGGAGCATCGGCATACAGGATGGGGATCATATTCTGGGTGTTGACAACAGACCGCTGGATAATTTCGCTACCCTTGAATCGGAGATCCTATTGAAGGAAGCGAAAAGCATCCAGGTAGAACGCAACGGACAAACAGTGAACATTGCTGTGCCCGGTGATTTCGCCAAAAAACTCAGTAAGAACAAACAAATGAGCGGGATGGTGTTTCCCCGTTTCCCCGCCATTGTAGACTCTGTTTCAAGAGACGCCGTGTTCTCGAAAGGACAATTGCAGAAAGGAGACAAATTGCTGTCGATCAATGGAAGAACATTTGAATATTACAACGAATTCAACCAGATCAAACAAGGATATAAAGACTCCATCGTGTCGATCAATGTTTTAAGAGGCATTGACACAGCAACCATCAGGGCGCGTGTGGACAGCAAGGGTAAGCTGGGCTTTTTCACCAAAAGTCCGTATGAGTTATTGGGCGTGGTTACAAAGAACTACAGCCTCATGCAATCGATCCCTGTTGGTTTCAATCGTTGCTGGGAAATGCTCGACCGTTATGTTACGGCCATCAAGCAGATGTTCACCGGCAAAGTGGATCCCAAAGATTCACTGGGCAGTGTGATCAGCATTGGAAATACTTTCCCCAGCAAATGGGATTGGGAAAAATTCTGGACCCTCACGGGCATATTCTCTATCATCCTGGCGTTCATGAACATCTTGCCCATACCGGCGCTGGACGGTGGACATGCGTTGTTCACGTTAATTGAAATGATCACCGGCAGAAAGCCGAGCGATAAGTTCATGGAATACGCACAGATGGTAGGTATGATCCTCTTGATGGGCTTAATGGCTTACGCGCTGGGACTCGACTTCTGGCGACTTTTTAAATAAAATGTTTATAAATAAAAGCCCCGCAATCGATCATTGCAGGGCTTTTTCGTGGAGTCGAGGGGAGTCGAACCCCTGTCCAAACATCGTCACCATTGGCTTTCTACATGCTTATTTCATTATTAATTGTAGGCGATGAACAGGAAATGAACAAACCAATTCAAAGCTTAGCTGGATGGTCTTAAGCTGCAGGCACAGCCTGTTGCAGCAGCAACCTGTGTTTGTTTTGAGTCGGCGGCGGAACCTGGTAACAGGTCAACCTGTTCGGCGGCCCAAATGACTAACTAATCACTGATTAGGCAGCCATGGCATACTGTGTATTGCCATTTGAAGTTTGAATATTCAGATTTAAGTGCTAATTATCCAACGCACTGCATGCTTACACCAACCGCGCCATATGCTGTCAAAACCAATACGACCCCGGCCGGGAATACAAATATACTAAAAAGCGACTGCCTGTAAAAATTGACAGGCTGTCGCTTTTTGAAGAATGCTGCTTTATTTAGAAATGATTGGCGTCGTCGCTGAGGTCTTTTTTGTCTTTACGCAGGTCTTTTTTATCGTGCTTCAGGTCGCGCTTGTCCTTGTTAATGTCTTTCTTGTCTTTGTTGATGTCTGTTACGTCTTTGTTCAGGTCTTTTTTGTCGTTACGAAGATCAGCGGCGTCTTTGTTCCGGTCGGTTCTGTCTTGCTGCAGGTCTTTACGAATGCCATTGATTTCATTTTGTTCTTTCCGAGCATCTGAGTAATCGTGCTTGGCAGCTTCTGCATTACGCTCTTTGATTTCCTGGTTCAACTGGGCTTTATCTTTATTGATGTCCCTGTTGTTGGCATTGATGTCTTTGCGGTCTTTGTTGATATCTGCGCGATCGGCGTTGGCATCTTTCCTGTCTTTGTTGATGTCTGCCTGATCGTGATGGATGTCTTTGCGATCATTGTGAATGTCTTTACGATCGTGGCGGATGTCTCTCATGTCGTGGTTCATGTCGTGCATTCTTGCCACGGAACCGTTCCTGTGAGGTTGTGCTTGCAAAGCGATGGTTGAACCTGTCAATACCATGGCGGCGATGAATAATAACTGTTTCATGGGGTCTAGATTTTTTTGTTTATTAATTGTTTTCAAATAAAAGACATGAATCAGATTGGCCGGTTTAATCAGGTGTTACCCCAAACATCATTATTCAAATTTCTTTAACATTCGCATATAATAAAGAAGCCTGCAGGCAACATGGCCGCAGGCTTCCGGATCTTAGTTGTTAATGTAGGCCAGATCACATGGCTTATTCTGTATGCATCATCATACGTATTACAATAAATCCCAGGATGCACAATACCACTATAACTATAATAGCAATGATGGTCCAGGGCTGGTCTTTGATACGCCGGCGGCGTTTTTTCAATTGTGTAGCGGAAGTCTCTTTGCGCAATTGCCGGTTGAGTTGCTCGGCCAGGTGTTGCACCTCCCGCGTGCTGGAAAACTGCTGCAACCCTTCAACAGCGTCATTGACAAAATCGGAGCCGGCCATCTGTTTTTCAACAGCATAGCGTTCTTCTTCCGAAGCCTTACCTTGCAGGTAACGCTTCAGCGCCTCATGATCCAAATCCCCTTCCGGGCTCCATATATCTTTCAGGTCGCTCATGAATGTGGGTTCATTTTCTTTTCCACCAATATCTTAAGGTTTCGTTTGCCGTTCTGTATATGACTTTTTACCTGCAATAAATTATAACCCGTTGCGTCTACAATTTCCTGGTAACTTTTCTTTTGCAGGTAAAACAAAATTAAGCAGGTTTTCTGCGCTTCGTTCAATTCATTTAGCGTGGATTCCAGCAGCGAGAGGCTTTGCTCTTTGGCCAGCATTTCCTCTTTATCGCTCCATTCGGCGGCCAGCTCATTTTTTTCTTCTACCTGGATGAAAATGTTCCGGTCGCGCAGCTGCATGAGGCAATGATTCCTGGCAACCATGTAGAGCCAGCTTTTGATGTATACCACTTTGTATTTTGCCAGTTCGGTAATGGCTTTCAGGAATATTTGCTGCACCGCGTCTTTGGCTGCTTCTTCATTTTTGAGGTATTTCATACAAACACCCAGCAATAAAAATGTGTACCGCTGCAGGAGAATGCCCAGCCACTGGTTGTTATAATCTGTGTAAAACCGTTCGAGTAATTCCTGGTCGCTGATATGTGTGTACTTATCCTGACTCACGCTTTAAGTTAAAGCATTTTACCATGAGATGCATGATTTATTTTATTCCATATAGACAGCATAAAAAAAGCAACACAAGAGGTGTTGCTTTAATGATATGTTGTGGTTTTTGATTGATCAATTACCTTCTTCCGGTGTAATGTCTTCTATACCACTATTGCTGTGCTTGGTTTCGTGACTGGGCGCTACATAAATAGTCTGGTGATAGAATTTGGTGGAAGGTTTGATCTGGTCTAGTTTTTCCTGGAAGACAGACAGGTAATTGTTGTCTTTGTTGTTTTTGCTGAATATCTCTTTGAGTTGGTTGAAGAGATCGAGCGAAGAGGTTTCAAATATAGAATTTTCCAGGCTCAACAGCTTGATATTAGCATCTACAAACTGGTTCATTTCAGTATTGATGATGGTACAATGAATATTGCCCTTCAATACAGAATCCTTGAAGAGGTTTACACGCAGGCTGTAAACAGATCCTTCCAGTTCGCCCTCTACTTTGATATCGTTGCAAATGATTACGCCTTTTACAACACCGGTAGGGGTAATGTGGATGGTCTTTTTGCTGTACAACACGCCGCTGAAATTGCCATCGAGTGTAATGTCGTTCTCGGAATCAAGCACACCTGAAATATTGGTGGACTTGGTAATAAACAGTTGTTTATCGTCTGCTATAGACGATTGGGGTTGATAACTGGAGTTGGGATCATGTAGTATTTGTTCCCTGAATTTGTTCATAGCAATGTGGTTTTAGGATATGACAGATGATTGTAAGATGACTGGTAATAGAGAAAATTACCTGGTTTTGAGGTAGTCTAAGATAAGTATTTATTATGTATTTATGAATTTTGCCGATTAATCTTTTCGAAAATGAGATTAAAGAACTAAAAATTGTACCTTGATTGTCCTCCCGGTAACAAATCCCACCGGTTCTATCCTATGCTATTTCAGAAAAAAACCAATACTACTGACATACTGCCTGCTGTGCAGGTAGTCTCGGGTGGTGTCTATTTTGGCATCATCAAAACTCTTTCGCCTATTCGTATAGAAGGTGATTTCAAAGGAATCATTTTCTGTACCAACAAAGTCATCATTGATAAAAAAGCCACTGTGAGTGGAGACATCCTTTGTCACGAGATCGTGATAGGCGGACTCATTGATGGTAATGTGGTATGCAAAAGCAAATGCCTCCTGCATGCCGATGCGATGGTGAACGGCGTGATCCGCACTGCCCAGTTTGAAAACGGAGAGAACAGCTCTGTATCGGGCCCTGTTTATGTGAGCAAAGACAATACTTCCATTGATGTGGATGAGTATTATGAATTGTTCAACAAGAAAGAAAACCTGGAAAAGATCAAGGAAGAATATTTCTCATTGCCCCAGAAACTGATCCTCATCAGTTAACTTGCAGGAAAAGAAAGCAAATGGTTTTTGTTGTTTGTATGGTTGCGGCCAGTCCCATGCGCAGGGAAGCAACCCACCACAGCGAAATGGTGAGTCAATTATTGTTTGGAGAACAGGCAGAAGTGCTGGATCATAGCGGTGACTTTACCAGGGTGCGCTGCTGCTACGACCAATACGAAGGCTGGTGCCAGACAAGCCAGTTGCAGCAAACAAACCGGTTGCCCGAAAAAAGCGGACAACTCTTATCTGCAGAATGGGCCAACAAACTTACCATCAATGATGCTACAATGTGGGTGTCCATGGGTACGCCTTTGTCGTTGTTCGATAAGGGGTCATTGCAACTGGGACCTTACCATGCCGTATACGCCGGGCAAACATGGGATGCCGCTATTGCATCTTTTACAGAGCCGCTGATCAAACAAGTGGCGCTTACTTTTTTAAATACACCTTATTTATGGGGGGGCCGGTCGGTCTTTGGCATCGATTGCAGCGGCTATGTGCAACAGGTCTACCGTTTTTTCAATAAACCCCTGCCACGTGACGCTTACCAGCAGGCAGAACCGGGCGAAGTCATTGGCTTTTTGCAGGAAGCTGTTTGCGGCGATCTGGCATTCTTCGATAATGAAGAAGGAAGGATCACGCATGTTGGGCTGATGCTTGATGCATCTACCATCATCCATTCATCGGGTAAGGTGCGTATCGACCCGATTGACCAGGCCGGTATTGTAAATGCAGAAACCGGAGAGCGAACCCACCGCCTGCGCATCATCAAGCGATATTAGTCTTTCAGTAAAAATAAAAAGGAGCCTGGTTTGTACCGGGCTCCTTTTCTATAGAAAGTTTTTGAATGATTACATGATGTCCAAAGCCTTGGCAAAATAAGTAGCCGTGCCAGGCAAAGCCAACCAGAAGAACTGACGGTAAACGAACATTAAAAGGATCAGGATAGCGAGCCACAAAAAACAAAGGGCCCAATATTTTCCGGTTGAAGATTTTGCTTCCATGGTATAAATTTTGGCAAAGATAGGTGCCGGGGTTTATTTCACAAAAGTCTCTTTGTAAAAAGAAATGGACTCCTCCACGATGAGCAGGGCCTTGGCCTTGTCGCCAAAATCCTCCACCACCACGGTCTTGTTTTCCAGTTTTTTATATTCTTCAAAGAAATGGCGCAGTTCGTCGAAGAAATGTTTGGGCAGTTCTTCGATATTATTGTAGTGGTTCACGCCCGGGTCGGTATTGGCCACGGCAATGATCTTGTCGTCTGCATCGCCGCCGTCGATCATCTGCATCACCCCAATTACTTTGGCTTCCATCAGCGTCAGGGGCTGCACGGGAAGTGAAGTAATGACGAGGATATCGAGCGGGTCTTTATCGCCGCCGTAAGACTGGGGTATGAAGCCATAGTTGATGGGGTAGTGGAAAGAAGAAAAGATAACCCTGTCGAGCTTCAGTAGTCCTGTTTCTTTGTCGATCTCGTATTTACACCTCGAACCTTGCGGAATTTCTATGATGGCATTTATGATGCGGGGCGCATGGTCTCCGGGCGGAACGCCATGCCAGGGGTGCTGCACTTGGATTGTTTTCTGCATACTGTCAAAGATTAGGGTTATAGGTGTATTTGAGGTCTACCAGCCACTGTCCGTTCTTCCGGAGCACTTTTACTTTATGTGCAGTGGTATCGAATGAATTGTTGTAATTGATGATGGAACTGTCCTGGCTCAGGTCGTCTACTTCGCGGATATTGATCGACGCTTCGCGCAATTGCTGCCTGCCTTCCCGGCTGTTCTTTCGGTACAGGGATTCAATGTTCTTAAGATAGCTACTATTGGCAGAATCTTTCAGCATATAAAATTCGGCTTTCTCAAAATCGCCCTTTAAACAGGCATCGATGAATTCCCTGCCGGCATCAAACGAATTTTCAGCAACAGGATACTCCTTTGCAACGGGAGAGCAAGCTGCCAGGAACAGAAGAGTGGGGACCAGTATCCTTTTCATGAACAAAATTTCATTACAAAGGTAGGCGCCCGGGGCTTATTTGATCACTTCTTCTATTGATTTTCCAATAGAACCGCTGGGCATCTGTATGTGCAACAAGGCAGCCAGTGTTACGGCGATGTCGGTCATATAGGTTTCCCGGCTGGTACTTCCTTTCTTAATACCCCATCCGTACCATACCAGTGGAATATGCGCATCATAGGCATTCCATACACCATGACTGAGTCCTGTTTTACCGCCATCCATGATACCGGGCTTGCCAATGACCTGGAGGTCGCCGGACCGCTGCGGGTTGTAACCATTGATGATCATTTCGCGCAGTTTGGCAGGAACGGTTGCCGTAGCGGCATGGGGTTTATCAATCACCTGGTAAACCTGGTCTTTTTTCAACAGGTATTGTATGAAGGCTTTCTTCACGTTTGATGCATCGAATTTGGCTGAATCCATCAGCGTGTGATCCAGGTATACATCGTATTCTGTAACGAAACGCACCAGGTTCAGGCCATTGAATTGTTGTTTGGAAAAATCGGTGAGGTCTTTTTTGATCTCGCCATCATCCCAGGAGGCAGACAGTAACCTGTTCTTTTGCAGGAAAGCAGGTATATGCGGGGCCGCGTGATCGGCAGAGAGGAAGACAGTATACTGGTCTTTGCCAACGGTTTTGTCGAGATAGCTGAACAGTTTACCCAATGTTTCATCCAGCCGTACATAAGTATCGAGCAGCTCCCATGAATGGGTGCCGAAAGCATGTCCCACATAATCGGTAGAAGAAAAACTAACCGCCAGGAAATCGGTGTTATTGCCTTTGCCCATTTGTTCGCCGGCGATGGTGGCTTTGGCGAGTTCCAGCAGAAGGTCATTGCCAAAAGGAGTGCTGGCTATCTTACCATAATCTTTTCCCTTGTATGATTGCAGTGTATACGGCATCTGGCGCGCATTATCACCGAAGGGCCTTGCTTCGTAGCTGTTCTCGTCGCTGTCGCAATATTGTTCATAAACTGATTTATCAAGTGCCAGTGTCCAGTTCTTTTCATAAAAAGAATCTACCAACTTACGCTGGTTGAACTGTTGCATCCATGCCGGCAGTGATTTGCTGTAATAAGTGCTGGTGATAAAATTACCGGTCTTGCTATCGTACCAGAAAGCGCCATTGGCGGCATGTCCCGCCGGGATGATGGCGCCGCGGTCTTTTATGGAAATACCCCATACTTTGCTGTGGAAATTACTGGCCAGTTTCAACTCATCGGTAATGGTAGTAGCCAATACATTCGCCGGGCTCATTTGTCCGGCACTCTCATTATTGCTGCCTACAGTAAACACATTCTTATCATCTGTACAGTAAACCACGCGCTGCAGGTTATTATCCCACCAATTGTTGCCGGTGATACCGTTAATGGCTGGGGTGGTTCCGGTATAAATACAGGCATGTCCGCAGGCTGTTACAGTAGGTAAATAGGGAACGAAGGTATTATCGCAGGAAAATCCTTCACCCAACAATCTTTTAAAACCGCCACCGGTTTTGTAAAGGTCATAAAAGCGATAGAGATAATCCCAGCGCATCTGGTCTACTACAATGCCTACCACCAGTTTGGGCCGGGCAATGCCTTGTACAGTTGCCGGTTTGACGGTTTTTTGGGCATAACTAACGCCGGTAATGATCGATAGGGCTAGCAAAGGGGCTAAAAAGGTCTTTCTCATGGTCGCTCGTCTTTACAAGATTTTTAACAGGCCGTGAAGGTAAGTGATGAAAGCCTTAAAAAACGGCAACTGGCGGTTAAAATAGACCTGCAAATATTGCGGGGGAATAGACTGGTGCTGTAAAACCGTTTGCTGACTAAGTTTTAATGGGTTAATTTTGCACCAATTTTATAACCAAAGTAATAATTTAATAATATGGCAGATATCTTTGAGAAGCTGGTTAAGAACCACGGACCGCTTGGTCAGCACCGCGAGAGAGCGCATGGTTATTTTGCATTCCCCAAGTTGGAAGGTGAAATCGGTAGCAGGATGAAGTTTCGCGGGAAAGAAATGATTGTCTGGAGTCTTAACAATTATCTCGGATTAGCCAATCATCCCGAAGTACGTAAGATAGATGCAGAAGCATCTGTACAGTATGGTCTGGCATTGCCCATGGGTGCGCGTATGATGAGTGGTAACAGCAATTACCATGAGCAACTGGAAAAAGAACTGGCCGAATTTGAAGGGAAAGAAGATGCGATATTGTTGAACTTCGGTTACCAGGGTATTATGAGTGCGATCGATGCCATTTGCGGACGTCACGATGTGATCGTGTACGATGCAGAGAGCCACGCTTGTATCATCGACGGATTGCGCCTACATCCCGGCCATCGTTATGTGTATAAGCACAACGATGTGGAAGACCTCGATAAACAACTGCAGCGCGCTGCGGCACTTGTAGAAAAACAAAAAACAGGCGGCATACTCGTGATCACCGAAGGTGTATTCGGTATGGCGGGCGATCAGGGTAAACTCAAAGAAATTGCCGATCTGAAAAATAAATATGAATTCCGTTTACTGGTTGACGATGCGCACGGCTTTGGTACCCTGGGTACAACAGGTGCTGGTGCCGGTGAAGAGCAGGGATGCCAGGATGCGATTGATCTTTACTTCTCTACCTTCGCTAAATCAATGGCATCTATCGGCGCTTTCATGGCAGGCCCCAAGATCATTATCGATTATATACGCTACAACATCCGCTCTCAGATATTTGCTAAAAGTTTGCCGATGCCCATTGTACTAGGTAACCTCAAGCGCCTGGATATGCTGCGCACCATGCCTGAGCTGAAAGAAAAACTGTGGAGCAATGCGCTTAAACTGCAAAGAGGTTTGAAGGAAAGAGGATTTGATATTGGCAAAACCGATTCACCTGTTACGCCTGTATATATGAAGGGCGGGGTTGAAGAAGCTACTGCCATGGTGATGGACCTGCGTGAGAACTATCATATCTTCTGTTCTATCGTAGTGTATCCTGTGATCCCTAAAGGACATATCATTTATCGCCTGATCCCAACTTCTGTACACACTGATGCGGATATCGAAGAAACACTGAAAGCATTCACTGAAACAAAAGCCAAACTTGATGCAGGGGCGTATAAAGTAGAGGCCATTCCAGATATGGCAGAAGCCAATTAATCAATTCGGCAATTAGTCAATTCGACAATATTAGCATTGCAATAAAAAAAGCCCATTCGGGCTTTTTTTATTGCTGGTTGGACATCATTGGCTAATTGTCGAATTGCCGAATTGTCGAATTTTTTCAGAGTTTTTTGATTAGCTCAATTCCTAATTTCACATATTCATCGTTTTTAGCTGTAGTGGCTAATGCGATGCATTTTTCGGCACTTGTTTTGGCGCTGATCTTATCACCCATTTCTTTCTGGATTTTTGCTTTCAGGAGGAAGAGCCAGAAAGCCTGTGGATTGGCTTCGGTAGCTTTGGTGGCATACTTCAATGCTTGGGGCAGGTCTTTATCCCATTCATAATAAAAATTGGCTGCGGGCTGGTATACATTCGGGTTTACGGGATCGGCATTCAGGGCTTTGTCTATCTGTGCCCTCAGACGGTCTTTTGTATTGGTGCTGATGGGAATGCGTACACTGGTATTGCCCCATACCAATCTCAAATCGCAGGTCTCGCGCTGGATATTGGCAAACTGCATGGTGAAAGTCTCCATGGGTGTACCAAACTTTTCTGCCTTAACGGTAAATCGTACCACATCTTCTGCTTCTTTATAACCATCGGTACCCCAATTGTTCACACCGGTGTTGATGATGATGTCCCAGAATTCTTTTCCTGGTATGGTGTATAATACATAAGTGCCGGTGTCGAGCATTTTTCCACCGATAGTCACTTTATCGGAGAAATGGATCCTGGTAGCGGCATTAGCGCCTGTGCGCCACAATTTGCCCAGGGGAGCCAGTTCACTGTTCGCTTGAAACAATGCGCGGCTTTTGATGTTGGGGCGTGAATAAGTGAGTTCAATGGTGCCCATGCCGAAAGCTTGTGTGATCTTTTGTTCCGGACTGGGCGCAGGCATTTTAATGGGTTGTGCAAATGCCTGTATGCTGCAAAAGCCAAGCATTGCCAGAAAAGTTTTTTTCATAACCGTTCTTGATTTTAGGAAACAAACCTAGTCATTTTTGCGATACTAGAATTCCAGGTTGAGACGGAATGTGCCGGGCTTTTTTACATTGCCTGCCAGCCAAACAGGACCATCCAGTAATGCCTGCTTTATTTTCCGTGTCATCACACGGCCAAATGAATCGAGGTTGCGATCGAAAGCACGGATAATAATGACATCTTTGATTTTACCTGTTTCGTCCAGCACCAGGTCGCTCACCACTTCGCCATGCGTGTCTGCACCCAGTTTGCCGGCGAAGTATTCGTTGAAATGGTTCCATCCTCCATCGGGACTTAAGTTGAGGCTGTCGACCGGCGCTGTAGAACGTTGCGTTGCATGACCGGCAGCTTCTTTTGGCGCTTGACGCGCAGCACCTACTATCACTACTTCAGAAAGTTCCGATTTTGAAGAGTCGACATCTTTGGTTGCTCGTCCGCGCAGCATCATAGGCTGTTGCTGACCGGCAGCAGCTGCTACTGCTTTGCCAGGCGCTGCCGCCAGCGGAACGAAAGCATGTTTCATGGCTTTGTCAGACTGGATATCGGCAAGTGCGGTTACTGGCGGTTCTGTTTTAGCAGAGGAAAGGGTTGTTGAAGCACTGGCATTAGCAACAGGAGGTTGAGCAACTGTGTTCTGGTTGTGGGTTGGCAATCTTTTTCTATCTGCGGGTGATGTTTGTGCCAACGCAGGCTCTACTGGTTGAGTGGTAGTATCAGTAGCTACAGGAGCGGCCGCAACTCCTTTTTTTGCAGTAACAGGAGCAACAGCTATTTCCTGCTTGACAGCAGAAGAATGCATGAGATACCATCCTGTACCACCAATACCCGCCAAAGCAATGATAACAGCAGCAGCACGCCACCAGCGTTTGGCAACGAAACCGCCTTTTATTACAGTTGCCTGCCTGTTTTTTTGTTGCAGCAATTGCTGTTGAATATTTTGTAAGTGTGTCCTGGCGATATGCATACTGGATCCCCGGTACCCTTCGATGGCATCGGCCAGCAAAGGATCTTGCAATGCAGCTTTTTCCATGGCATGCATTTCGGCGGGTGACAGGCTACCTTGCAGATACTGTTCAATATCTGTCAGTGTATACGATCTGTTATGTGGCGCCTGTTCATTCATGGCTATCCATACAGTTTTTTAAGTTTCTCCTTCCATTCTGCACCAGGCTGCGCACTTTGTTCCAGTCATGCCCGGTGATGGCTACAATTTCATTGTAACATTTACCTTGCAGATAAAATAGTTGGATGCTGTTTTTCTGCTCCGGGTTTAAGGCTTTTATACAGTCTTCCAATTTTTGCAATTCTTTTTCTTTTTCCAGTATATCATCCAGATGCGAAAAATCTTCCGATTGCATAAACTCCTGCTGAAATGCAATTGGAGGTGCTTTTTTATACTTACGTAACTGCATCAGGCAATGGTTTTTGGTTACCACGTACAGCCAGCTTTTGAACCGGTCTACCGAATGTGTTTGCAGTTTGTTAACGAGCTCTTGGTAAATATCCATCACGGCGTCTTTGGCCGCATCAGGAGAAGAGAGGTATTTGAGCGCGGTTCCATATACCAGGTCGGTATAACGGAGATACAATGCGGCCAGCAGTTGCTGATCGCCGTTTGACTGGTACTGTTTCAACAGTGCTTCATCTGAACTGGCTGTTATATTCTCTATGTGCTTTACCGGAACCATGAAAGTGAAATGAAGATAATTTTTTTTCGCCTTCCTGTGTAATTCTTTCCGTGCCGGCATCTTTTCTGAAAAAACACTATGAAATACAAGATGCTATTGGGCTGCCTGCTGTTGGTGATGGCAACAGCCTTTGTTTCCTCATCGCGCGAGGTGAGCGGCAGGGTCGTGAACGAATCGGGTAAGCCGGTATCCAAAGCCAGGATATCGATCAGAGGAACGCAAACGGTGGCTGTTGCCGATAGCCTCGGCCGTTTCAATTTGTTGGTGAACAATGACCAGGCCGTATTGATCATTACAGCGGCTGGGTTTGAGACCCGGGAACAGCCTGTTGGAAAGCACACACAGGTAACCGTTCATTTGAAATCTGTGGTACAGGCGGTTACATTACCGGCAAAACTGAAAGAACCGGAACCGCTGCAGGATATGATAGTGATGGGTTCTTCATTGAGTAAGGCTGCGATCAATACGCATCAATACTACACGACATTCAATGATAGGTTGAGGCTGGCAGGTAAAGCTGCTGCAGGTGTCTCTGTTCGACAAAACAGCCTTCATCTGTTTCCTATAACCCGTGAACCATTCAACAG
>Ga0114932_10001934_pt1 | contig 22732 bp, 17 predicted proteins | sample 2SBtaG_2_FD_87286 | JGI IMG/M metagenome (GOLD analysis project Ga0114932, IMG submission 87286) | Deep subsurface microbial communities from Kolumbo volcano to uncover new lineages of life (NeLLi) - 2SBTROV12_ACTIVE470 metaG | ecosystem: Environmental > Aquatic > Marine > Volcanic ...
ACTTATACCAGCTATATCAAACAACACAACATCAAAACTATTTTTATCGACGCCAGCAATGCCGATTTCCTGGGTAATGAAAAACATTTGCAGGTGGTACTGGATGCATTGGATAAGGACTATGATGTTGGGCAACACTATTTCACGTTGCCATAGACCATGAAACATGACGAATACCGATAGTAACAAGAGAGACCCGTTTGAAGCAGTGCGTATTTCCGAATTCAGGAGCCTGGTCACCGTCAGGTTCCTGTTCATCATGGGATTGCGCATGATGAGCACCCTGGTTGGCTGGTGGATCTATGAACTCACCAATGCACCCTTTGCAATTGGTTTGATTGGCTTGTCTGAAGTGATCCCTGCCATTTCGATGGCATTATATGCCGGTCATATCATTGACCTGAGCGAGAAAAAAAAGCTGATGCGTACCGGCTTAAGCCTGTACCTGCTTGCAGCGCTTGTATTGGTTTTGCTTTCATCGCGTTTCACCGATACCCGTCTTTCTCATCACTGGATTGCCTTAAGCATTTATCTGATTATTTTTTGCACGGGTATCATTCGCTCTTTCACTGGCCCGGTGTTCAATGTGATCCTGGCGCAGGTAGTACCTAAATCTAAACTGCAGAACGCCACTACCTGGAACCAGGGTGCCTGGCTCACCGCATCGGTATCGGGCCATGCTATCGGCGGATTTCTCATAGCCGGCTTGGGCAATACCGGTACGCTGGTCACCATCGCCTGCCTGATGACTGCAGCACTGCTCTTTTCATCGAGACTCAAACAGCATCCTCCCCTGAATGAACGCGGTGAGAAAAAGACCTGGGAAAGTGTGAAAGAAGGGATCGACTTTGTTTTCAAAACAAAAGAAGTGCTGGGCGCTCTTTCCCTTGATCTTTTTGCGGTGTTGTTTGGTGGCGCTGTAGCTATGGTACCTGTTTATGCGAGGGATATTTTAAATGTAGGCCCGCGCGGATTCGGTTTTTTGAACGGCGCATCTGATATAGGCGCTATTTGCATTGTGGTATTGCTGGCTTTGTTTCCTTTACGCCAAAAACAGGGAAGAAAATTATTGTTTGCCGTGGCCGGATTCGGTTTGTGCATCATCACATTTGCGCTCTCTACCACTTTCTGGTTGTCTTTTGCTGCATTGATGCTGAGCGGAATTCTCGATGGTATTAGCATGGTAGTACGCGGTACCATCATGCAATTGAAAACACCCGATAATATGCGCGGAAGGGTTTTGAGCGTAAACTCCATGTTTGTCAACAGCAGCAATGAATTGGGGCAGTTTGAAAGCGGTGTAGCTGCAAAGCTCATGGGCGTGGTACCTTCTGTTGTATTTGGAGGATGCATGACGCTGGGTGTGGTTCTAGTTACCTGGTTCAAAGCCCCCAGCCTGCGAAAAATGGAATACTAATTCGCGCTTAACTTCCTGATCTTTCTCCGGTTACCCACTATCCAAAGTATATCGCCCCATTCGAGTATGGTTTGTGAAGAAGGGTTCAATATGCGATCTCCTCCCCTTTCTATGCCTACTACAAGTCCGTCTGTTTCCTCCCTGATGCCCGATTCGCGGATGGTTTTTCCTTTCAGCCGGTTGTGTTCATCCACTATGATGGTTTCCAACTCCACCGTTTCTTTCTCTGCAGGGAAATTGGCTTCATAGGCTACGATGATCTTGCCAAACTCCTGTAATTGCTGGTCGGTACCAATTACTCCGATGGTATCGAAGGGAAAAATATGTTCTGTTCGCGCAGGGGCGTACAATGTTTCATTGCCCCTTTCTATAAAAGCTATGTTGATACCGTATTGTTCACGCCATTGGAGTTGTTCCAGTGTATGGCCTATGAAAGGTGCATGCGGACTGATATTATAATGCACCAGGTGCGCATCCCAGGGTGAAAGATGGCTTTGTCTTTTTTGCAGTTCCAGCATTTCTTTTTCGTGCAGGTTAGCGAGAAAACGGTCTTCGATACGCTGGTAGAATTTTTGCAGCCGCTGCCGGAATATCACGCCTACTACAACCATCACCATAATGGTACCGGCTACGGCAGTCCAGAAAGGATACAACTCTCGTAACAAGAAGCCCACCAATAAAACGGCCAGGATATTTCGGGCTATTTCGAGCATCACCAGCGGGCCGTGATTGTATTTATTATCGAGCCACAATGCTGCATAAGCGCTGCGTTTCATTTTTTTCGCTGTCAGGCCCATACAAAAGGCGCCATCAAAAGGAGCGCTACCACAGTAGTGATGATTCTTCCCAGTTGTTGATTTTCAAAATGAAGCAATACAAACGGCAACAGTATATAACTAACCAACAGGATCAGGGCAATGATCACTACACTATTCACCACCACTACCTGGAAATAAAAACGGAGCAATTTTTTCCAGTTGCTTTCACTTTCAATGATCTGCGAACTGCTGCTGTATTTTTCCAGGCCCGCCAGCCAACGGGCCGGTAATATTTTCTGTAGCAGTGCATATAAAGGCTCGGAGAGCTTCATCATATAAGGCGTGGTGAAGGTGGTGATTACCGATACGCCTACGGCTATAGGATAGAGATAGGAGCTGGTTACGTTCAATGAAAGTCCCAATGTAGCAATGATGAACGAAAACTCCCCAATCTGCGACATGCTGGTACCCGCCTGTACTGCCTGTTTGAGTGGCTTTCCCGCGAGAAGGGCACCCGCGCTTACGAATAAAGTCTTTCCAAGTAAAACGGCCAGCGTTAGCAACAATACGGGCACCGCATATTCCACCAGGATGGCGGGGTTGATGAGCATCCCTACCGAAACAAAGAAAATGGCGCCGAATAAATCTTTGACCGAAGCAATAAGATGTTCAATTTTTTCCGACTGCGTGGTTTCGGCCAATATAGATCCCATGATGAAGGCGCCCAATGCTGTTGAGAACCCTACTTTGTCTGCCAGCACCACCATGCCCAGGCAAAGCGCCAGGGAAACCACCAATAAAGTTTCACTACTCAGCCATTTGGAAACCCTTTTGAAAAAAGTAGGCAGCAGGAATATGCCCATGACAAACCACAGGCAGAGAAAAAACAACAATTTCAGGATGGAGAAAACCATTTGCGAACCTTCGAACTGGCGGCTGACGGCAACGGTTGAGAGCAATACCAATAACAAGATGGCTACCAGGTCTTCTATCACCAAAACGCCCAATACCAGCCCGGTGAATTGCTTTGATTTCAATCCCAGTTCATCAAAAGCCCTGAAAATAATGGTAGTGGATGAAATAGCTATTATGCCTCCTAAAAAGAGGCTGTCCATATAAGGCCAACCGAGCAATTGCCCCATTCCATAACCCGTAAGCATCATACATACCAGCTCCACCACGCCGGTGATGGCTGCCGATCCACCTACCTTGACCAGTTTTTTAAAGCTGAATTCAATACCCAATGCAAACAGTAAAAACACAACACCTATTTCGCCCCATATCTTGATCCCTTCGAGATCGGTAATGGTAGGGAATAGCCTGAAATTGGGACCTACAAAAAGACCTGCAATGATATAACCCAATACTACAGGTTGTTTCAACCGCTTGAAAAACAAGGTGATGACTCCTGCTGCGCCAAGAATCAGCGCCAAGTCTTTGATCAGGGCCGGTACATGGTTCATAGGCTGTTTTTCGCAAGGATATGCAAAAGTTTCTCTAATACATAATGCACTGCTGGACAGAAACTCGAATTCTTCAGTGTGATGGCGGGACGTTTCAATAAAACGTCTTCATCTGTGTAAGGAAAGCGGTGACAATCAGAAGGGCGCTGCTCATAAATGGAGCAATAGTTTCCGTCTCCCAAAAAAGGACAGGGACTGTTCTTCACCACATAATCGTCGTCTTCATCCAACCGGAGGTAAGTATCGATGAAAACGCTTTCTTTCAGCTTGAGGTGCTTGCTGATCCGTTTGATATCAGGGGTTTTGAAGCGCGGGGAGTAGTTTTTACAACAATTGGCGCATTGCAGGCAGTCGATCTGTTCAAAAGCCTCTTCATGCAGGCGCGGCAGCAATTTCAATGTCTTTTGCTTATCGGCCCGTTGCAAGTACTGCCGGTATTGCTTTTGGTGCTCGGCAGACTTTTTCTCCCAATTATCCATGTTTATTGCATCCATTCACTGGTCGTCGATCGATGGCAAAGATACCATTCTCCCCGGTTAGGCCCGGCTTTTCCCCAGCCGGTTACGACAGCGTTTTTTTAACAGTATATCATCTTACCTTTGCGGCGTCTGAAAAAACAGCTATTGCTATGAAGTTATTTGAAGAACAGTCCGTTGAATTTCAACACAGGCATATCGGTCCCGGCGAGCAAGACACCCAGGCCATGTTAAAGACCATCGGCGCCTCTACACTGGAAGCGCTGGTTGGCAAAACCGTTCCTGATGCCATTCGTATTAAAAAGCCGCTCGATCTTCCCGCGGCCATCAGTGAGTTTGAATACCTGAGCGAATTGAAAAAAGTAGCGGCTAAAAACAAGGTGTATAAAAATTATATAGGTCAGGGTTATTACGGCACTATCACACCCAGTGTCATTCTCCGCAACGTTTTTGAGAATCCGGGATGGTACACACAGTACACGCCTTACCAGGCCGAGATTTCACAGGGCAGGTTAGAGAGCCTGTTGAATTTTCAGACCATGGTGGCTGATCTCACGGGACTGCCCATAGCCAACGCCTCATTACTTGATGAAGCCACTGCCGCAGCAGAAGCCATGGCCATGATCTTTCATCACTTGAACAAAACAGATGTGATCAGCAAACCCAAGTTGTTTGTTGACAATAGCATTTTCCAACAGACCAAAGACGTATTGGTTACCAGGGCAACACCCATTGGTATTGAGCTGGTATATGGCGATTATCATACTGCGTCTCTGGACAATACTTATTTTGGCGCCATCCTGCAATACCCCAACAGTCACGGTACTGTTGAAGACCAGCGTGTTTTCATTGAACAGGTGCATGCAGCAGGCGGATTGGTGATCATGGCCACCGATCTATTGGCGCTCACTTTACTCACTCCTCCCGGAGAACTAGGCGCAGATGTGGCCGTTGGCAACACACAACGTTTTGGCGTTCCGATGGGATATGGTGGTCCGCACGCCGCTTTCTTTGCCACCAAAGACGAATTCAAACGCGGCATGCCCGGCAGGTTGATCGGCGTGAGCATCGATGCGCAGGGCAACCGTGCATTGCGCATGGCTTTGCAAACGAGGGAGCAGCACATCAAACGCGAAAAAGCCACATCCAATATTTGTACCGCGCAGGCATTGCTGGCCAATATGGCGGCGATGTATGCTGTATATCATGGTGCAGCAGGACTCAAAGCCATCGCTTCCCGTGTGCATGCATTGACACAAGCGGTAGCCAAAGGATTGAGCAAGCTGGGTATTGAACAAAAGAATGCGTTCTATTTCGACACACTGCATGTTGCAGGTGTTGATGCGGCGGCTTTGAAAAAAATGGCGGAGAAATTCCATACCAATTTCCATTATGCAGCCGATGGCACTGTGCATATCAGCATAGACGAAACCACATCCATAGAAGATGCTAATACCATCATCAAAATATTTGAATCGCTTACCGAGAAAAGTACGGGCTATCTGTTAACAGCAGCAAATGCAAATGGTGTTGCTTATCAGTTGCCCAATTCCCTGCTGCGCAGCTCTGAATATTTAACACACCCTGTGTTCAATACACACCGCAGCGAGAGCCAGATGATGCGTTACCTGAAACAACTGGAAAATAAAGACCTGTCACTGAATACCAGCATGATCAGTTTGGGTAGTTGCACTATGAAGTTGAATGCCGCTACTGAAATGATCCCTGTGAGCTGGCCTGAGTTCGGCGGTCTTCATCCTTTTGTTCCCGCAGAACAAGCAACGGGATACCAGCAGATCATTGAAGAGCTCAGTACATTCCTTTGCCAGATCACCGGCTTTACTGCCTGCAGCCTCCAACCCAATAGCGGCGCTCAGGGTGAATATGCCGGTCTGTTGTCTATCCGCTCATATCATGCGGCGAATAACCAGGCACATCGCAATGTAGTGTTGATACCGATCAGTGCGCATGGCACCAATCCTGCCAGTGCGGTCATGGCCGGTTTCAAAGTGGTGGTGGTAAAATGTGATGATGCAGGAAATATCGATGTAGCTGATCTGAAAGAAAAAGCAGTACAATATAAAGATACATTGGGTGTGTTGATGGTTACTTATCCATCGACCCATGGCGTGTTTGAAGAAACCATCAAAGACATCTGCAATATCATACATGAGAATGGTGGTCTTGTGTACATGGATGGAGCGAATATGAATGCGCAGGTAGGACTGACCAGTCCGGGTACCATTGGTGCCGATGTGTGTCACCTCAACCTGCACAAAACCTTCGCTATCCCGCATGGCGGTGGCGGTCCCGGCATGGGCCCTATTTGTGTGAACGACAAACTCGCCCCATACCTTCCGGGTCATGCCAGCACAGGCAATGGCCAGTTGGCTGTAAGTGCAGCGCCTTATGGATCGGCCAGCATCCTGCTTATCAGCTATGCTTATATCAAAATGCTGGGGGCAGATGGTGTAAAGATGGCAACTGAATACGCCATCCTGAATGCCAATTACATGAAAGCGCGGCTTGAAAAATACTATAAGATATTGTACACCGGCAGCAATGGAACCTGTGCGCACGAGTTCATTGTTGACCTGCGACCGTTCAAACAAAGCGTGGGTATTGAAGCAGAAGATGTGGCCAAGCGTTTGATCGATTACGGTTTCCATGCACCCACGCTGAGCTTTCCTGTTCCGGGCACTATTATGATTGAACCTACCGAGAGTGAGGATAAAGCCGAACTCGATCGTTTCTGTGATGCATTGATCTCCATTTATGAAGAGATCAGGGCTATAGAGGAAGGACATTCCGACAAAGCCGATAATCCGCTTAAGCATGCGCCACATACGCAAGCCGTTGTTTGTGGTGATGAATGGCCCCATGCCTATTCACGTAAGGAAGCAGCGTTTCCATTGTACTATGTTACACAGAATAAATTCTGGCCGAGTGTGGCGAGGGTGAATAACACACACGGCGATCGCAACCTGGTATGCACTTGCGAGCCTGTTTCGGCTTACGCAGAAAATGCATAAGTTATACCGTTGATCAAAACCAAAAGCCGTAAGAAAATGATGCGTTCATCTTCTTACGGCTTTTTTCTTTCTGTTTCTTTTTCCAGCAGTGTGATCAGTTTTTGTTTGTCCGACAATGCATTTTCCAACAGGATTACCTGGGCCCTGAGGAGTGCGATGATTTCATCTTTGGAAGTGAGATAGGCCGCTTTCTCTTCATTCATTTCGTGGGCCAATTGTTCTTCAGGCGGCAGGCTTGCATCGATGAGCATATTACCCCTGCCTGAAAAAAGCCAGATGATGCTGAGCTCTGGATACTGTGTTTTGATTCTTTCCAGGATATCGGTACCTACGGCTCCCTGTTTCTTTCGCTGCTTACCAAGATATCCGTTGGATATGCTGCAGGCATGTTCTACTTCATAAGCAGAGAGACCACGAAAATCCATGTATTGGTATAAGCGTTCAATGATCGTCAATGTGGATAAATTTATTAGAAAAAAGTTTGCTAAAAATTTTATTATTAATAGAAATATTACTATTATTGTGGTCGAAATGTTTTACGAAGTAAATCAATCTGTATGACACCACAATGGTTGTTTATACGGTAATTTGTCTTAACTCACAGCGGGTATGCAGAACCATCCGTTAACCTACAAGACAAATCTACGGTCCAAACCTATCTCGTAAAACGAACCCAAAGTATACCGCCACTATCGGGGAAGTGGTTGTATACTAACAACTGCTTTGTAACAATACAAACCCCGGGGGTATTGTGCACAGCATCGCACAAAAAGTCCAGCAAGCAAAGAGCGATTGATCACTATTAAAAACAGTAAAAATGCCTTTGACACAGTACCCGGAATGGGAATCCCATTCCAGAAAACTCAGCAAAGAAGAGGTTGAGCATCCCCTGCTGGTAATCGATGAACTTTTTGATTACGCGCATCTCCCGGATGTGAGAGAGCTTTTATGGCTTTGGCTGAAAACCACAGTGAACGGAGATTTTTCTGATGGTCTTGATCAGCACGAGAGAGGCTCTATACTTTTCTTTTATGAAAAAATGGAAAGATTGGTAGAAGCGGCACATATACTTCATGTGCGAAACAAATACCAACAACCAGGCGACTCAACCAATGAGCCGCAATAACAATAAGGCCTTACCGATATCAGTAAGGCCTTACCGATATCAGTAAGGCCTTTGTTTTACCTGTTGTTGCTGATTATTCGCTGTTTGTTACCTGCTGGTTTTATTTTATCCTCACTGCAACTCCTACCTGGAGCACATTGCTATAATGCAAAAAATTGGTATTGGCTACAATGTTGGTAAGGCCGAAATTATATCGTGCATCGAACCCTATCTGATCCGTTGCCTGTATCCCCACTCCCAGGCCCGCACTCAATGCGAACTTGTTATAATCGCTCATGACATTTATTTTGCGGCTGGGGTCCTTGTCGGCCGCGCCTACCAGCATTCCCAATTGCGGACCTGCTTCCACATAAACCTGCCTGGCAGGATAGTATTGGAACATCACAGGCACATTGATATAACTCAATGCAATCACCCTGTCGCCCACCGGCGTCTGGAATCTTTCGCCTTCACCCGAATACATGATCTCCGGCTGGATATACCAATTTCTTGATGATTTTGTAAGCAATGAATTGAAAAACAAACCCACATGCCCGCTGGTACGGCTGTTGCCACCCGTACTGGATATATCCGCTATGCTAAAACCGCCTTTTACCCCCATTACTTGTGCCTTTGCTTTTGTAAAGCAGCATACCATCAGGAATGCTCCCATTACCATCATACTCTTTTTCATTACAATATTGTTTGATTCATGTCTTGTATTGCCAAATGCCATGCCAAAAAAAACATGAGACGCAATTTGTATTTATATTTAATTCACAAACAGTTCATCATCATGTGTAATTTATTTCTCCACCAACAACAAGCTGTCTGGCTGTTTCTGCTCCTGCTGTGCCCCTGCCTCGTTCCGGCCCAGGAAAAAACAGATTCCTGGCTGCAACAACTGCTGAACAGTAAAGCGCCGCCGCTGCTGCAAAAGGTGTTGAACCACCCCGACAGTTTTCAATACCAGCTCATCTATACAGAAATCAACCGAGACGCCAACAACCGGCCTCATTTCAAAAATCATTACCTGCATGTAGACCGTAACCGGTATTTCAATCCTGCTTCTACAGTTAAACTGCCTACTGCGTTGGTGGCATTGGAAAAATTGCACTCGCTTCGTAAATATGGGGTTGACAGGCGAACACACATGTTAACCGATAGCAGCTTCAGTTCCCAGTCTGCCGTATGGGGTGACAGTTCTTCCGCAGATGGTTATCCTTCTGTTGAACACTACATCAAAAAAATATTTCTCATTAGTGATAATGATGCATACAACCGCTTGTATGAATTCGTGGGACAGGCAGCACTCAACCGTACTTTATGGAGCAAAGGTTATCCTGATATACGCATTGTACGGCGGTTTACACCTATGAGTGAGGAAGAGAACCGTCATACCAACTCCATCCGCTTTGAAAAGAATGGAACATTGTTATATCAACAACCTGCCGCTTACAGCGATATCCCATTCAATTACAATAAGCAGGTATTGGTAGGAAATTCTTTTTACGATCGTTACGATTCACTCATTCATCAACCGATGGATTTCACGCGGCATAACAATTTTCCATTGGAAGACCTGCAACAGGTACTTCAGTCGGTGCTCTTTCCTCAATCGGTTCCTGCATCGAAACGATTCCATTTATCGGATGAGGATGAGCAACTCTTATACCAGTATATGTCGGAATACCCTTCTGAAAGTCAGCATCCACGCTATGACACCACCACCTATTTCGACAGCTATACCAAATTCTTCCTGTTCAAAGATGGCCGTCAAAAAATACCTTCCAATATCCGTATCTTTAATAAAACGGGATGGTCTTACGGCTATCTTACCGATGCAGCTTACATCGTTGATTTCGATAAAAAAATTGAATTCATGCTTTCTGGTGTCATATATGTTAATCGCGATGGAATTTTAAACGATGACAAATACGAGTATGAAGAAACCGGTTATCCTTTCTTTAAAGAAGTAGGCAGGATCATATATGAATATGAACAAAACCGGAAACGTTCTCATCAACCCAACCTTAACAAATTTGTCCTGGACTATAATGCAATACCATGATCATTCAAAAAAAGAATTTTAACCGAATCATTATTCATTGATATTATGCAACAGATCAGAACCGCACTGCTGTCTTTTGGAATGTCGGGCAGGGTATTCCATGCCCCCTTCATTCATTTACATCCCGGCCTCGAATTATATGGTGTGTGGGAAAGAACAAAATCCGCTTCACTCGAATTTTATCCTGGCATTCGCATCTTTCGTTCGCTGGAAGAACTGCTTGCCGATGAAAGCATTGAACTGGTGATTGTGAACACACCCACCAATACGCATTTTGAATACACTAAAAAAGTATTGGAAGCAGGTAAACATGCGGTGGTGGAAAAAGCATTCACCACTTCCGTGGCCGAAGCCATTGAACTGCAACAACTGGCTGCACAACAGCATAAAAAAATAAGCGTATTCCAGAACCGCAGGTGGGATAGTGATTTCAAGACCGTAAAAAAAATAGTAGAAGAAGGGTGGCTCGGTGATATCACCGAAGCCGAGTTTCATTTCGACAGGTACAAGGAAGAATTGAGTCCCAAAATGCACAAAGAGATTCCCGGTCCCGGTGCAGGTGTGCTCAACGACCTGGGTCCGCATTTGATTGACCAGGCCCTGTTTCTTTTCGGAATGCCCGATGCATTGTTTGCCGATATCCGCATTACCAGGCCGGTATCGCAGGTGGATGATTATTTTGAGCTACTGCTTTATTATAAAACCATGCGAGTTCGCCTGAAAGCAGGTTACCTGGTGAGAGAACCCCTTCCTTCTTTTATCGTACATGGTCACAAAGGATCATTTATCAAAACGCGCGCGGATGTACAGGAAGCGGATCTGATAGAAAATAAAAAGCCGGGCGGAACCGATTGGGGAACAGAACCTGTATCAGAAGAAGGATTATTGCATACAGAAAAGAACGGGAAAATTATCAGGGAACGGATTCATACGCTACAGGGCAATTATTATGCATATTATGAAGCTGTTTATCATGCAATCATCCAAAACACAGAGATGCCTGTTACCGTACAAGATGGTATCAACGTTGTGCGGATCATTGAGGCTGCAGTACAAAGCAGTGCGGCAGGTAAACTGATCCAACTATAATATCATCAAATAAAAAAGCCCCCGCATGCGGAGGCTTTTTTATTAATCAATATCGTTCATTTACATTTTCTTGGCATCTTCCAGGAACTTAGCCAGACCAATATCCGTTAAAGGATGTTTGAGCAAGCCGAGGATGGAATCGAGCGGACAGGTACATACATCCGCCCCTGCTTCTGCAGCTTTGGTGATATGCAGTGCGCTGCGGATAGAAGCCGCCAAGATTTCTGTTCTGTAATTCTGTATATCGTAGATATGGCGGATCTGCGCAATCAGTTCCATACCATCCCAACCACTATCGTCGATACGGCCGATGAAAGGCGACACATAACTGGCGCCTGCTTTGGCAGCCAGGATGGCCTGTCCGGCAGAGAACACCAAAGTGCAATTGGTACGGATACCATTATCGGTAAACCATTTGATGGCTTTTACGCCGTCTTTGATCATGGGAACTTTCACCACGATATTGGGGTGAATGGCCGCCAGTTTTTTCCCTTCTTCAACAATGGTAGCAAAATCGGTCGATAACACTTCTGCACTTACATCGCCATCTACCAGCTCGCAAATGGTTTTGTAATGATTGGCAATAGCAGCTTCTCCTTTGATGCCTTCTTTTGCCATCAGGGAAGGATTGGTGGTTACACCATCGAGGATACCCAGGTCATGGGCTTCTTTGATCTGGGAAAGATTACCCGTGTCGATAAAAAATTTCATGCGGTATAAAATTAGCTCCCCCTCAAATGAAATGCCCCCATCGGGGGTGGAGGGGGTAAAAAATGGCAGGCTACTCACATCGCACCGCTCAACCACTTATCCTTGCTGCATTCCTGCCCTGGGGAGGTTCAGCAGGAGCTGGTCGTGTAAGACCTGCCGATTGCAAAGCTAAGGCATCGCAGTTTATTTTCCCGTTTTTTTTAATATCGTCCTGTGCGTGAATTGATTGTGCTGATGCCCAGCAATTCATCGTGTCTGCCGCTCAATGAACGATAATAGACCAATATGGTATAATCGTTCTCTGTTTCCCAATAATTTCCTTCGGTGAGATCGGTAGCAGCTCTTTCGTCCGGATCTTTAACAGATTTGGTAACATAGATGTAGCTGTAATAACCTTGTTTGAGCAACAGGGTCTTGGTATATACGCCATTCGCTTCATCGAACTGCATCAGGGAAGTATCGCTTACCTGGTTGCCTGTACATTCACCCAACAAATATACACGGCGCCCTGCAAGAGGCTGTTTATTCGCCGGCGCCAATGTGAACTTCACTTGCGCATAATCGCTCTGCCACCAGGGGTTGATCGATTCTGTAGCACTGATCTGGTCCCAACCGTTGCGATCTGTAAAGAACACATAAGCAAGTTGTTGCCGCTGAAAATCGGGTTTCATGTATACGGCAAATGGCCGCTCGCGCTGGTCGATATGATCTACGCGATCGCTTTCAAAACGAAAGCTCTGCAAATCGGCCCAGCGGTATTCTTTCCCGGCTGCAAAAACACAATCGCGCTCTCCGTTATACTCCAGTACATTGTTACGGATGAAGGATGGCTGGATACCGGTAACCGCATCATCCCAACGGTTGTTTTGCAACACAACCACTTTCACCTGCTGCTGCACATTCAGCACATTCATTTCACGGGTGTTGATGAAGAACTGTAGTTTCTGGTGGGTTTGTATCAATGCATTATCAAACGGTTGTAATATTCGCGCGCCGACAGACATCTTATCTTCCATCACCATGAGGCGTTTGGTAAAAGCCAATTGTGAAGTATCGCCATTAAGGAATACTTTCAACAGGTAATTACCGCTCCGGGTAGGGATACAATTCCGTTCGGGCAGCAGGGCCTGGTAATGTACATAGGGAGTGGTACTGATAGATGACATGCGATACTGGTACAAACGGTTTTGCTGAAAACCATTGATATAGTCGAACGGACTCAGGTCCGCCGGCGTCCAGTCTGCATTACACAACTGAAGGGTGTAAAAATAATTCTTCGCATATCCGTCAAGATCATCGAAATGCAGCTCCAGCAGGTCGGGAGAATTGAGCCGGATGACCGGCAAACTCTGCTGGTTGTTTTGCTGGAATAATTTGACGGTCCTGATGCCCGGCATATACACATGATCGGGCAAACGCTGTGCATGCAACAAAAAACAACCCTGCCAGACGAGGAATACCAAGAGCAACTTTTTCATGTTGTAAAGATGCAGTAAAACGGCCTGTCAGTCAATTCATTTTGCTGCATTGCAGACAGCTCCTTAGATTTGGCTGAATCAAAATCAATGCCGTTTGGGTCTTGCCCTTGATATTGCAAAGCGTGTTGCGTTCAACCGTCAAAAATCATTTTCCAGGTTCATCATCCGGTTATCGGTTGCTGCAACGGCTTTAAGCGTGGCGGCCATGGTCATTACCCTCTCTTTTGTAAATGGGTTCCAGCAGAAAGTGTCGGAAAAAGTATTCAGTTTCTGGGGGCATATCCGTGTACAGAAATATGAGGCCGGGAAATCGCTGGTTGCCGAAGAAACCCCTCTTCAAAAAGATCCTTCAGTAGAAAACATCATTCGCCAGCAACCCGGTGTAACACAAGTGCAGGGGTTTGCTACCAAATCGGTGGTGTTGGAAAAGAATAAAGAGATCGAAGGCGTGCTGCTCAAAGGCATTGAAGGGAATTACGACAGCAGCCGGCTGAAGCCTTACCTCGTGGAGGGCCGATGGATACATTTCAATGACAGCCTGTATAGCCGCGAATTGTTGCTTTCTGCACAACTGGCTTCGCAATTGAAAGTGAACCTGAACGATACTATTACTGTTTATTTCATTTCATCCGTCGACGGCAGCAGAACTTACCGCAGGCTGAGCATAGCCGGCATTTACAAAACTGGTATTGAAGAATACGATAAGCTGTTCATCATCGGCGACCTGCGGCTGATCAGGCGCGTAAACAGTTGGCAGGATGATGAGATCGGCGGCTATGAATTGTTTGTAAAAGATGATCATTCCATGACGGCCATTAATGATGCTTTGCTAAATCACCTGCCGCCGGAATGGATGAGCCGGAGCATACCCGAGATCTATCCCAATATTTTTGATTGGCTCAACATCCAGGATGTGAACAGGAATGTCATTTTCATTGTCATGTCTGTGGTGGCCATTATCAACCTGGCCACTTGTTTACTGATACTGATGCTGGAAAGAACCCGCATGATTGGGATCCTAAAAGCCATTGGCGCTACCGACTGGCTGATACAGCGTGTGTTCCTGTACCATGCTACTGTTATTACCCTCGCGGGCATTGGTATTGGGTTTGTGACAGGTACCGGCATCTGCCTGCTGCAACAGTATACACATTTCATCAAACTCGACGAAGCCTCATATTATGTACGGTATGCGCCTGTAACGATCAACTGGATACAGGTTGCAGTGGTTTGTATGACCACTGCATTGGTTTGTTACCTTTCTCTTTTATTGCCCACCTGGCTCATCAGGAAAATCAGTCCTGTGAAAGCCATACAGTTCAGATAGTATTTTGGGATGATGAAAATATGCTTCCGGGCATGTTATGATCACCCTATATGATCTATATGACGATTTCATTATTTCAATACATTATACATATTTATATTAATATGTTTGTATCAAAAATAACCTAATATACTCATTATATATGAACCCAACAACGGGATTCTTCCGGGCTGCCATGTCCGCTCTTGGAATTCTCTTCTTCAACCTGCTGACTGCTCAAACCCCTGTCATCACCGGCCATGTTACCGCACAAAACAGCGGAGAACCCCTGCAAGGGGTATCGGTCGTGATCAAAGTATCGGCGCACGTTTCCCCCGTGTGAAATTTGCAGATGCCGATACCGGAATCAACCTCAATGAAAACTGCAGCCCGCTTCATCGTTTACCCGTTGAAAAAATCGTCCGAAACAAAGGCCATGACGGCGTACACACTTACCGGATACCCGGCATGTCTTACAGCGACGATCAGGGCAGCATGATCTCATTCATATATCACGGAAAAAACGTACTGGCTTTTTCAAACCCGCACGTACAGAAAGGCCGGAGGAACCTGACCATCCAGTTCAGTTTCGATGAAGGCAGCACATGGTTGTCGCAATACAACATGTTGGTAGATGAGCGGTCTTTCTTCGGGTATTCTTCACTGGTATATACGGGTGATCTGCTTTACACCAAATTCCGCCTGCCTTTCTGAACTATCGCTCCCTGAATTCTTTGGGTGTGATACCAAACCGGGATTTAAACACAGTGGAAAAATATGCCGGAGAAGAGAAACCAACTTTATACGCCACTTCCCCTATCGGCCCTGTTTCCTGTTTTAAAAGATATTTGGCTTTCTGCAATCTTTTCTGAAGGATGTATTCATTTACATTGACATCCAGTAATGCTTTGACTTTCCTGTACAATTGCACCCTGGAAATGCCCATCGACCTGCATATTTCTTCCACATCAAAATGTTCGTTAGACAGGTTGGCTTCCACCAATGCGGTGAATCCGGTTGTAAACTTTTTATCGTCTTTGCTGATCACCTGCGTTTTCAGGTTAGCAGGTAATTCGCCGGTATAATGCTCTTTTAACATAGAGCGGTTGGCAATCAGACTGCTCACTGTTTCTTCGAGGTATTGCACGTTGAAAGGTTTCGTAATATAACAGTCGGCTTTCTTCTTCATGCCTTCTATCTGTTCTTCCACACCTGTTTTGGCTGTCAGCAGGATTACCGGGATATGCGAAGTACGGATATCCGATTTCAGGATATTCGTCAACGCAATGCCGTCCTTACCTGGAATCACCACATCGCAAATGATCAGGTCGGGAATAGTATCGAATGCCTGCTGCAAAGCAGTCTGGCTGTTATCCGCTTCAATGATTTCATAAGCAGGTGATAATTTGGCTGTGATGAAATTCCGCAGGTCGGCATGGTCTTCTACTATCAGAATGGTATGCTCTTTTGCCTGTTCAACCGATGCCAATTCGGGTAAAGGCATTGATTCGAGGCGCAGTTCTTCGGTATATATCTTTTCATCGTTGTACGGCACCTGGGTATTTGCGTCTGTTGACACCATTTCCTGGGGTTCCAGGTGGGTATTGCCTAACGGCAGCCTGATCTCAAAACTGCTCCCCTTCCATTTTTCACTTGACAACTGTATAGTACCCCTGTGCAATACAATGAGCTCTTTCGACAAAGCCAGCCCCAAACCCGATCCCTTGTAATTTTCATATTCACCCTGATAAAACAATTCAAAAGCGTGATCCACGGTATCCTTGCTCATACCAACACCGTTGTCTTCTATCCTGAGCAAAACATGATTGCTATTGTTTTGTTGGGCAATGTGCAGGTGTATATATCCACCATCACTGGTAAACTTAAACGCATTGGACAAAAGATTGAAGATCACTTTGTCTAACATGTTAACATCGAACCAGAGAAGCAGTTGTTTTTCTTTGGTCAGTAACCGGAAATCGATATTCCTTTTAGCTGCGAGGTCTTTGAAAGCGTCCATGATATCGGTAACAAAAGCAATGAAATCGTTTTCCGATGCTTTCAATTGCAGCTTGTCCAACTCTATTTTTCTGAAATCCATCAACTGATTCACCAGGCGCAACAAACGAATGACATTCTTCCTGATCAGGTTCAGGTGGTTGCGGGTAACAAAATTGAGTTTGGGATTATTCAGCAGGTCTTCCAGCGGCGCCAATATCAGCGTCAACGGTGTCCTAAACTCGTGCGAGATATTGGTAAAAAATTTCAGTTTGGCATCATGTGCCGCTTCTGCTTTATCGGACATTTCAATCAACTGCTGTTGTTGCCGGATGATTTCTTCGTTTTTTTGCCGCAACCGTTTGGCGATCTTTTTATTTTCGCGCAGGTAATAGAAGGTAACGGCCGCCAGTATCACCGCAATGATCAGGCTGGCAAGGATGATGAGCAGGGTGACACTCTGGTTCTGATAAATTCTTCGCTGCGTGTCGATCATCTTTTGCTGCCGCACAATATCTGCCTGTTGGCTGTTGACTTTCTCGTTCTGCAGCTTCATCAGGTCCACATTCGTGGAATCGATCAACACCGTTTTGAGGATGTTTTCTTTTTTAAAATCTTCATGACGCAAAATGGCCATGGCTGTCTGAATGGCTTCCTGTCCGCCCGTACCATATAAAGCAGAAGCGCTTAATATTCTATCCGACACAAATTGTAACCCTGTCGCCGGCAAGGCATCCACACCTATAAAATGCGCCCTGCTCAATTGACCCGCCGCCTTAAAACATTCATACGATCCCAGCGCCATCATATCATTGTGTGCAAAAACCACATCGGCAGATGCCCTTACTTCTTTCGGAAGGTTGTTCAACTCCCGGTAAGCTTTATCCTTCAGCCAGTTGCCATGCAAATGAGCAATGATCTTGATTTCGGGATATCCTTTCAAAGCTTCATAAAATCCTTTTTCTCTTTCAATAGCCGGAGATGATCCCGCTAACCCTGTTACTTCAATCACATTGCCTTTGCCATGCAGCATATTGGCCGTGTATTGCCCTACGCGTTTTCCTATTTCATAATTATCGCTGCCAATATAGGCTGTATAAAGTGGCGAACTTGTTTTGCGGTCGATCACGATCACGGGAATTCCGCGGGTGTATACTTGTTCAATGATCGGTGTGAGGGGTGCGGCTTCATTGGGACTTACAATCAACAGATCAATCCCTTCCTTCAATAATTCATTGATCTGGGCAATCTGTACTTCGCTGCTGTTATCGGCATCTTTATATAATAGTGTGGTATTCGGAGAAAAACTCAGTTCCCGCTGCATACCTAACAGCATGCTTTTCCTCCACTGGTCCGATCCCACACATTGCGAAAAACCGATCCGGAACTGGTTGTCTTTGTTTCCACCGCGGGTACACCCCGTCAGAAACCCAATAGTCGTTAAAATAAGGATGAAATAGTATTTTCTCATGGCATACTCACAATCGTTGAACAATGTTTGCTTGGAAAGGTGAAATAAGCATTCCCCTCATTAATATAGAAAAACATCCGGCGAGTACCACTTATCGACCCTTTCAAGCAGGATTGGTCTATTAAAATTGGAATATTTTTAAAAATTATTGAAACAAAATTATAAGAAAGAAAAGCAAGCAAGTTTCAAAATTTTATTAAATAGTTGATTATCAATAATATAAAAATACCCTTCTGAAACTGCTCTTCTAAAACTATTTGATACAATTTCTAAAATAAAATCCTGCCCTCCAAAGCTAAGTTTGATCCCGAAAGCTTGCTATATGAACAAACGAAAAGTACTTCTTTGGAGTGTCATTGTTTCTCTGGGTGGATTTTTATTCGGATTTGATACGGCTGTTATTTCCGGTGCCGAGCAATCTATCCAGCAATATTGGCACCTCAGTTCTCTTCAACACGGACTAACCATTTCCATTGCATTGATCGGCACCATCATCGGAGCCCTCACCGGTAGCATGCCCAGCGACAACCTGGGCAGAAAGAAAACCCTGATGATCATTGCCGCTACCTATCTTATTGCCTCTCTCGGTACGGCCTTTGCCACCAACTGGCACCTGTTTTTACTATTCCGTTTATTGGGCGGATGGGGAGTAGGCGCTTCCTCTGTAACCGCACCAGTGTATATTTCCGAAATCTCGCCCCCGGAGTCGCGCGGCAGGATGGTAGCCATGTTCCAGTTCAATGTAGTGCTGGGCATACTCATCTCCTATTTTTCCAATTACCTGATTGGCGAAACCGGTGGCTTGTCCTGGCGGTGGATGTTGGGTATCCAGGCCCTGCCTTCACTTCTTTTCCTGCTGCTGTTGCGTTTGATACCGGAAAGTCCGCGTTGGCTATTGCTGCACAAAGGCAGGAAAGAAGAAGCTGCGAGCATCCTGACCATCATCAATCCGGAAAATGCAGATACGGTACTCGCCGGTATCGAAACTAATGCAGCGCAGGAAGCTGCCAGTGGTGGCGGAGAGGTATTGTTCACCAGGAAAAACAAGTTCCCTATTTTTCTAGCGGTGGCATTTGCCATATTCAACCAGGTATCGGGCATCAATGCCATTATTTATTTTGCGCCCCGCATTTTTGAAATGACAGGTTTGGGCCGCAGCTCTTCTCTTTTATCGACTGTAGGTATCGGCGGTGTAAATTTTCTGTTCACACTGGTGGCTATCAATTTCATTGACCGGATAGGCAGAAGAAAACTGATGCTGATTGGGTCTGTAGGATTGGTCTTCACCCTGGGCCTCGTAGCCCGGTCTTTTTACCTGCAGGATTTCAGCGGACCGGGCATTGTGGTTTACCTGCTCGTATACATCGCATTTTTCGCATTCAGTCAGGGAGCTGTGATATGGGTATTCATTTCAGAGATATTTCCCAACCAGGTGCGGGCCAAAGGCCAGACCCTGGGCAGCTTCACGCACTGGTTCATGGCGGCATTGATTGCTTTTTCCTTCCCGGTACTGGCAGAGAAACTCGGAGGCGGACATACTTTTTTGTTTTTCACGGTGATGATGTTGGTGCAACTGGTATTCGTATGGAAGTTCATGCCGGAGACCAAGGGTAAATCGCTTGAACAGATTGAAAGAAGCCTGGTGTTGCACTAAAATCATCCATGATTGCTTAATGACTGCTATATGAACCAACACAAACACAACATCGCCTCTTATGGCGAAATCCTTTGGGATCTTTTTCCGTCGGGTGCCAAGCCCGGAGGCGCTCCCATGAATGTAGCCTATCACTTGCAAAAGCTGGGCCAGGCGCCTGCGCTCATCACCCGTATCGGTTCCGATCAATATGGATCTGACCTGGTGGAAGTGATGAAAAATGCAGGACTCAGCACACATTATGTGCAGTTAGATAAAACCTATGCAACTGGTTTAGTGAGAGTGCTCGCCAACGAGCAAACCGATGTGGTCTATGATATTGTGAAGCCCGCTGCCTGGGATGAGATCGTGGCTGACCATGAAAACCTTGAACTGGCCGTCAATGCCAACTATTTTATTTACGGCAGTTTATCGGCAAGGAGCTTGCAATCAAGAGATACGCTTTTCAAATTGTTGCACCTGGCTCGTACCAAAGTACTCGATATCAATCTCCGTGCGCCACACTATGATCAGTTTACCATCGAATACCTCATCAGTGAAGCAACCATATTCAAACTGAACATGCACGAGCTGGAGCTGGTAACTTCCTGGCTGGGTCATTATCCTACGCATGCCAAACGCATTGAAGCCGTATACGAAAAATTCAAAACACCCATGATCGTAGTAACCATGGGAAGTGAAGGCGCTATGCTTTACAAAGAGGGTCAATTATACCAACATGCCGGCTACACTGTTGAAGTAGCCGATACAGTAGGCAGCGGTGATGCATTCCTTGCCGGATTACTCCATCAACTCATCAATGGAGCCGCTGTTGAAGACGCACTGGCTTTTGCCTGTGCCATGGGTGCGCTCATTGCTACCAAAAAAGGCGGATGCCCCGATTACCTGGTCACGGAAATCGATCCCATACTTCATAGAAAAGAATTCACTGATCATACAACCTAAAACCCCAACACTTATGCGATTGCCATTACGATTAGCCATGCGGCTGATGCCGCATGCGAGCGTCTGCTCATTTTCAATTGTTCAGGATTGCCAACCATTAAAAACTGCGTTATGAAAAAGAAGTTACTTTTTTTGACTGTAATGCTCTTTGCATTACAATATGCAAATGCACAAAAACAATTAACCGGCACTGTCAGGGCAGCACGCACCAATGAACCATTGGCCGGCGCCAACATTACCTTCCAGGGTGCTGCCGGTGGTACCGCCACCAATACTGAAGGCAAATTCAGCATCACAGTTCCCAACAAAGTAAAATTCATACTGGTCAGCTATATTGGGTACGAATCTCAAACGGTTGCTGTAGAAGGAAAACAACAAATAGATATCATCTTAACGGCTGCCGGTAAAGCGCTGGAAGATGTGGTGATCGTTGGTTATACCGCACAAAGAAAACAAGACTTGACGGGTTCTGTAGCCGTTGTAGATATGGCGCCTGTCAAAAACAATACTTCAGGCAATGCTATGCAAGCGTTACAAGGCAGGGTTGCAGGTTTGTATATCGAAAAAAGCGGCTCTCCGAATGGATCAACGAGCAGGATACTCATCAGGGGTGCCAATACGCTCGGCAACAATGATCCGCTGTATATAATAGACGGTATACCTACTACGAGACCCGAGGTATTTCAGAACCTGGACCCTGCCAATATTGCCTCTGTACAAGTTTTGAAAGATGCGTCTGCAGAATCTATTTACGGTTCACGTGCGTCTAATGGTGTGATCATTGTGACTACCCGGAATGGCGGGAACACCAATGGCAAAGTGGATTTTCAATTCAACAGCAGTACTGCCCTCCAGTCGGAAAAACCATTCCGGTTAAAAATGCTGAACTCGCTGGATAGGGGTAAAGCCTTATGGCAGGCTTCTGTCAACGACAAACAGGATCCGACTGCCGGATATGGCCAGATCTATAATTTCGATTGGAACAAAGATTACAACAATCCTATATTGAACAGCGTATCGCTCCAGCCCTTCGTTGGCGGCGATCCTAACACACCGGTGGGTAATACCGACTGGCAAAGTGTAATGTACAAAACAGGTATTGTTACCAGCAACAGCCTGACTGCATCGGTAGGCAATAAAAATTCTTCAGTCGAGATCAACCTGAACCAACTGAGTAATTCAGGCATGTTGCGATTCACCGGATACAACCGCATCGGTGGAAGCATCAACGCCATCACACGCGCTTTTAACGACAAAGTTACTTTTGGTGTGAACCTGCGCATGGCCAATTCCAATGAAAGGCTCACGGCCAGGGACCTGGGTGGCGCTCTTACCACATTCCTGGCAGTTACGCTGGCACCTACCATTCCGGTATATCAGAAAGATGGTACTACTTATGCAGGCGAACTGGGCGCGGGTTATTCAGATCGCAACAATCCGTTGCACATGCAGGACCTGGCCAAATGGAACAATGCCAACCGGTTAAGTACATTCGGTAACGTATTTGTAGAAATTCAACCTGTCAAAAACCTCTTTTTCAAATCCAATTTCGGTGCCGACAATGCTACTTATCTGAGTAAAGTGATCACTCCTACTTTTTCAGAAGGCGCCTTGAACCGCACCACCAACAGCCTGTCTTTCGATCAGAATCATTTCCTGAGTACCACCTTCTCCAATACACTGCGATACAACTGGGACCTGAGTGCCAATCATCATTTCAAATTCCTGGTAGGTACGGAATACATCAAAACCACGCTG
>Ga0114932_10001935_pt1 | contig 22723 bp, 17 predicted proteins | sample 2SBtaG_2_FD_87286 | JGI IMG/M metagenome (GOLD analysis project Ga0114932, IMG submission 87286) | Deep subsurface microbial communities from Kolumbo volcano to uncover new lineages of life (NeLLi) - 2SBTROV12_ACTIVE470 metaG | ecosystem: Environmental > Aquatic > Marine > Volcanic ...
CTGCTTCAATGCCATTGATATGCCCGAGATGCTTCCTCCGCCACCAGAAGCCACACATACAACCTCGACTTCAGGCCACTGCTCTGCAATCTCAATGCCGATAGTTCCAGCCCCTTCAATTGTTTTTGCAGAGTTGTAGGGATGAATCAATGTGAAGCCATTTTCAACAAGTTTTGAGCATTCTTCTTCTGCGTCTTTTCTTGAATCTCCAAGAAAAACTTTTGAACCATATTTCTTGCAAGCTTCAATTTTATTTTTATATGCCTTTTTTTCCATACATATTATTGCTGGAATATTTAGTTTATTTGCTGCCCATGAAAGCGCTTTTCCATGATTGCCCGAACTTGTTGCAACAACTCCTATTTTTCTTTGCCTGTCGTTAAGTTGAAGAACCTGATTTAAGGCACCTCTTGCCTTAAATGATTTTGTCTTTTGAAGACACTCAAGCTTAAGTTTAAGATTAATTTGAGGGTGCCCAGATGCAAAATTAACCAAGGGAGTTCTTTTGACTCCATTTTTAATTCTCTTCAGAGCTTCTTTGAAGTTTATTGATGAAATTTCTTTCATTGAGTTTGATTTAGTCGTTTTTTTCTAACCAGTGTATACAGTTAAGGGCTGCCTTTACTCCATCACCAGCACTTGTTATTAGTTGTTTATATTGATGATCGGAACAATCTCCAGCAGACCATATACCTTCAACATTTGTTTTTTGGTCATGATCTACATCTATGTAGCCTTGTGCATCTGTTTTGATGAATTTTTTTAGAAATCCTGTATTTGGATTGTGTCCAATAAAAATAAAAACACCATCTGTTTTGAAAAGATTTTCTTTTCCTGAATTAGCATCTTTGATGTTTACGCTTTCAACTTTTCCATTTCCATTTATTTTTTCTATAGTGCAATCAAGTTTCCATTCAATCTTTTTATTCTTTTTCGCCCTTTCAAGAATTACGGGGGTTGCTCTGAACTCCTTTCTTCTGTGAACGATTGTGACCTTGCTAGCAAATCTTGTTAAAAATATGCCTTCTTCAATTGCGCTATTTCCACCACCAACAACCACAACCTCTCTATCCCTAAAAAAAGCTCCATCACATGTTGCGCATGTAGAAACACCAAGACCCATCAGCTCCATTTCTCCAGGTATCCCAATTTCTTTTGCTTTTGACCCTGGTGCAAGTATTATTGTTTTTGACTCCCAGTTTCCATTCATTGTTTCTATTTTGAAAGAGCCTGCTTCCCCGCTTATTTTTTGCACGAATGAGTATTCTGTTTTTGATCCAAATTTTTCAGCATGTTCTAAAAAAAGATTTGCTATTTCTGGTCCTGAAATAGGATTCTGTACACCTATTCCAGGATAATTTTCTACATCATTTGTTAATGTGATTTGCCCACCTGGGCTCTGTCCTTCAAAAAGAACAACATTTAGATTTGATCTTGCAGCATAAAGAGCAGCCGACAGCCCAGCTGCACCTCCACCAACAATAGCCAAATCTATTTTTTCCATTTAGAGTTTTAATTTTAAGGGTAGTTTTGAAAAGATATACCCACAAGCGAAAGAAAGTAATAAAAGCCATCCGACCTGAACCTCGAAGCCTTTGGAATTTTCAGAGTCTGTTTTTGCAACCTGAATAAAGGATAAATCTACTTCTTGTGATGATATTTTTAGAACAATCCAGATGAAAAGTCCAAGAATGACAATTGCTGTTATTTTCGTAAAGCTTATTGGTATTCCGGATTTTTGTTTTTTGTTTTTTTCGCTTTCCATTTTTCGCTTTCCAAGTTTAACATATTCGTTATGAATAAATTTACTTTGCTTGGGTCTTTTGGCGAAGGGAATTTCGGAGATGATTGGATTCTCTTGAATGCTTCCAAAAAATGGAAAACATCTTGTGTTTGCTCTAGGGGGGTTCTTTTAGACAGCTATGATTACAGCCTGCCACTTTTCAAAAAAATAATATTACCAGGAGGGGGGGTCTTCCAAGACAAAACTTCAAGTATTTCTTTTTATTGGTATTTTTTTATGATCTTATTGTCAAAGAATGCTCGAGCTTATGACATGGATATTACAGAATTGAAAAGCAAGTTTAAGAATTTACTCCTTTTGTTTTTGGTTAAGTTTAAATTTGAGACATTTGAATTGAGGCCAGGCACAAGTTATTCAGATTTGAAAAATGGCCAGGATTCAGTTTCTACTTTTATTGAAGATGCTAAAAAGAAAGAAGGCTCTGTATGGTGCCCTTTTCCAACAGATGACTTTGTTCCAAAAGGTATTGATTCTGTTTTTATATCAGACAGGAGAAGGCATGTTTCAAAAGTTAGGGGTTTTTATTCCTTCTACCACGATTCAAAAGACATTGAAAAAAGTTTTCTTTTTTTATCCCAAAAAGAGTCCATCATTAGTTCAAGATATCATCCCTTGATTTTTGCCTGGATGAATGAAAAAAAGGGCTTGGGGATAGGCCCTCCTGGAGGAAAGATTCATTGTTTATGCAAAAGAGCAGGTTTTCCTTGGTGTGAGAGTCCTGAAGACAACAAACTTCCCAAAAAGGCAAAAAATTCATGGATTTAAAAAAGGTTCAATTTTTGGATAGGGAAGTTGTTGTTTCCAAAGAAGAAGAGATAATCAAGAAGATAATACATTCTTTAAAAAATAAAAAAACAATGAATATATTTACTTTGAATCCTGAGACCTGGAGTAAAACCAGAAATATGAAATTTGATAAAAATGTTTTTTGGATCCCGGAAAGCGTAAGCGTTTATCATGCAATGGCTTTTCTTGGATTTAAGCCTTTAAGAATCCCAGGTATAGATTTGGTAGAAAGGTTGCTAAAAGATAATAATTTAAATATTGTGTGCTGGGGTGGGAAAGATGATGATTCTAAAAAGTTAATAGAAAATTGGAAGAACCTGGGGTTTTCTTCGATGGTGATAGGTGCTTTTAATGGTTTTTCAGAAAATTCTAAGGATGTTGAGGTTTTGATTAAGAAAAATAACAATGTTGTTCTTTTGGTTGGTAAAGGTGCCGGACTTCAAGAAAAAGAAATATTGCATATTTCTAAAAATTTAAATTCTTGCATTTCTTTCGGTGTTGGGGGCTCTTTAGATGTTTTTTTAGGCAAAAAAAAGAGAGCTCCAAGGATCATGAGCCGATTTGGGTTTGAATACCTATGGAGGATATTTTTTGAACCGAGAAGGTTAATTAGAATAATGAATTCATATCCTAGATTTTTTATTGAGGTTTTAAAGAGTAAGTTTTGCATAAAAAAATAAACAAGCCTTTGCAGCTTTTTGTCTGTAACTTTTTTTTCTTATTTTTCATTTCTCTTTTTTCATTTTCAAATTATTTTCAAAAAAATGTTTTTTTAAGTGTTTATTTTGAAACAGAGGAAGAGGTCAATGATGCAGTTTCTTATATCGAGAATTCAAAAGACCTTTCTCTAAACTTTAAAGTTTTCGACCCTGAGGAGAATTTGTCTTTTTTGTCTGAAAGATTTAATACAGAGTTTAGTGAAAAGCTAGTTGATGATATTTCTTGGTCTGTTAATCTTTATCCTGGGAAAGGTGAAGATTTGAGCAGGTTCAAGGAAAGAATGAGGCTATTGATGCCTCCAGACAATCTTGTAGGTTTGGAAAATATTGATTTTTACAATCAGATAAGTAAAAATTTTAAAAATTTATCTTTTTTATTCCTTGGATTCTTTTTCCTTTTTGTAGTTGTCTTTTTGTCTGAAAGAGTTGAAAATTTAGTTTTTGTATTCGTTATGGGGTCTTTTTTGGTTTTTTTATTCAGTGCATTATCCCTGAGATCTCTTAATTTTATTTTTTCAAATGATATTCGGTCTATTTTGCAAGAATTGTGGATTTATGCTTTTGTTCTGAATATTTTTTTGTTTATTATTAGCAAGAGGAAGTTTTTAAAAGTTTCGTGAATTTTTTTGTAGTTTTTCTTATTTTTTTCCTTGCAGAGATTCCAAAGGGTTTGCAGGAGGTTTGGTCTGAGATTGACTCTATTTATATTGAGTTAGACCTTCTCAAAGACGATATAAAAGATCAAGAAGGTTTGATTCAGTCTGAATTCAAAAAAATTCAGGATTTGAAAAATGATATTAATTTGCTCAATAATAAAAAAAATCAATTATCAACCACTTCAGAAAGCCTTCAAGCAAGCTTGGGAGGCGAGTATTCAAAACTTTCTTCAATTCTTAACTCCTCTCTAAAAGACAAGAGGATTATTCCTTCTTGGTTTTTGGTTTTTGGCTATGAGGAGAATTTGGATTCTTATCAGGAAAGAGTTTTAAGTCTTTCCAAATCCATTTCAGCATTTGAAGATTCCTTGAAAGGTGTTGAAGACGAAATTGTTTTAGTGAATTCCTCTCTTGACAGTAGCAGGAACAAGAAAAATGAATTGGATGAATCTCTAATAAAGAATGAAAAAATATTGCTAAGTTACAAAACTGAATTTATTTCATTTGAAAAAAAATATGAAAAGGATATTGTTGACTTGCGCAATAAAAGAGATGTTCTTGAAGAAGATATAGAGCCCGAGACGATTTTGACTTATAGGGGGGCAAGGTGGGAGATCCCATTGTATAAACCTGCTGAGGGGAGACTCTCGAGCCATTTTAATCCAAATAGGTTACACCCGGTTCTTGGCTATGTTAGGCCTCATAACGGTCAGGATATTGCAGCTCCAAAGGGGACTCCGGTTTATGCAGCTGAAACTGGAAGGGTTATTTTTGTTGGAGAGAAGGGTGGGAGTTGGGCTGGTTTGGGTAAATTTATAATCATCCAGCATGATGATGGATGGGAGACCAGGTACGCTCATTTAAGTAAGATATTGATTGACAATGAAAAAGCTGTTAAGAGAGGAGACAGGATAGGCTTGGTTGGAAGTACAGGATTGTCTACTGGTCCACATTTGCATTTTGAAACAAGAAAAAACAATATTCCTTACGACCCGATGCCTTTTTTAGATATTCATGAAAAGTAATTTTAAAAAAATTCCAAAAAGCTTTCATTGGGCTCTTGTGGCTTTTTTTTCCTTTATTTTTATACAGTCATATGTCAACAATGGCTTAGATGGGTTGGAGGATGGAGTTGTTCCAGAAGTTTCTTTTGAAGGCGTTCCATATGTAAAAGAAGCTTGGGAGGTTATTGAAAAAAGGTATTTTGAAGATATAACTTTTGAAAAAAGTCAAGAAATTTCAGAAGGTGCGATTGCGGGAATGATGTCATCTTTTGATAGGTATAGTCGATTTGTTCCTCCAACTAAATCACAGATAGAGTGGGAAAACACTGAAGGTAGCTTTGGGGGCATTGGCGTCACAATCGCTCCTTATGGAAAATTTTTACAAGTTGTTTCCGTAGTTAAAGATGGGCCTGCCTACAAGTCAAAAATTAAAAATGGCGATATTATTATTTCTGCAGATGGAGTGTCTTTTGATTCTTTGAGTTATGAAGAGTCAGTTTCTTTTGTTAGAGGGCCAATTGGCAAATCGGTTAGGCTGGAGGTTATAGATTCAACAACAGCAGAGACTGTGGAAATCTCTGTTACAAGAGAAGTTGTTGTGATTCCCTCGATAGGAAATGTTGAAAAGATCAGTGAAGAAACATACTTGATACAACTTCTTCAATTCAACAAGAATACCCCTTCTTTAATGAGGCAAGAAATTCAAAAATTAGTTAATGAAGATATTGAAAATCTAATATTAGACCTTAGAGGAAACCCTGGAGGGGAACTTTATTCCTGCTTGGAGATAGTGGATATGTTCTTGAAAGAGGGTGTTATAGTCAAGATTAAATTCAGAGATGAAGAGAAGGTCTTTTCTGCTAAAGCTGGGGATATTGCTGAAGATTTAAATCTTGTTGTTATTGTTGATGAATACAGTGCTTCTGCTAGTGAAATATTTGCAGGAGCAATTCAAGATCATGAGAGAGGCTTGATTGTCGGGAATACAACATTTGGAAAAGGCTTGGTTCAGCATGGGGAAACCCTTGAGGGTGGAGGATCCATAATAATCACTACAGCTGTTTACTTGACCCCAAATGGGAACCAGGTCAATGGAAATGGAATCATTCCGGATTTAAAAATTGAAACCTCTGGTGACGAAAGTGTTGTAACTCTTTTGAATCAGATAGAAGAACTTCAAAATGAAATATCTATCTTAAGGTCTAATATTAGGGATAGGATAGGTGATTTAATGCTTGAAAAAGCCATTGGAGAAATTGAAAAATGAAATATTCAATAAAAGAAGGAATGCTTTCTTGGTTGCTTCACAGGTTGACTGGTATTGGAATTTTTGTCTTCTTGATTATTCATGTTATGGGTGCAATCTATTTGAAAATTGGTCCCGAAGAGTGGAATCATCATGTTGCTTTGTTCAACACTCCCTTTTTCAGGGTTGCTGAAGTTGGTTTAATGGGTGCCTTGTTGTGGCATGGCTTAAATGGATTAAGGATAATAATCATTGATTTTTCAGGAATAAGAACAAATCATTTTGCTAAATTTTTATTTTGGATTATTGTTTTTCTTACGATAATACTTTTAATCCCCGGAGCTTATTTATTGCTTAAACCTTTGTTTGAGGGTGTAGCTTAATGAGTTACAAGAAGGTACCGGGAACTTTTGCATGGTGGTTCCAGAGGATTTCTGGGTCTTTTTTGATAATCCTTATTTTTATACACTTTATTGATGTTCATTTTATTCTCGGTGTTGAGAATTTAGATTTTGACTCTGTTGCGGAGAAATGGAACAAGCCAATATGGAGAATTATGGATGCATTGATGCTTATTCTCGGAATGATTCATGGAACTAATGGAATTGAATCTATTTTGTATGATTTTAAAAAAATTAGAAAATATGAAAAATACTGGATTTTTTCTATCAGATCCATAGCCCTTGTTACTATTGTTTTAGGTTCATGGGTTATCTTGACATTTTCACCTTCAGCATCTCAAACAAATGAATCTTTGACTCCTGTTGTTGAGGTTGAAAATGAATAAACATCAGTATGACGTTATTGTTATTGGTGCAGGGGGGGCTGGCCTTTCTGCAGTTGCAGCGATTCCAAAGGGTTTAAAAGTGGCTGTTTTGTCAAAATTATTTCCATTTAGAAGTCACACAGGTGCAGCTCAGGGTGGAATTTCTGCTGCTCTTGGAAATATTGAAGAAGACAATCCTCTTTGGCATGCTTATGACACTGTAAAAGGAAGTGATTATCTTGGAGATCAAGATGCAATTGTTCAGATGTGCAATGATGCACCTGATGCTATTTTTGATTTAGAAAGAAAGGGTTTACCTTTTTCAAGATTGGAAAATGGGAAAATTTCTCAAAGGCCTTTCGGAGGGCACACAAAGCATTGGGGAGAATCTCCAGTCAGAAGAGCTTGTCATTCTGCAGATAGGACTGGGCATATGATCCTTCACACACTCTATCAACAGGCATTGAGAAGAGATACTAATTTTTTTGATGAGTTTCAGGTAGTAGAAATAATTACAAAAGAAAATTCTTGTTATGGGGTTGTTGCTGTTAAGCTTTCAACTGGTGAAAGGCATATCTTTCATAGCAAATCTGTGATTCTGGCAACAGGAGGATACGGTAGATGTTTTAAGGTAACAAGCAATGCACTTTCATTAACTGGGGACGGAATGGCAATATGTTATCAGAAAGGTATTCCTCTCCAAGACATGGAGTTTGTTCAATTTCATCCTACCGGATTACATCCTTTGGGAATATTGATAACTGAAGGTGCTAGAGGAGAAGGTGGAATATTGATAAATTCAGATGGCGAAAGGTTTATGGAGAGATATGCCCCCTCAATAAAAGATTTAGCGCCTAGAGATATAGTTAGTAGATCAATTTATGAAGAAATTAAAGCGGGAAGAGGGATAGGTGGAAAAGATTTTGTTTATTTGGACTTGACTCATCTTGGAAGAAAGTTGCTAGATAAAAAATTACCAGATGTAACGGGTTTTGCTAGAACATATTTAAATATTGAACCATCTAGCGAGCCTATTCCCGTTAAACCAACAACTCATTATGCAATGGGGGGAATTCCAACTGATATTGATGGAAGGGTTGTTGCTGATTCTGAAGGAAATGTTATGAGTGGTCTTTTTGCATGTGGAGAGTGTGCATGTGTTTCTGTCCATGGTGCTAACAGGCTTGGAACAAATTCCCTTTTAGATTTGGTAGTTTTTGGAAAAAGGGCTGGCCAAAGTGCATCCTTGCATGCTGATTCTATGAAGATGACTGAGTTGCCAAGTGACTCTGGAGACGAGTCAGAGTCTTTGCTTCAAAACATAAGATCAAATACAAGAGGGCCAAAAGTTTACGAGACAAGAAACAAAATGCAGGAAATAATGATGGACTATTGTTCTGTTTTTAGAAATAAAAAAGGAATGGAAAAATGTGTTTCTTTGCTTGCTGAACTCAAGGATGATTTTAAGAAGATTACAATTTCGGATAAATCTAATTTTTACAATTATGAAATGATGGCCGCTTTTGAATTATCTTGCATGCTTGATGTTAGTGAAGCAACATTGCATGGAGCGATGTTGAGAGAAGAGAGTAGAGGGGCCCACAGTCGAGAGGATTACCCTGATAGAGATGATAGTAATTGGCTTAAGCACACACTGTGTTACAAAAAAGAAAATGGTAATCCAAAATTTGATTTCAAATCCGTTAATCTTGGAAAATTTGAGGTAAAGGAAAGGGTTTATTGAATGTTAAGAATTTTTAGAATACAGAGATTCCATCCGGAAAAGAATCCAAAATCCTGGATTGACGAATACACGCTTGATGTTGATGAAAACGACAAAATTCTTGATGTTTTGTTGAAGATAAGAGATGAGATTGATACAACTCTTGGTTTTCGGTCATCTTGCGCTCATGGTGTATGTGGTAGCGATGGGATGATGATTGATGGCATCAATAAGCTTGCTTGTCAAACTTTCGTTGGTGATATACCAGGAAAAAAACCAATCAATATAGCTCCTTTGAAAGGGGTTCCTGTAGAGAAGGATTTAATTGTTGAAATGGATCCATTGCTAGATAAGGTCAAATCTGTGAACCCATGGGTTGTGGCAAAAGAGCATAAAGCTGGGGAAAAGGAACTCTTGATGTCTCCGGAAGATTTTGAGAAAATAGAAGACATGACAAAATGTATTTGGTGCTCATGTTGCACAACTTCCTGCCCATCTCTTTGGTCTGATTCTGATTACTTGGGGCCACAGGCTTTGGTCATGGCAGCAAGATTTATTTTAGACAGCAGGAATGAAGAGGCTGAAAAGATAATAGATAAAGTGGGTGGTCATGATGGTGTTTTCAGATGCCACACAATTGGAAACTGCACTGATGCATGTCCTAGAGACATAGATGTTACCGGCGCAATAGCAGCAGTTAAGAAAGTTATTTTGCAAGGCATTGAAAATAATGATAGCAATGGCTCTATAATTTGGGAGAACGATGAAAAAGAAAAATAAAACTAATCTCCTTTTTTGGGGTCTTTGTATAATCGGATACTTTCTTGTTGTCGCTCCTGCAGCTCAAGGTTCTATTTTGATAAACAAAGAGAACCAAAAAAACATATTCCCAGATGGTGGTTTGGATTTAGTTTTAAGTGTAGATGATTCTGAAAAGAGTTGGAACTGGGATTTGTCAATTGGGTTTGGCCCTATTCAAGATCAGCAAGACCTTGTTGCTGACATGAGTCTTTCAGCCGAATTTTTGACAAAAATTAAGAAAGATGAAGATGATTTCCAATTTGCTATTTTTGTAGAGGATTCAAATTTGGAAGTGAGTTTTGAAGACAACCAGACTGAAGAGCCAGTTGATGCTCTTTCTCTAGCGAGAATATTTGGTTATCCCATTGATGAAACTTTAGAAATGCTAGACGGTTATATAGGAACAATGCTTTTGGATGGAAAGGGTGCTTTGTTAACATTTGATATAGGAAATGAGAACGAAAAGGAGATGGGGGAGAGTGAATATCTTTACTGGGTTGACTACAGGGAAAAGATTGAATCTAGCAGATATGAAATGTTGGGTTCTGGTATTGAAGATGTTGTTCCTTGGATGTTTGGATATATTCCCTTAGACAGGATAAATTCTGATTATTCAAAAGAATGGAATATTGCCAACATAATGAAAGTATTTGATTTTTGGTACGAGCAAGAAAAAGAATGGAATGAAGATGTTCCGTCTGAAGAGGAGTATGTTTATGTTAAAGATTTTCTTGAATCTATGATTCCTGAAATGGGGGTAAGGCAGACGTTAGTTGGAACTGAAGGCAATGATCTTGTTTTTTCGCTAGATGCTTTTGGTACGTTAAGCTTAGAGGATTTATGCTTAGCAATGGAAAGCATGCAGGAGGTTGAAGAAGGGTTTTCAACAGACGATTATCTAGGAGAGGGAAATTGTTCTGATTATGACATGAGGATAATCTTGTCTGGAGACGGAGAGCTTGTTATAGACAGCGAGAATGGAATGCTTGTTTCAAGATCTATGGATTTAATGCTAGAGATGAAAGGTTATCTTCCTTCTGACATTTCGCCTTCTGGAGTTGAGATGAAATTAGATTTTCCTCTTTTTATTTCTGAAACATTAAATTGACGGAAGAAAAAAATCTAAGTCCAATACATGTGGAGAATGCTCTAAGGCATTTTGGCAAAATAAAAGCTCTTGATGATTTTTCATTAACTGTAAATCCAGGAGAATTTGTTGGATTAATCGGCCCTAACGGAGCAGGCAAAAGCACCCTTATAGGATCTTTGCTTGACTTGGTTAAACTCCAAGGTGGAGAGGCTAGGGTATTTGGACATAACCCAGGAGAAACACAAGGGAAAGAGAAGATTGGTTATTTACCAGAGTTTTTCTTTTGTCCTGATTACCTGACTCCTAAATCATATTTAAGGGAAATTGGGAACTTACACGGGATGAAGGCTTCAGAGGTTCTTGAATATTCAAAAAGCTTAGTTTCATCATTGGGACTTGGTGCTCACATGAATAGACTTTCAGGAAAGCTTTCAAAAGGGCTTCTTAGAAGAGTCGGGATTGTTAGAAGTCTTTTTCATAATCCTGACTTAATCATCTTTGATGAGCCAGCATGGGGGCTTGACCCCTTTGGGAGAAAGGCTTTAAATGAAATTTTGCTTGATTTGAAAAAAAAGGGAAAGACTCTTCTTTTGTGTAGTCACAATATGGAAATGGTTGAAAGCATTTGTGACAGGTTTGTTTTTATAGAAAATGGAAAAGTTCAGGGTGAGGGCAGTAATAAGGATCTTTCAATCCAGGATGAAGTAAAAATAATTTACAAAAACAATAAAAAGATTATCCCTAAAAGTAAAAAGGTAAATAATTCATGGGTTGTTCTTGTGAGTGAGAAAGATAGGGAAAGACAAATTCAAAAGTTGATTGATTCAGGCTCAAAGATAATAGAGGTATCCGAAAGCAAGACTGACTTAATTGATTGGGTTGTTTCAAAAAGCGCGAAATAAGATGAAATTTAAAAATATATTAACGATTGGAAAGATGACTTTTCAGTCTGTTGTTGGAAACAGAAAAGCTCTCAGGATGGTTTTTATAGGTGCTCTTCTATTTGGCCTTTCAACATATGCTTTATCCCAGAGCCAAGATGCAACCGTGGTTACGTTTACATGGACAGGGATAGGTTTCTTGTTTTTGGTCATCTCTTACCAAGCCGCTGATTTGCTGAGGGAGGATTTGAGGAAAAAGACACTTACTCCTATAATCACAGCTCCAATAAGCAGGCTCGAATACAGTTTGGGCAGGTTCTTTGGACTTTTTGTTCCTGGCTGGGTGATACTTTCTGGGCTTTATTGGCTCTTGTTTGAGTATGGTGTTGTCAGGACTGAAGGTTATGAGATTGTGAAGAATGTTGCTTTTTTGACTCGTCAACTTCCAGATTTTGACATACCTCTCGGGCTTCCGGCTGCAAAAGAGCTTGCAACCGTTTTTTGGACCCTTCTTTCATCATTCATGTTTGTTGTCATGTCAGCCCTTTATTTCCTTTCTGCAAAATTCAACCAAAAGGCAGCAATTGCCTTGGCTTTTTGCTGTTGGCCCCTTGTAAGCTGGTTTTGGAGACTTCCCATAAAAATTGAGAATGAAGTTTTTACATCCCTTGTTACGATGGGTGGCTTAAAGGAGGGGTGGCCTGCTTTGCCTACGATGGGTTTATGGGTTCCAATTATTGTTTCTGGCAAGGATGCAATAGATATTGCTTCAATCTACGCAATGCAATCAGTCGCCTGGTCAGTCATTTTCATATTCCTGGGTTACAGGTTGTTCAAGAACATTGACCTTTCAAGGCCTCAATAGTTTTTTATTTACTTTACATCTCTGAGCAAGGATTTGATTGCCGCATCAAGCTGAGGGTCATTTCCGCTTATTTCGTCTTCTGGAGTTATCTCAACGATGATGTCTGGTATCGCAGGTCCGTTCTCTTGGTTCTTTCCGAGTTTGTCTCCATCTGCAACAAACCAGCCCCTGAAAGGATACCTCATTGAAGATCCGTCTATAAGCCCTTTTGAGCCTGTTGATATCACTGCTCCTCTTGTAGGCACTCCAACCACTTTCCCTCTGCCCAGTGTTTTGATTGCATGTGAAAATATCTCTGCATTGCTGTACGAATTTTGATTACACAATACAATGATTGGCTTTGTCCAAGAGTACATCGATAGCCTGTTTTGAGGGTATCCGAAACTTCCTTCGCTTGCGCCTCTTGGAATCGTGTAGGCATGCCTTTCAACCATCAGAATCTGAAGAAGCATGTCTGTTGTCCATCCTCCACCATTGTCTCTGACATCAATAACCAGTCCTTCTTTTCCATGGCCAACAGAATAAAGTTCTGCTTCAAACCTTTCCAAGCTTGGTTGGCTCATTCCTTGAATATGAACATATCCAAGTTTCCCACCAGAATCTTCTTCAGTTTTCTCTCTGTTTTCTTTCACCCACTGCTCATAAAGCGCGCTTCTTATTGAATATGAGGAAACCGGTTCTATTTCAATTGTTTTTTCTTCAACTTCACCCAAAACTTCCAACTCTATCGTTGATGCAAAATCAACTCCTAAAGACTCTTGCTTTGAATTTGTTGCCTGGAGTGTCAATGTGTGTTTTCCAGGGTCTAAGTTGAGTATTGTTGTTTCAACTTCTTTGCCAAAGTGAAGATGGTTGATATCATGGGGAACGATTTCCCCCTTTTCAATATTTTCGCCATTGATTATCAAAGAAAGATAAACATCAATTGGGTCAACCCCATGGTCAAATGAAATTTTTTCCTTAACCCCATGGTCATGGTTGTGTCCATCGTGCATTCCTTTATCTGCCATATCCCCATCATCACAATGCTCACAACCCTTGCCATCACACATAGAACATACCATTTGAGTGTTTCCATTGTCCATTTGGGCTCCATGCCCTGAATGGTTGCTATGGTCGTGCCCATCTTTCATTGGGTCCGCTGGAACATTTAATGGAAGATCTAGAACAGTGCTGAAAGAAACTTCAAATGCTCCTTTGAAAACAGACTTGTCTTTTGGGTAGGTGAAGAAGACTTTTGGAAGCATCTCTTCTTTTTCTACCACTTCAATTGTTATTGTTTTGTAGAGATTGTCATCGATGATCTCATGTAGACCATCTGCAAGTTGGATTGTTAAGGTGTGTTCTCCCGGTTCAAGTTCAACGTATCCGTATTTTTCACCCAACATGTAATGGATATGTGTTTCATCAGTTGGTATTATTGAGCCTTTCTTTGATGGAGCATCATCAACTATCAGATGAAAGTGACCTTTCTTTTCTGTTTTCAATCCAGCCATTTCAATTTCAAAACCAGAAACTCCAAAACCTACAAAAAGAGGAGAGGACACCTTGTCTCCATCCTTTATATTAGAGAACCAAACTTCGTTCTTGATTTCTTGATCTTTCGTTTTTCTTTCAATGGTCAAGGGTATTTCATTAGAAGATGTATCAATTAATAAATTATGTATATTCTCTCCGTCTATATTGACTTTATTTACCTTTGTTACTATGTCGCCTTTCTTCAAATCGATATTGTGCTTATCAGCAGGCGTGTTTTCTATTATCGATTTGACCATAAGACCTTTTCCTTCATGTTCCCAGTCAAAAAGAAGGCCTAATGATCCCGTGTACTCCCTGCTTTCATCCAAAGAGGGTATTCTTCCGTAGTATCCAAGATGGCTTCCATTTAATTCTCCAAGCATTGAATCGATTATGTAATCAAAATCTCTCGGATGGGCTGCATTTACAGCCCACGGAAGGTATCTTTTATGGATATCTTCCCAATTCGCTCCATGTAGGTTTGGGTCATAAAAACCTCTGTACATTGTGGCCCAGGCTTCTTCAAAAACAACTTTTCTTTGCTGGACTCTATCCAACTTATATCTTGCCCTAAATGATTTTTGCGAAACAGAATTTTTTGTTGGCGATGTTGAATAGACTGTCCCTCCAGACTTGAGGTAGTGTATTTTTTTCCCATCATTGCTCCATCTTATTTTGCTTGGAGAATGTCCTGATGTTACCTTGGTTGCTGCTGATCCAAAAAATCCAAAATCATTCATTGACATTGAGTAGAGGTCGCTTCCGTCATGGGTACCTCTGAATATGATCCTTGAACCTTCTTCATTTAGAAGAACTTCAGTTTCGCTTCCATCAAAGGAGGTTGCCCTTCTTAGCCTAAATTCAATGTCTTCTAGGTCAATCTCGACCCATTTTGAATCTTCACCTCTTTCTTCTTCTTCCTTTTCCCACAACTCTTCTCTTTCTTGCTGGCTAAGGTCTTCGTCATTTTCTCTTAAGAAAACATACCAGATATCTGAATATGTCGAGCTTCCCCTAGGGCTAAAGCTCGTCCTTGTGCTCGAGAAGGCCAAAACACGTCCATTTTTACTCCATGTTGGGTACATATCCATGTCAGGATGAGATGATACGTTTTTTGGACTTGTTGACCCGTCTGCTTTTGCAATCCATATATCAGAATTGTGTTCTATATCTTCAACATTCCAAGATATCCATTCTGAATCTGGACTCCATGAAATCAAGGGCCAATCCCAGCCATCCCTTAGTTCAATTTCATTTGTGATAATTTCCTCTTTATTTTCTGAAGATGGGTCATAATCTGCAACAATGAGCTTTCCATAATTTCTCACAAATGCAATCTTTTTCCCATTTGGAGAAACCTTTGGACGATGTGTTGGGTTTGAATCACTTGTTATTTGGTACGTTTTCCACTCTTCCACTTCTCTGATTTCTTCTTTTTCTTCAGAAGGTTCAGCTATCCATATTTGTTCTGTGTTGCATATTTCTTTTTCAGAACCTTCAGGACATGAGCTTGAGGTGAAAAGAATTTTTTCTCCATCATCTGTCCATTGAACATAAATTTCTTGTTCAGCTGTAAATGTCACTCTATGGGATTCTTCTTTTTCTAAATCCTGTAGCCAGATATCTCCATCGAGAACAACAAGCAATGCATTGGAATCACTTGGGGAGATTGAAAAAGATGATGCTCCAGAAGTTACTGTTTTCCATTCAAAATCATTAGATAGAGAATCTCCGGTTACTTCAATTTTTAATTCTTTTAATTTTTGAGGTCCTGTTTCAAAGAGAAGAATTCCTCCTCCAACCTCCATTGATATCAATGTTCCATCAGAAGATATAGATGCATTCCTAGGGCCATCTTTTTCAAAGTCTGTATGTTGTTTTGTTTTCCCTTTGAGATTTGTTGAGTGAAGGTTGTAAGTTCCATCTTTTTCTGATACATACCAGATTGTTTTTCCATCAGGAGACCACATTGGAGAATGATCAGCACCTTCAAATTTTGTCATTAATTTTGCATCTTTTCCTGTTTCTTTTATCCATATGTCCGCATCTCCAGACCCTCTATATCCTTTTCTCCTGGTGCTTTCAGACCCCCTCATATAGGCAAGAATTTTTCCGTCAGGAGAGTAGGTTGGTTGATAACCCAGGTATTCTGTAAAGCGAACAGGGGTATCTTTTTCATTTATGTTTATTTTGTACATTTCAGGATTTCTGTAATTTGTTTCATATCTGGTGCTTGTAAAGATAATGCTTGCTCCATCATTTGAGAAGCCTGATATAAGGTCAGATCCTGACCAGTATGTAAGTCGTTCTGGTTTTCCACCATTTTTTGATGTTATGTATATATCGTCATTGCCCCACCTGTCAGAAACAAAACCAATTTGAGATCCGTCAGGGGACCAAACTGGAGAATGGTCGTATGCTGGATGTATCGTCAATCTCTTTGCTTCTCCACCACTGCTTGAGACAGTCCATATGTCCCCTTGCCAACTAAAGGCAATTTGAGATCCATCAGGAGAGGGGGAAGGATGTCTTGGCAGGATTGCTTCTTCTCCATGTAAATGGAATTTAAATAGTATTAAAAATATCAGTGATAATCTTTTTTTCATTGTGTATATTTCTCCTTTTTTAGGTTCAAGGAATTATCATACATCTGATTGAAAAATGAGAATAAATAAGTATCTTTCATTATGCGGGTTGGGTTCGAGGAGGAAGGTTGAGGAATTCATAAAAGAAGAAAGGGTTCAGGTTAGGAAAAAATCTGAAGAAATAAGAGTTGTCAAAGAGCTTTTTTTTACTGTGGGAGAAGCAGATGAAGTTTTCTTTGATGGTGAAAAAGTCAAGCCAAAAATTTACAAATATATATTATTGAACAAGCCAAGAGGGTACCTTACAACAAAAAGCGATCCTTTGAAAAGAAAAAATATCATGGACCTTATACCCAAAAATTTACAGCATCTTTCTCCAGTTGGACGTCTTGACAAGGACACTGAAGGCCTTATTATCCTGACGAATGATGGTACTCTTTACCAGAAAATATCCCATCCAAGGTACAAGTTTGTTAAACACTATCTCGTCGAAGCGAAAGGAAAGGTCTCTTCAGAGAAGGTTTCATTGATGGCAAAAGGAATGAATTATGGAAAAGAAAGATTAAAAGCTCATTCGGCAAAAGTTATGGCTTCTCACCAGGGAAGAACTATTGTTTCAATAAAATTGACTGAAGGTAAAAACAGGGAGATAAGAAAGATGTTTATCTTGATAAAAAAAATAATAATATCCCTTCAAAGAGTTGCTATAGGTCCTATTTCTGACAAAAAACTTCAAAAGGGAAAGTGGAGAAACCTCAGTAATGAAGAAGTTTTGAAACTTAAGAAAAAATTAGGAATTGTGAAATGAAAAGCCTTTATGTGGGCTCTCCATTGTCTGTTTGGAACTCTCTTTGGGATTTTGTTGAACTCTACAAAAAAGAAAAACCTCTAGAAGCTTCAAAGATACTGGTTCCAACAAATTATGAAAAGAGATTAGTCAATGAAGAAGCTTTAAAGAGGGGCATTTCAGGATTGTCACCTGTTTCATTTAGTGAAATTGTAGAAGAGAGACTTTCTTTCAATAGGTTTTTTAAGATAGAACCACCAGCCTTTATTGATAGAGCTGTTCTTGTTGATGCAATAAAAAAAGGAAAAAATCTAGGTTTTGATGAGTTTCTGGAAGATGAATCGAATCTTTCTTTGGAGGAGCTAAGAAAAGCTGTTAATAGGATTTGTGAATACATCCCTTTCGGTTTGGAGTTAGATGAAGAAGAGTCTCCGCTTGTTTGTCTGACTTTGGTTTGGAAAAGTATATGGATTCAAAAAAGGTCAAAATATTTACCTATTTCAATAAAAACAAACCTTTTAGCAGATGAAAAAAAATTCAAAATAGACAAGAGTGATTCATTGATTGCATGCTGGGGGATTTCTAATTTAAATACATCCCAAGAAGAGCTTTTAAGACCTCTAAAAGACAAAATGAATTGGTATGTTCCTGGTCCTGATGTTGAGCTGGATCTTGATTCGTCCAGGTATATAAAAAGATTGAATTCGTATTTAGGGAAGAATGTTGTAGATCTCGGTTCTTCTGAGACAAAAATAAAAACTATAAAATGTGGAGATTTGCTCAATTCTTTTTATAAGGCAAAGGGTGATGGATATAGGAATTTAAGTTGTCCTGAGGTAATTTTAGATGATTTAGTTTTGATGAATTCTCTTTTGAGCAATCTCGATAATGAGGATATCCTTTTTGAAAGGCCACTTTCGGCATCTCCTGCTGGAAGGGTTTTGAATTTCTACAAATGCAAAAGTGGTCAAGATTTCATATCTCAAAATGATTTGATTTTCAATTTGAACTCATTAAAAGTTTTTGATGGATTAAACGAACTCTATGATTTTGATTTTGATTTATCCAAATATGGTTTAGTGGATTTTGAAAAAGATTTAAAAAGGTTGAAGAAAGCAGTTTCGAGCAAGATAAGACCTCCTAAAAATATAGATATTAAAAAATTAAATAAATGGATTGATTTTTGTGATAAGAAAATTAAAAATCGTCTTAAAGAACAAACACTTTCAGGAGTTTGTGACACGAACTCAAAAGCTTTTATAGAAAAACTTATGAAGGAAAGTGGTTTTTCTTTGAATGATTTGATTTTTGAAAAAGATCCTGATGTTTATACAAGGATGAAATCAAGGAATATTACAAATATGAAAAATGGAGTCATTAATCCCAATCCTGTTGCATTTATAGGATTGGTTGACAATAGGTTTCCTGGAAAGCTTGATTTACCTGATTGGCAAGAAAACAAAGAAAATAAAATTGGCCTTGAGGCAATTGGGCTTCCAGATGTTGAGATGCGTATAGAAGAAGAGTCATGGAGGTCTTGGTGTTTACAAAATAGAGGTGATTCAGGATGTTCTATTTATTGGGACAATATTGATAATCGTGGTGAAAAACAATTCTTAAGTTCTTTGTTGGATTCAAGCAGGGTCAAGGAATCTGAATGTATTGAGGTCCAGGATTCTTGTTTGTCTGTTAGCAGCTCAAGGTTTAAGAGACAGATAGAACTCTCTTTTTTCGAGTCAGTTGGTGATTTTGATGCTTACGAGGGTTGGAAGGTTGGCGAGATGGATGAAAAAATATCTTTTAACGTTAGTGCTTTTAACAAGAAGAAGCCTCCTTGCCTGTTTGCATATTATGTATCACAAGGAGGGGTTGTTCGAACTCGAGACAAAAGAGATCCTGTTTATCCAGGTTCTTTAAACACAGGAACATTCATTCATGATTGCTTAGACAACCTAGGAAAAAGATTCAATGAAGGTGAAAACTATGAGACCTTAGTTTCAAACGTAATGGCTGATGTTTCTTTGTGGCATCCATTTAACGAAGAGATTGTCAAGAGGGGTCTTTTCAAGAAATGGAAAATGTTTCTTGTAGAAGAGTTGGGACGTTGGGAGGAATCAGGCTTTGAAAAATCAGAACAGGAGTATTCCTCTTCTTCTAAATTTTTTATGTCAAAAATTCCAGCTGTTAATGAGTTTTATGAAGATCTTCAAAATATTGAAATGAGGGGAAGGATTGATAGGCTCGAGCATTATGTTTCAGAATCTGGAAGAGTAAACACAACAATAATTGATTACAAAACTGGAAAGAAAAACCCAGATTGGACTCAGGCATTTTTTTATCCTTATCTATTGGAGAAAAATTGGAATTTTAAGGATTTCATTTACAGGTATATTTTTGAGGAAGTTGATAAGGATTCCAGTTGGGCTCATCAGCAGGAATGGAGAAGAAAAAAGATTTCTGAGGGAATTTTGGAGAATATGAGAGCTTGGAAAAAAGACTGGACCCGCGGAAGGATTGTTCCTTGCTGGGCAAAAGGTGAAGAGACATGTTATTGGTGTAAAGACTTTGGAAGGGGAAGGTTTTGGAAAATATGAAATTATGAACAACATTCCAGAATTTATTAATGCCAGTGCTGGAACAGGGAAGACAACAAGACTTGTAGTCTATTTTTTATATAAATTATTACAAGCTAAAGATCCAAGAAAAGTCATTGCCTGTACTTTCACTATTGCAGCAACCAATGAATTTAAAAGTAGGGTAGTTGATTATCTTAAAAAAACGGATAAGGAATTATTACAAATATTTAATAATTTTGATTTAAAGCCAATAGAGATACGTGGAAACAAAGAAAAATTAATACCAATACTAGAGATAAAAACCCTAGATAGTTTTTTCTTAAGCCTGTTTTCAAGAAATTCAAATAATACTTTTTACCGAATCATGAATGATTTCGATTCGGAAAGAATTTATCAAGAATCTTACGCTCATTGGATAAAAAAAACTGAAGGTTTTGAGGATCAGAGATGGAGAGAGAAGCTTAATTCCGTTGTTAAAAAACTAGAGCCTTATAGCATTGAGGAATCCAAAGCTCTTTTTGATTCGTGCAGATTTGAAAATTTAAATTCATTTTTAAAAATCAAACAAGATGAAATCAAGGATTTGTTTTCAGAAATTAAAAAAAATCTGCCTTCAGGATTTAAACCTACCTCAAGAAGCAATGACTATATTAAATTAATAGAAAATGCATATTTTGCATTAGATTTTTCAAACCTTAAAACCAATCGAATAAAACAAGAATTGGAAAAAATTGAAGAATTTATAGGTTCAAGGGATTTTTTGGATGTTGAAATCATGACAAAAATAACAAAATTCAAACAATTGATTAAAAATTATGAAAATTATGAATTTGAAAACCATGGAGACAGTCACTTTTTTAAAAAAATACTTGAGCTTATTTTGATCTTTAAATCAAACATCAAAAAAGAAAGATTTTTTTCAAGTTCTTTTATATTGAGAGGCTTGTTAAAAAGATTGAATTCAGGCTTGTTTGATTTTGAGTGTGATCATCTTTTTGTTGATGAGTTTCAGGATACAAATCGTTTCCAAGGTCGGATTTTAAGGATGTTGAAAGGGCATTTTGATTTCAATGTTACATTTGTTGGCGACTCGAAGCAAGCGATATATAAATTCAGAGATGCAAGCTCGGCAGCATTTTTTGAGGTTGACAGAAGGGTTAAGGATGAAAACAAGAAGGTAATAAACAGGTCTTTTAGGTCAAATAGACCAATTTTAGCCTTAACGAATTGGATTTTTGAAAGGTTTTACGGAGCATCCAAAGACTGGCGACTTTTTTCAACTGGTGATTCAAATGCATTTTTAGATTCTGAAAAATATCCTTTAACTGTTTGGTCCTGCAAGGTTCCAGAAATAAAAAATGCAAATCGTGGAACATGGAAGAAGTCAGGTAGCGCCTCACAAAGTCTTGAGCAAAGGGCAGTTGATTGTGTGAGCTGGATAAGGACTGAGAATCCAGATGAAAGCATTCTTGTTTTAGCAAAGAATTGGAAAAGTCTAGGAGGCATTGCAAAAGGGCTTAGCTCTATTGGCGTGAATGCAGTTATAGCGGGAAGTCCAAACCTCATGAACAAAGATGATATTGATCAGGACATAATCCATATAAAACAAATTTTCAGATGCTTAACAAACCCTAGTGACAAGGCCATTTTGAACTCTGTGTTAATTGGAAATTCTTTTGCCCATAATTTAAAAGATATCAGGAATGAAAAAAATATAAAAAAATCTCTAGAAATCATTAACAAATATTCTTTAAGGCTTTACAAGGGAGACTCTATAAGTTCTACTCTTGTAGATTTTTTGAATGAAACTGGTTATATTTATGGAATCAAGGGTGACACAAGGTCTCATGAGAGGACATTGAAGATATTTGAATTTTTAAGGAATATCACATTGCATGAAAAAAGTGGTTACTTTAAAGGCTTTGAGGATTTTCTTTATTGGGCAGATTCAGGATTTCGAACCCATTCTCCACCGCCAGGTCTTGAAAAGCCTGAGCCTGTCTTTTTAAGAACTTCCTATGGGGCAAAAGGGCTATCTGCTGACCATGTTGTGATTGTTAGCCCTGATGAACAATCTAAAAAAACATGTTTTGAAGATTTGGAATTTGAAAAAATGCTACCAACTACACATCCTTTAAGGCCTAATCCAATTGAAATAAGTTTGAAGGAAAATGGAGATTTGGAATCAATGTGGTTTTTCTTTGATGAATTTAAGAATCCAAAGAAAGTTTGGACAAGTGAATTGTTTCTTAAGTCATGGAAAAAAACTTCAGAAGAGTTTTATCAAGAACAAATTAATGTAAATTATGTTTCAATGACTAGGGCTAAGAAAACATTGCATGTTGTTTCAAATGGCTTTTATCATCCCCATAAGTTAAGAAAGGGTGATTTTTTATCGGCTATTTACAAACCCCTTTTAGGCAATTTCAAAAATTCTTTTGAAAGCTTCTCGAGGTGTTCTTTTGACGAGATTGACATTCCAATCCCAAAGGAGCATTTAGACGATCAAAGTTATTCTGAAGAATCTTTTGTAAAGTATTTGCTTCCTAAAGCAAGAAGAATCAAGCATGCCAAAAGAATGATTGATGAGAGTTTGTTGAATGAAATTGCCAAAGAGCGTTTTTCAAAAAAAAGGGCAGAAGATATTGGAGAGTCGGACAATGATGAATCAAATGAAGCCACTAGAGGCAATTCTTTTCATAAAGTTATTGAAATATTTGGACCCCCAATCAACAAGGAAGTTTGGGTTAAGGATGTTTTGGATAGTGGCATTGAAGAAATACTTGAATTAAATTCAAATAAATTTCAAGATTTTGTATTTTCTTTTTCAGAGAGAATAAACCAAGATCAAATATGGAAATCCATAAAAAAAGACCTAATTACATTTTGGACCGAATATCAGATAAAAGGTTCAGA
>Ga0114932_10001936_pt1 | contig 22720 bp, 32 predicted proteins | sample 2SBtaG_2_FD_87286 | JGI IMG/M metagenome (GOLD analysis project Ga0114932, IMG submission 87286) | Deep subsurface microbial communities from Kolumbo volcano to uncover new lineages of life (NeLLi) - 2SBTROV12_ACTIVE470 metaG | ecosystem: Environmental > Aquatic > Marine > Volcanic ...
AATCTGGCACTACAATCAACACAATATCGATTTGCTCTTCTAGTTCTGGCCAATGTAGACCTCCTGCATTATTACAATTCTACGATCACATATTAGATCGCAACGGTCTAACGATCTACACTATTTGGTTACATGAATTCATCCATGATAAATTGAAGAATAAAGAACGCCGCCCATCAGACTTGAACTGATGACCAATCGATTAACAGTCGAACGCTCTACCACGCTGAGCTAGGGCGGCTCAAATTAAAACCTAGTAAAATAAGATTTAATCCTTCCCATTGGTTCTATTTCCAAGTTTTAATTGAATTTAGAAAAAAACTTGATTATATCATCTGTATGATTTTCAACAATTTCAACAATCTCCATATGCTCATCAGGTGTGGGTTCTCTTTTATGAAATAATTGAAATGCACTTAGTGCAGAACCAACCATTTCTCCTACAAAAAATCCACACAGAAAATCTCCAGTGTTTTCACATTTCCAAACATCACTTATTCTGGGTGATGCACCAGCATTTTCATAAAGTGATAATGTATCTACAATTAGTTTTTCGGTCTGTTCTTTAAATTCAGGATCTAGTGGCAATGAAAATCTTATGTATGAGTTATTTTTCTATTCCTTTCTTTTTTTCAAATTTATAAATTCCATCTAGAAATACGCGATGATCTTTATTTTTTACTCTGGATTTATTTTCAATTTCTGCGGCTGTTTGCGATACATCTGTTAATACACATCCTGTAATTATCACATCGTCACCCTTTGGTACTACTTTTGTATCGCCCCAAATTTTTGTAACTCTGGCGGCTCTTTCACCTTGGAAGTTTTCAATTAAAACTTGTTTTTCATTAACTTTTACCGTAATAGGAAAATGAGAAAACACAATTTTCATTTTAATTGTATAACCTTCAACTAAACCTTCACAGATGTTTCGTATTATTGATCTAGCTGTATTCATGATAGCAAAATCTTTATTTCTTTTACCATCTGCTTTCAGAGATATTTTTCCATCAGAGACTATAATACTAACTGGAATTTTTTTAAACGATTTATGGGTTTTACCAAGTGGTCCAGTTACTTGTAATATACGTGATTTGTATGTGACTTGTACATTTTCTGGTATTTCTAATTCCGTTTGGAATTTCTCTATTTGCTTAGTAGACATATCCTATCAAAAATCCTCCTAGTCCTTTATTTACAGCTTCATGATGTGACATTACACCTTGGTTTGTGGTAACTAATAACATGCCTCTAGCATATGATGGTAAAAATTGTTGTTCCCATCTTCCATATTCTGATTTTTTAACTTTAAACCTAGGTGAAATTGAACCACATTTTGAAATTTTTGCAAATAATTTAATTTTAAACTTTCCACCTCGATTATCTTCTATATGTTCATAATCTTCTATGTATCCATCTTTTTTTAATGCACTCAAAACTTCAATTGCAATCTTAGATGTAGGTAAAACTACACATTCTGATTTTCTTCTGGATTCAGTATTATCTATAGTGACAAATAAGTTTGCTAAAATATTCATTGCTGGCATTTCTATCACCTAAATTTTTTGAATCCCAATGTATTTGCAACTTCTCTAAAACACTGTCTACACAAATGTAAATCATATTTTCGTATATTTGATGTATAGCAGCCACATCTTTTACACCATCTTGAGCCTCTACCAAAGCTTTTTTCTTTTCTTGCTGTAAATCCTGTTCCACGGTCTCCCCATGATCTATCTTTTGCCATTAGTTAACGTTCACTCCAAATTCTTTAGTTAGATAATCTTTTGCCTCAATAGGCGTAATTTTATGGGTTTTACCAACTTTTGCCTTATGCTTGCTTCTTAGTTTTATACTATGACCAGGTCTTGAAAGATTCGCTGTTACATTTAGTCCTAAAATTCCAATTTTTGGATCATATTTTATTCCTGGAATATCTATATGTTCCAAAATTCCAAACGAGAGATTTCCATCTTTATCTATTGATTTTCCTTTTACAATATTTCCTTTTGCTTCAAATAATTTTTTTAATAAATCTTTTGCGTCTTGATTTCTTATTGTTACTGCAACACCTATTGGTTCGTTTTTTCTAACTCCCCAGTCACGTTGTGGTTTTTTTGCATTTCTTGCATTAGATTTTTTACCAGATATTTGATCTAGTGCTTTTTTTGCAATATCAATTGCATCTCCTGATTTACCAACACCCATGTTTAAGACTACTTTTTCAAGTTTGATCTTTTTCATTACGTTTTGTGTTTCTTCTGACATTTTAATTACCTAATTTGTATTGGAGGTTCTCCTTTACCTACTGGCATAACAAGAGTTGAAGGAATCTCAATCTGTCTATCTCCTATTGTTATATTCACTCTTTTTGGAAGAACAAAAGTTCCTTCTTTAATTTCATTAATTTTACCAATTTCTCCTGCATTTATTCCTTGTATAATAAGTCCATTATTGTCTTTTTCCAGTTTTATGACTTCTAGTATTTTCTGTTCTGGTATCTGTATTAAACATGTATCACCTACATTGACTTTAGTTTCATCAATTAATGTACGACCATCATTAAATCCAATCTGGGTTTTACCATCTTTGATTGTAGTTTTAGATTTTACAATAACTAATTTTTTTGTTTTTTCTGAATCATTAATTATTAGTGGTTTTAATAAAATGCCATTGATTGGAACTAATCTATAGATTTCTTTCACTCCTTCTAATTCTACCACATCCATAAGTCCAATTCCATGATGTAGTGATTTAATTTTGGCTCCATCCACAGAAACTTTTCCAGTGTATATTGCAAATTTTGCTTCTCTAAGTTCTGTGACAATTTTTAATGTATCACGTAAGAAAACTGCTGTAGGAATTGAAAAATCTCTTTTATGTGAACCTGGTTTAACGGTTACAACAAATCGTTTATTTTTACGTGTAATACCCCAAAAATTAGGTGCCATTTGTCTTTTTAGTTTTTTACTTCCTACAATTTTGACCAATTAGTTTACCTCCGTTTCTGTCTTAGTTTTATTTACTTTTTGTTTCTTAGCAGTATCTTTTTTTGTTTTACTTTCATCATTATTATTTTTCTTTTCTATTTTGTCTGTTTTTGATTGAATTCTTGGACTTCTTGGCTTTTTGCCTTCCAGTCTATTCATACGCCATTTATCATCGGTATTAATTCCAGTGATTACAATGTTTGTAGTGTTGATATAGACATCAAATTTATCGCCTTTTACTCTATCTTTTTTTACACCTTCTATGTTTATTCCATTTTTTATTAGTGAAACTTTAGTGACTTTGCCATCTACACCGCTAAATTCACCACGAATTACTTTTACTGTGTCACCTTCAATTACTCTTATACTTCTTTTACCATATTTTTTTCTTAGATCATTTGAAAGCTCGCTTGAAAGTTGGGCACTTGCAGTTTGATGTGTTGCATAGTAAATTTGACGATTTCTCATTTTTCTAGCGTTCATATTATACCACCATCGATGCCAAGTTTGCAACTCTTGGCCATTTTTCTGTTGCTTCAGCTGCTACTGGTCCTTTTATGTCAGTTCCTTTAACTTCACCTTCAGGTGTGATTAAAACTCCTGCATTATCTTCAAATTGAACACGAACTCCGTTTAGACGATTAATAGCATATTTTTGCCTGATAATTACTGCACCATAGATTTGTTTTCGTAATTCAGCTGGTCCTTTTTTTACTACAACATTACAAAAATCTCCAACTGCAGCTGCTGGTAATCTGGATACTCTTGTTTTGTATTTATGTACATTGATAATTTCTATAATTTTTGCACCAGTATTATCTGCACATACAATCTGTGCTCCAACTGGAATTGATCTAGTAACGTATGGTCTGTAATCTACAACTCCTTTTGATGATTTAGAGCGAGCACCTCCCATTATTCTTTAACCTCCACTACTACAAAAGATACTGATTTTGATAATGGTCTACACTCAGCTGCAATTACTATATCACCTTCTTTTACTTCAATATTTGATGGTACGTGTGCATGAATTGAATTTTTACTTCTTGCATATCTTTTGTATTTACTATAATATGTAGGAGATTCTTTTTCTAAAACCACTGTATCTTTTGCTTTTGATTTTACTACTTTACCTTGGAATAGTTTTCCACGTACTGATAATGTTCCATTAAATGGATTTTTTTTATCATTTTCATCTGCATCACTGGTAGGTGCTGGAACTTTAATTCCAATATTTCGTGTCATGAATAACACTCCAATCTTTCATGTGATCTTTTCATTAATCTATTTCCATCAACTTTAATTTTTTTACCATCATTTTCAAACATAAAACTACATATCGTTTTTGGGATTTTTCTTTTTTCATTACATGTCTCCATTTCTATCATGTTCTTTGTTTCAAAAATTATCTTTCCATATAAACCGATTAATTGTTTGTTTTTTGAATCAAATATTGTGGTTTCTAATCCTATAATCTCATTTAGTACTGTATTAGTCTTATTCATTTTTTCTTCATCTCATTTAATCTTGTTAGAATTCTTGCAATGTCTCTTTTTAATGGTTTAATTTTACCAGATTCCTTTCTTAACGTTCCTTTAGCATTTTCTACTTCAAGTTTTGCTAATTCGGTTCTCATTTGATCAACTCTATCTTTCAAATCATTCTCGTTTAGTTCTCTTACAGATTTCATTTTAAGACGTGTCATTATTTTAATTCCTCTTCTCGTTCTTCCATAGTATCAGGCATTTCTTTCATTTTTTCTGCATCTAGTTTAATTTGTTCTGATTCTGTTTTTGCCTTCTCAGATTCTTCTTTTTCACGTTCTTCTTCTGCAATCATTTCTTTACTTTTTCCTTTTAGTTCAAATTCTGGAATAAGTTTATCTTTTCTTGCAATTCTAATCCTTACCCCAATTAATCCCATTGCTGTTTCAACATGAACAATATCTTCAGATACAATTACATCTGCGTGGTGACCAGCTCTTGGCAATATACCAGCACTATGTTTTTCAAATGCAGATCTGTCACCTCTTAATTTTCCTGAAATTGTAATCTGTGTTCCCATTGCACCATTATCCATTATTTGTTGCATTGTCCACATAGTTGCTCTTCTAAACGCAGTACCACGTTCAAGATGTGACGCCATTCTATTACACATTACGTTTGGTGATAGTTCTGGCTTGAGAATTTCTTCTACTGCAATTTGTGGATTTTTTAAATTAAATTCTTTTTCTAAAATTTCTGTTAATTCTTTTATTCCAGTTCCTTTTCTTCCTATAACTATTCCGGGGCGTGTAACATGTAATGTAACTCTAGTACCAGTTGGGTTTTTTGAGATATCTACATTAGAAAATCCTGCATCTTTTATTTTTTCACGAAGAAAATCATTTATCAGCATTGCATTATAATTATCTTTTATTACATTTTTTGCAGATGACAAAATTATACCTCCTGTGCCACAACTTCCATGTGCGTCATTGTATCATTTTTTGGTGTTGCACGACCTTGTGCTCTTGGAATAAATCGTTTTATTGACACACCTTTATGGCTAGTTGCATTAATAATTTTTAATCTATCTAAATCCATTCCTTTGTATTCTGCATTAGATTCTAAATTATCTAATAATTTTAGAACTTCAGTTGCTGCTTTTTCTGGATATCTTCCTGCCATGACTCCAGGATCACTTCTATGACCAACTTGATTTTTGAATCTGCCAAAAGGAATACATCTTTTTTGTTCTACTACACTTTGAAGATAGTCTCTTGCTTTTTCAATGGTTAGTCCTTTTACTGCAACGCAAATTTCTCTTGCATGCTTATGTGAAATTTTTTTCTCTCTTAATGAAGCTCTAACATGTTTTGTTGAATCATAATTCTGAAATGCGTAGTCATATCTTCCCATTTTAATCACTTCAGTGGTACATACAGACTTGATCTTGACGAACCTACACCTGGTGCACCATGACTAACCCGCTTATTGGTAATTACATATTCTCCTAAGTAATGTCCAATCATTTCTGTGGTAAGAGTAATTGGCGTAAATTCTTTTCCTGAAAATACGTTTAGTGTCACTCCTACCATATATGGTAAAATTATGATATCTCTTTGATGCGTCTTAATTACATTCTTGTTAGTTCCTTCTTTCAGTGCTTTTATCTCTGCGATAATTTTCTTTTTATTATCTGATAAACCACGCTTTAATGAACGACGTTGTCTTGAATTAAGTAACTCAAATAATTTCTCATTAGGAGCTTTTTGTAAGTCTGCTAATGGCATTCCTTTAAAATCAAATTTCTTTACCAATTTCTCACTCCATCACTGTTTTTTTTGTTTTTTAGAACCAATTTATAGCATTCCTATTTTCGTGGCTAGATCTCTTGCTTTATCTACCGATTCAAATTTTACAAATGCTTTTTTTCCATATACGGTTCTAGCAGTTTCAATTTGAACGGCATTTTCATTATACAGTATTTTTACTGCCTCAATAATTCTTGGTTTAGATGATTCTCTATTGACTAAGAAGACTATTTTTTGTTCATTTTCTACTAACGCGAATGTTTTTTCTGTAATATATGGTCTAATTACAATCTTATTTGCTTCTTCTACATTCAACTTAAACTCACCATTAGTTCTAAATGTCTGGATTTTATCTTTGAAATGTCTTCAATCGCTTTTTTAGAATAAACTGTTAATCTAATCAAATTTGAACCAGGAGCCAGATCTAAAACGCTTAGACTCTTTACTGAGCATACATCAACACCTGGTATTGAATTACATGCTTTTTTGGTAATTTCTGAATTTGATAAAACAAATAATACACTTTTACCTGTTTTTGTTGGTCTTCCACGAAGTACCACTTTACCTGAACGCCTTTTTCTATTTTTTAATCTTTCAACGTCTTGAATTAGATTCAAGTCTTCTAGAATTTTCATCATTTTACTAGTTTGTGTTATTGATTCTATATCATCAGTTACAACTAATGGAAATGAATCAATATTTTCAATTTTATGTCCTCTTTGTATAATAAGCTCCTTTGACTTAGTTGCAGCAATTGCAGAACATAGTGCAAGTTTGTTTTCTTTTTTGTTAATTTTTTTGAAAATTACTTTTTCTGCTTTTGGTGGGTGAGCCTGTCTTCCACCTCTAATAGAAGCAACTTCACCAGCTTGGCCTTGTCTACCACCACCACCACCTTTCATTCTAGCAATTCTTGCTATGCCTCTTCCAGTTGGTGGATCATTTGAATCTGCAACAACATCTTGTCCGGCAGTAGGATGTGTTGAGTGTTTTTGAAACCCATGTGACTCCAAATTAATATACGCTTTGTGAATTACATCTCTTCTAATATCGGTTTCAAAAATAGGTGGTAGTTCTATTTCCCCTTCTTTTTTCCCATCCAATGATAGTGTTATTGTTTTCATTATGGTAATACTACCTCTAGAATATTTGGCTTGATAATTTTTTTTGGTTCATTACGAATTTGATGTCTTAATTTTATCAGTCTTCTGTATGTACCTGGAACTGAGCCCTTTACAACAATAAAATCCCCACTTACGTTACCAAAATGCTTGTAACCTCCATCTGGATTAATTTTAAATTCATTTTTTTCGGTGTTACTCATTATCATTATACGTTTATCATATTCAATTCTCTGATGAAAACCAGTTTGTCCTGCTCTTGGAACTGTATACATTACATTTTGTGGTGATATAGGACCTAATGAACCAATTTCTCTAACAGTTTTTCTTGATTTATGTTGTTTTCTTTTTGCACCCCATCTATAGATAACACCTTGCCATCCTTTTCCTTTTGTTATAGCTGCGGCATCTACTATTGAACCACTCTCAAACACTTGATCAATTTTAATTTCTTTACCTAATAGTTCCTTCACAAATGTAAATTGTTTTTGTATATCTCCACCTTTAACTGCAATTTCAAACACATATGGTTTTTTCTGTTCTAATCCTACTAATCTTGGTGTAATTGTTACTATTGCAAAAATTTGTTTGATTTTTTTAAGTGACTTTTCTGCATTTTCAATACCTTCGTCATTTACTTTTATTTTAAATGCTTTTTCCACATTTTTTGGTGTGTCTTTTGCATATACATCAAATGAAGCGTGTAATCCATTTGCATCTTTACTATAACCTCTAATTCCAATTACAACAAATGGTGGTGTTACAATCACAGTTCCAAGTGTTACTAATTGTTTTCCATGATTAGGTGTATGTTCATGATCATCAATGCTTACAATTTGAATACATCCAGCTTTGAAACCTGCGTGTGCTAGTAATCTTGGCTCATCTGATTTAATATCAGCCCAGCCACGAATACGTGCTTCCATACTTTTGGCACGTCCTCTAGGTGAATATGCCATACTTCCTCTTCTAGGTTGACTATGTTTTCTATGTCCCATCGATAATCGAAAAAAGTCGTTAACCGTTTAATAAATTAACAGATTTTTCCAAAAAATCAGCCTGATTTCTGTAAAAATTGCTTATTGTATGGGAAACTTTGTAACCATTGAAAAAATAGTTGCAGAACCTATTACAATCCCAGCTAATCCTAACAAAATAGCCAAAATCAGAAAATTTTTTTGATTCTTCATGTATTTCTTATATTTTTTTTAAATTTAATTTATTCGGAATAATTCTTGGAATTTAAAATTGCAAGACATCCTAAAATTGCTTCTTCTAGTCTTACTGTTTCTGTTCCTTGATCTGGAAAGAAGTTCCACGTTTTAAAATTTTGAATAGTGCTGATCTTTTTGTTTAACATCTCATGTATTCCTTTATCAGTTGTACCAAAAACTATCAAAATCTCTTCTTTCGAAGTAAGGATTTTTTTCATAGATTCATCATTGATTTTTTTTGATTTTCTACTTGTAAGTATTTTTGGACCTCTCCATTCAGTAAGAAGTGAAAATAGATTACCTCCATGTTTAACATTATAACTCCAAAAATTTGGCAATTGATTTTTTTCTATTTCATATACTGTAAAATTTGGAAATCCATCCTTAATTTTTACAATAATTCTTTTTCCTATTTCTTTTTTTCCATGATATGGTATCGAATGATCAGTTCCTATGTCTAAAAATTTTTTTCCATTAGAGGCAATAATCACTCCTTCTCGTATATCATTTTTTTTGATTTTTCTAGGATCTGATGTTAGAATTTGATTTGGTATTTTTAATGGAGATAACGCACCCACAAACTGTAGTAAACCTGATTTAGGATACAATCGTTTTCTAAAATGCTGTGGTGTTTCTAAATATCGTAAAATTGTAGATAATAGTTTTGAATCACTTTCAAACTCCTTTCCATCTTTGTAAATTATTATATTATTTATTTGAAATATACCTGCGGCTCGTGCAATTTGAAAAATTTTTCTTGTCTTGTTTTCATGTTTTTTTTCATCTTTTAATGATGAATCAGGTATTGCAATAGATAATTTCATTTTAAATTTTATTTTAAATTATAGAATTATTTGTTATCTGATGGATATTTTGACTTTGAATTATCTAATAGTTTTTTTATTTCTGCATCTTCAATGAATTCAAATATTTTAGTTTCTGAATTTATTTGTGATATCTTAATATGCTCTGAGCCTTCTTTTACATCACTAACAAGATTGATCACTGCAACTGCTAATAATTTTGCATCGTCAAGTGTTAGATCATCAGAATAATTTTTCTCAAGAAATTCTGTTGCTATATCTGAATTGGCACCAATTGCAACAGCGTCATACAAGACATATGCACCACTTGGGTCAGTTAAGTATAATGATGTACCAGAACTATCTACACCCCCAATTATTAGCGATACACCTAGTGGTCTAGCTCCTGCATATTGTGTATATTGTTGACATTGATCTGCTAAATGTTTTGCAACTGTTTGTACTTCTACTGCTTCATCATAGACAAGTTTGTTACTTTGTGAAAAGAATCTAGCATTATCTACTTGTGCACGTGCATCTGGAATATATCCTGCAGCTGCTGCACCAATATGATAGTCCACTTGGAATATTTTTTGAGGTGTTGTTGAGATCTGCAATCTTCGTGGTTTTTCTTCAACTGCAATAATCACTCCTTGCTTTGTTTTGATACCAACTGCTAATGCACCTCTTTTTACAGTTTCAATAGCATATTCTACTTGGTATAGTCGTCCATCTGGAGAAAAAACCGTTATTGCTCGATCATATCCTTGCTGTGATGGCATCATTGTAATCAAAAATGATTCGAATGGTTAATTTAACATTTTGCTATTAGTTTTGTTATTGGGTTACAAAGAAAAAGCTGTAATTATACCTCTTGCCATATGTGCGATTATAATATTTGGTTTTGGTGTTTATAATACAGCCTGTAATCATTCATTTTTTAGCTTTATTGGCTGCTAATTCACAATGTGAATTGTTGAATCAAATTTAGCATGATTTTATTATTTCACAATTACTAGTGTTTTTTATGAATAAAGTAAATTCATTTTCTATCAGTGGACAGTTTTCTGAATCAGAAATTAAAGAAATTAGAACATATTTTAATCAAATTCCAACTAAAGAAATTTTGATCGGTTTAAAATTTGCAAAAAATAGATGGGTCGCAAAAGATGCTGGAGTATTAAAAGTAGGCAGAAAAAGCATAGTTCAAAAAGAGATTCATTCTGTAACATCTGAACAAGCAGTATGGAGACTAAAAAATTGGAAAATGATGATTACAAATTATAGACGTCGTGGTTACAGCTATCCTACAATATCACGTATAAAGAAAAAATTAATTGAAATAAGTAAAAAAAAATCTAAATAGTTTTTTCTTTTTCTGCAAGAATTGAATCTATAGTTGTATTTGTTACCGGTGGTTCTGGCATATTATTTCTTATATTGCCTTCAACAATATTCTGTGCTTCTTCAAGTATAGATACTGCATCTGAGTTTTGTGGTTCTGTAATTCCAATTGAGCCATCATGTGTAACTGATGATCCTGTAACTATGTCACCTAACATGTTTGAAAGATCTTGCATTGATGCTGCAGCACTTGGCATCATGTCACCTAATGATGTACTAAGACCTTTTATCAATGACATGCATGGACTTAATGTAACTACAACGTCACCAAGTTCTGAAACTGTGTTTAATCTAAGTTGAACCTGCTCCATGGATAATTTTGCATTTCCAACCATATTTTTCATTTTTCTAAGTTCAGCTAATTCATTTGCATAGACTTTTGCATATGTTTCATTATTAGATTTTTTTGCATTTACAATCTTTTCAAATATAGCATCATGTTTACTTTTTAATTTGGTATCAATTTCTCCTAACCTGGAAATTTGTAGTTGTAATTTTTTTTGAGCTGTATCTATTCTATTTTTTAGTGGTGCTTCAGGTTTTACTTTACCCATGAATTTCTGTGATAATGCATCACCATTTTTTAGTATATTCCATTTGTCAGATAATGATACCATTAGAGTTTACTTTTGAAATTGGTTTTTCTTATTCAAACTAAAAAAAAATGATCTAATTGGACAATTTTTGTTACAACATTTCTAATTCTATTCATAAACAATCATTTTTCAACCAAATGTGAATGTAAAAATCTCAAAATCTGAATTATTTACATTAATTGTAATAGTATGTGTTTGCCCATTTGGAGTTTCTATAATATTGTATAATCTTGGTTCTACTATTCTAATTTTACTTAGTTCTATATCTGATCCCGCAATTTTTTCTGAAACTTGATTACCATCAATTAAGATTTCTAGTTCTGCATTACCATCTGCAACTATGTTAACTTGTTTTGCATGATATTCTAAAATAATTTTTCCTGTATTTGAAACAAGTTTCATACTATCTTGATTATTTTTCCATTTACCGTCCAAATAGAAATAATGCTTTCTAAGTTCCTCTGGAAGTTGATAGTTAACTATTTCATTATTTCTAAAGCCTTCATTATTTCCTAACTGATCTCTACCAGTGGCAAATTTATAACCAAAATATAATTCAGGTGTTCTTAAAGACGAATGTACATACTCATCAATATCAACTACATCTGTAGTGTTAATTGGCTGACCATTTTTTTGTAATCGTTCTTGCAATAATTCCTGAATAACTTTTTCTGTTTCTTTATACGCACCTTCACCAATATGATCAAATCTAATATATCCCTCATGATCAGCAATGTATTTTCTAGGCCAGTATCTATTCTCAAATTCATTCCAGATTTCTTTATCATTGTCTAATACAACTGGATAATTTATGCCAAATTTTTTTACTGCTTCAATGACATTTTCTTTATCTTTTTCAAATTCAAATTCCGGTGTATGTATTCCAATAATTACTAATCCTTGCTCACGATATTTTTCATCCCATGCTGTAATGTATGGAAGTGTTCTGATACAATTTATACAGCTATATGTCCAAAAATCATACAGTACAACGTTATCACGAATTAAATTTTTGAATTCATAGTCTGATGTATTTATGTATCCTTTTATTCCATACAGTTCTGGTGATTTTTTTAGTTGTTTTTTGTCCTCAACTTTCATTTCATTAGTTGTATTTTTTTTTAAATCAATTTCTGTATAAAATATATACAATAATGAAACTCCAACTATAATTACTATACTTAGAATTACTGCAGTTTTAATTTCGGATTTCATATTTTATTCCAGCATTAATATATTATTTAGAAATGGAAAACTTGCCATCATTGATAATTGATTTGTAAAAACAAGAATACCCAAAATGATAATAAATGAGCCTAATATCAGTGTGGTATATTTTAGATATTTGCTTATTCGTGCAACAAATTTTGTTGATTGTGTAATCAAACCTCCCATTATGAGAAATGGTATGCCTAATCCTAATGAATATGCAAGAAGAAGATTGAATGCTACGCTGGGTGTTGTTGCTGCAAGTGTTAGTATTGTACCTAAAATTGGTCCAACACATGGGGTCCATCCACCTGCAAATGCTAGACCAAAGATAAACGATAATGGAAAACTTACGCCTGAACTTCTAGGGAAAATTTTCTTTTCAAAATTTAGTTTCTTAATTTTAGTACTTAGCAACATGTACATACCAAATCCAATAATAATTATTCCCCCAATTTGAGTAAAATTTGAAACAATATCCATTGCTGAGGAGGTAAAAACTGAATTTATTGTAACTCCTAATATAGAAAAAACTATTGAAAATCCTAAAACAAAAAATACCGTATTTAACATGACATTAGATTTATTGATTAAAACTTTTGATTGATCTTCTGATTTAGATAAACTGGAGATTGTAGTTCCTGAAATATATGCTAAAAATGCCGGAACTATTGGAAGAATACATGGTGCAAAAAACGATCCTAAACCAGCAATTATTGCAATAAAAACTGTAACTTCATTCATAATTATATTTGATTTTTGAATTAATAATCTTGTTTAAACATACAGTTACTTTTTATCTAAGGCACATTTTGCGTATATTATGAATACAAGATTAATTGGTGTTGGCATTGCATTGGCCATAGTTGTTGCAATTGCTGCAATTGTAGGTTCACCTGCTGGTCCATTTGGCTTTGACGCTCACAGATAATCAAAATATTTTAAATTTCTTATTACATTTTTCTAATATTGAAAGTGTGTCATTGATTTGCTTTTTAGTATGCCATGCTGTTATTGAAAATCTTATTCGTGCACTATTCTTTTTAACAGTAGGGAAACGAATCGGTTGAACAAAAATACCATTTTTTAACATAAATTTTCCAACATCAAGCGTTTTTTTTGATTCTCCAATGATTATTGGAACTATTTGACTATCTGATTTTACATCACACCCAATTTGTTTTAATCCATTATGAAATAATCTAATATTATTCCAGAGTTTTTTCCTTCTTATTTCTCTGTTTGAATTGAATCTTTTCAAGGTGAATTCAATAATGGACGCTGGTAACGCTGATGTATAGATAAATGATTTTGAACGATTAATGCATAATTCAATGATATTTCGCTGTGATGATACATATCCTCCAAAACTCCCCAATCCTTTACTTAAACTGCTTATGTATAGATCAATTTTCTTGCTTACTCCAAGTTTATTGGCAGTGCCTTTTCCATCACTTCCAAATACAAAATCTCCATGTGCATCATCTAAAATTGTTATAGCATTATATTTTGACGATATGTCAGTCATTTCTTTTAGATTTGCAGTATCTCCATCCATACTAAATACGCCTTCAGTTATAATGAATTTTTTACCAGTTGTTTTTTTTATTTTTGATTCTAAATTTTTCATATCGTTATGTTTGTAAATTTTGATTTTCGCATTTGTTAATCTACATGCTTCTATAATGCTTGCATGATTCAATTCATCACTGAAGATTGTATCTTTTTTTTCTATTATTGCAGTAATTGCTCCTAAATTTGCCATATACCCAGTTGGATAAACCAGTGTTTTTTCTTGTGATTTATGGGCAGATATTTTTTTTTCTAGCTCAGAGAATTTAGTATCATTACCTGTAACTGATCGTGAACTTGATTGAAATTGTTTAAACTGAAAATTTCCTACATTTAATCCCAAATAATCATTAGATGATAAATTCAGTAATTTTTGATTTTTTTTATATATGAATTGTTTTTCTACTGTGGTATCTTGCAATTCCCTTAATAGATTATTTTTTTTTAATTTGTTTAATTCAGAATTAACAAAATTTAGTCTATATTTCAAGATTAATCTCTTTTATCATTTCTGTATCTTTATTCATAGAATTACCTCCAAGTGTTAAGTAACCAGAACTAATTATTCCATTTGCACCACTTAGAAGTAGTTCTTTTCCATCATCATTAAGATTGACTTCTCTACCTCCAGAAATTTTTATTATTGATTTTGGAAGTAAAAAACGTAAAATTGCAAACACTCTTAGTATTTCTTCTATTTCTAATTGTTTTTGAATTTCTAACGGTGTTCCTGGAAATGGAACTAGTAGATTAATTGTAACTTCTTCAGGATTTAATTCTGCAATCTGTATAACAAACTCTTTTCTCTGATTTCTAGTTTCGCCCATACCTATTATTCCACCAGTACAAAGTTCTAATCCAGCATGTCTTGCTATTTTTAGTGTTTTCAGTCGGTCATCAAAACTGTGTGTAGTACATATTTCAGGAAATTTTGATCTACATGTTTCTAGATTATGATTATATCTTTTTACATTTAATTTTTTTAATTTGCTTGCTTGCTCAGAAGTTAAAAAACCTAAACTACACTCTATATTTATTCCAATTTTTAAATTAATTTCTTTAATTATATTGCAGACATTTTCAAAATCATCATTTGATGGTTCTCTCCATGCTGCAACAAGACAGAATGAATCAGCCCCATTATTTTTGGCATCTCTTGCTTGCTTGAGAATTTCTTTTGATGGTTGGAGTTTATAATTATCAATTTTAGTATTAAAAAACGCAGATTGACTACAAAATGAGCAATCTTCACTGCAGAAATTTTTCTTTATGTTAGTTAATTGTTCTACATCAACTTTTTTTCCTTGAAAAAATCTAGTAATTTCATTTGCTGCATCAGATAGATTCTTGAGAAAATTATCATCCAAATTGAATAGTGTATCAATCTCATCTTCTGTGATATTATCATCATCTAAAACTTTTTTCTTACAATCCTCAATTACTTGCTCTTGAGAAATCATTATTTTTTTTAATTTATTTCTATAATTAAGCGTTAACCATTAATTTTTTCCTAGTTAACTATTATAATAATACTAATGAAGTATTTTCATGAAAAGTCATATTTGGCATCCTAATACACAAATGACAGAATGGAATGATTTTCCAGAAATTTCTCACGCAAACGGTGTATGGTTATTTGACAATCGAGGAAATAAACTGCTTGATGGAGTGGCAAGTATGTGGTGTAATGTTTGGGGACATTCAAAAAAAGAATTAGTTAATTCTATTGTAAAGCAAACAAAAAATCTACAACATTCATCCATGTTTAATCTTACAAATGCCCCATCTGAAAAATTGGCGGATAAACTAGTAAATATATCTCCAGGAATGAATCATGTGTTTTTTTCAGATAACGGTTCAACTGCCATGGAAATTTCGATTAAAATCGCATTACAATATTGGAATAATCTAGGCATAAACAAAACAAAAATTGCTACATTAGAAAATGGCTATCATGGTGATACATTTGGTTCAATGTCAGTTGGTTATGTTCCAGAATTTTTTTCAAGATTCAAATCTAAACTATTTTCTAGTATTAAATTTCCAGTTCCAAACAAGTATAGACTGCCAAAAAATTATACAATCTCTGATTATCAGAATCTTTGTTTAGAAAAAATTGAAAAAAGATTGTCAACTGATAATTCCATTGCTGCATTCATAATGGAGAGTGGGGCTCAAATGGCTGGAGGGGTAATAATTTATCCAAAAGATTTTCAAAAACAAATAAGTAAAATCTGTAAAAAAAATGATGTTTTATTTGTTTTAGATGAAATTGCAACAGGTTTTGGCAGATTAGGTTCTATGATTGAATATGAATCACAGCATTCTAGACCAGATATTGTGTCATTTGGAAAAATGCTTACTGGTGGATATTTGACTTTTGCAGCCACATTAACTACAAAAAAAATTTATGATTCATTTCTTGATAATTTTTATGAGATGAAACATCTTTTTCATGGTCACACATACACTGGAAACCCAATTGCGGCTTCATTATCATTGACAAATTTGAATTTATATAAAAAATATAATTTAATTCAGAAAATACAAAAAACCGCAAAAATTTTTCAGGATCGAATGAATGAGTTTCATGAACTAGATCTAGTTGGAGATGTGAGAACTAAAGGAATGGTTATGGGCATTGAATTGGTTGAGAATAAAAGAAAGAAAATTCCATTGAAAACTAAAAAATCAATAAATAAGTTGGTATTTGAAGAAGGAAGAAAACATAATGTCTATTTCAGAACATTAGGTAATATTGTAATGCTTGTACCACCATTATCAATTTCTAGAAATGAAATTAATCTATTAATAGATGGAACGCTAGAAACTATCAAAGGAGTTACATCTAGTTTAAAATGAAATCTATATTTATTACAGGTACTGACACTGATGTTGGAAAAACATGCGTCACATCTTCTATTGCACGATTAATGCATGAGCAAAATATTGATGTCGGTGTAATGAAACCATTTGCTAGCGGTGTAGATGCCAGTTCAGGTGGTATTTCAGATGATGTAAAAATTTTAATTGAATATTCAGGCGTATCAGATAAAGCTGAGACTGTAAATCCATATTTTTTTGAAATACCTTCTTCGCCATTTGATGCTTCAAGACAGCTTAATGTTGACATTGATCTTTCATTAATTTATGACGCATTTAATGAACTGTCATCAAAACATGATCTTGTTTTGGTTGAAGGTATAGGAGGAATACTCACTCCAATTTTAAATAATTTTTTTCTTATTGATTTAATTAAAAAACTAGATTTAGAGACTCTTATAGTAACAAATTCAAAAACTGGAAGTGTTAATCATACGTTGCTCACATTTGATTCGTGTAGAAGATTAGATATTCCTATGTCTGGTTTTATTATTAATCAAATTACAAAAGAAGGGTATACAATAGAAAATTTATCAACTCAGATTGAACAATTAACATCCAAGCCTATATTAGCAACAATGCCATATATTGAAAATTTCTCTTTTGAAGAATATTTTAAAAATTTTAAGAAGAACACAAATCTATCTAATTTAGGTTTTAAAGATTTTTAATTCATTATCTTTATTATTTTTCATTAATTTTTTTATATTTTTAAATAAATTTGAAAATGTATTTTTATTTTGATTTAGTATGTAGTTTTTACACAAAACATCTACTTTCATATATGAAACAACCCAAATATTATTTTCATATGGTTGAATTTTTTTTAAATCATTAATCTTTTTTTGAATGCATTCATAATCATTAATTTTAGCAAAATAAATTATAATCACATTTTTAGGATTAGTTTTTAGGTTTTTTTTATTTGGAATTATAATATCAATATCAATACTTTCATGAATTATCTTTCGTTGTGTAGGAATTAGCATTTCAGTAAAAATATAATGGGATAGACCTTCAGTTAGTGTTCCAATTTTTTCAAAGATTGTTCCATCTATAGCATCAAGTTTTGGAAATACGTTTGTAAGAATATTATTAATTAGTTGATCGTATTTATCATTATAGAGCAATTCATGTATTTGTTTTTCTGGAATTTTCTTAATTTCATCATATAAAATTTCCTTAATTGGAGAAATTTCTTCCATGTTGATTTATTCTGTAAACGAATATCTTCTTTCCCCTCTTCTATCAGAGGATTTACTTCCAACATATTCAAGAATAAATTCCTTTTTTGTGCTAAGCAATGATTCTTCAGGCGTCAATTTGTTCTCGTGTAATTGTTCGTATTGATCTAAACTTAGTTTTTTTCTTTCACCTATTTCAGTTTCTAAATTCATATCTTTTACCATTTCTTTATAACCTGATTGAATTACTCCACTGAATACCATTGCACTACTACCACTTCCATATGATGCAAATCCAAATCTTTTTTGATTTAGATCAATACCTTTCTGAAATTCAAATTCTAAACAACTTCTGAATCCTAAATATAGTGATGCAGTATACAAATTACCAATCATTGTTGTTGCAATTAATGAGCTAGCAACCTTGTTTTCATACACTTCTTGATATTCATTTGTTTGAGCAAAACGTTTTGTGAATTCATGATCTTTTGTCATAAATTCTGAATCTGCAAGAATAGACTCAATTGTTCCACGAGGATCTTTAGGAATGGGCTCTTCCATTCCAACTTGCTCAATAATTTTATTCCATCTAGGAGTACTTCTCCATTCATGCCGTACAAGATATGCTAATGCTTTCTTACCCATGTTACTATATGGTAAATGCATGTTAATGTAGTCCATATGGTCCAACATACTTTCGCCTTCTGCCAATTCAATCAATCCAGTTTTTATCGCTTTTTTTGTATAGTCTACTAATGCATTTTTAACTTGTATTAGATAAAGAAGATTCGAATATTGTCCATGTACCACAGGAGTTTCTTTTCCAAATGGCCTGTAGAAATCATATTCATTTTTAATTGATGTAGATGTAACTTTTGCATCAAAAGCTAATAATCTTGGTTTATCATTTAATAACATTGCAATTGCACCTCCTCCTTGAGTCATTTCACCACTAGAACCTAAATCATATTTTGCAATATCTGAAACAACAACTAATGCATGCTTATCTTCTGCTTCTCCTGCACGAATCCAATTTGAATTATCATATAACGCATATGATCCACTTACACATGCAAATTTACATTCAATTCCTCCACAGTGTTGAAATGAACCTGCACCGTAAACTTGTTCTAACATTCCAATAACATAAGAATTCATCGCTTTGGATTCATCTAAAGATGATTCAGTTGCAACGTATAATCTTCCTACATCTTCTGGCGAAAGTTTATTTTTTTGCATTATTTTTAAACAAGCATTTGCAGCTAAACAAGCAGGATCTTGATTTGCATCAACAATAGCCATTTTGGATATACCTAAACCACGTACTAATTTTTGAGGATCAAGACCTCTAGCTTCTGCAAAATCAGACGCATCTACATATAATCTTGGAATATATACCGAAATATCATCAATTCCTGCTGCCATAGCTATGCCTTCCTCAAAGAGTATATAACGTTTCTAGAATAAATTACTCACCTTCATTAGAGAAAAAAATTGGCGATCAGTGCTCAGAATATATAAAATTTTTATTTTTCAAGCATAGTTTCAAAAATATTCTCAAAAACTTCGTATGGCTGTGCACCAATAATTTTTTGTACATCATTATTTGATATGATGAAAAATGCAGGTGTTCCAGTTAATCCTAAAAGTCTTGCGTCATCATTACTATTTTCTATAAGTGATTTGTATCTACCATCAGCATTACATTCTTTTAATTTATTTATGTCCAAACCAATTTCATTGGCAAATATTAGTAAGTTATCATTTGATGCCCAACCATTATTTTCACCATTCCAATTATTATAAAGTGTATCATGATATTCCCAGAATTTTTTTTGTTCACTTGCACAATGAGCAGTATGTGCTGCAGATACAGAGTCAGGTCCAATTATTGTAAAATCTTTAAACAGAATTCTTACTTTACCAGTATCAACAAAGTTTTCTATAATTTTATGCTCCGTATTCTGAAAATATACATTACAAAAATGACACTGATAATCTCCAAATTCTACTAATATAATGGGTGAATTTGGATTTCCTAAAATAGGTGATGTATTTTCTAAAAATGTTTTAGCAGTAATATTTTTGTCATTATTATTTTTGATTATTGGTTCTTCAATAATTTCTTGCTCTGTAAAAACAGTAGAATCCATTCCAAATGTTATAACTAGTGCAATTACTGCTGTTATTACAGCACCATAAAAAAGTGATGGACCATGTATTTTAGATTTTGATTGTGGCTTTGCTTCAATATATTTTTCATTAGTGTCAATTTTTTTAATTTCTTCAGGAATTTCTTCAGAAGTATCACTTTCATCTGATTTTTCATCTGACATATTGATTTTTGATTTTATATTGAATTTAGTTCTTGCTAATTCAAATTAATAAAGTGGACTATTTGATATAGTATATTGAAAAAAGTATTTGTTAATGGCTATGGTTCTATTGGTAGTAGAATTATCCAATTTATCAATGATGACCCAGAAATTACAGTAGTTGGGGTTGGAAAATATTCTCCTGATTCAAATATTGATGATGCAATATCAAAAGGATTCAATGTTTATGTGCCTAAATCAAAGCAAAGTGAGTTTAAAAATTATGAAATTAGTGGAGATATTGAATCTGCTTTAGATAATTGTGATCTTGTAATTGATGCATCTCCAGGTGGAACAGGATTTCATAATAAAAAAAATCTATATGAACCAAAAAATATCTTAGCAATTTACCAAGGTGGGGAATCTATTATTGGTGATAACAAAGTTTCTGATCTATTATTTAATTCACGTGTAAATTATTCTGATGCGTTTGAAAAAAAACATGTGATGCAAGGAAGTTGTAATGTAACTGGAATGGGAAAGATTCTAGAACCAGTACGTAATAATTTTGGTGACAATATACATAGATTTGATGTCCTGCTTGTAAGAAGATGGGCTGATATTGATCAAACTGATAAATTGATACCTGATACCATTGAAATGACACAAAAACCTCATCATGGAGAAGATGTTAAATCATATTTTGGAAAAAATGCACCACTTTTTGTTCGTGCAATTAAAGTTCCTACAAGACAAATGCATTTGCATATAATGGATATTAGATTTAAAGATGAAGCACCGTCAATTACTGAATTTCATAATCTGTTTAAAGATGAATATGGGGTTGCAATACTTTGGTCTGCAAAAGGAACTAAAGATGTGAGAGATTTTGCTAATACTATGAATTTTAGTTTTAAAGATACTAACATGATACACATACATGCAAACATGACAACTTCAATCAATGACACAATTCAGATTATGTATTCAGATGATCAAACTGGAATTGTAATACCAGAAAATCATTTGTTAATGCAAGCAATGTTATTTCAAAAAACATATGAAGATGCTTTCAAACACACTGAAAAATTATTTAAAATGAAAGAAAAAAAACAATTACTAGAAGATCATTTTGCAAAGAAAGAAAATTAATCTATTTTTTCTATTCTAATTTTTTCAGGCTTATTTTTTGAGACTTTTTCTATAATAATTCTTAACGAACCAATCTCAATTTTATCATCTTCTTTAGGCATATCATGTAATTGTTCGTGTAATAATCCATTCAATGTTGAATAATCGTCTCCAGGTGGTATGTTTGATTGGAAAATGTCATTAATTACATCAATTTCTATATCACCGTCAGTCACAATTGCATTTTGGCCGTCTCTTTGAAAACTGGGTTTCTCAGTATCTGTTTCATCTTCTATTTCACCCACAATTTCTTCCAGAAGATCTTCTAATGTAACACAGCCTTCTACCCCACCAAATTCATCTAAAACAATTGCCATATGGGTTCTTCTACCCTGCATTTCTTTTAATAAATCACTTACTCGTTTTTCTTGTGATACAAATACTGGCTCTCGCATAATTTGTTCTAAAGAAATAACTTTTTCATCAGATTCAAGTTTTTTGAGAACATCTCTAACATGAACTATTCCTACTATTTGATCTGTATTGTCTGCAAAAACTGGTATTCGTGAAAAACCACTTTTGTTAATTTCTGGTAATGCTTCAAAAAGCATCATTTTTGAATTAAGTTTAAACATTTTTGTTCTTGGTGTCATAACTGTTCTAATTACTATATCATCAAAATTCAATGCACCATGAACTAATTCACTTTCTTGTTTTTCTATAGCTTTGTCTTTGTAACCTTGTTCAACAACCTCTTTAATTTCATCCTCTGTTAATCCAGGTGGTATATCACTACTACCTGTTAGTTTTATCATTCCTTTTGTGATTGTTTCAAAAATCCACACAATTGGAAACAATGCATAAGTAAAAATTAATAAAATTCTACTGTTTCTGATTGCAACTTTTACTGCATTGGAATTACAGTATGTTTTTGGAGTAATCTCACCAAATATTAGAATTAAAAATGTCATAATCCCTATTGCAATTGCTAATCCATCATCAC
>Ga0114932_10001938_pt1 | contig 22691 bp, 21 predicted proteins | sample 2SBtaG_2_FD_87286 | JGI IMG/M metagenome (GOLD analysis project Ga0114932, IMG submission 87286) | Deep subsurface microbial communities from Kolumbo volcano to uncover new lineages of life (NeLLi) - 2SBTROV12_ACTIVE470 metaG | ecosystem: Environmental > Aquatic > Marine > Volcanic ...
TGCAATTGTATTAGGAATTTCAGGAATTGCAAAAAAATATGATGTAAAACCTGAAGATATCAAAACTCTAGAAACAAAATATCATGATGATGCTGGTGACTGGTATGTAGCATTAGGATGGGATGAGAAAAAAGCAATTGTACAAATGGATTCAGTGTTAGGAACTATAACAGAAATTAAAGAAATTTAATTATCAAGTTAATTTTAAAAATTATATGACTAGAGCAATTGTTCTTGGAGGTTCAAGGGGTATAGGTAAAGCAATTTCAGAATCACTAAAAACAATAGATATTGATGTTTTTGCAGCATCAAAAAAAGATATTGATACATCAAATTTAGATAGCGTGAAAAAATTTTTAGATGAAAATTTTCAAACAGACATTCTTATTTTAAACACGGGTGGACCTGCTCCCAAACCATTTTCAACGATAACTGAAGAGGATTGGAAATTATATCACAATCAATTATTTTTAGGATTTGTTACAATATTGCAAAATATTCAGATAAACGATGGGGGATACATCTTTTTAATTAGTTCTAATGTAATTAAAGAACCAAATGCAAAATTGATAATTTCATCAGCATACCGTGCTGCTTTTGCAGAAGTTTTCAAAGTATTGAGTAAAGAATATGCTCAAAAAAATATCAGTTGTATCAACATTGCTCCAGGACCTATCAACACCGATAGAACTCATGAATTAATTGAAAATGTGAAAGAATTTGAAAAAACATTACCTATGAAACGACTCGGAGAACCAGAAGAAATAGGGAACTTTGTAAAATCAATTATTGAAAATAATGTAAAGTATCTTTCAGGAGTTACAATTAACTTTGATGGTGCTAATTCAAATAACATTTTTTAGTTTATTTAAAAGAAATGATCTCCAGCAACTGCTCCTGCAGGATAGAAATTAAAATAAAATCCTTGAATATTTGGATTATCTGATTTTAAAGTTATCCATCCATCACATTTTAAAAATTTAGTAAGTTTTTCATCTAATAGTAATCGATATTCTTCATTTGGTTTAAGAGAAATGTTTTTTGAGATAAATGTATCATCTTCTTTTCTATAGAAATTAATTTCAATATTTGCATTTTTTTCATAATTTTTTTTAGGTGAAAAATTTCCAATTGTTACAATACATGATTGTTGGATGAAGATGGGGGACCAATGAAATGATCCAGGTTTAGTTTGGATTTGAGGATTTCCATTTTTAGTATTAAAACAAATGTTGCAAGGTAAGTTAGATTTTAATCCAGAAATACCCACATTTAATCCAAATTTTATCCTAGATGCAATCTTTTGATCCTTAAATTTTGTAATTATATGTGCAGAATGAATTTCCTTTTTGGTTAAATTATTTTCTTCAATAAATTTTTTAAAATTTATTTTTGAAAGTTTAGATTCATTACTTTTTATATTTAAAAAATTTTTATCAGAATGTATTCTGTTACCTATTTTATCAAAAAGATCAATCTGTAAAGTAAAATCAGAAGGGGAAAAATTTGGATAAATTACTAAATCTGTGTAATAATTATCATTTACAAAGATTGGAACATATACTGAAGAATCATAAAAAGAATCATCAGATCTATCCCAATAATCATTTTTGGAACTACAAGATGAGCAATCATAATACGAATGGGTAAAGCTTACAGAAGGAAATGATTTTTGGATATTACCAACTAACAATCTAGGATAAAATCCTTCAAAATTATGATTAATTGAAATTGAGCCAGAATTATTTTCTAAAAAAGTTGAAAGTTCAGATATATGATCACCAAATTTTATTAATTTTGTTTCATATGGTCTAATTTTTCCCAGATTTATTGTACCAGATAATTTTTTTGATTTTGAATTAGTAATAATGTATTCAATTACACCATCAGAATTTTCAATTGGTCCATTTACAAAAGATATGAAAGATTCTAAGTCATGTGTTTGATGTATATCAAATCCAGATTCTGGAACTTTAGTTTGTTCATTTTCGATAAGATCTTCAAAATCATTGTATATTCTTTCTATTGTATGAACACATGAACTAAATTCAGAATTATAATATTCTAAAACTAATGCAGGATAAGGAAAAACCATATCTCTGGTAGTGTTAAATTCGGCTTCAATTGAACCTAGAAAATCTTTAGAATTATTGTTGATTTCATTTAATAATTTATCCAAATCTATAGAAAAAGCTTTTACAGAATTAATATTTTCAATTTTTCGTAATAAAATTTTTCCATTATTATCACGTAAAGTAATTATCAATCCAACTTCAGGAATATTTCTTTTAATTAACCAATAACCTAAAAAAATTATTCGTGAACTATAATTGTTATTTTTAACTACTGGAAAAATTCCGGAACTTCGAAGAATAGGCTTTCTAGTGAGTTCTTTTTTTTCTCCAAATTCTAATCGTGAAGAAAGATGTTTAGAAAAACTTTTCATGTTCTTACTTATTTGAGATGATTAAAATAGATTATTGTTGATTTCCTGTCATAATTTATTATAAAATCAACTTGTTACATACAAATAAAAATAAATCATATTTTGATGATAAATAAGATATATTATTTTTTAAATTCTACATTTGGAGTATCTGGTTGACCAGCAATTGCAATTAATCCACCTTCCCGTAATTGTTGTAATAATTGCATTACTTCTTTTTCAACTTGCTTTCTTTGTAATCCTGTTTGTTGAGCAAATACTTCTACAAGATCTGTAACTTTACGTTCACCATTACAAGACTTCCAAAAGTCAACAATTGCTTGATTAACCATAAATCCTTGTTCATGTTCATTTGCTAGAACCATTGAACCATCTTCTTGTTGTACTAGTTTTCCAACTCCTTGTGGTAATGCAGTTTCATAGTTAATTGGTGCAGGAGTATTCATAGCAGCTCCCATGTTTTTGATTTTTAATTTTCCTTCTTCACTCATTTTATCCATTGACCATGCAGGTTCCCATACAATGTCTATTTTGACATTATTTACTCCAGGTACTTTTTTAGCAAATCTTGTGGCGTCTTCAACTAAAGTTTCATGTAAAGGGCATCCTTGTGTAGTCATCGTCATTTTGATATTAACATCATTATTTTCTGTTACATCAATGCCATAAATCAAACCCATTTCTACAATATTTAACGGGACTTCAGGATCCATACATTGTTTAAGGGATTCTTCAATTGCTTGTGCAGAAACAGTACTCATATTGTAAATGGCAGATTGAAAAACAATAAAAACTTTCTAATTATTAGCTTCAAATAATTTTGGAATAGATTCTTCAAAAGGCGCTTTAGCCACGCCTTTTTCAGTAATTATTCCTGAAATTAATTCGGGTGGAGTCATGTCAAATGCAGGATTAATTACTCCAATATCATCAGGTGCCGTTTTTTTATCTCCAACGCCTGTAACCTCAGAACCTTTTCTCATCTCAATAATAACATCTTCAGCTTTAGTTTCAAGATCAATGGTGGATAATGGTGCTGCTACATAAAATGGAATTCCATGTTGTTTGGCCATAGTTGCTACTTGGTAGGTTCCAATTTTATTGAAAACATGACCAGTCTTTACAATTCTATCTGCTCCAACTACAACTTTGTTAACCAAACCATTTGCCATTGAATATCCTACAGCAGTATCTGGAACTAAACTAACATCAAAACCATCATGTTTTAACTCAAATGCAGTTAATCGTGACCCTTGTTGAATTGGTCTGGTTTCGGTTGCAATAACTTTAACATTTTTTCCACTTTCCCTAGTTGCTCTAATTACACCTAGTGCAGTTCCATATGCAACAGTTGCTAATGCACCAGCATTACAATGAGTCATTATAGTATCATTGTCATCAAATAGGATAGATCCATTCTTTCCCATAGCTTTGTTAATATCAATATCTTCATCTGCCATTTTTTTAGCAGCAGAAATTACAAATTCTTTAATTTGTTCAACAGATTCACCTGTAATTGCAACATTCATGATTTTTTCTAATCCCCAACCTAAATTTACTGCAGTAGGTCTGGTTGCAAAAAGAATCTTTTTGGCGATTTCTAAATCAGAAAGCAATTCTTCTTTAGTAGTTGCCTTACTTTGTAAAACAGCTAATGCTAATCCAAAAGCACCAGATACCCCAATAGCTGGTGCTCCTCGTACTACTAGTGTACTAATAGCATCTGCAACTTGATTAAAATCATCATATTCTACAAAAATAAGTTCATTTGGTAATTTAGTTTGATCTATCATGACTACTTTATTATTTTTCCATTCAACAGTTTTCAGAGAAGTAATTTCGGTTTTAGTCATAAAAATTGTAAAATCTTACTATATTTAAAATAAATTCTTAGTGATTTTAATTAAATATAGTAGACATTTAATTTTAGCAGAATGAAAATTTTCGTCACTGGTGGGGCTGGATTTATTGGTAAACATCTAATTAAATTATTAGTAAATCAAAATCATCAAATCACATTATTTGATAATTTTTCTAATTCATCAAAAAATGATTTGGAGTGTATTGAATTTGAAAAAATAGAAATTGTCAAAGGAGACATATTAAATGAAGAAGATATTCTCAAAAATTTGCCTGGAAATGAAATTGTAATTCATCTTGCAGCAAAAATTAGTGTAAATGAATCAATTAAAAATCCAGAAGAAACATTAGAAGTGAATGTTAAAGGGACTGAAAATATATTGAATGCATCAATTAAAAATGATGTAAAAAGGATTTTTACATTTTCATCAGCTGCAATATATGGAAATAATGAGAATAGAAATCATTTTTCAAAAGAAAGCGATAAAACAATTTCAATATCTCCATATGGGGAAAGTAAAATTAGAATGGAAAAAGAAATTATGAATACATGTAAAAATCAAAAAATCAAATCTACAATTTTTAGATTGTTTAATGTGTATGGAAAAGGACAGTCAAAAGAATATTCAGGAGTTATTTCCAAGTTTGCAGATGATATTAAAAAAAATAGATCATTATCAATTTATGGAAATGGGGAACAATCTAGGGATTTTATTGCAGTTGAAGATATTGTAGAAATTATTGGAAAAATAATAAATGAGGATTTAGGGAAAAATAATGAAATTTATAATTTAGGAACAGGTATTCCTACGACAATAACTGAATTAGCTGATATAATGATTGAACTAAATGGGAAAAAAATCGATAAATTATTTTTTAATGAAAGGGAAGGAGACATATTTCATAGTTGTGCATCCATACAAAAAGCAAAAAAAGAATTAAATTTTAACCCAAAAATTTCATTAAATGAAGGTTTACACAAATTTTTAAAATTACATAATAACTTATAGAGATGATTCAACAAAGTAAATTATTGATTGAACTTTCAGATTTAGAAAAAATTGATGTCAAAAAAATGTATAAAATTTATGATAAATGGCCAGAGTTAGCACATGCTGCATATGAATTTAAACAAAAACAAATCAAATTTTCAAAAATTGATCATATAGTTTTTGCAGGAATGGGAGGTTCTGGAACAATTGGAGATATTTTTTCAGCAATTTTTTCTAATACAGATATTCATGTAACAAATGTTAAAGGATACATACTTCCAAAAACTGTTGATTCTAAAACTTTAGTCATAACAACTAGTGTTTCTGGAAATACACAAGAAACATTGACAGTATTAAAATCAGCATCAAATACGGATTGTCAAATAATTGCTTTTTCATCTGGTGGTGAAATGGAGGAGTTTTGTTTAGAGAAAAATATAGAATTTATTAAAATAGAGAAAATTCATTCTCCTAGGGCATCTTTGGTAAATTTTCTATACTCTATCCTAAAAATTCTAGAACCAATTTTATCAATAAATTCTATAGATATTAAAAATTCCATTAACGAAATGAAAAAACTCAGAAACCAAATTTCTTCAGATAATCTAGATGAAAATAATGAATCACTGAATTTAGCCAAATGGATTGTGGGAATCCCTTTAATTTATTATCCACATGGCCTACAAGCTGCAGCAATAAGATTTAAAAATAATCTTCAAGAAAATAGCAAAATCCATGCCATTACTGAAGATGTAGTGGAAGCATGCCATAATGGAGTTGTTGCGTGGGAAAAAGTTTCAAATGTTCAACCAATTTTAATTAGAGGTACAGATGATTATTATAAAACAAAAGAACGGTGGGCAATTTTAAAAGAATATTTTGATGAAAAACAAATCAAATATGAAGAAATAATATCAGTAGAGGGAAATATTTTATCAAAAATAATTAATTTGATTTATCTTTTAGATTATTCAACAATTTATCATGCAGTAATTTTAAAAAATGATCCATCGCCTGTAAATTCAATAAATTTTATTAAAAGTAAGTTATGAAATCTCTTTTTTCGTTGCATAAATATTAGTTTCAATCATTGGGGATACATGATGTGATGGTTCTGTAATAAACGTCATATATTCAAAACCAACTTTTTCTAATAAATTTAAAATATCAGCGAGTTCAAAGTTTGAAAATTTAGAAAATTCAATCTTTATTCTATCAACATTTTTCAAAGAGTTTTCAGTTAAGAAAAATTCACATCCTTTACAATCCATTTTTAATAAATCAATATGAGAAATATTGTATTCTTTAAGTGCAGTTTCCAAACTTAATCCTTTAACTTTAAGTTCCTTGGCATCTTCACCATGCACATTTTCAACAAATGATGTTGATCCTACAATTCCACTACCATCTTGATAAAAAGTCAGATATCCATCTTTTCCAATTCCAGCATTTACTGGGATTATATTTTTAGATAACTTTGGATTGAGACTGATATTTCTTATCATATCATCAAAATGTTGTTTTACAGGTTCAAATGCAAAAACTTTAGCGCCTAGACCAGCAAAATATAGTGGAGTATCACCACATTCTGCACCAACATCTACAACAACCTTATCTTTAAAATCTAGATTTGGATTCATTAAATGTATTTTTCTTACAAATGTTTCAATAATTGAATTTCCAGGATGGATAGAATCAATATAAAATTTAATTCCGTTTGGAGTTTCAATAATTTTTTTTTCTTCATGTTTTAAAATTTTAAATGTTTTATCACGATAATTGTTCATGTCAACATTATCATCTGTAATAAAATTTGCACCATATTTAATGGAACCAAAAAAAAGTTCTAATAAATTTTCATCTTCATATGACATATTTTTTATGGGTACTGAAAATTTATTTTTTGTATCAAATGAAAATTCAATCTTGTCATCTTTTTTAGAAAAATATGAAGAAAATGTTAAAATTCCTAATAGATCCATCATTCTTGAAAATTTTGATGAGGGAAATGTTATTGAAATATTATCTTTTAACTTAACATGGTAATTTTTTCTTCCAAAAAATATTGAAGAAATTAATCCAAATTTATTTTCAACTACTTGGACATATGGAAGAATAAAATAAATTAATCCAACATTTTGTTTTAAAAAATCCATATATTTCATAGAATGATTCTACCCATTTAATTTTAATGACTCATTTTTCATTAAAAAGAAATTATTTACTTAAAATAAAGCACGGATAAGGCTGAGTTTCATCTGTATATTTTTCTTCAATATTTAGAAGTGGTTTAAATAATTCATAAAAAATATCCACCCATTCTTTCTTAATTTGATGTCTTTTTTCCTTAGGTAAAGAATCAGACATTTGGATTAAAAGATGGCCAATAGGCCTTAGTCCAATATTCCAAATATCCATAATTAATTTATTAGGATACGTATTTCGAATTTCTTTAATTTGAAAACCAGAATCTGAAATTAGTTTTTTCCAATCATTAGTATTCCAATCAATTGTCATAGTATCACGTCTTTTTCTATCTAAAATTTCAATTGCTTTTGGACTTAAGAATTCAGATAGATCAATTAATGTTTCAAGATGAGAAGGAGTCATGACTTGTAAAATGGCTATACCATTAGGATGTAAAATTCTATGAATGTCAGATAAAAGGGATTTCACTTTATTTTTTTCTGTCCAATAAATTGCATTACTATAGATAGTTTTAAAAAAATTATCACTAAAAGGTAATGGCAATTTATTATTATCATGTAAAACAAGATTTTCATAAAAATTGAGTTTTTCAGATTTATTTAAAAGAGATTGTTTCCAATCAGTTCCATAATCAATTTTTTGTTGAGGATTTTTTAAAATTTTGACTTCGTAATTCTCATCAAATGAATCAAAAATATCTACAAATGAATTGTGAGAAAATTTTTCAGCTTTTGTTTTTTGAAAAAAATCAATTTGTTCATCCAATCTACCCCCAAAGTGAATAAAATCAAACAATCCATCACCACAACTAATATCAATTGAAGGGGAAACAAATTGAATATCATCAAATACTTTACTTTGAAAAGTACTCAATAATCCATTTTCAGGTCGTAACCAATATAGATTAAGAAATGATAATAATTTTTCTTCCAACTCTGTTGGCATTTTTTTAAAGTTATTAAGACTCTAATAAAGCGTTTTCATAAGCTATGATACACTAGCAGGAAATCGCCATAGCATTTTTCTTGGAATTCTTTTAATTACTTGGCCCTTTCCAACAGGGGTATTACCAAAAATATTGAGTTTATGTTTAATCACATTATTTTGTTCTTCAGTTAATTTAAAAATAATTTTTTTAGATTTTATCATTTTAAATTCTGCTAATGATTTTTGAGTAGAGTCTTTAAGCCATTTTTCAATATCATAATTAAATTCAAATTCAGGATTTGTATTCATACTATTTTCATTGAGAATATTAAAACTCAAACCTTTACAATAATTTGATATATTTTTAAATTGGATTTCTACTTCAGAGGAGAATTTTTTATTTTCTATAAGTAAATCTTTTGCAATAGAAAGAATGTATTCAGTCCACTCATCAATGTGTGAACCTGTGACCAAAGCATGATGATATTGAATTACATTAATCCCAGTTTTCCCAGTTAATAATTTCTGATACTCTTCTTCATTCTGAATGTGATTCTCAATATCTTCAGGAGAATCCCATAATTCGTTAATAGTAGAATTTTTGTAACTATCAAAAATATTTTGAATATTAGATGGAGCATATTCTAATTTTTTAATTGTACGATGGAATAATTCAAAAACATCAATATTTTTTTCTCTTAGTAATTTGATTAACGAATCATAAATTATTCCAATATTTGATACAAAGATAGAAAAAGCTAAGGATCTCAATTCAACATATTCATCAAAAGATAATGTATTTGAACCAATTACAACTTCCTCAATTTCAACAATTTTTTTCCCATTAGATAATTTTACAAAATCTCTAGGAAGAATTCTAAATTTTGTCTTTAGGCCCCATTTTTCCCTTTCATCAGGAGTATTCATTTCAGCACCATGGAGCATCATACATGTATAGATTTGAATATCCTCCATTTTAGCTTCAACTAAATCTTTAAGCGTTTTAACATGACTTGCATATGATTCACCAGGCAATCCTAAGATAACTTCTGAAACTGTAGGTAGATTTGCTTCTTTAATAGTAGGTGCCAATGCCAGCATTTGATCAACACTAATGTTATCTCTTCTAATATTTTCTAAAACTTGTTGATCCATTGATTGAACTGACATCCAAAGTCTTAATGCTCCGTTTAATCTTAAAATTGCTTCAATAATCCGTTCTTTAGAATTTTTTCCAGTTGTTGCTTGAATTTGTTTTGGAAAATCATATTCTTTTTGAGCATTTGAAATAATGTCACATATTTCTAAGTCTCTAGGGATCATACCAAAATTAAGATCACTGATAAACATGCTATCAGTGTTGGTTGGAACATTTTTTGAGATATATTCAATTTCAGACTTTACCCGATTCAAACTAAACTGATTTACTTTAGTAACTAAGTCAGTTCCATCAACACAGTAAGAGCATCTAAAAGGACATCCTCGATTGGTTTGAAGCATTGGACTTAACTTTCCATCAAAGAATTTATCCATTAATCCCATCAAATATGGAGATGGAATTTCATCTAATTTTTTTATTCTAGGTTCACTAAATCCAAACCTAAGATTATTTTGCTTATCTCTAGTAACACAATTTCCAATAGTGTTTTCAGAAATAATTTTTTTGAAATTTATTTTTGATGTATTAGACTCTATTAATTGTTGGAGAATATTTGAAAAACCAACTTCACCTTCTATTGGCACATAAACATCCACATTAGGATAATTATTCATAAATTCATTTTGAGAAGGTAAATCCATTGGGAAATTAGGTCCTCCCCATACAGTAACTGCATGAGGGTTTTTTTCTAATAATATTCTAAACATCTCATATCCAATTCTATGATTCCATGCATAGTTACTTAATCCCAAAATATCAGGGGGGGATTCTAAAATTGCTTTTTCTAAATCTTCAATGTATTTGAACAAGGAAATTTTGATTTTGGAACCAAATTGATCTAATGCATATGAAGCTATATACCCAATATTTAATGGGAAAGCCTCTGTTGATAAAGAAACAGTGTCATAGGTTAAATCTGCTAAATAGATCTTTATTGTTTCCATGATAATACTATAATTTTTCAAATTATTTTAACCTAATTGCATTAATTAGGATTTATAGTCATGATGTGAAAGAGATTAAGACATGAGAGAAAAAATTGTAATAAATGGAAGAGAAATTGGACCAGATTTCAAACCATTTGTAATTCCAGAAATTGGAATAAATCATGAAGGAGATTTTCAAAAAGCAAAAAAAATGATTGCCGATGCAAAACAGAGTGGAGCAGAATGTGTAAAATTTCAATGTCATATAATCGAAGATGAGATGATAGAAAATAATGTGATTCCTGAAAATGCAAATGAATCAATCTGGGAAATTATGAAAAGATGTTCATTTACAAAAGAACAAGAGATTCAATTAAAAGATTATACTGAAAAATTAGGTTTGATTTATCTTAGTACTCCATTCTCTAGAGATGCAGCTAATAGATTAGAGGATATGGACATATGTGCATATAAAATTGGTTCAGGTGAATGCAACAATTATCCGTTAGTTAAACATATAGCAAATTTTGGAAAACCAGTTATTCTTAGTACTGGAATGAATGATCTTGAAGGTATTGAAAAAAGTGCAAATATTCTTAAAAATGCAAGAGTGGAATTTGCAATTTTACATGTGACTTCAATTTATCCAACACCATATGAGAAAGTTAGATTAAGACTAATTAAAAAAATTAAAGATAAATTTCCCCATGTTGTTTTAGGATTAAGTGATCATTCTATAGGAAATTATACATGTTATGCAGCAATTCCATTAGGAGCATCCATTTTAGAAAAACATTTTACGTCGGATAAAAGTTGGCCTGGACCAGATATTCCAGTTTCAATTGATCCACATGAACTAAAACAATTGATAGATGGAAGTCGTGCAATTCATAAATCATTAGAGGGGGATAAAGAAATAGTAGATGATGAAGGGAAAACATCCAATTTTGCTTTTTCTTGTGTAGTTTCAATCAAAGATATTAAAAAAGGTGAAAATTTCTCATTGGAAAATATTTGGGTAAAAAGACCTGGAAATGGAGAAATTAAAGCACAATTTTATGATAAAATTATGAATAAAAAGGCAATTAAAGATGTTAAGAAAAATACACAATTAAAGTGGGATATGATTGAGCAATAAGAAAAAAATAGTTTTTTTAACTGGAACGAGAGCTGATTTTGGAAAATTAAATCCATTAATGCAAATGATAGAAAAATCTAATGATTTTGAATGTTATATTTTTGTTACAGGAATGCACACTTTATCAAAGTATGGATCAACATTTCAAGAAGTTGAAAAACATGGATACAAAAATATTTTTGTCTATATGAATCAGACAAATACAACCGACCAAGATATTATTCTTGCAAATACAATTACTGGTTTTAGTAATTTTGTGAAAGAGATTTCACCAGATATGATTGTGATACATGGAGATAGAATTGAAGCATTAGCTGGAGCAATTATTGGAGCTATTAACAATATTTTAGTTTCACATATTGAAGGTGGTGAGATTTCAGGAACCATCGATGAATTAATTAGACATGCAACAACAAAAATGTCTCACCTACATTTTGTAGCTAATCAAGAAGCAAATAGAAGATTAATACAAATGGGAGAATCTGAAGAGAGGATTTTTGTAATTGGATCTCCAGATATCGATGTAATGAAAGGAAGTGAATTGCCCACTATTAATGAAGTAAAAGAATATTATCAAATAGATTTCAATGAATATGGAATTCTAATTTTTCATCCTGTTACAACTGAATTAAGTTCTCTTAAGGATCAAATACAAAATTTAGTCAGTGCTGCAATTGAATCAGGTGAAAATTTTGTTGTAATATATCCAAATAATGACACAGGTACAAATATTATTTTAGATGAATACAAAAGAATTAGTACAAATAAAAAATTTAGGATATTTCCTTCATTGAGATTTAAATATTTTCTAACATTACTAAAAAATTCTAATTACATCATTGGTAATTCAAGTTCAGGTATTAGAGAGGCAGAAGTTTATGGAATTCCCACAATAAACATAGGTACAAGACAAAAAAATAGAAGTGAAAATAAAGAAATTATAAACATTGAAGCTATAAAGAAAATTATCCTAGAATCCATTAATAGGATTAGAAACGTGAAGATTTTACCCATCAGTAATTTTTCAAAAAATTTTGATAGCGCTGAAAAATTTTATGAGTTATTATGTGATAAGAAAATATGGGAAATCTCTTTTCAGAAACAATTTATTGATTTTTCATATAAAAAATGAATTTTTAATTAATCCAATAAACATAGTTTTGGATATGTGATAGATTTTAAAAAATTTTTAATTAGTCCATTTTTTAGTTTTTCTTTATAATCTAAAAGAATTTTTTCATTGAAATCGTTATTTTTATAATATTTTTCATTATCTATTTTCCATTGTTTAATTCTAGGTAATTCAATATCCTGTTTAACTAATAAAATAATCTTTGATAATTGTTTAACGCTTTCTTGAATCACTTTACATCCAATTGTATGTACATCATCTTTCAATTCGATTTTTGGTGTAACATGACAAATAATATCACCAGTATCTATTCCAGAATCTAAATGTAAAATTGTTGAACCAACAAATTGAAGTTCTTCATTGACAAAAGGCCAGAAATTGGTACCACTGCCACGATAATAGGGAGAAAGTCCAAGATGCAAATTGATAAAACGGCCAGGTTTTAACAATGATAGATAAGGTTCTCTTATAATTGAAGAACCAAACACTATCATAAGATCTGGTTGAAATTTTTTTACTGTATCAAATGTAGACTTAGTATTAACTTCTTTATACATTAAAGGCAATGTTTTTTCAGTAAAAAATTCATTATCAAAAAAATATTTTTTTTCTGTTTCGTATCGTAATTTGAAATGTTCATCTATTAATGTAGATTCTTTTTTTTCATCAGAATCATCTCTTGGTTTGCATTCAGAAATAATTAAAGAATCATCTACTAATGAAGATAAAGAATTGGCCAAATACTTGTGTCTTAAAGAATTACTAGTAAAAATTACAATTTTCATTTAATCAACTCTTTGAGACTATACTTCTAAGTTTTTTGTCTAAAATTGATGTTGTATCAGAGCTTAACGGCAAATATCTACCTATTTCAAGAGGTGATGTATTAGAAGAGTTCAATATATCATTTACAGTAAAACAGAGTTCATAATCATTTGTCATAAGTTTTAGATCATTACTTGAAAAGCAATCTTGTGGTTGTCCAAATGGGTATGACATAGATAAAACGGAAGTTCCAAAGTGGGATTCTAAATAATTTTTTGGATAAATAATCTCTTTCTCAAAGATATTTTTTGGATAATTTTGACCATGAAGGGAAATATGGGTATGAGAATGAGTACCTACAGAATGCCCCATTTGGATCATATCAGAAATTTGATCTTTTGTTAAATGCATTATTTCCATAGCATTTGGAAATTCAGGTAAAAATAATTTTTCATAAATTTGTAACAGAATTTGTCTAGATAGACTATAATCTAATGTATATTTGAAAATTGTCTTAATTTCTGATATAATTTTCCAAATATCATCTCCAGGACTGAAATGTAGTTCAAAATCTCCTTTTGGTAAATTAAAATTATTTTTAATAGAATTAAATTCATTTATGAAAGTAGAAATTCCGAATTTTGCAATCACATAGTGTATTATTATTGGATTTGCAGGTAATTTTTCATCTATAATACATGTAGGTATAAAGAAAGTTCCACAAATACTATTTTGATGTAAAATTTTTGCAGCCTCATAATGATCAGATAAGCCATCATCAAAAGTTAACAGCATGCCTATTTTTTGAAATTTGGTTGATTTCTTATTCTTAAAGAAGTCTAAAAGATCATTCAAGTCTAATATTTCATAATTTTTTTTGAGCATAGATATATGATTTTGAAATTCTTGAATGTTAATCCCCAGTAACCTTGAAAATAAATCTAATTCTTTATTTGGTCTAATGTAATGATAGCATAAAGAAAGAAATCCATTTTTTGATTTAATGTCATTTTTTTGTAAGGTCAATCTAATTTTATTTCTCCATTTTTTTCATTATGTTGCAAAATTTTTTTATTAAATTCTGTATATAATAAATTAAAAGTAGAGGAATTTTTTTCTAAATAAGATTTCATTTTAAGATTATAATCATCTAAATTATTTATATTTGAATCAGAAAAATATTTTTCTTGATCATCATAAAACTGATGTGAATCAAATTCAAAGCAATTTTTTTCTAATTGGGAAATATATTTAGATAATTCTTTATTATCAATTTTAAAAGATAAAAAATGTTTGATTTTATCATTTAATTCTGAAAAAGAATTTACAATACCTATAGAAGATAAAATTGAATATCCTAAAGAAGAAAATAAAATAGAAGGTTTTGAGAAAAATGAAGCTTCAAAACCAGATGAACCACTTATGGTTATCACAAGTGAGCAATTTTCAAACAATTTTTTTGTTGAAAAATTTGGATGAAGTAGATACACATTTGGAAGGTTTAAGATTTTTTTGTAGAATGTTGTAGATCTCCAATTATGATTTGATTGATTTGGATGCTCTTTTACTAGCAATTTATAGTTAATAGGTAATGATCTTGCAATATTTCTTATGATTTCAAATTGATTTGTCAATAATGGAGCTGAAAATAAAATTTCTTTCTCATTATCAACTGAAAGAGGAAAATAAACATATTTTTCTTTTAGATCAAAAGTTTTATGAAAATTTTTGTCAATAAAAAATCTTCTATTTTTTTTGATTAAATATGATTTGAGATAAAATATTAGTAAAGAAATTTTTGATCTTCCAATCATGAAATATTCTGTTGAATTTTTTTTCTTTGAGAACTTTGATAATTTTTTTATAAATGAAAGTTTATTTCGTTTTACATAGTCTTTATTTTGTATAGATAAATCATGTAATTTTAAATAATTTGGTAAATCATCAATCATTTCAAAATTATTGGTATCATTTAATGAATCAAGATAATCTATAGTGTGATTATGTTCAGAAATAATTGATTTATTTCCTAAATGAGGTTGATTCAATAATAGAACTTTAATTTTTTTAGATAAACAAAGATCATAAAATAATTGGAAGTGGTGAATAGGTTCTAATTCAGTTTCAAAAAACCAAGAATCTTTTGCAACAAAAAATGTGGGTTTAGATTTTTCAATTATATTTTCAAATAACTCACACTCATATTGAAGAATAGATAAGATCTCTGTAGATGAATATTTATCAAATTTTGAAAAAATTGGTTCATTGTTGATGTATTGGGATAATTTTATATTGTATTTTTTTTCAAAATTTGATAAATAATTTAAATCCAATTTAGAATGAACAGATTTAACATGATCGTAAAAATTCCAAATTTCATTAAAGTTCACAATATCTTGGAAACCATAAAATGCATTTAATGAATTTGAACCGTCTACTATACCAAATAAATTAAAATCAGAATTGGTTTTTAATTTTTGAGCAATGCCAAAATTGGTAAAATCATTTCTTAACCAAAAAAGAATATTCTCAGGCATAAATCTTAGTAAAACTTTGACAATAAATCTTTGTCTTATTTTAGATAAATTGATTAACGTCATTATAATAAAAAAAATATGAAAAATCTTTTCTCTATTAAAGACAAAATCATTCTAGTTACTGGTGGTGGAAGTGGTTTAGGTGAAACAGTTGCTATAGGATTAGCAGATGAAGGTGCCATAGTTTATTGTTTTGATAAAAAATTTGAGCAAAAAATAGAAGTAAATAGTAAAAAAATATTTCAAATTAAATGTGATATTACAAATAGTAAAAAATTTGAAAATCATTGTAAAAGAATTTTTTTGAGGCATAAAAAAATTGATTCTTTATTAAACATAGCAGGTGTTGGGATAAAAGATAATTCACAATTTTATTCTATGAAGAATTGGATTAAAACAATATCCATTAATTTGACTGCAGTTTTTGATTGTAGTCAAATTGTTATAAAATTTATGAGTAAAAACAAAAAAGGATCAATTATTAATTTTACAAGTATTAATGCTGAAATGGCATTTCCTAAAAATCCAGCATATGTTGCATCTAAAGGAGGATTAAAGATGCTTGGGAAATCATTGGCAAAAGATTGGGCATTAAATGGAATAAGAGTGAATAATATCGGACCAGGATATTTTAGAACAAATATGACAGAAAAAAGTTATCAAAATAAGAAATTACGAAAAGAAAGAGAAATGAGAACTATGTTAAGAAGATGGGGAAAGAAAGAGGAATTGATAGGTCCATGCATATTTTTAATTTCAGATTCATCAAGTTACATTACTGGACAAGATATCTATGTTGATGGAGGATGGCTTTCAAATGGATTATCTGAGAAATAAAATTGACTAAAAAAACAGATTATTTGCCAATAGTGATTTTAGCAAGAGGAGGTTCAAAAGGCATTCCAAATAAAAATATTAAAAAATTTTGTGGAATTCCATTGTTAGTTTGGACAATTCAAGTAGGGAAAAATGTTAAGAAAATATCTGATGTTTGGGTAAGTTCAGATGATGAAAATATTTTAAAATTAGCAAAAAAAAATGGGGCTAAAACTATCAAAAGACCTAAAAAATTAGCATCCGATAAATCAACTTCAGTTTCTGGTTATCAACATGCATTAGAAGAAATTCAAAAACATGTGAAAAATGTTGAAGCAATTATCGCTCTTCAACCTACATCACCCATTAGAATGTCAAATGATGTAGATATAGCAATTAAAAAATTTAAGGATAAGAAATATGATTCTTTATTTTCTGCTAGTGATTTCTCAGATTCATTTCTATGGGAAGAGAAACCAAACAAGAAATTAATTGGTATTAATCATAATTACAAAATTAGAAAAAGAAGACAAGAAATTAATTCTCAATTTTTAGAAAATGGTTCTTTTTATATTTTTAAACCTGAAGTATTAAAAAAAAATACCATATTTGGTGGTAAAATTGGTTATTCATTAATGCCATTTTGGAGATCATTTGAGATAGATGAAAATGAAGATTGGGAATTCTGTAGCATAATCATGAAGGCGTATATGTTGAATAACAAAAAGAAAAGAAATTAAATGAATATTAGACAGTAATTTATGATTCATGTATGAGATTAGTATATTTTAATGGAAAATACGTTCCAGAGAATGAGGCTAAAATATCAATTTATGATTCTGCTCTCATGTTTGGGGACATGGTGTTTGAAATGACAAGATCTTTTAATAAAATTCAATTCAAGTTAGATGAGCACTTAGAAAGATTATTTGATTCAATTAAGTTTGTACAAATTCCATTAAAAATGACACTGAATGAGATGAAAAAAGTGTGTCTTGAAACAATAGAAAAAAATGAACCATTTTTTGACAAAGATGATGAACATAGATTAATGATTAATGTCAGTAGAGGACCATTATCAATTTACAAAGAAGTTTTTGATGGTATATTGGAACCTACTGTAGTAATTTCAGATTTTCCACTAAAATGGACAGTTTCAGGAATGGGTTCATTATTTGATACAGGAATAAATGCTGTAATTCCATCACAAAGAGCTATCCCATCCCATTTACTAGAGCCTAAAATTAAAAATCGAAGCAGATTACACTATTTGATGGCAAATATTGAAGTTTCTAATTGGAAAGGAGACAATAATTGGGCATTGCTAATTGATCCAGATGGTTTTATCACAGAAGGAACTGGTGACAACTTTTTCATGATTAAAAATAATAAAATTATTACTCCTGAACCTAGAAATGTTCTAAGAGGAATAAGTAGAGAGTATATTTTTCAACTTGCTAAAGAATTGAATATAGAATGTATAGAAAAAAATATTGATGCTTTTGATGTGATTACTGCTGATGAAGCTTTTATGACTGGAACACCATTTTGTATGTTACCAGTAACTAAATTAAATGGAATAAATGTTGGAAATGGGAAAAGAGGAAGTATTTTCAATCAATTACTTATTCAATGGAATGAAAATGTTGGAGTAAATATTGAAGATCAAATTAAAACATGGTCATCTCAAACAAATCAAAACAAGTCAGAATCTACAACTCCATATCAATTCAAAAATTAATTAAATAATTTAGTCTTTAAATAATTTTAAATGTTCTAAAGCAAGTTTATCAAACATAGCTTTATTTTTTTGAAGATATGAACTCATTTGTGAATTTTCTATTTTTGCATCACCCACTAAATAACCACCATAATAAAAATGAGAAGAATAATCAGCCATAGCATCTAAATAGTTAAAATCAATAGATTGTTTTTCTACTAAATTAACATATTTGTTTAGAACTAGAGGATCCACAGTTTCATTCAAAGAATTTTGGATTAAAGTTGGTAGATCATTTATTGATTCTAATACATGTACATATGGAATCATTTCTAATCCTGTATCAACAAAAGTAATAGCGGGTTTACCGTGAAATATAGATTCTAAAGCAGAGGTTCCGGCTGTAGATATTACCAAAGAACATTTTTCCATTAATTTATCAGAAGGAACAGAAGGATGAATTAAAATTACATTAGGAAGACGAAGAATTTCTTTATAAAATGATGTATCCCGCCAAAGGATATACATCATTGGATGCTCTTTTACGAATAAACTATAACCAATAGGAATAGATTTTGATATTTGTTTAATTATTTCTAATTGATTTGTCCAAAAAGGAGCTCCAAGTAAAATTACTTTTTCAGGTTCAGCAAACATAGGATAATATACAAAAGGAGTATCATATTCCAGTATCTTAATTAAATTTTTATCAATAAAATTTTGGCGATATTTCTTTTTTATTAGTTCCAAAAATTTTCTGTAAAGTACTTTAACTTTGGTTCTCCCAAAGTAGGAATAATGAGAATGAATATTATCATTTTTAGATATTAAATAATGAAACAGAGCTTCAGTGAATGAAGTTTTAGAATTTAGTGTTTCATTTGTAAATTCCTTAATATTTTTTGAAAAATTTTGATCTTTTTGATATTTTTTTAATTCTTCAAAAGTCTTGTTTTGTATTGTAGAATCTAAATCGTTTATATCGTAATCTAATTTATCAGCAACTGATGAAATAACAGATTTGTAACCAAATCTACTCATACCCAGCATTAAAGGTTGAATTCCTTTTGATTTACACATTTCATAAAATAATTGTTCAGAATGTAAATTTGGAGGTTCCATTATGAGGAATTTGAAGTTGGTTTCTTCCAGAATCTTTTCAAATAATCTACATTCTTGTTCAAGAATAAGTAAAATTTCATTTGTTGAAAATTTGTAATAATCATTAAATTCATTTAACAATCTTTCATTGTGAGCTAATAACCACAAATTTACATTATAAGTTGATTCAATTTTTTTTAAATATGAAATATCTGGTTTTGTAGAAGTCTGAGATAAGTAATCATGGTAAAACCACGTTTTTTTGAAATTAACAAATTTTTGTTGTTCAAAAAATTTTTTAGGATTATTTCCTACATCATAAATTGCAAAAAGATCATATTTGGAATTTTCTTGTATGGAATTTGCAATTCCAAAATGAATCATTTGACCAGTTAACCAAAAAATAATATTTTGTTTCATTGTTAATTTAACTCAAAAATTATATTCAATACAAAAATTATAAGATTTAAACTTATAAATATTTTAAATATTAAATGAAATTATTTAAAATAAGAATATATTGTAACAGTCAAAAAATAAAATATGATAAAATTACCAAATTTTAAAAAAACATATGAATTTGAAAATAATTTTTATTTATCATGTGAGAGTAGTAGAATTGGAAAAATTTTAGCTCATTATGAATTATTTAAAATTGCAAATAATCTTCCAGGAGCTATAATTGAATGTGGAGTATTCAAAGGAGCATCTCTAGCGAGATTTTCTATGTTAAGGGAATTATTAGGAAGTTCATCTTCAAAAAAAATTGTTGGATTTGATGCTTTTGGGAAATTTCCTGAAACTAAATTCAAAAATGATCTTAAATTTAGGGAAAAATTTATTGATGCATCTGGTGATGAGGGAATTTCAAAAATTCAATTATTAAAAGTGTTAAAAAATAAAAAAACAAATAAAAATATCGAATTAATAAAAGGAGATATTACAAAAACAGTTCCCAAGTATGTTAAAGACCACCCTGAATTAAAAATTTCCCTTTTAAATTTGGATACGGATATTTATGAGCCTTCAGTTACAATTCTTGAAAATTTATATCCTAAATTAGTAAAAGGAGGTGTTTTGATTTTAGATGATTACGGAATATTTCCTGGAGAAACTAAAGCAGTAGATGATTATTTTTCAGGGAAAAATATACAAATAAAGAAATTTTCATTTGCAACAACTCCTTCATACATAATAAAATAATCAAACAGCCTCTAAAGATCTATGAAAAGGATCAAATAATCAAAAGATTATTGTATCATAATTGAAGGGTGATGTTATGTTTGAAGGGAAAAAAATTCTAATTACTGGCGGAACAGGTTCGTTAGGTAGTGCCTTAACAAAAAGACTTCTCAACATGGGAGTAGACACTATTAGAATTCTAAGTAGGAATGAAGAAAAACAAATTGTAATGGAATCGGAATTAAATGATGATCGATTAAGATTTTTTCTAGGAGATATTAGAGATTTATCAAGATTAGAAAGAGCATTTGAGGATATTGATATTGTATTTCATACTGCAGCACTAAAACATGTTCCAAAAATAGAGTATAATCCATTTGAAGCTGTAAAAACGAATGTTATTGGAAGTCAAAATGTTATTGATGCAAGCTTAAAACAAAATGTTGGGAAAGTGATTGCAATTGGAACAGACAAAGCTGTTTCTCCTTTCAATACATATGGAGCTACAAAATTGCTTATGGAAAAATTATTTGTTGATGCTGCAAATTATGTAAATCCAGAAAAACATAGAACAAAATTTATTGCATTAAGATATGGAAATGTGTTAGGAAGTAGTGGTTCTGTAATACCTAAATTTATTGAACAAATTAAAAATGAAAATAAAATTACGATTACAGATCCTAAAATGACAAGATTCAGCATAACTATGAATGAGGCACTAGATTTTATTCTCGAGTCAACAAAAATGGGAGTTGGTTCAGAAGTAATAATTCCAAAATTAAAAGCATATACAATTACAGATATTAGAAATATTTTATTTGAGTTAATTCACGATACCGGTGAAGAAATAATTGGTATACGTGAAGGTGAAAAATTACATGAATTATTAATCAGTGAATATGAAATAAGAGACACATGGGAAATTGAAGATAAATACATACTAACAAATGCAGATCATGAAAAACTTATCACTCAAGCATATTCTCAAAAACTTCAACATCCAGAAAATCAAAATAAATATTCTTCAGAATTTGCTGAAAAAATGAGCAATGATGAATTAAAATCAGTTTTAGAAGAATCAGGACTATTAAATAATATAAGATAATTTATTTTTCCAATTCAAATGTGTGTTGAATTAGATTAAATGAATTATTTTTAAAAAATTCTAATGATTTTTTATTTTGTGGATTAACATTAGCTAAATATCGATCTCTAGGATTTTTTTCAATCAGTAGATTAAGTGCTATTTTTCCTATTCCCTGTCTATGAAAAGATTTTTCAATAAAAATTCCAATCTCATCAGTTTTTGTAAGATATATTGAACCTGCTTTCTCACCATTTTTTTCAATAATATACCATTTAGCATAAGGATTTGAAGATACAAATTTTTTATGTTCAGAAAAAGTCGGCATTTTTTTATGAGAAATATTTGCTCTAGGATCCCTTTCTTTTAAAAGATCATAAAGAAATCTATGATCTGATGATATGATTGACCTTAATTTGATTAATTCTTCCATGAATAAAATGAACTAATTATTAAAACAGTTAAATTTTTCTTTTTTAAATGCCCAATATGAAATGTGTTGTTTTTGCTGAAATAGGATCAAATTGGGAAGGAAGTATTTCTAAAGGGAAAAACATCATTCAAGAATGCAAAAAAGCAGGTGCAAATGCGGTTAAATTTCAAATGTGGAAAGCAACTGATCTATATTCAGATAAACACCCTAATTGGAAAGAAATAAAAAAATCGGAATTAACTTTTAAAAAAGCATTCGAATTAAA
>Ga0114932_10001940_pt1 | contig 22681 bp, 20 predicted proteins | sample 2SBtaG_2_FD_87286 | JGI IMG/M metagenome (GOLD analysis project Ga0114932, IMG submission 87286) | Deep subsurface microbial communities from Kolumbo volcano to uncover new lineages of life (NeLLi) - 2SBTROV12_ACTIVE470 metaG | ecosystem: Environmental > Aquatic > Marine > Volcanic ...
CCGGTGGCAAGGGTGCGCAGAAATTCGGCGGCACCGTCGCCTTCCAGCAAAAACCGCGAAAATCCCGGCAGGTCCAAAATCCCGGCGGCATCGCGCACCGCCAGACATTCCTCGCGCACGCGGGGTTCCCACGGACCGGACCGCGCCCACGTTTGCGTTGCTTCCTCTGTCGTGTCGTCGCCATCTTTGGCAAACCAGTTGGCCCTTTCCCAACCACCGTAAACACCCATCTGCCCGCCCATCTTAACGATGCGATCGTGCAGCGGGGACAGTTTTTTATCCCGTCCGGCGGGCCATTCGTGGTGCGGGAAATGCATGGCGTATTCGTGGCCGTAAATTTCCTGCCCCTTGGCGTTGCTAAAGTCCTGATCGGCATAGTCGGTGAAACGCCGGGGATCGCAGGACCACATGTCCCACTCGGTTTGCCCCTCTGTCACCCACTCGGCCAGAACCTTGCCCGCACCACCGGCCTGGGCAATGCCAAAGGTAAAGACGCAGGCCTCAAAGGCATTGGGCACGCCGGGCATGGGGCCGATCAGCGGATTGCCGTCCGGTGCATAAGGAATTGGCCCGTTGATGACTTTAGAAATTCCCGCCTGCCCCAGCAGCGGAACACGGGCCATTGCGTCTTCGATATACCATTCCAGCCGTTCCAGATCATCGGGGTAAAGCTGAAAGCTGAAATCTTCGGGCATGGGATCATCGGGCGACATCCAGTGGGCACGGCAGCCGCGTTCGTATGGGCCAAGGTTGAGGCCGTTTTTTTCCTGCCGCAGATAGTACGAGCTGTCCACATCGCGCAGAAGCGGCAGTTTGGTGCCGGTGTCTTTGCTGTGCGCCGCCAGTTCCGGGATTTCATCCGTCAGCAAGTACTGGTGGCTCATCACCATCATCGGCACGGTACGCCCGCCGTAGGGCCTGAACCACTCGCCAACCCTTTGCGCATAATATCCCGCCGCATTCACCACCACGTCGCAGCGAATATCGCCCTTGGGGGTGTGGACAATCCATTCACCGCCCTCGCGGGAAACACCTGTCGCGGGGCAGAAACGCTGGATGTTCGCGCCCAGATCCCGCGCGCCCTTGGCCAGCGCTTGCGTCAGCTGCGCCGGGTCAATATCACCGTCGCTGGGATCATACAGCCCGCCCATCAGATCATGCACTTCCATAAACGGATAGACATCACGCAGTTCGTTTGCCGACATCATCTGAATGTCCATGCCCTGATAGCGCCCCATGCCGCAGGCGCGCTCGAACTCCTGCATCCGCTCCTTTGTATGGGCAAGGCGCACGGACCCGGTCATGTGATAATTCATCGGGTAATCGACCGCCTTGGCCAGTCCGGCATAAAGCTCTGTGGAATAACGTTGCAGGTTCATCAGCGACCACGACATGGAAAACGTCGGCACATTGCCCGCAGCGTGCCATGTGGAGCCCGCTGTCAGCTCGTTCTTTTCCAAAAGAACGCAATCGGTCCAGCCCGCGCGCGCCAAATGATATAGGGCCGAGGCACCGACAGCCCCGCCGCCGATGATGACCGCCCGTGCGGTTGTTGGAAAATCTGCCATTTGTGTCTCTCTTTTTAAAATTGCGCGCCTGCGACTTAGCTTTGTTTTGTGCCGCTCCAGGCTTTGGACCAATCACCGCTGTGTATTGTATCTGGCGAAAGACCGTAATAGTCGCCCTTGTCACCTGTGAAGACTTCCTCGACAAACTGAAGCCCTTTGGTGTCGTCAAGCGTGCCCGCACCGATGGCGATATAGTCTTTGTCGTCATGCTGGTAAAACATGATCGAGCCGCAGTTCCTGCAAAATCCCCGTTGGGCAAAGTCCGACGACCGCCGCCAAACCAGACCCGCGTCTTCGGTGAATTCCAGCGCCTCTGCGGGTACTGCGGTTGCCGCCCAGTGGTGGCCCGACAGGCGACGGCACTGGCGGCAATGGCAGGCGATAATGTGGCGCCACGGCCCGGCAGAGCGGTACTTGACTGCCCCACATTCGCATCGCCCGGTTTTCATCGCGAGTCCCGTCCAAAGTGTTTTTCGTTCACTGACATGAGGTGCCGCATCGCAATCACAGAATTCCGACAAAAATGTCGTTTTCAAGATCAGTTGGCATAGTCGGCGTTCTCACCGTCCAACAACCGTTTGATCTCGTCCAGATGCTGGCTGGCCTGACCGGGATAATCATCCAGTTCGCGCGCGGTTTTTTCGGCGATGTCGTCAGACAAAATACGCAACGCGCGCCCGGTTTGCAGTGCCCTGATATAGGTTTCGGCGGCGCGTTCGAAATAATACATCCGGTTAAAGGTATCGGCCACACTGTCCCCGATCACCATGATCCCGTGGTTACCCATGATCATGACTTTTTTGGCGGGATCGTCGAACAGCGCCGCACAGCGGTTGCCCTCGGCCTCGAATGCCAACCCGCCAAATTCGTTGTCGATGATAATTCGGTTGAAAAACGTTGCTGTGTTCTGGTCGATCGGCGGCATCGAGCTGTCGGCCAATGACGCCAGCACCGTTGCGAAAATCGAGTGCACATGCATAGCGCAGCGTGCGTGCGGACAATGGCGGTGTAACGCCGCGTGCAGACCCCACGCTGTGGCGTCCGGTGCGTCGGGATGATCCAGAACATTGGCGTCATGGACGTCCAGCAGCAGCATATCGCTGGCCTTGATGCGCGCGAAATGCATCTGGTTGGGGTTCATCAGAAACTCGGACCCGTCGTCATTGACCGCCAGCGAAAAATGGTTGGCCACCGCCTCGTGCATATTCAGGCGCGCCGTCCAGCGAAATGCCGCCGCCATATCCACGCGCTGCGGCCAGTGCGGCATGTTGGAAAGCTGTTGGATGTTGTCGGCGGTGTGCATGGTGGAACGCCTTTCAGGAAACCGAGCCGACTTTAGCTAGTCATGGGTTTATCGGCTTGGCAACAGTTTTGTTTCGCAGCGCGGGCGCTTGCAGACTCGACTCTGGGCAGTTCGCCCGATATTCTGGAACAAACACGGAACATTTAACCCATGAATACCCGCATTCTTTCGCTTTGGTTTCCCCGTCTGGCGGTTGAACGTCTGTTGCGCGCGCGCGGCATCACCGACCCCGGCCCTTTTGCCATCGTGGAAACCGTCAACAACACGCAAATGCTGGCCAGCCTGAACCCCGAGGCCGGGGCCGAGAATCTTTATAAAGGTCAGGCTCTGCGCGACGCCCGCGCCTTTTGCCCCGGGTTGACCACCCATCCGGCCAACCCCCTGGCCGAAGCCGCGTTTCTGGCCACCCTGCGCCGTTGGGCCGGGCGCTATTCCCCCTGGGTGGCCGAAGAACCCCCTGCGGCGCTGTTGCTGGATATCACGGGGTGTGCGCATCTGTTTGGCGGCGAGGTCCGGATGGTTGACACCATCGCCGCCGATTGCACCCGCCTGTCGCTGAGCGTGCAATGCGGTCTGGCCGATACCCCCGGGGCGGCCTGGGCGCTGGCGCGGTATGGCGATCACCCGGGGGCGGCGGTCCACACGGGCGACGCCATCCAGCAAGAGGCCCGCGCCACGCGCTCCAAAGCCCGGCGGCGGCACTGGACCCGCGGCGGCGCCGCACCGCAAATCCGCCAGCTGGCCGGCGCGCCGCATATCGCCGCGCCGGGGCAAAACCGGCAGGCGCTTGCGCCTTTGCCCATCGCCGCCCTGCGCCTGCCCGAGGCGGCATCAACCGCACTGAACCGTCTTGGCATGCGCCGCGTCGGGGATCTGTTGCACCTGCCGCGTGCAGCACTGGCGCGCCGGTTTGGCCGCGACGTGCTGATGCGTCTCGATCAGGCCATGGGGGCGACGCCCGAACCGATCTCACCGGCGCGCGTGCAAGCCGCATTCGCCACCCGCCTGACCCTGCCCGAACCGATTGGTCTGGAAAGCGACCTGATGGCGGGGATTGACCGCCTGCTGCCGCCGCTGTGCGCGCAACTGAAAACCGCCGGGCGCGGCGTACGCCATATCCGCCTGCAGCTTTTCCGCACCGACCACACCATGCAGACCATCGCCGCAGGTCTGGCGCGCCCCACCCATGACCCCGAACAAATCCGCCCGCTGCTGGCCCTGAAACTGGTCGAGGTCGACGCCGGGTTTGGCATCGACGTGCTGCGCCTTGCGGCCCATGTCACCGAACCGGTGCATGCGCGCCAGCACAGCGGCCACCACGACGCCGCGCAAGCCGCCAACCGGCGACTGAACAGCGATACCGCGCGCGAGGATCTGATCACCCGCCTTGGCGGGCGCATCGGGCTTGAATCGATTATACTCAACCACCCCGCCAACAGTAATATCCCCGAAAAAACCTCCACCGTCATGGCCGCCGCGTGGGCCGAACCCGCCGAGGGTTGGGCGCGCCCGCCCACCCCGCGTCCCATTGTGCTGTTTGCTCCCGAACTCGTCACCGCCGACAGCCCCGGACATCCACCCGCGTCATTTCGCTGGCGGCGTTTCCGCTTTACCACCACCGCAGCCACGGGGTTTGAACGTATCGCGCCCGAGTGGTGGCTTGACGACCCCAACTGGCGCAGCGGCCTGCGCGACTACTGGCGCATCGAAACTGAAAGCGGCGAACGCCTGTGGCTGTATTTCGCCCACGGTGCCCTGACCTCGGGGGGGTGGTTCTGTCAGGGGGTGTTTGCGTGACAACACCCTGCAAACCACCTTCATTTTTGCAACAAATACTCAAAAAACGGCCCCGCCAGGGGCTCAAAATAATGCCCCGCAGGGGCTCCGCCTGGCTAAGAGCCGATAGTAATTCAATAACGCCTGCTGTAGATTTCCAAAAAACGCACAGGAACCACCCCGATGCAACGCCGCCTTTTCGCCGAAACGATCGGCACCGCATTCCTGTTAGCCACCGTCGTCGGCTCGGGCATCATGGCCGAACGGCTGGCGGGCGGCAACGCGGCCATCGCGCTTTTGGGCAACACCATCCCGACCGGCGCGATTCTGGTTGTACTGATCCTTGTATTCGGTCCGGTCTCGGGCGCGCATTTCAACCCCGCCGTGACGCTGGCCTTTGCCATACGCCGCGACATCACTGCCCGTGACGGCGCATTTTATGTCATCGCCCAAATCATCGGCGGCATCACAGGCGTGTTCATCGCCCATATCATGTTCGACAATCCGCTGATCGACCCGTCCACGCACGCACGGACCGGAACCGGTCAATGGGTCGGCGAATTCGTCGCAACTTTCGGGTTGGTCGCCACAATTCTGGGCCTCGTGCGCAAAAACCCCGGCGCGATACCTTACGCCGTCGGCCTTTATATTACCGCCGCCTACTGGTTTACATCTTCAACGTCATTCGCCAATCCTGCCGTGACTATTGCACGCGGGTTTTCCAATACTTTCGCAGGCATTGCCCCAGCGCATGTGCCGGCTTTCATTGTGGTGCAATTGATTGGTGCTGTGGTGGCGACCGTAACTATTGGCTGGCTTTTGCGCGAACCGGCGTCACCGGATCGGGCTGAGGACGGGTAAACACCATCTTGCCACCAGCCGACTGCGCGGCGGCAAATTCATAACCACCGGTGTTGAAATCACGCAGCCCATCGACACTTTCGATCCTGTTCTGCACAATAAACCGCGCCATTGCGCCCCGGGCCTTTTTGGCAAAAAACCCGATCATCGCGGCTTTGCCGTCTTTGATGTCCAGAAACGATGGCGTTACGACATCCATTTTCAGGGCTTTCAAATCAACGGCACCAAAATATTCCTGCGACGCGCAGTTCACCAGAATATTTGTCCCCGCGCTTTCTCCCAGTGCGTTCAACGAAAGCGCCAGCCGCCTGCCCCAATATTGATACAACGACTTGCCGCGTCGCGTCGCCAGTCTGCTGCCCATTTCAAGCCGGTACGGCTGGATCAGGTCCATGGGCCGCAGCAAACCGTAAAGTCCCGACAGAATACGCAAATGGTCCTGCGCGTAGGTCATTTCTTCGGCATCCAGCGTACCGGCCTCAAGCCCCAGATAGGTATCGCCTGCGAACATCAACGCCGCCGGTTTGGTGGCATCGCTGCCCGGCTGCGCGTCAAATGCCTTGAACCTGTCCTGATTCGTCTTGGCCAGAGCCTTGGAAATGCCCATCAGTTTCTGCAACTTAACTACACTAAGCCGCCGCGCCGTGATGCAAAGCGAAACCGCGTCATCCTGAAACGCTGGCTGGCTTGGCACGATTTTGCCTGCATCCGGTTTCATATCCAGCCGCTTGGCCGGTGAAATAACTGTCAGCATAGCGCGCCCCCAAAATTTACGCGATCAAACGGGCGCTCGTCTTTTGCGACGCCTGAACATCAGGGGAAACCTTAACAGAAAATATCCCGCCAGAAACCCCAAAGCCGCATGTAAACCACCCGTCGGCGTCACAGGTATAGCAGGCCGATAAATGCGCAGCGTGGCTTGCGCGATCGCGATATCCGGGGCGCGGCCAAAAGCAATCAGCTGATCGATGCCCGAGCCGTTGCTCAAAGCTGCGTAATGCGCCGCCAGATAGGACTCGCGCGCTATCACCTGCGCTATACTTTCACCGCGATCCTTAAAAAACGAGCTACCCGCAGCGTCGTATTCGGCAATTGCCTGCGCCACGGTCTTGCCGTTTCGCGCGGCATCGGCGCGCAGGTCGTCGGCCACCGCGTGAATTTCGGCGTAGGCGCCGCCGATGCGTTGCGTGTACTGCTGGGCAAATTCGGGAAACTGCGACAGCGAGCCCGCCACGATAACGCCGAAAATCAATGGGAAAATCGATTTGAACATTTACAGGCCCTTTCCGACACATCGGTCAGCAAGCGCCCCCACATCCGTCTGTTTAGACCAAATTCACGCGTCTTGCAAAATTTCCAGAAACGTCTTGCCGAAACGATCTGTTTTCTGTTCGCCGATAATGCGGTCCAGTGCCCCCAAGTCACGGGGTTTTTGCCGCGCCACCCGCGCCAAAAGCGCACTGGAACATTGCAGCAATTTACCCGATCCATCCGCACCGCGGCTAAGTTCAAGCTGCGCTTCCCGCAGTAAATCAAAAAGGTCACCGCCGGATTTTCCGGCCAGCTTCCGCCGTGCAGGGTGCAGGCGTTCGGTTGGCGCTCCATTAATCACGGCCAGAAAAATATCGCCGTATTTAGCCAATTTTTTGTCACCAACGCCACTCAGGCGGGCAAAATCGTCCAGATCGGCGGGTTTATCCGCCACCATTTGAATTAAAACCTTGTCGCTAAAAATCACGTAGGCCGGGGCGCGTAGGCTGTCAGCCAATTCGCGGCGCTTTAGTTTCAGCGCAGCCAGCAACGGTTCGTCGTCCTCGGATACCTGCGCACGAACCGGCGCGCGGTCCGGTGTCGCCGACCGGATGGTATCACGGCGCAATTCAATCCCGGCCTCATCGCGCAAAACCGGCAGGGCGGCTTGCGTCAGCCGCAGCGCCCCGAAACGCGTGACATCCGGGCGAATCAGATCGTGACCAAGCATCTGGCGAAACACCGCCTGCCACGCCGCTTTTGACAGGTCGCCGCCCACGCCGAACGTCGGCAGGATATCGTGCTTTTGCGCGGTTATTTTACTGGTTTTCACCCCGCGCAATATGTCGATCAGGTGACCCGACCCAAAGCGTTCTTTGGTGCGCAGGATCGCTGACAGGGCTTTGCGCACAACCTCGGTGCCGTCAAAAACCTCGGGTGGATTGGTGCACAAATCGCAGTTGCCGCAGTGATCGCACTGCTCATCAAAATATCCCAGCAGCACCGACCGGCGACATCGTCGCGCTTCGGCCAGGCCCAACAGCGCATTAAGACGCCCGTGATCGGCCTCTTTGCGGGCCGTGTCGCCGCGCCCCTCGTCGATTTGCGCGCGCCGCAGCCTGATGTCATCCATCGCGTACAGCGTCAGTGTATCCGCCGGATCGCCATCGCGACCGGCGCGTCCGATTTCCTGATAGTAGCTTTCGATATTTTTGGGCAGGTCGGCATGCGCCACCCAGCGGATATCGGGTTTATCGACACCCATGCCAAAGGCCACGGTTGCGCAGATGATCAAACCATCTTCGCGGGCAAACCGAGTTTCCGCAACGCGGCGAATTTCAGGGTCGAGTCCTGCGTGATAGGCGAGTGATTTGTGCCCCGCTGCGTTCAGCGCCTGTGACAGCGTTTCGGTTTTGGCGCGCGTCGCGCAATAGATGATCCCGGCCTGCCCGCTGCGCGCCATAACGAACCGCATCAGTTGATCACGTGGTTTATCCTTTGGCAGAAATGCGAGATGCAGGTTGGGGCGGTCAAAACCACGCAAAAAAACCTGCGCGTTGCCGTCAAACAGCCGCTCCATAATATCCTGCCGCGTCTCCCGGTCCGCCGTCGCGGTAAAGGCAGCCACAGGAACATCCAGCGCGCGACGCAATTCTGTTATCCGTAAATAGTCGGGCCGAAAATCGTGCCCCCACTGCGATACGCAATGCGCCTCGTCTACCGCTATCAGCTTCACCGACAGCCTTTTCAGCCACGCAATCGTAGAAGATTTGGCCAACTGTTCGGGCGCCATATAAAGCAATTTGACGCGTCCGTCCGCCAGCGCCCGTTCAACTTCTTCAGCCTCTTCACCTGAATTGCCAGAGGTCAGCGCCCGCGCCTCAACCCCCAGTTCGCGCAAATTTCGCACCTGTTCGCGCATCAGTGCGATCAGCGGCGAAATCACCACGGTCATCCCGTCGCCGCACAAGGCAGGTAGTTGAAAACAAAGCGATTTACCGCCACCCGTGGGCATGATCGCCAGGGTATCACGCCCGGCGCAAATCGCGTTTACAATGTCTTCCTGTCCTGCGCGGAACCGATCAAACCCAAAGACAGAGCGCAACAATTCGGTGGGGGAAGGCATGGGATCCTGTTCTTTTCTGCTTTTTTCTAACGGTCACATATAATTAAAAATTGAACAAGGCCGCGCGGAGCAGCGCTGTTACACCGCTTGCAAAATATGGATGAAAGTGCCGCCGAACCGCCGTGTGTCGCGCAGATCAAAATCATCGGGCGCGGATTGCGCGGCGCTTTCTTCCCAGACCACAAAGGCCCCGGTCGACAGGTACTGCATCGCCTGCAAATGCGCCAAAGCCCGGTGGCCCAGACCTTTGCCATAGGGCGGGTCCATGAACACCAGATCAAACTTTGGTCGCGGCAGTTTACAATGCAATGCATCGCTGCGAATGATTTGCGTGTTCTCCCCCGCATTGCATAAGTCGACGTTGCGTTGCAACAGCGCGGCTGCCGTAGCGCCGCTATCGACAAAAACCGCCCGCGCCGCACCGCGGCTTAGTGCCTCGAGCCCCAGCGCACCGGTGCCCGCGAAAAGGTCCAGTATCCGGGCACCAGCCACCAGATCGCCGTAGCCGCCGTTGAGCAGAATATTGAAAATGCTTTCACGCACCCGGTCGGACGTGGGGCGTAAATGCGCTTGCGCATCGCCCTTGCCGACCTTTGACAGTCGCAAGCCTTTGAATGTGCCGCCGATGATCCGCAAGCTACAAAAGCGCTTTCAAATCGGCATTGCCATCGGCAACCATGGTTTTGTCGGCGGTCTTTCCCGCTTCGATCAGACGCTTTCCGATCATATAGGCGCGCGGATCGTTCATGGCGTCAACTGCCAGCAACCTGTCTCCGCAATAATACCAGAACGACCGCGCCGCGCCGCATTCGCGCGCGACCACATTTTCGTATCCGGTGTTCAGCCCCGCGATTTGCAGTTTTACGTCAAACTGATCCGACCAGAACCACGGTTTGGCCACGTAGTCCACTTTCGCGCCCAGCATGTTGGCCGCAACCACCTCGGCCTGATCAATGGCGTTGGGCACCGATTCCAACCGAATACGCCCGCCCCGATAGGGAAACGACGTGCAATCACCCGCTGCCCAAATATCCGGGGCCGACGTGCGGCCCTGCGAGTCGGTCCAAATGCCGTTTTCGATCAATAGCCCGGCGTCCTGGGCCAGCCCGACCGTGGGCATTATCCCAACACCCGCCATTACAAAATCAACAGCGATAGCGTCGCCGTTTGTCAGCGTGGCCCCGGTCACGCGCCCGTCGCCGGTGAGGCGTGTCAGCCCGACGCCTTCCCGGATGTCCACGCCGTGACCGTGGTGTAGTGAACGGTAGTAATTCGAAGTCTCTGGCGCAGCCACGCGCTGCAAAATCCGGTCGGCCAGCTCGATCAATGTTACGCGCAGGCCCTTTTGCGCAGCCACCGCTGCGGCCTCAAGCCCAATATAGCCGCCCCCCACGATCAGAACATGCCGTCCCTTTTGAAATTCGGGGGACATCGCGTCCATATCCCCCAGCGAGCGCAACACATAGACGCCCCGCAGTGCACCGCCGATTGCCGCAGGCAAACGTCGCGGCGTCGATCCGGTCGTTAAAGCCAGTTGATCAAACGCAATCACCTTGCCATTCGCCACAATCGTTTTTTCAGCGGGGTTCAGGCCAGATACCGGGCAATTGGTTTGTAACCTGATATTCTGTTCGCCATAAAATGCTTCGGGTCGCAGATACAGCCGTTCTTTTTCCATTTTGCCCATCAGGTAATTCTTGGACAAAGGCGGGCGCTGGTAGGGTGGAACGGGTTCTTCGCCGATCAACGTGACGTCACCGTCAAACCCCAGATTGCGCAGTTTCACGACCAGTGACGACCCCGCCTGACCGGCCCCGACAACAATAATATGTGACATGGTAATCCTACTGGAACGGTGTACACTTGGTTGCGCGGAACATACCGGAATATCACCCACCGGCAACACAAGAAAGATTGACAATGACCCTTGCTATTGGCGACCGCCTGCCCGACGGCCAACTGACCCGAATGGGTGAAAAAGGACCGGAAACCACGACGGTCAAAGATCTGTTCGATGAACAGAAAACCGTGTTGTTCGGGTTGCCCGGCGCGTTCACCCGCACCTGTTCCACAGCGCATCTACCCAGCTTTGTGCGCACGGCGTCGCAATTGCGCGACAAAGGGGTGGATCGCATCGTGTGTGTTGCGGTCAACGATGCGCTGGCCATGCAAATGTGGGACGAATCTGTTCAGGCCTCTCAGTCCGGCGTCGAACTCTGGGCCGATATGGACGGTTCATTTATTAAATCCATTGGCATGGATTTTGACGCCCCTGCCGTTGGATTTTTTGGCCGCTCCTTGCGGTTTTCCGCATTGATAGAAGACCGAATCGTGACGATCATCAATCAGGAAACCCAAAGAGGCGTTTGCGAGGCCACCGCCGGCGAAACAATGCTTGGCCAAATTTAAGAAGCGTGCGCCAAAGCATCCATTTTGGTCGCCAGCTTGACATCGCGCATCGACAGCCCGTCAATATCGTGGCTGGTTAATGTAACGTCGACACGGTTGTAAACGTTGCTCCATTCGGGGTGATGGTTCCATTTTTCCGCCATGATGGCCGCCGATGTCATCCAGCCGAAAGCTGCGACGAAATTTTTGAATTTGAAGGTTTTTTCTATCGCGTCGCGCCCTGCGACCATGGACCAGCCGCTGTTTAACAAGGGCTCCAGAAATTCCTTTCGCGTCGCTGCGTTCAGCCCGTCACTCATCGCTTGTCTCCTGCTTTTGCCGATAGGGTCCGTATCCGGCCAGTATATCGATTTCCTCATCCACGGCTTCTTTTTCCGCCTCCAGATAGCGCGCCACGGCGTCGCGGAACCCCCTGTCCCTGATCCAGTGCAATGAATGCGTCGTAACCGGCATGTATCCACGCGACAGTTTGTGCTCACCCTGCGCTCCGGCTTCGACCCTCTGCAAACCGTTGGCAATCGCGAATTCGATGGCCTGATAATAGCACAGTTCAAAATGCATGAATGCGTGATTGTCGATGCAACCCCAATAGCGGCCAAACAACGTATCAGCACCAATAAAGTTCAGTGCACCGGCCACCCAGCGCCCGTCAATTTCGGCCATTATCAACAAAATATCTTCGCGCATGGTTTCGTGGGCCAGATCAAAAAACGCCCGAGTCAGATACGGCGTTCCCCATTTGCGCGCACCGGTGTCCTGATAAAACTGCCAAAAGGCATCCCAGTGCACGGGCTGAATATCGTCGCCGGTCAGCACATGAATACGACCGCCAAAATCCGCCGCTTTGCGCCGTTCGCGTCGCACTGCCTTGCGTTTGCGCGAAGACAGGTCGGCCTCAAACGCGGTAAAATCGTTGTAATTGCGGTTTTCCCAATGAAATTGCTGTCCTGTGCGGTGCAAAAGCCCCATGGCTTGTCCGGCTTTCGCTTCGGCTGATGTGCAATAGGTCACGTGCAGCGACGAAAGTTCGTTGTCCGACGCGATGCGAACCGCACCCTCGACAAGCGCGGCCTGACCGGTTTCTTCAAACCCCGGTCGCGTCAGGAACCGCCGACCCGTCGCCGGCGTAAACGGAACCGCTACCTGTAATTTCGGATAATATTGCCCGCCGGCCTGCACAAATGCGTGGGCCCAGTTGTGGTCGAACACGTACTCGCCCTGACTGTGGGCCTTTAGGTACATTGGCATGACCGCGATGACGCGCTTCTTTAACCGTGCCACAACGTGACGGGGCGACCAGCCGGTCCCCGGGCCGACCGAACCACTGGATTCCAGCGCCAGCAAAAACCGATGCACGGAAAACGGATCGACCGGATGCGCGTCGGGTTTATCACCACCCGCACAGGCATCCCAGTCCCGCGCCCCGATCTCATTCAGATCGCTTACTATTTCCAATTCTACATGGCGCGCTTGGCTCATAGGGATCGGTTTACCTGATTAATTTTCAGACCGGAACGCGGCACACTGCCATCAGCCAACATCGTGACCCGGCAGGAAACCCTCAAAAGTGATATTGTCCGCAGCTTGGCGGGCAACGGCCTCTTGGCCCGCCGAACTTACGGTCCAGCAGAGCACAGGGATTCCTTTGGCGCGCAATTCCATTATCCTGCTGCTGCGCAATTCACTTAGTTTGCACGACACGAAACTGGCCTGCGCAGTTTCAAACTGCGAAACGGCTGCGAGTTCAGACCGGGTTTCTTTATCAATTAGCGGCCAGTTTTGCGACGTGAATGCACTGACCACAAGACCGCTTGGAATATCGGGGGCGAATTTCACAAAAGCACCCATTGAAAATGGGTTGAAGGACATGACTGCCAGCGGGCCCTTGTAGCCAGTCAAAACTTTGGCGACCGCTGCTGGCAGCGCGTTGTCGCCGGGACTCAGACGTCCGTCGCGGTCTTTAAGCTCGACCAACAGTGGCACCCGCCCGTTAATCAGAGCCAGCACCTCGGACAGGCTGGGCACAGTGTCGCTGCCACCGCTCAAGACAATTTCAGACAGTTGTTTCCGCGTCCGCATAGCCACGGCACCTTTTTCTTTCGTTAACCGCTCCAAACAGTGGTCGTGAAAAACGACGGGCACGGCGTCAGCCGACAGTTGCAGGTCCAGTTCGATCCCGTACCCATGCGCAATCGCCGCCTGAAATGCAGTGGACGAGTTTTCAACAGTGCCGCGTGTTGCGTCGTGCAACCCACGATGTGCAAGCGGCAGACGCAGAAAATCAGGATGCAACGCCATTACGAAATCTGGAATATGCCTTCGATTTCCACGGCTACGCCCAGCGGCAGTGACGCGCAACCGACTGCGGCCCGCGCGTGCCGCCCGCGATCCCCCAACAATTCCACCAAAAAGTCCGACGCGCCGTTGACCACCTTTGGGTGGTCGGTAAAATCTTGCGTGCTATTCACAAAGCCGCCCAGTTTGACCACCTTTACCAGCCTGTTAAGATCACCACCGCAAGCCGCGCGCACCTGCGCCAACAGATTAAGCGCACAGGTTCTGGCAGCGGCCTGTGCATCCCCGATGCTCATATCCGCGCCAAGTTTGCCGCAGATTAACCCGTCGGCGTAGTTGGAAATCTGACCCGATACATAGACCATATCGCCCACGACGACAAAGGGCACGTAGTTGGCGGCGGGCGACGGAGCGTCCGGCAACGTGACCCCAAGTTCCGCCAGTTTTGTGTTGATATCTTCGGCCATATCGACCCTCCGCGTTGCATTTGTTGTGCGGGACGCTAGCCGCAATAACGCAGCCTGAAAACCAAAAAATCAACTTTCCCTGAACGACTTATTGAAATAATCCGCCAGAGGTTTGATCAGATAATTCATGGGGGTGCGGTCGGCGGTGCGAATATAGGCTTGCACAGGCATTCCCGGTAGCAATTCCAGATCTTTCAATTTGCTGTACTCGCTTTGGTTCAGAACGATACGTGCCTGATAATAAGCGATTCCGCGCGCCTCATCGACAAAGGAATCCGCTGATATTTTGACCACCGTGCCAAACATTTCCGGGGTCGTCCGCTGATCAAAGGCGGAAAAGCGTAGCGTCACCTCCTGACCGACGAAAATCTTGTCGATGTGAATGGGGTCGACCCGGCTGGAAATTACCAATGGACGATCCTGCGGAACAATATACATCACCGGTTCAGCCGGACGCAAAACGGCGCGAATCGCGTGAACCTGAAGCCCAAAAACAGCCCCTGACGCCGGGGCGCGCACGTCCAGTCGCGACATGGTTTCTTTGGTCAGAATGCGGCGTTCCGACAATTCAAATTCGCGAAACTGCAAATCCCGCAACCGCGTGATCGCGTCTTCGCGCCGGATAGTGGACAGGCGTAAGATGCCGATATCGGTTTCGATCATGCGACCGGCGCTTTCAGCTTTCGATGCTGACAGTTCTCCGATTGTGCCGCGCAGTCGGGCTTTTTCGCGCTTCAATGCCAATACCCGTGACGCCTGCGCAAGCCCCTTGGCCAACAGTTTATTTTGGTCTTCCAGCTCTTCATTGATCAGGGCCAACTGCACGTTCAAGGCTTCCTGTTGGGCGTCAAGCCCATCGATCTGCGCGGCGATCTGCACTTTGCGCTCGCCCAGTTGTGCGGCTTCCTTTTCCAAGGTTTCGCGGCGGGCCACAAAAAGACGGCGCTGGCCGTCCATCAATTTCCGGATTTCCGGATCGACGGTGACACGCTCCAACAGCGCCGGTGAAAATGTTATATCGTCCGCATTGTCGCGTTCGGCTTCAAGACGTCCGCGTCGCGCGACCAGTTCAAAAAACTGGCTTTCTATTACGGCCAGTTCTGATTTCAGGGCCGTATCGTCAAGCCGCAGCAACACGTCCCCCGCTGCCACGATATCGCCCTCCTTGGCGAATATTTCGCCGACGACGCCGCCATCAGGATGTTGCACGATTTGGCGGCTTTGCTCGACTACGATCTGGCCGGGCGCGATGATGGCACCCGATATTGTGGTCGTCACGCTCCAGGTACCAAATCCGGCGACCAGCAGAACAACCCCAATGAATCCGATGCTCAGCGGCAGTTTGGCGCTCCACTTTGGTGGTGCACTTACGGGCGGTGCCGCAATAAGCTTTTGCGGGCCGATCACGACTTTGCCTCGCTGGAAAGATCCTTTTGAATTTGCTGGTGATTTTTAACCTGCGATTGCAATATTTCGTCGCGCGGCCCAAAAGCTTTTCGCATGCCGCTTTCGATCACCAAAAGCAATTCGCATTCGGCTATTGCCGAAGGCCGGTGCGCCATGATGACCACAGATTTCCCCTGGGATTTCATTTCACGGATTGAATCGTTCAATGCGTCTGATCCAACCGAATCCAAGTTTGAGTTAGGTTCGTCAAGCACCAAAATGACCGGGTTACCATACATGGCACGGGCCAACCCCAGCCGTTGCACCTGCCCGCCGGACAGTCGACCCCCCGCAGCGCTGAGTATCGTGTTATAACCGTCGGGCAATTTCACGATCATATCGTGCGCGCCTGCTTTCTTAGCGGCCTCAACCACCAGTTCGGGATTTGGGGTTATCGCCATACGCGCGATATTATCTGCGATGCTGCCGTTAAAAAGCGATACGCGTTGGGGCAAATAACCCACATAACTGCCCAGTATATCCGGCGCGTATTGTTCAAGCGCTGCACCGTCCAGGCGCACTTTGCCCGCCGCCGCCGGCCACACGCCGGTAATCGCGCGCGCCAGTGTCGACTTTCCGGCACCACTGGCACCGATCACACCCATGGCCTGACCCGGATCGATGCGAAACGATATCATGCGTAGCGCCGCCTGTTGGTCGCCAGGCGGCACGACGGTAAGTTGCTGCGCCTCCAATATCGCACGCGGTGGCGGCAATGGCGTGCGCACCGGTTCCACTTCGGATTTGTCCAAAAGCTCGCCCAGTTTTACCCAACCGGTTTGGGCCCGCTGCACCAGCGGCCACTGACCGATCGCCAGTTCAACCGGTGCCAGCGCCCGGCCCAACAGGATCGAGCCCGCGATCATTGCGCCCGCGGTCATTTCACCCTGAAGCACCAGATAAGCACCCACGGCCAGCATCGCGGATTGCAAAAACAGCCTCAGTGATTTGCTTGCCGTGGAAAACGTACCGGTGCGATCGCTTGAAGATATGGTTTTGGCCAGCGACTGAACGCGGAAATTTTGCCAGCGTTCAAAAACCGACTGGCGCATTCCAAGACTTTGCACCAGTTCGGCCTCGACGCGCACGCTTTCGGCGAATGCATCTGCCTGCGCCATAGTGGTGTTGGCGTCCATCACCACGCGTTTTGTCATAAGCTGGTTCAGAACGGTAATGGTAATCAGCAAGGCACCACCAGTCACCGCCAGATACCCGAGCCATGGGTGAAAAATGAAAATCGCAAACAGAAATACAGGCGTCCACGGCACGTCGAATACAGCAAACAAAGCCGGTGACGACATGACCCTTTGCACAGCCTCAAGGTCTTTCAAACCGGTGTTGGGACCCAATCGACCGGCTGCGCGTCCGGCCTGTTGCAACACGGCCGTAAACACACGGTGATCAAGCAGTGATTGAAATTTCGCACCCGCACGTGCGAGGACGCGCCCACGCGCGTAATCCATCAGTCCCATCATCAAATACAAAAACGCCACCAGCCCAAACAACGCAAAAAGCGTGGCCTCCGAGCGACTTCCGAGCACACGATCATAGATTTGCAACATGAAAATCGGACCGGTCAACATCAGCGCATTGACAAAAAAGCTGAAAATAAAGGTGTTCAGAAACAACCACCAACTGGCGTTGCGCGCCTTCCTAAGCTCGTTCAGTCCACTGCCTTGGGGCATCTTATTATTAACTACCTGATAACTATCAATAATTGCCGGATGCTATCTTAACGGCTACCAACTGCCAAGCGCGATTACATAAAAATCACTAAATTGATAGCCTGCGCTATTGCGGTCAATTGGAAACTGCGATTCAATTGCTTAAATAAACGGGCAAGCAATAATTATCCACTAAGAGATCAACCATGGCAAATCTATCAGGCTTTTCTAAACCAACCGGTCGGCTGCTGATGCTGGGCCTTCTGTCGGCGACTTTGGCGGCGTGCAGTCCGGCGCCAGCTGTAACGCGGATAAATGACCCTTTCGAGACGCGGAACCGTGTTGTCCACGAGGCAAACAAATCGCTGGATCGCGCGATCCTGTCTCCTGCAGCCGACGTCTACGATCACGCTGTTCCCGACTTCGCGATACAGGGAATTGATAATTTCGCAAATAATCTGGCGCTGCCCGGTATGGTAGTCAACAATATGCTGCAGCTGAATTTGCCCGACGCCTTTGCCAACAGCTTTCGCTTTCTGATGAACAGCACAATCGGTATCGCGGGACTTTTTGATCCGGCGAATGCCAACGCCCTGTATCAAAGGGACACTGACTTTGGCGAAACGCTGCACGTGTGGGGCGTGCCCGAGGGGGCGTATCTGGAATTACCGGTTTTGGGCCCCAGCACCGAACGCGACGCATTCGGCACAGTGGTCGATTATTTTCTTGATCCCGTGGGCGTGATTATACCCGCGCCGGAGAAATATGCTGTCACCGGGGCCAAAGTTTTGGAAACCATCGGGGATCGTGGTCAATATAGAGGTTTGGTTGATTCTGTGCTTTATGAAAGTGCGGACAGTTACACCCAAAGCCGTCTGTTGTACCTGCAAACGAGACGTCGCGATCTGACCGGTTCTTTGTCCGAGGATGATCTAGAGGATCCTTATGCCGAATAAACAATCGATAACCCGCCGCGCGACATTGTTGGGAGGATCAGCAGCTGTGTCTGCGATTTTTCTGCCCTCCGCTGCGTTCGCATTGAACAAATCAGAGGCTGAAAATCTTATTGGTCAACTGGTGGATGATATCAACGCGATCATCAACTCTGGCCGTACCGGCCAGCCGATGTATAACGAGTTCGAGAAGGTATTTCGCAAATACGGCGACACGCCGACCATCGCGCGCAGTGCATTGGGTGTGGCGTGGCGCTCGGCCTCGGGATCACAGCAACGGCAGTTCACCAAGGCGTTCGAAGGCTATATGTCGCGTAAATACGGCAAACGGTTCAAAGAATTCGTTGGCGGACAGATTACCGTGACCGGGTCCAAAAAAGTCAAAAGCGGTTTTTTGGTGACGTCCACCGTAAAGCTGCGCGGATCTTCCCCGTTTATCGTCGAATGGCAAGTGTCCGACAAAAGTGGCAAAACCAAGATGTTCAACATGTACATCGAAGGTATCAACATGCTGGCGACCGAACGCGCCGAAATTGGGGCTTTGCTGGACGCGCGGCGGGGCAATCTGAACAAATTGATCACCGATCTGAAAATTCGCGGTTAACGTCGGCGGGGATTCCACGCAGTTTCCGTCAAGGGCCGTATCATTCGGTCCGGACCTGCCGGATTACTGATCGTCGCGCCGTCCAAAGATAGCCCCCAACACGTCTTCCAGAATTGTCTGCGCAGCATTGGGATTGCGGGGATGAACCGGCTGTGACAATTGATCGTCAGGTTGTGCGGCAACATTCGGATCGATCATCGGCAATGGTCTGGGTTCCAGCCCTTCGTGAACGCGTATCATGGTTTCCCGCCAGATTTCTGCGGGTAATCCGCCACCGGTCACGCCGCTGAGCTTGGAATTATCGTCATACCCCATCCACACTCCGGCTACGTAATCAGCCGAAAATCCTATGAACCATGCGTCGCGCGCACCTTGCGTGGTGCCGGTCTTGGCTGCGATTTCGCGATCTCCAAATTGCGCGCGCCGCCCCGATCCGATTTTGGTCACCTGATTCATCATATAAATCAACTGACGGGCCGCGTTCTCTGATATCACCCGCTCGCCCATACCGCCCTCGATCCCCATCAAAGGAGAGTCGTCCCCCTGTAGCGAAAGTTCGATCAGGCCATAGGGCGAGACCGAGCGCCCGCCGTTCAAAATTCCGGCATAGGCTCCGGTCATCTCGATCAACGTGGATTCAGACGCGCCCAGCGCCAGTGCCGGACCATCCGCCAATTTGCTGTTGATACCAAAGCCTCTGGCCACCGTGCGAACGTTATCACGCCCCACGGCCTCAGAGATGCGAACGGCGGCGGTATTGATTGAATATGACAACGCCTCGGTCAGCGTTATCGGACCAAGAAACTTGCCGGTGTAATTTTTGGGCGACCACGGGCCGGACCCCGGGATGTTCAGCGTAAGCGGCGCATCCTCGACGACAGAATCAAACCGGTATCCCAGATCCAGCGCCGCCGCATAGACGAAAGGCTTGAACGACGAACCGGTCTGGCGCAGCGCCTGCGTGGCGCGGTTGAACTGTCCGTCAAATTTGAACTGCCTCCCGCCGACCATGGCGCGCACCGCACCGTCGGCTGACATGACTACAACGGCTGCCTGCGCTTTGGAGCCCTTTTTTACCTTGTTTTCGAATACAAAACTTAGCGCCTCTTCGGCGGCAGACTGAATGCGGGCATCGAACGTGGTTTTTATCTGCACGTCCTCGGTGGTAGACCGTGTCAAAAATGACGGCCCCGACGCCATAACCCAATCAGCGAAATAACCACCGGCACGCGCGGCGGCAGCTTCGGACAGTTGTGCCGGATGGTCCCTTGCCTGTTGCGCCTGAGCGCTGGTCAGATATTTCTGTGCTTCCATCAGGCCGATAATCGTTTCGCCGCGCCCCTGCGCGCGCGCCAGATTTCGGGTCGGCGCAAATTTTGACGGTGCCACCAGCAAACCGGCCAGCATGGCGCTTTCGGCGACATTCACCACGCGGGCGGATTTCCCAAAGTAGCGCTGCGACGCGGCCTCGAAACCCTGCGCGCCAGCACCCAGAAAGGCGCGGTTGAGATAGATCATCAAAATTTCGTCTTTGGTGTATTTCAGCTCCATGGCAAATGAAAATGGCACTTCGGACAATTTTCGCACCATCGAGGGCCTGCGGCAGTCGCGAATAAATTCAACTTCGGTCATTTCGGCGTTGGGGACGTATTTTTGACCCAGACACAGCAACTTTGCCACCTGCTGCGTTATCGTAGACCCGCCGTTGCCCTGCAACGGCCCGCGACCTTCTCGCAGATTTATCCTGATCGCGCTGGCAATGCCCCGTGGACTGATCCCGAAGTGCCGGTAAAAACGTTTGTCTTCCGTGGCAACAACCGCATTCTTCAGATGTTTGGACACGGACTCGGTACGCAGGATGCCACCGAACTGTTCGCCCCGCCACGCAAAGGTGTCACCGGCGCGATCCAGCATCACGACCGAACCTCGGGAGCGCCCGTCTACCTGATCTATCGCCAACGGCAATTGCGTGTAATAGTAACCGGTCCAGACAGCCAGAACCGCGGCCATGACCCAACCCACGCGCCAGCCAAACCACCAGACGGTGCGAAACAAAAACCAGATCAGCCCCCGCGCCAAGCGTACTGGCCAAATCCCGCCACCGCGCGCGGATTTCCGGCCGCGACGGTTTGCCGGTTTGGCGCGCTTTTTTTTCCGGCCGGCGGATTCGCGTTTGGGGGCCGTCAAAACCGGTTGCTTACGTTTGATTTTACGCATTAATGAAAAACCGCCTCTTTTTTTGGTCCAGTCTACGCAGAAAACCCCGAAATGTAGAGACGTGCCGCACGGCAAATCTGTTAATATTTCGCCTGCAAATTAATCATTTTTCAAATTTTGATGAAAAATTATGCAAACTTATTGGTTTTATAGGTAACTTCCATTGACTTAATATTGCTACAGCAATCCGGCGGCCTTAGCGACGCGGTGCAAATATTTCTCACTGCACCGATACAAATTCGGCGGCAAAGAACAAAGGACAATACAGTGAAAATGATCATCGCAACGATAAAACCGTTCAAGCTCGATCCCGTGCGCGAAGCGCTGACGACAGCCGGGGTGCGCGGCATGATGGTGTCGGAAGTCAAGGGCTTTGGCGCCCAATCCGGCCATACGGAAATATATCGTGGTGCCGAATACGAAGTGAATTTCGTACCCAAGGTAAAACTCGAAATCGTGGTTAGCGACGATATTTGTGACCAAATCATCGACGTTATCCAGTCCACCGCCAATTCCGGCAAGATCGGAGACGGTAAAATTTTCGTTCTTAACGTCGAACAGGCGCTGCGCGTACGAACCGGCGACACAAACGAAGATGCACTTTAGAAGTAGAACAGACAGGAAAGAACAAGATATGCAAATCCCACTTAAATCTGCGCTGATCCCGGGGGTCTTGCTGCTTGCAGCCAACCCCGCGCTTGCACAGGATGCCGTACCACCCGCCGCCGAAGAAGTCGGCTTTATTCTCACTTCATTCATGTTCCTTGTGACCGGGTTTCTGGTCATGTGGATGGCCGCGGGCTTTACCATGCTTGAAGCCGGACTCGTGCGTCAAAAGAATGTCACGATGCAGTTGATGAAGAACGTCGCGCTGTTTTCAATTGCGGCGCTTATGTATTACGCCGTTGGTTACAACCTGATGTACCCCGGTGACGGCTGGTCAATCGACGGCATATTGGGCGCGTTCAGCACCACATCGCTGGAACCCGTTGGGCTGGAAGGTGCGACGCCCGATCTTTCTTACGCGTCGGTCGGGTCGGACTTTTTCTTTCAGTTGATGTTCTGTGCCACGACAGCGTCGATCGTTTCCGGCACATTGGCGGAGCGGATCAAACTTTGGCCGTTTCTGATTTTCGTAATCGTGCTGACCGCGCTGATCTACCCGGTGCAGGCGTCCTGGAAATGGGGCGGCGGATTTCTTGACCAAATGGGTTTTCTGGATTTCGCAGGCTCGACCGTGGTGCATTCGGTTGGTGGCTGGGCAGCGCTGACCGGCGCATTGGTGCTTGGACCCCGATTGGGTAAATACAAAGGCGGTCGCATCCACCCCATTCCCGGCTCCAACCTGACGCTCGCCACTTTGGGAACGTTTATCCTGTGGCTGGGTTGGTTCGGCTTTAACGGTGGATCGCAGCTTTATATGAACTCTGCAGGTAATGTTGCGGATATCAGCCGGATTTTTGCCAACACCAACGCGGCGGCAGCGGGCGGCGTGCTGGTTTCGCTGATCCTGACGCAGCTGATGTATAAGAAACCGGACCTGACCATGGTGCTGAACGGCGCGCTGGCCGGGCTGGTCGCCATCACCGCCGAGCCATTGACCCCGTCTTTGGGCACGGCAACGCTAATTGGCGGCATTGGTGGGTTGATCGTGGTCTTTGCAGTTCCGTTTCTTGATAAGCTGAAGATAGACGATGTGGTCGGTGCGATTCCCGTGCACCTGTTCGCAGGTATCTGGGGCA